>OFMV01000006.1_pt1 | contig 204211 bp, 173 predicted proteins | sample 1541881 | NCBI WGS metagenome assembly OFMV01 (sample SAMN04209220, study PRJEB22552) | human gut metagenome | biome: gut; material: feces | host: Homo sapiens | place: USA: Oklahoma
AGTATTCTGTGGCTGCTGAAAATGCTGCGGAAACCGATTCTATTATTAAGGCTGCGAATGGTGGTACCATTGAACTGAAAAGCGGAGCCATCTTGGAAAACAATAAAGCGGCTCAGTTTGGCTCCGGCATTTTGGCGAACAATGGTGTCAAGATAACAATGGAGAAAGAGTTAGAAAGATTGAGGAATTTAAGAAGGGATTGATGTCAATGAAGTGCAAAAAAGTATTGGCTGTATCTGTTATTTTTAGCTTGTTTATGGCAAATATTGCATACGCGGCAAACCCGAAGGTTGAGATAGCGTACCGAGGTTCTGTTGAGGATGGTCTTGAAATTAAATATGATGACGGAACCGTAAAGTATGCGGATGATAATGTGATGCTTATGATGATAAATGGGGATTTGATTTCAAATGCAAATATCATCATAAAAAATGGAACGACACTTGTTCCGTTGCGTATTATCAGTGAACAGTTGAAAGCTGATGTCGCATGGAATGCCAAAACAAAAACAATTACCATCGTAAAAGGCAACAATACAATTGAAATGAAGGTTGGCAATAAATCTGCAAAATTAAATAATAAATCCTTTAAAATGAATGTTGCACCGCAAATCATAAATGGATACACGTATGTGCCAATCCGAGCTGTTGCAGAGTGCTTCAATGCAGATGTTGGATATGTAACAGAAATTCGACCAAAAGTAAGAATAGTCTGGGTTCAGGATAGATCCAAAACAGTAAAGGTATCAAAAAGCGAAGCAATCAAAAAAGCAACAGACTTATATTTTAATGATTTTTTGCCGGAAATAAGGGATTATGTGCTTGAGTATTGGCACATAGATGTAAATAACATCACTCCATCTAATATTGGAGAAAAATCTTATTTTAAATATTCCGGAAAATGCCTTGCTGATTTGGGTGAGTATTATTACGTTGAAGTTCTGGAAAATGCTGTTGGAGTTTTGGTGGATAAGTATAATGGCGCATGCTATCCTGTAGGGGGATATTCCCTCGGCTATTTAAGCATTTCGGATGATTATGGGGATACGCACTGGGGGATTCAGTGGCAATAAATGCAATTTTGTGACAGATAGGGCTTAATAAACAAATGGGTGTCGATTTTATCGGCACTCTTTTTCTATGGAGGGATAACATGATTTTATTGATTTATATGGGAGTATTATTCTTTTGCTATGGTATTTATAACCTGTTTTGCTACTTTAGGATGTTTCCGACGGCAAAAGCAGGCAGGCATCTGTTAAAGCTGTATCGGAAGATAGTACGTCTCTGTGATAATATTTTTATGGTTCAGTTGGCGGAAAAACTTGTAAGAAAACTTGATTTTGAACAGAAAGAACTGAGTATGATAAGTGCTGTTTTGATTTATAACGGTGTGAATTATTCTGCAGCAGTTTATCTGTTCAGCAGACTGCTTATGGCAGCGTGCGGCATTGCATTATCTTTGCCGTTGGTTTTTATAGATGTGCGCTGGATGCTTGCGATGTGTGTAGGGATAATCCTGTTTACAGCAGCAGACTATGCTTTCATGCTTTTACAATATTGGCAGTATATTGATGAATTAAAGAAAGACTTGCCTGTGCTTGGATTACTTGCTGAAAAATATTTTGAAAGACAAGAGGATATGAGTCATTTTATAGAGTTGAGCCGCAGGATTTCGAGAGATGCCTGGTATGAAATCTGGTCTGGTATGCTGTGTCAGGAAAAACAGCTTTTAGAAGAAGTGCAGTATCAGAGCAGGGGATGGACAGATATATGGCTGCTGAGATTTATAGAGGGAATGGTATCGGAGAAGAAAACGGAGTATTACAAAGATTTATACAGAGATCTATGTAGTGACCGTTCAAAGAAAAGAGAAAAGAGATTACAGCAACACTGCAAATGGCTTAGACTCCTTCCGGGAGTCTTTTTCTTTTGTCAGATTTTATTGCTTTTTTCTCTGTTGACATAAGTTGTCCCAGAATTTAGCCCACGGATTTTTATAATTTGTAGATTTTATAAATTTGGTTTTTTACAATAGAGGTAGGAATGTATTCAGTAAAGAGAGGATTTTTATAACGGAAGCATGTATAGATATAAAATTTTCCGAAAGGAGGGCTATCAGATGGATGAGAGATTAACACAGGAACAAAGAGAGTTGGTTGAGGAAAATCTGACAGTGATTGATTCTGTAATCAAAAGTTGTGTTCATGTGAATAACAATATCTGCGGTATGGAGTATGACGATCTTTATCAGATTGGGGCGATTGGTCTTTGCAAAGCAGCAAGCCGCTATAAACAGTCCAAGCAAGCTGCTTTTTCTACATACGCTTTTCATGTGATAAAAAATACAATCATTGATTACCTGCGAGGGCTAAATACAAGGTTGCGAGTACAGAGCTGCTTTTTAGAGGAATCAGAGCGATATATAAAACAGCAGTATATGACAGACCTTGCAGGAACTTTATACGAAAGGGAACTTTTACGAGCGTTACAGCAGTCCAAGGAGAACTGTAGTGGTAGTGTACGAAAGGGCATTGAAGCTATAGAACTGAAAATGCAGGGATACAGCGGCAGAGATATTGCAGAACGGTATCATGTGAAGCCCAATTATATTACTGCTTGTATTTCCAGAGCGCAGAAGCATTTGCGGCAAGATGTGGTATTTGTTCGTAAGGTCGCATAAAGGAGAAGAACAAAAGGGGGAACTTACAGGTGATTACATTATATACATCGGTTGGGAGATATGAATTAAGAAAGAATGAAAACGGCGAAAAGCAGCCGATTGTAAAAGTAGATCAAAAGGAAATGGCATTAAGCAGAGAGGAACTGCTGCTCTGGTCCTGCCTGATGTGGGAGATTCTGACGAAAGAAGAAGCAAAAACTTATTTTTTGAAGAAGGCTGTGAGGATGGACGTTTCTCAGGAACGCTTTGATGCAGTTTTGCAAAGACTGGAAGTCAGACAGTTAGTAGTAAGCGCGCAGGCGGAAAAAGGAGATATTGCATTATATCGTCTGTTGGCGAACCTCTATGTCATACCTCTTGAAAGCAGCTTTATGGTTAAGGTGCAGGCATTTTTTCGTTTTATATTTTTTGAAAAGCTGCCGTTGACAGTGGCGAAGAATGTTTTTCAAAAAGAGAATTACACAGAAATGGAGCGACGTGTGCTACATCTGGCAAGAAAGGCAAGGTTATCCTGTGCAGAGATTCTTGCATGTATCGCAAATGATGAAATTGATACTTCTATTGGAAACCAGTCGGAGCTTCAGAAGGAGAAGGCACGCGATAATCTCGGTTTCTTTTTGTGGTTTTGTGACGGACATAGAAAGGCTTTGGAGGCGATTTCTACATTATATTTGAATAAGGATATAATATTTGATAAACGAAAATAAAACGGTTTGAAAGAGAGGAGAAAACAATGAAGAAATTAGGAAACGGTTGATTATAAATCAGCCGTTTTTTATATAATTATGTGTTTTGTCCAAATATGAAAAAATTGTCTATAAAGAAAATAAGTAGTTGACAAAATCTTACACGATGTAATAGAATAAAATTACAAGGCGTAACAGAAGGAGGTGATATGAGATGGATGAAAATATGAGTATTTCTAATGCAGAGATGAAGGTAATGAATCATATCTGGAAAACAGGAGCAATGATTACAGTGCCGGAAATGCTGGCAATTTTAAACGAAGAAGGCGAAGAATGGACATACCCTACAGTAGCAACATTCCTGAGACGTTTGGAAACGAAGGGTATCTTGGGAGTAACCAAAAAGGGGAATAAGCTTTGTTATTTTCCGCTGGTAAGCAAAGAACAATATGAAACAAAGGAAGCAGAAGGCTTTGTAGAAAGCAAATTCGGCGGTTCCTTAAAAAATTTTCTGGTCGCTTTCCGAGGTAGTGACAAAATCAGTAAGAAGGATATGAATGATTTGAAGGCGTGGTTAGATGAACTTGATGATTGAGCGAGCGTTTATTGTTGCATTATTGTTATCTATCAGCGGATTTGTATTCTGTGCGATTTTTTTGCCATTTGAGAAGATTGCATATAAGTGGACTTCGGCAAGGACAATGGTCTATGTAAATACAGTAGCCCTATTCTCATTTGTAACACCGCTGTATTTTGTCATATCGCTAAGGGACGGCAGTGAAAAGGCTTTTATTCAGTCAGATTTATTGATACATCAAGATATAAGCGGATATGATGGCTTTATATATAATGTGAGAGGTCAAATACACATGGAATATCTCGGAACCATTTGGTTGATCGGGGTTATTGGCTTTTTCATTTATTATGTATGGAAATATGCCAGCCTGTTATATGCCGTAAAAAAGTCTATGTTCTATGTACAGGATGATTTATGGCATAAAACATTCTGTAAGATTAAAGACAGTAATCAGGTATCAAATGTAAGCCTGATTGGGTGCTGCAATATATCTACACCATGTACAATCGGTATAAGAAAAAGATACATTGTGATTCCTGCTTATATGATAGCTTTCTTTGACGAAGAAGAAATTGGTTTTATCTTAGAACATGAGTTTTATCATGTGAAGCATCGGGATTTGTTGCGGAAGCTATTGGTGTTGTTCTTAAATTGCCTGAATTGGTTCAACCCATTATATTACCTTTTAATGAAAAATCTTTCAGAATGGACAGAAGCTGCTTGCGATGAAGATGTAACAAAAAAATATACGAAGGGGCAAAAACGAAAATATTGCGAGCTGATTATAAAGGTGCTGGAGCTGGAACAGGCCAGAAGCAAAGGAACATTTTTCAGCATTGGCTTTGTAGGATTGGAGATAAAGAATTATAAGTGGAGGATGATAAAAATTATGAAAAAGTGCAGTATGAACAGCAGACTGGGGAAGGTTACAGTGGCAACGATTGCGATGGTGGCAATGTTTTGTGGCAATGCATCGGCGAAGGAATTGGATGTTCCTGTAAATATGCTGTTTTCTAAGAATGTTGAATTTGTAAAAGCGGGCGAATTGGAAGAAGTAGCTGCTGATGATATTCAGATGGAAGGAGAATTTGAAAGTCACACACATATAAATAAAGACAGTCTGGTGGAATTTGAACTGTGCAATACAGATGATATTACATACGAAATTATTTATCAGGGGGAAGTGGCTGATGTGCCGGAACAGGTGCAGGCGCAGGTTGAACCCAGACATGCCCATAAACTTGTGGACATTACTTTAAAGGAACATAAGAAAAAAAGTAATGGTTCTTGTGTTACAACATACTATGAAGGGCAGAAATGCAGCACTTGTGGAACTGTTTGGAAAGGTGATGTAATCAATACTGTTACTATGGCAAAATGTACACATTAAGTTAAGTAGCACTTATTCAATATGAGTGCTGTTTATAAATTACATAAATGAGAGGAGGCGGTGCTATGAATGGTAAGAAAAAATCGGTAATGGAGGTGATAAAAAAATCCTGAATGAAAAGGCAGAATCGTGCGGCTAACACAAAATCTGTTTCAATCAGGATTGATAGATATAGTATACAATAAATTCCTATTGTTTTCTATAAATTTATTCTATACGAGGGAGGAAAATATATGAAAGAAAAAATTATGGCTATAGCATTATCTATGGTAATGTTGTTGGGTGGAACATCAACTGCGTTTGCAAGTGGGTCTAATGATAAAGTAGTAAGCGAAGATTTGGCAATGGCAATTGCATATGATTTTCTGCTTTCAAGAGAAGAAAATGAAGATATAATTGAAAAATTGCCAAATGACTATAATTTGATTTTAAGTAAGACAATATATGAGACCGAAGGTGTTCCTTCTGCATACAAATTTGATATTGAAGATGAGAAGGATACTTATCATGGATAATATTGTTATTGGTGCGCAAGAAGAATATGCACCTGTCATTGAATACAGCTTTTCTGATGAAAAAGGTTTTTTAGATTCTGCTGAAGCAAATGAAGAAATTTACTATGTCGGCGGGTATGATTATTTTGCGGTTAATGAAGGTACTGGTACAGTAAAAAATTTAAATACTCAAGAAGAAGTACAAAGCGTAAGTATCGATACGTATAACAATAGTACAGACACTTCTGATTATTCTGATATGTGGAAGGCAATATATAAAGCCTATGAAAAGAAGGCAGTAGTGCCCGTGTTTATTAAAGATCCTTCTCCAATGGAAGATGGCTATAAGTCTTTAAATATTAGAAATATTGTTGATTCTACGTTTGCACCATATAAAACAATGAATGATTTCGTTGGAAACATTGGGGATTGTGGACCGGTTGCAGCAACCAATCTTATGATCATGGCAAAGCATTCTTTCGGTGAGGATGTTTTATTAGATGGAACAATCAAGAATGTATACGATGAATTATTTAAAACAACGGGATGTGATCCCAAGAATGGAACATACCCTAATTTTCTGTCTTCTGGTATTAATCAGTATCTTACAAGTATTAATAAAAAATATACAGGTGCAACAAGAGAATTTCAGTTTGTGAGTGATGTAGGAGTAAATGGTATGATGAGTAATGTAAAAAATCAGATTTGCCAAATTATTCAGTTGGATAAAGGCAGCTTGTATGGTGCACATTATGTATACACATTTGGGTATGAAGAATACGTTCATACAAATAAAACAAATGTTTATTTTATGATTGCAGATGGATGGAATTCTGGCGTGAGATATATTCTGTATGACAAAGATAAGATGCTTACGTTAGTAACTGTTAAGTTTTAAATTATAAAGAAATAAAAATGTAGAAATTTTTTCTGACAATTTCCTTATTTTTATTTTATAGTGAAGGAGCGACGTTGAGAAGTGAAAAAAATCTTATATTTCTTATGTATAGTATTATTTTCTACAACGGTATATGCTGCATCGGATACAAGCAATGCAACATTGAATAATGCTCAGGTGCGTTTTAATAATGGCGAGATACAGACAATCCAGTGCTATAACATTAATGGATACAACTTTGTTAGGATAAGAGACATTATGAACCATTTAGATATGGCAGTATATGCAATCCAGAATGATAATAAAGGTGTGGTGGTAGATCCTTATGATATACCCACGTCCAACGAGCCGCTGAAAGAATTAACCCAACAGACCGCTAAAGTCAAAGTGGAAAAAGGCAGACTCATTTATGATGATTCTAGCAGTGAAGCCGAGTATTTTCTTTTGAACGGAAGATATTATTTTAAGCTAGCTGATATAGAAAAAGCAACAAATAAAGCATGGGGTTCTATTATTGTAAGCCATCAGGTTGTTGGAATGGCAATAAATAATGGTTATGTATTTGAAAAATTCCCAAGGATCGATATAACATGGAATGATTCTGAAAAAATTATTAATGTCAATATAATTCAAGAAGATATTCAAAAGATCGGTAGTAATTTTTTGAAAAAAACAACCGAGAGAGATGGTTATGAAGGTGAGAGTTATAATTTTGATGCGGATTTCATCTGTATTCAGCAAGGATCGGATTATATATATATAACGAATGAAGCTGATATCAATTTGGTGCTCGATGAATTGTCTGATTTATTAAACCAAGGGGAGATTGTTGAATCCCCAGGAAAGAATGTATTAAGACCAACAGCAAATTTTATGTATCGAATAGTTTGGGTTACAAACGAAGAAATCAAGGATTTTGCTATTTATAAAGATGACAGAGTATATCAACATATGTCTGATACTGAAGGAAACGATATAGCTGTATCAAAGACAGAATTAGATGTTTTTTTGAAAATTGTAGATAAGTTATTTGAAAATGCCGGAGATACATACCACCAAGATAGTTATGACACATGAGAGGTATTCCTCGTAGTAGCTTTTAAGGAGCAACAGCTTAAGGGGTGCTAAGCACAATTTTTTGTGACAGTTTCCTTTAGACTTTGAAAATAATATTTTCAAAGTTACTTTTCATAAAATTTTTCATCCAGCAGCTCCGGGGCAAAGTGCTCTGGGGCTGTATTCCTTTGTATAAAAAAATGGGAGGGCCTATGCTCACCCATTCGATTTTTAGAATTTTTTGCTATACAAGTGTTGCATTAATATGGGAACGAAGATGGAAGGAAGGGAAAAGTGGCTGAAGCTGATTAAGAACGTCCGACAAGGGGACAGAATCGTTTTTGATTCTGTCAGCCGTATGTCGAGGGATGCGGAAGAAGGATTCACAGCCTATGAAGAATTATATCATAGGGGAATTGATTTGGTATTTCTCAAAGAGCCGCATATCAATACCAGTGTCTACAAGAAGGCAATGGAGTCCGGCATTGAAATGACAGGTACTACTGTAGATTATATTCTGGAAGGTGTAAACAAGTATATGCTGGCTCTTGCGAAGGAGCAGATAAAAATATGTTTTGAGCAGGCAGAGAAGGAAGTTAAGGATTTGCGGAGAAGAACCATTGAGGGAATCGAAACGGCTCGTTTGAATGGTAAGCAGATAGGACGAGCTGCCGGCACAAAAATTGAATACGAAAGTACAAAGCAGAAAAAACGGGAAATATATAAGTATTCCTCGTCCTTTAACGGTATGCTGAAGGATAAGGAGGTTATAAAACTGTTTGGAATTAGTAGAAATTCCTATTACAAATATAAGAGAGAGATAAAAGAAGAAATAGGGTGGAGAAAGTGTGTGGGGAAAGAACCAATAAAACTATCATAATTCTTATAATTTTTAAGGTGTAAACAGAAAAAATGTTTTAAATTATATAGTTTTTTGTTATAATAAATAAGAAAGGTGATGATAACATGATTTTTAGACCGGATTATATCGAAGCAATAAAACCATTTATAAATCAACCTCTGGTAAAAATTCTTGCAGGTATCCGACGCTGTGGAAAATCTACTATTTTTGAAATGCTAAAAGAAGAATTACTTAGCCGGAATGTACCGGAATCATGTATTATAATGAAGAGATATACAGAAATGGATATTCCTGAGAATATTACAGCGAAGCAGATGTATGATGAACTTATTGCAGAAATTGCAGGAAACGAGAAATGTTATATACTTCTGGATGAGATTCAAGAGATTAAAGGTTGGGAGAAAGCAGTTAATAGCTTGCTTGAAGGTACAAATGCGGATGTTTATGTAACCGGCTCTAATTCCAAACTTATGTCCAGTGAGATTTCTACTTATTTAACAGGGCGGTATGTTTTGATTCCTGTATTTACATTATCTTTTCGGGAGTATTTAGATTTCAAAGCGAACAGTACATTGTCCAGACGAGAGCTACTTGAAGAGTATATTTGTTCTGGTGGATTTCCGATAATTGCAATCGGAGATTATGAAACGCAGCCGGCATATCAAATTGTCAATGGCATTTATCATACGGTTGTTTCTCGTGATATAGTGAAGCGACACCGCATCAATAAACAGGATTTGTTTGATCGTGTGGTGAAGTATGTCATAGAAAATATAGGGAAAACATTTTCTGCGAATTCTATTTCTAATTTTCTTAAAAATGAGCATAGAAAAATATCTGTAGAGAGTATTTATAATTATTTAAGATGGCTGGAACAGGCATTCATCATTTATCCTTGTGCAAGATACGATTTACAAGGAAAAAGTATTTTGAAAACACAGGAGAAGTATTATCTTGCGGATATTTCTTTGAAATATGCACTGATGGGGTATAACCGTAAAATGTTGGATGGGGTAATGGAGAATATTGTTTTTCTTGAATTAAAACGGCGAGGATATGATGTATTTATCGGAAAGAACGATACCAAGGAAATAGATTTTGTGGCAATCCGACGAGATGAGAAGATATATGTGCAGGTGTGTGTGCAGCTTCCGGAAAAATCTGATCGTGAAGTGGGAAATCTAATGGAAATTAAAGACCACTATCCTAAGTATGTTGTTACTTTAAATGATTTGGATGTGGGAATTGAAAATGGTATTAAAATTGTCCATTTGTCAGATTTTCTTCTTTCATCACAGTGGTAAAATGGTAGAGTAGACGGAGTCAAAAAAGAAGAATACGGATAACGTGATGAGGAAAATATTGAAATAAGTGTAATTGACTTTTATGCCCTGAAACATTGTAATTGAGGGCATGAAAGTCAATTTTAATTTTGAAAGAAGGTAATTGGATGAATGTGTTGTAGACAATCACCCTCAATATGCAGTCAAATTTTCAAAAATGGGATATAGAAAGGACGGTAATATTACCAATATTCCATTATATCTAGTCGGAAAGACCAAGGAGCTTTTAGAGGGTGAGAGAGATTTGGAGTGAATATAGAAATGGTTTTGTGACAGATATAAAAGAAAAATTATAGCTTAGTAAGAAAACGGTTGATTATAAATTAACCGTTTTCTTGTGCCTTTATAGGAAATTCCGATTTTTTTATAAAATTTTCTGAGAAAAAACCGTTTGATTTACAGAAGGGGGATTCTGTCAGTCAGCAGAGGAAAGCATAACCGAGGCATAGAATACTCCTTCCCTCCATTCAAAACGAGCATCCCCATTATAGCGTTCCGCAGTCATTCGTACAGATTCCGTCCCAATCCCAAAGCCATCGTGCTTGGAGGAAATGAGCCGTTTTTCATCGGAGAGTGGCGGTTGGTCGCTGGTGTTATCCATCGTCAGATAAAGGGTTCCCCGCTGGCGAATGTGCAGACGGATGAAGCGTGGTGTTTTGGAGGCGGCGCAGGCCTCAAGGGCATTTTCCAGAAGGTTTCCCAAAAGCGAACAGAACTCCGGCTCCGGAATAATCGTCTGCTCCTCCATTTGAACCACAGCCTCCAAATCGGTTTTTTGGAGGAGGGCCTGCTCTGCATAGTGGTGCAGAATGGCATCCACAGCATAATTTTTGCAAAATTGATGAATTGTATCGGGTGGGAGACTTTCTCCGTATGCTTTCACATAGGCCGCCACTTTGGAGATATCGCCGCTTTCCACACAGCCCTGCAATGCCTTGAAATGCTGATGCAAATCATGTCTGGCACGGCGGGTGTCGGCAATACTCTTTTGCAGAGTGCGATACTGGGCAGTTTGCATTTGCAGCAGTTTGTTTTCCTGCGAAAGACGGATATTTTTGGCAATTCCCCTTGCCATCCAGTAAAACAGGGCATAATAAAGCAGCATCAGCCCAAGAAGTGCAAGAATTAAAATCGGATAGAAGTGCATCACACGGTTGGTATAAAGCGTGGAATATTTCCTGGGGCGAAGGGTGGTATTCAGACACCAGAACACCAACGGCAATATCCAGAATATATACCAGGTTTCCGGTGTTTCTACCTCATCCAACAGCCAACGGGCAGCGTGTGTGGCAGGGTAGCATAAAATTCCCAGCAGCAGCCAGCACAGTAGGACATAAAGAATGGTACTGTTTAGGGAAAGCACAACTGCACCACTCCGCCGAAACAGAAGGGCATCTATCAGAATTGCCAGATTATACATGCAGGAAAATACACCGCAAACCGCCAGAAATACGTTGACGGTTTTCCACCGAGATAGCGGAACTGCTTTGCAATAAAACAGCAGAAGCAATACCTGCGTCAAAAGCATACAGAGCTTTGTGCTATAACGAAACCGCCAGCAGAGCCAGCCCATCCCTACACACCACAAAATCAGAGTGGGAATGCCCCACAGCAAGAGGAGCCTTCCCTTGCCGTTCAGATGGTTTTTCATCGGCAGAAAGCACAGAATGATAGCGGGGAGAGAGACGGAAAGCTCCAGCATCGGGTGGAGCATATCATAGAGTTCCATTTGTGAAGCCTCTGCCATCAGGAGGTAAAGGTGCATAAAGTACGGCATCGTGCAAAAGGACACTGCCCGAAATGTGGCGTAAAGGTTATATTTCTTGCAGAGGGAAAAGCAAAACATATTTTTGACCATGGGCAGGTTGCTTATTTCCAGAAAACACCGAAAGGGTTTCTGGTACGGTATTTTTCTGTTTCCAAATCGTATTATGGTGATTACCGTAATCCTAAAATCAGCACGAAGGAGCTGATGCGAGAGTTTTATGAAGATAGCTTGGTTCTTGGCTATGAATATCGGCAGTTTAAACAGACCGGTAAAATCAGATGGTGTGAGGATTGGATGAAATATAGTTTCTTAGACGTAGCGGTCTATACAAAGAATCTGCATGCTGTTCTGAAGAATACGCGGTATCAATATTGTGCATTAAAGGAATTTGCCTCCCGTTGGGACGGGGCCGCAGTGAATCCTTATGGCTATCTGAAGCGGTATCAGAGTATGCCTGAAATCGAATACTTCGTGAAAGCGGGGCTTTATGCAATGGCCTACGAGCTTACAAGCTATTCCAATTATGCATATCGTGTGCAGAGGAATAAGAAGTCCCTTCACGAAATGCTTGGGGTTTCCAAACAGAATTTTCGCTTTATTCAAGCCTGCGATATGTCCTTCTATCAGTTGGATATATATAACAAACTGTGTAAACAGGGTGTGAACCTGAGCATCGGCGAGTTTAAGCGGTTCTATGATACATATAGAGAAAACACGAATGTTATCTTTACACTTTTACAGTATACGACACTGCATAAGGCAGAACGGTACTGTAATGGTTTTATAGACCGACAGTATGACCTTTTAACAATTATGGGCATCTGGAAGGACTATATCTGTTTTTGCCGGGAACTTGGATATGATCTGAAAAATAGCTTTGTCCTGTTCCCGAAAGATTTACTTGTCGCTCATAAATTAGCATATCAGGATGTACTGAATAGACGGGAGCAGGAGCGGAGAAAGAAAATACAGCAGGAAGAAGGCCGAGCAAAGCGATTACTGAAAAAATATCGGAATCTCTATGCCTGGAAAGATAATCGGTTCGCCGTTGTTGTGCCAAAGGATTTACTGGAAATCAAAGAAGAAGGGCACACCCTCCATCACTGTGTTGCAACTTATACCTCCCGTGTGGCAGACGGAACGAGTATTATCCTCTTTGTGCGGGATTTGCAATCGCCGGACAAACCGTTCTATACGATGGAGCTGCAGAAGAATAAAATCATTCAGTGCAGAGGATACAGCAATCATGTTATGACGAGTGAGGTACAGGAGTTTGTGAAACGATACGAAAGCAGAGTTTTGAAGAAAATCAGAGAGAAAAATGCAGCATAAAGGAAGTGAAAACACAATAAATGGGATAAAGCGAGGTGGATCACGTGGACTACCAAAAGAAACTGAAAGAATGGTATGAGCATTATGAGGCACGTTATAAAAAGGCTGTTTCTCTGCATATTGATGAGGGCTCCAGACACTACCAAGCCTTTCGGGAAATAGAGTGCAGATATGTAGCACTTTATCTTGTGATGGAACTGATGCAGAATCTGCCCAAGTATCTTTTGCAGGAAGATACTGAAAAACGGATAAAGGAGGTCATCATGCTGATTCTACAACAGCTATTTCTTGGTGAGGTTATTGTAAATGAGCATAGGCAGAAGGAATATATCAGTCGGCGTATTATGCTTTCAAGAGAGGATACTAGGTCTATAGAAATATATCAGGCGGCAGAAAATGCCATAAAACGGATGGATGAAAGCACTTTTGCGTGGAAGGAAGATACACGCTTTACAGCAGAATTTCAGGCAGATTTGTTTCATATCGTGCAGTGGATGATACTTGCCAGAGAAATGATAGTACCTGTAGAGAAAAATAAGAAAGGTATCTGTGCTTAGAAAGAAAAAATATATCTACTAAAAGAGACCTTGAATAACACCCCATTTGTTAGATAGTACGATAAACAAGTGGGGTGCTTTATTATGCCAAAAGGATTCCCGGTTTTTAACCTTCATTTTTTAGCTAGTATGCTGATTAAATTTCTCGAAAACGTGTAAAACTACGGATATAAAAACTTTGAAAATGTGTATAATTATGGTGTTAAAATTTTGGATTTCGTGATAAAATAAAGGCGTAGTTTTATTATATAATTGAAAGGAGCTTTTAAATGAAGAGAAAAATATATGATGTGCTCCTGGAATGGAAGAAGGACGGAGCAGGAAAAACAGCATTACTGATTGATGGAGCAAGGCGTGTTGGAAAAAGCTATATTGTTGAGGAATTTGCCAAGGCTGAATATAAAACCTACCTTATGATTGATTTCAATAGGGTAAATGATGAAGTGAAAGACTTATTTAATAATTATCTGAATGATTTGGATTCGCTATTTATGTATTTATCGGTTTATTATAATGTAAAGCTATATCCGCATGAATCGCTAATCATTTTTGATGAGGTGCAGATGTATCCAAGGGCGAGAGCTGCGATTAAATATCTTGTGGCAGATGGGCGGTATGATTATATTGAAACAGGTTCACTCATGTCTATTAAAAAGAATGTGCAGGATATTCTGATTCCATCTGAAGAACGCCACATCAGAATGTACCCGATGGATTTTGAGGAGTTTCTCTTAGCATTGGGAAATGATACCCTTATGGGGATTATTAAAAAGTGCTTTACAGAGAATAAGTCAATGGGTCAGAGCATGCACCGTAAGGCTATGGATTACTTCCGGCAGTATTTAATTGTCGGAGGAATGCCGCAGGCAGTTCAGGAGTATGTTTTATCTAAGGATTTTGATAAAGTAGATAAAATCAAAAGAGACATACTTACCTTATATAGAGCAGATATTATGAAACACGCAAGTGGTTATGAAATTAAGGTAGCGAGTATTTTTGATGAAATACCGTCACAACTGCAAAAGCATGAAAAGAAGTTTAAGTTATCATCTATCAGTAAAGAGGCGCGCCTGCGGGACTATGAGGATGCGTTGTTTTGGCTTGAGGATGCAATGATCGTAAATATCTGTTACAATTCTACAGCTCCGAGCATTGGATTGAAACTTAATATGGATCGCATGACCTTAAAATGCTATATGGCAGATACAGGGTTGCTGATTAGTCATGCATTTGATGAAAATGGGATTGTAAGTGAGGAGCTTTATAAAAAATTGCTCTTTGATAAACTGGAAGTAAATAAAGGGATGATCGTGGAGAACATTGTTGCCCAAATGCTTGTTGCAAGTGGTCACAAATTATATTTTTACTCCTGTTCCTGCAGGGAAGATAAAGAAGAAAGAATGGAGATTGATTTTTTGATTGCAAAAAGCAAAACAAGCAATCGCCATAATATTTCTCCCATTGAAGTGAAATCTTCCAAAAACTACACAATCACATCCCTAAAAAAATTTATTAGAAAATTTGATCAACAAACAAATACCCCATACGTTCTGCATACAGGGGATCTAAAAGAGGAAAATGGAATTGTGTTCCTTCCTTTGTATATGACACCGTTGCTTTAATGATCTTGGCGGCACAATTTTATATTGTGCTGCTTTTTCTTGGTGCATTTATGCGTGGAAATAAACCCCCAGTTTTACTGGGGGAAGATAAAACTTTAGTATATAAAAACCTCCTTGTTATAAAATAGCAGTGGTTTGGCGACCGCATTGCTATAAAAAGGGCATGTGAGGGCTTTTCTGTAAAATAGTGTTTAAAGGTTCTTCTATGATACGATAAATATCATTAGTAGGACCTTTTATTATGGCAAGGTATAAGAAACCTAACCACTGAAATATTGCAAAGTGCGGCTACGCCGTCAGAGTTCCCAGACAATCTAAGTTAAAGGGTGCCTTCGGAATTTTTCCTTGTATCTGCAGTTTTGCCGCTATTTCAGTTATAATATGTTTTTTTATTTGGAGGCACCTAAGGCAGTGCCTTTTTTTATACTTATTTTTTAATGCCGCTGCTGCAAAGACAGTTTTATAAAAGTTTTGATTGCAGAATGGTAAGTCGTATGTTATGATAATTACATAATATTACAGGAGTGTAATCACAAGTATACTTTATATATGAAGGAGTGTGCTAATTTGCCGAGAGGAAAACAATCAGTAGGCCTTTTAACACAGCAGAAGGTACTGCGTGCAGCGGTGGCTCTGTTTCTGGAAAAAGGCTATACTAAAACCACGATCGGAGAGATTGCAAGGGTGGCAGGCTTTGAAGTTCTTTCGGCGGAGCAATAATTTTTTGAAAATTATCTTCTTGATTCTTCTTTTGGAGGGGCCCCAACAATATATTTTATTGTATTTTAACATTATAAAAGGAGGGATATTATGAGGGAAAAACTTTTAAGCTTCGTTTTAAGCATGGTTATGGTTTTTTCTCTTGTTCCGGCAAGTGCCTTTGCGGCGACCGATTTTGAGCCGCCATATGACGGCTACGAGCTTGTTTGGAGCGAGGATTTTGAATCTTATGATTCGGAGAGTTTTAAAGAGAACGAGGAATTGGGCTTTATGGCAAGCACCGATATGCCTGAAGAGTGGTCCGGCCAAGGGGCCTATGTTGTTGAAACTGGCGAGAACGTGCTTGCACCCGAAGGCAGCAAAAATTCTCTTTTTTTAAACGGAAAAGATGCTAAAGTAACAATTAAAACAAGCGATAATTTTGACCTTTCAATCGGTAAGGATTATTATCTTACCTTTGACTATTGGACGCTGGATGGCAAAAACCCAGGCAGAAAACTTGCTGCCGAAATTACGCCGGTAGGGCTGTCGGGCGGTTTTTCCGGTGTGCATTGGAGAGTTGAACCAAGCACAGAGAAAATTCAGAATAAAATATTTGACTTTTGGCAGGCCGCAGGATATACTGTTAAGCTTGAGTTTTACTTTGAAAATAATCCGGCGGAAGGTGTTGTGGCTTTTATTGACAACATTGCCCTTTGGAAGCCGAAAGGCGGAGAAACAAAATATAAGCTTTGGGTGGGAAACACACAGGTTACCAGCGCAAATGCAGGAAATGTTTTATCCACAGATACAGTTAACAACGGCAAGATTTCCTTTGATGCGGCAACAAACACCCTTACCCTTGACGGAGCAAATATAGACGAAGGACTTGCCTATAGTAAAGGCGGCAAGCATTATCCGATTTACGGAAAGCTTGATGAACTTAACATTAAAGCTACGGGAAAATCAAGCATTATTGGTACCTATGAAAGCACGTACTCCAACAACTATTGCGGTATTTATAATGAAGGAGCAATTAATATCGAGGGGGACTCGAACCTTACCATAAACCTTGGAAAATATCGTGAGGAGGAGGCCCAGGGAATTTATGCCACAGAGGGCATTACTGTTTCTGATGATGTGAAAATTACGATTCAAGACACTACTGATGATACGGAAAATAAATATATAGGTTTGTATTCTCCCGAAACAATTGAATTTAAAGGCAACTCGGAAACTACGGTGGATATAAACAATAGACATGACTATGTTTCGGCAATTGAAGCCAATGTTTTAAAGGTTTCGGAAGATGCCGTACTTGATATAAAGTCAAACAAAAAGGGCATTTCACATTCTGTAGCAAGCGGTTCAGGGTTTAAGCAGACAGGAGGCAGAGTGACTGTTAATGCGGCTGATGAAGGCATCTATATGGATAACTTTGAATTCGGCGGCGGAAGCCTTAACGTAACATCAGAAAAAACTGCCCTGCACACAGCAGATACTCTTAAATTTACCGGCGGCACGGCAGAGCTTTTTGGCAAAGAAAAAGCCATAGATTCCGGCAATGCAAAGTTTGATTTTTCAGGCTTTAAAAATTATGCCATTTCGGCAGGAAAAAGTGCGGGAGTTGCTGAAAAGCTTTCCCAAGTTCCTGCCACAGCAGAAGAAATCGGTGCACATAAATATTATAAAATTGAAAAAACAGCTGCGCCCGCTCAAGAGTATGACCTTTGGATTTCTGGAGTGCAGGTTACAAGCACAAACGCAGATGATGTTTTAAAAGACGGTACAGTTTCTTTTGATGACGAAACAAAGACATTGACCCTTAGCGGAGCAAATATCACAGGAAAACACGTCAATAGATTCGGTGCATCAATATTCAGCAGCCTTGAAAACCTTGTTATTAAAGTTGAAGGTAATAACACAATTGATTCACCAAAAGATGAAACTACCACAAGCTATAGAGGAATATATTCCTCAGGAAACTTAACCATTTGCGGAACAGGCAGCCTTGATATTGCCTTTGCCTCCGACTGGAACTATATCTATGGAATTGACTCGGTAGGGCTTTTAACTATTGAGGAAGATGTTTCAATTAAAATGGAAAACGTTGTTTCAGGGACTGCGGCTTATGGAATTAATGCAGAAGGCGGAATTAAAGCTTTGGGCAACTCAAAGCTGGATATTGCCTTAACCCGTGGGGCAAATGCTTCAACCGCAATTAAAGCAATTAACGCTTTGGGGGAATTTGAGGTTTTGGAAAACACCGAAATTACCCTTTCCACAGAGATGAACAATTCCTGGGGGATTTTTGTAAGTCTGGGCGGATCAAGCAGGCTTAATTACATTCAAAAAGGCGGAAAAGTGAACGTTAAGAGTACTGATGTTGGTATTGAGGTTACAAACTTCGACTTTAGCGGCGGAGCGCTTAATGTGGTTTCAAATGATAAAGCCTTGTGTGTGAACGGAAATGATTCCGTCACTTCGTTTACAGGCGGAAATGCAGAATTTTTTGCAAAAACCGGTGTTACAGTTTATGAACCTAAAGCAATCACCTTTAGCGACGTGGAGGTTAAAGGCGGCTCCTCTAGTGAAGCTGCACAGCCTATTAAGATTCCAACAAGCGCAGAAGAATTTAAAGCATATCCATATTTTGCAGTAAACGCAAAAACAGCACCGTCGGAATATAACCTTTGGTTGGGCGAAATTCAGGTGACGGAAGAAAACAAAGACGACATTTTAACCGATAATCCGACCTCTGCAAAATTTGACCCAACAACAAATACCCTCACACTTAGCAACGCAGGCTTTTTTGAATTGGTCGGTGTGCTTAGAACAGTGAATGGGAAAGCGGAATATGTTGGTATTTATGCAGATATGCCAAATCTTATAATTAATCTTGAGAATGAAAACATTCTTACTATGGCAAGCCCGACTACGGCTCTTACATGCGACTATGCCATTGCAATTGCAAGCACAGGCAATATCACCTTCACAGGAGGCGGAACAATACATGTGGATGTTCCGAAAGCAAATTTTGCTAAGGACAGCGGCATGAACATGGGAATTTTTGCCGAAGGCAACCTTACATTCGGCAAAAACACAACTGTTAATGTGAACACAATGAGTGACAACCCCGGCGATAAAGTAGGATTTGTTTATGGCGTTATATCTTACGGAAAATGCGTTGTTCAGGAAAGTGCAGAGCTTAATATAACAACCAGCACGAACGAAGACAGTTATAAAGAAAGTACATACTTCATAGGAGCCATGGCTAATGGTTTTGAAATTAAAGACAGCGCAGAAGTTCAGGTATATTCGTCATATGTCGGCATTGAGTCGGACAGCAAGCCTTATACTCAAAACGGCGGCACAGTGAGGATTACATCCGAATATGCAGGTCTTGCTGTGGAAGGCATGGAATTCACAGGAGGCAGTTTAATAGCTGATGGCGAAGAAGTGGGACTTTCTGTTGCAGTTTCGTCCAAAAAATTTGAAATTTCTAACGGAATAATTGAGGCTACAGGAGGTCAGCAGGCAGTTTATTTGGGAGGTATTTTGCCTGACACTTCAAGCTATACCGATATGAAAATACTCGCAGGGGAAAGCAAAGATATTGCGGCAGAAATCACTTCGCTTCCTAACACAGCAGACGGATATAAAATATATAAATATCTGAAAATATATTCTGAAAATTATGAGCCTGAAGAAAAATATAACCTTTGGATTGGTGAAACACAGGTTACAAACAAAAATGCAGCAAATGTTTTAGCAGGTACTGTGAATGATGGGAAAGTTAAGTTTGATGCCAAAACAAATACATTGACCCTTAGCGGAGCAAACATTACAGAAAAAGCGAACATGGGCGTATGGGCTTCTGTTTACAGCAAGCTTTCGGAGCTTAACATTAAGCTTGAGGGTGAAAATACGGTTGGTGCACCGTTTGACGGCTCACTGGGTTATTCTGGGTATAACGGAATATATTCCGAGGGAACCCTCACATTTGTGGGCGAAGGAACCCTTAACCTTAACATTGCTCCGGAATGGACTTTTGCCTATGGAATTGGTTCCAAAGGGCTCTTAACTATTGGTGACAAGGTGACAATTAAAACAGACCACCAGGCAACAGCAGGCACCCATGAAGGAATTTTTGCCGAAGGCGGCTTAACAATTGGTGGCGATGCTAACATTAACCTTAAAATGTCGGGAGGCGGCACTATAGGTATCTGCGCTGCGGGAGACTTTAAGGTAACAGAAAATGCCAAGGTTGACATTGTTTCTGATTTGTATTGTTTCTATCAAACATCAACCAAGGGTGGCTTTGACTATGTTCAAGATGGTGGCAAGGTTAAGCTTTTATCAACCGGCAGCTACTGCATTTATGCGAAGAACTTCGATTTTAAAGACGGTAAAATGACGGCAGTAACCGATTATTGGTATGCATTATTCCTTTTGGGGGATAAAATATCCTTTAGCGGCGGCAGTGCGGAATTTTCGGGCAATCCTGCAATTAAGGCAAATAAAGACAGCCTTGCCACAATAGCTTTTGAAGGCGTAACAGTTAAAGCGGGTGACAGTGCAGAAAATGCAGCAGCTATTAAAGCGCCGACAAATAAGACAGAGCTTGAGGCTCATAAATATTACAAAATTGAAAAAACAACGGTTGAACCTGAAAAATACGATCTTTGGGTTAGCGGAATTCAGGTTACAAGTGAAAATGCAAGTGATGTCTTGGGCAACGGAAAAATTTCGTTTAATGAAAGCACAAAAACACTAACCCTTGACAATGCGGAAATTACAACATACTACAAGAAAGACATTGCCACGGGAAGTGGCCAAACAGATTCTTCCGGCTTTATGATATACAGCGGATTGGAGGATTTAACGGTTGAACTGGAGGGTACAAGCAAAATGCTTCCTTCCAATGTATCTGCAGGTGAATTGGATAATTGTTATGGTCTTTACTCTGAACATAATGTAACGATTAAAGGAAACGGCATCATTTCTGTTCCCTACATCACAACCGTTAAATTTGTGTGCGGCTTGGGAGCTTACGGAGATTTGACAATTGAGGAAAATGCGAAAATTTTGATTTCAATAGATCAGGACACGGGTGCTGTTAATGAAATCATCAGCATCGGCGGCTCAAATATCACCCTCAAGGACAATGCTTATGTTCAAATTAGAACAATAATTAACGAGACTTTAGGCAATCAGGTGGAAAACATTGCTGTTTTTCCATCCGAAAAAATTGAGATTTTGGGCGATGCACAGCTTTTAGCGGAATCCTGTGGATACGGAATCTTCTGTGATGGACGTGGTACAAAATATAAATACATCCAAAAGGGTGGAAGTGTGCAGATTGCCGCTAAAAAACAGGCCATTTCCGTAGATAACGTTATTCAGGAGGGGGGATATCTTCTTGCATCCTCCACAACAACAAATGCTATTTCGGCAGGAAGTGTTGAAATTTCCGACGGCGCAGGCGAGTTGTATAGCCCAACAGGCACAATAGATTCAACAAATGCTCCGGATTTCTCAAAATATAAAACACCGAAATTTACGGGTGGCGAGGATCCACGAACAGTCCTTGAGGTTACTTCCTTTAATGCATTATATAAATATTTCAAATATGAAAAGGCAAATACGCCTGATGCGAAATATACTTTAACGGTAAACGGCGGCACAGGCAGCGGCGAATTTGAAAAAGATGAGATTGTAATGATCGAGGCAAATGCAGCAGAAACAGGCAAGCAGTTTAAGGAATGGATCGGTCTTGACAGTGTAGAATTTGTTGAGGGCACAAGCAAAACAAGCGTAACAGCAAAATTTAAAATGCCTGCTGAAGCGGTTGCGGCAACAGCAACTTATGAAGATGTTATTTCCGGTGAAAAGTATACTGTTACAGCATACGGCCTTTATGGAGATACAATGATAATTACTCCGGGAACAACGTATAAGGCTGATTATGCCAAAGATGAGAGAGTAGCTCTCCAGATTGGTAAGAGAAGTGGATATACATTAAAAGACCTTACACTTGTGGGAATAAGTGAAAGCGACTTAACTTGGACTGCAAAAAATGAAGAAATCAACGACAGAGGCATTAGCTTTACTATGCCTGACCACAGCGTAACCATAACTGTAAACTGGACGAAAATTAACTCCGGTTCTTCCGGCGGTGGCGGCGGCGTAACAAAATATGCCGTAGCCGTTTCTCCCGCAGACAATGGCAAAGTTACGCTTGATAAGACAAGCGCGGCAAAGGGCAGCGTTGTAACCATTACAACAAAGGCAAACGATGGCTATGCACTTGACACAATCAAAGCAACCGACAAAGACGGCAAGGAAATCAAGCTGACCGATAAGGGCGATGGCAAATATACCTTTACGATGCCTGCATCTAAGGTGGAAGTAAAGGCTGCATTTAAGCAGAACGCATCCAAACCCGACCAGCCCGCAGAGGAAACAAAGACAGTCGTAGTAATGCAGATTGGCAGCAAGACAATGTTCGTAAACGGCAAGGCTTACGAAAAGGACGTTGCACCTGTTATCATGAACGACAGAACCTTGGTTCCGATCAGATTCGTAACAGAATCTCTGGGTGGTAAGGTTGCTTGGAATGAAAAGGAAAAAGAGGTCGTACTGACTATTGATGGCAAGGAAATTAAGATGACAATTGGAAAAGTACTTGAAAAATATGGTGTTGCTCCCGTTATCCTCAATGATCGTACCTATGTGCCTGTTCGTTTTGTAGCAGATGAGCTTGGTGCAACAACGACTTGGGATGCAGTAAGCAAAATGGTAACGGTTACAAAAATCGAAAAGTAAATTAAAAAAATAACCGGTAAGTAAGATTAGGCGTTCATCGGAAACGGTGAACGCCTTTTTTCATCCAATATAGTCACGATATATGATTGTTTTGCACTGCTAATGAATATAAATGTGATATATAATAAAGAGCAAGAAAAATTTCTATTCTAAAATTATTTTCGTTTCCCCTTTTGGTATATCTACAGTACAAGAAAATACCTAGCCTTTGAAAATTGAATATAAAATCTTGCAGACAACATTGGAGAGAAACTTCTGTTCAGCCACAGTCCGAGTGTGATGATAACCGCCGCAGGCAATGGGAGCAGGCCGTCAAACGGGGGCAGGTGAAATTCCTATGGGCATTTTGCCATCTGCAAGAGCGGAAAAGGAATATATGCTTTCAAAGAATTGTAGCAATTCAGGAAACCTTTCTGTAAAATAATATAATATTGCAATCAGGAACATTGACACAGCAAATCCTCTATGATACTCTAAAGGTACAAGTATTGTTGGGTATCGAAGCGTTCGCTGAGAGATGTTGTTTAAGGATGATAAGCGTTATTATTTTATGTCTATACGGCATAAGGCAATAGCGCTTTTTTTATTTTACAGTTTTTTAATCAGGAAGGATTTTAAGCGTGAACAGTTTAAGATGCCTTCCTTTTTTATTTGGGTCAAAAGGCAGATGCCTTTGATAGTAGAAAAAATATTATGTTACAGAAAGGTGGAAAAAGAAATGGAAGAAAGAGTATTTGCGGATGAATTCAGGAAAGGCTTCTGGCAGGAGGAGGATTTTCTTGCATTCCTTGAACGGCGAGAAGAAAACTCCGAATGGGGAAAGGTGAAAAGCAATGAAATCAGATTTTATCCTATCGAAGAGGGACATCAGATTTCTGCTATGCTTGAGGAAAAACTGAGAGAAACAGGCAAGGCAAATGTATTTGAGGATACCTTGGAGCATACGCGGTTGATTCTGAAGGTCAAGGAGGACTTGTACCCGGTTCGCAGCTGTGCGATTAAGACAATTCTGGAGCGTGCCAGAATATCCGGCAATGCATTGAATAAGGTGCAGAAAGCGGAGCTGGCACAGATTCTGAATTATTGCATGGGTGTAGCCGGTGGAGATGCACTCCTGCGTTTCTGCGAGGATAAAATTTCCGCTGTTCATGGCGGAGACGCTTCGGATTATGCTGTCTTGGAGACACCGGAACTGTTCCGCAGAACGGTAGAATATTTACAGGATAATTTCTCGGGATATACCTTTGCAGGGGCATCCTATGACCATTCTATCGCTACAGCCGTATGGTCTTTGGAGAATCAGGATAGCTTGTTGCAGGAGTATCGTGAAAGCTTACAGAAATATGGCTTGCCCAATCAGGAGATTCAGTTGGGGCTTCGGCTGACAACATCCGATACCGGGCAGAGTGGCGCAAATTTGTACCCTATGATTTTTTTCGGCTCTGAAGCGAGAAATATTCCTTTAGGCAGTGCTTTGAAATTGCAGCATAAAAATAAGGCTGACCTTGCAAAATTCGATGAGCAGCTGAATCTACTTTATGCACAGTATGGCAAGGCTTTGGGTAATATGCAGTCCTTAATGGATGTATATGTGCTGTATCCAATCAATGCGATGCTCGGCGTAATGAAACGTGTTGGCGTACCGAAAAGGTATGCAATGGAAGTTTCGGAGGGTTTTCGGATTCAGAACGGAAATGCACCATGCAGCGTATATGAGGTATATTTACAGATTGCAGAGGTTATTTATCTGATGCAGTGCGAAGGCATTGACGGCTCCAAAATCGTACAGATGGAGGAGAATATCGCAAGAGCCGTTCATCTGCGCTGGAAGGACTACGACATTGCAGGAGAGTATCATTGGTAAAGGGGGAAAAATTCATGGGATTAAATTTGAATTATACAGCAGATGTGCTTGTCAGTACAGAAGATATGCAGGAAGAAACATGGCTGCAATACCGCAGAAACGGAATCGGCGGCAGTGATGCAGCAGCCGTTATCGGTCTTTCGCCGTATAAAACAGCGAGAGATGTATACTTTGAGAAACTTGGCAGAGAGCCGGAGGATAATAATACGTCCGGATGGGTAGCTATGGAGGTCGGTAAACGACTGGAGGATTTAGTAGCTGCTATTTTTGCGAAGAAAACAGGTTTTCGCATCTGGCAGGAGAAGGTAATGTACCGACATCCGTTATTCCCGTTTATGCTGGCGGACGTAGACTACTTTTTTGAAACATCCGATGGTACGGTTGGTATTTTAGAGTGTAAGACGGCTAATATCCACACAAAGGAGAAATGGGAGAATGATGCTGTTCCGTATCATTATGAGGTACAGTGCAGACATTACATGGCTGTAAAGAATCTGGATACTGCTTATTGCGCGTGTTTATTCGGGAACTCGGAAAATGATTTTGTCTTTCGCAGAATCGACAGAGATTTAGATTTTGAGGAAAATCTGATTTTACAGGAGGAATCTTTTTGGACAGAGTATGTGGAACCCGGAATTGAGCCTGCCTTAAGTGGCGACGGAGATCTGGTATTAGCAAGCTTAAAACGCTATCAGATGCAGAGAAACAATCCTGATGAGGTTTTGATTGAGAGTGATTATGGAGAAGCGTTAGAGCTGATTTATCGTATGAAAAGTGAAAAGGCTGTGATTGACAGTAATTCCAGAATGCTGGAGCAGAAAATCAAAACGGCGTATGCGAAATTTGCGGAAATGCTTGGAAATGCAACAAAAGGGTTATGTGTTGCCGCAGATGGCAGTGAATATCACATCAGCTATAAGCCAATGCAGCGCACCGGCATTACCAAGGATAATCTGCAGAAAATGAAATTGAACGATAGCAAGCTTTATGAAAAATATGCGACAACGACAGAAAGCAGGGTATTTCAGGTAAAGAAGATTGTAAAATAAAGGGAGCTGATAAAACAGTGGAGCAAAAGGAAATGACTTGGAACAATCAGAATCGTGCAGAGAAAGGAGTTACGACAAAAGTAACCTTACTTGCACTTTATGAGAAAACCATATATCAGAATGAAAAGAATGGATTTTGTATCTTTAGAATGACCAGCGAAGACACCGGGATACCGAAAGAGCTTGGGTATGGCAGAGATAACAAAATCCATTTTTCTGTAATCGGGTATTATCTGCCGCCAATTCGCAATAGTATGCTTGCCTTAACAGGCGCATGGGAGAACAGCAGATATGGTCTGCAATTTCATGTAGACAGCTATACCGAGGTATTACCAAAAACAAAAAGCGGGATTGCAGCATACCTTTCCTCCGGCTTAATCAAAGGCGTTGGGAAAGCAACGGCGGATTTAATTGTAGCAAGGTTCGGGACAGATACACTGGATGTGATTGAGAAGGAGCCCAAGCGTCTTCTGGAGATAAAGCGTATTTCCGAAAAGCGTCTGGAACAGATTCTGGATTCCTATGCAGGCAGTAAAAGCATGCAGGAGATTATGACGTTTCTGGGAGCCTATGGCGTAACGCTGAATAAAGCAAAGAAAATACAGAAGCATTTCGGGAGTCGCTCGGTAGATGTGATACAGCATTCGCCGTATTTGCTTTGCGAAATTTCCGGTTTTGGCTTTAAAACGGTGGATCAGATTGCGAGAAATATCAATTTTTTACCTGCGGATCCGCTGCGGTTGGAAAATGGGATACTTTTTATTCTGGAAGAAGCAAAGGACAGTGGGGATTTATTTCTTATGCAGGATATTCTGCTGGAACGGGCTTATGTATTGCTTTCTGAAGCGGTGCCGAAAGGCGAGGTAACAGAAGCTATGATAAAAAATACGCTTTCGGATTTATGTGCTTACGGAAAGCTCTATGCAGATGGAGAACGGATTTATTTACCGCAGTTTTTCCATTTTGAGGAGCAGACAGCAAAAATAACAGCAAAGCTGTTAAGTGCGAAAAAGAGACATAGTGCAAAATTGGAGCAGTATCTGAAGGAAGTGCAGAAGGAAAATGGTGTTTTGCTTTCTGAGAAGCAGGCAGAGGCAGTTCGGATGTGTATGGAGAATCGCTTTTCTATCATTACAGGCGGGCCGGGTACCGGGAAAACAACGGTACTGAAAAGTATCCTTGCAGTCTATCAACGGCTGCACCCGGGGAAAGAAATCCTGCTGGCAGCGCCTACAGGCAGAGCAGCCAGAAAAATGGCGGAGAGTACAGGCTTTCCGTATGCGTCTACGCTGCATGCAGCCTTAAACCTTACCTCTGATACCGCTGATTATGAGGAGGTCATTATCCCTGCGGATTTTGTTGTAGTGGATGAAGCGTCTATGGTTGATATGCGCTTGGCGTATTATCTGTTACATAGCTTAGGTACAGGAACAAAGGTGCTGTTCGTAGGGGATGCGAATCAGCTGCCGTCCGTAGGCGCAGGCAATGTACTGAATGAAATGATTGCAAGTGGGATTGTGCCTGTGACGGTTTTGGATATGGTATTCCGCCAGAAGAATACCAGCCGGATTCCGTTAAATGCACAAAGCATTCAGATGGGAGAAACCAAGCTGTTATACGGGGATGATTTTCAATTTCTGCCTGCGGAAAATGCAGCGGAAGCGGCAGAGATTATAAAATCCGAATTTCTGAAACAAACTTCGATTTACGGTGTAGAGCATACACAGGTTTTAACACCGTTCCGTGTGAAAAGTGATGCAGGCGCTGCAATGCTGAACCTTGTATTACAGGATATACTCAATCCTTTGGTGAATAAGCGTCTGGAAATCAGTTCCGGGAATCGGACGATTCGATATCGGGATAAGGTAATGCAGACGAAGAATATGGAAACGGTCAGCAATGGGGATATTGGCTTTGTGTCTATGGTAGATAAGGATGCCGATTTTCCTGTAACCGTTACATTTTCTGATAACAGAATAAAAGAGTACAGCATGGACGAATTAGGTAGTATTGATTTGGCGTATGCAACAACAATTCATAAAAGTCAGGGGAGCGAGTTTGACTGTGTTATTATCCCGGTGCTTTCCACGTTTTATGTAATGCTGCAAAGAGCCTTAATTTATACTGCAATTACCAGGGCAAAGAAAGAAGTGATTTTAGTGGGACAGAAGCGTGCATTATTTACCGCTGTGCATCGCAATGATACCATTCAGCGAAACACAATACTGTCAAAACGAATCAGGGATATGTTTGAAAAGATGAAGCAGAAAGAACAGAAGGCTGTAAAACAAGAAGAAGCAGAGCAGCTGACACTTTAGGAAAGAGCTGAGTGATTGGGTAACTGATGACTCAGCTTTTTTATTATCAGGAAGAAAGGAGCGGAATTACAATGAACGAAGCAGTAGTAAACAACATGTCCATCATCAACGGGCTGAATAAGGTAGATGGCTTTGATCCCTCGGCTTTTTTAAGACGGCTGACAGGGGAGAATGGCGAGGAGCAGTTTTATTTAGATGTAAAGTATAGAAAACTCTGGTTTCGACTGATGCACCCGGAAGGAAAGATTACAAAGCGCATTATAAAGCTGGAAAATGAGGTTGCAATTATCGAAAGCAGGGTATATCTGAATCGCAATGATGCAGAGGATGCGTATATTTCCTGTGCATTTGCTCAGCGTTGGCGCAAAGAGGATGATGCCTACGGTTTGAAATATGTAGAGACCGCTGAAACGGCGGCCGTCGGCAGAGCATTGGCAGATGCAGGCTTTGGCATCCAGTTCTCCGAACCGGGAGAGGAACAGGACAGAAGCCTTGTGGATGCACCTGTGACAATTCCGGACAGCGGTTTATCAGAAGAAATGGGGCAGGATGAATCGGAGGAAGAACTGCTGGATGAAATGCCACAGGCCGCTGAAATGCAAAAGAAAGCATCGGAACAGAAGAAAGCGGAGTGGGACGCATCTATGCCTGTAGAGGAACTGATGCAGAAAATGAGTTTGGAGGATGCCAAGAATTATCTGATTCCGATTGGTGCGTATAAAGGGAAAACACTGGGTGAGCTTTGCGTAGAAAAGCCCGGTGCAATCAACTGGTACGTCGAGTCTTATCACGGAAAAAATAATGTGCTCCGCGCAGGCGCAAAACTGCTGCTTGCGTCAGTTGAAAAATAGGAGGCGAATAGATGCGTGATTATCCATTTACCATTTTAGATGTTGCGGGGATATTAAACTTAAAGGTTCGTCGCCGACAGCCCACCAATATGGACGTGGATTGTCCTTTTTGCGGACATAAGAAAGGCAAAATGAACCTTAATTTTGCCAAGAATGTATTCCGCTGCAATTATTGCGGAGAAAGCGGTGGAATGATAGAGCTTTACAGCAAGGTCTTTCAGATCAGCAATGCACAGGCATTTGCAGAAATCTGTGAGATTTTACATGATGACAAAAAAGCGGATGCACTGCCAAAGCCGATATATACGCCTGATATGGAGCAGATACCGAAAGCGGACTTAGAAATACGGTATCAGACCTATTCCATGCTGCTTTCACAGCTGATTTTATCAAAAGACCATCAGAAAAATCTTATGGAACGAGGTCTGGATGCAGAGCAGATTGTGAAATATGGCTATAAAAGCACGCCTGCTTTTGGCTTTCATAAAATCGTATCTGCGATTATGGCAAGAGAGTGTGTGCTGGAAGGAGTCCCGGGGTTTTATACGAAAAAGAATAATACCTATGGCATTAACTTCAATAAGCACGCCTCCGGGATTCTGATTCCGATACGTTCTATGGACAGAAGGATAGAGGGATTCCAGATTCGCTTGGACCGACCGATAGAGGATAAAAAGTATATCTGGTTTTCTAGCTCCAACCAATTTCGTGGTACATCTGTAGGTGGGCCGGTGCATTTCATTGGTAATCCGGCGGATAAAACAGTTTATGTAACAGAAGGCGCATTAAAAGCTGATATTGCACACGCCTTCTGTAAGAAAACCTTTGTTGCGCTGGCAGGCGTAAGCCATTACAGAGCATTAGAACCGATTTTTGCACATCTGAAACGTAACGGCGTAGAGAATATTGTGGAAGCCTATGACATGGATAAGTACACAAACCCGCATGTGGAAAAAAGCTGTATGCAGATGATGGAAATGGCAAATGCGTATAAATTTTCCGTCCATCGGTTATGCTGGAATAAGAAATACAAAGGGATTGATGACTGGTTAGCATCGAGAAAGAAAAGGAATTAAGCAGGATTGGAGCCTGTGAATTTGCAGGTTCCAGATGAAGAAAATTAGTGATGAGATACCTAATACTATATACAGGATGATGTCTGTTCGTTAATGCATAAAAAAATTAAGAAAGTCGTTTTTTAGTAATTTCTGATTACTGGAAAACGACTTTTTTTATTTTGCGCAAAAAATTATGAATAAAGTTTGGTTTTTGAGAGCAGCTTTTGGCTTGTATTAAGTAGAAGGAAAGAATTTCATATAACAAAACTTCAATTAGTAGAAGGAGGTGAACCAAATGAATTTACTTCCTTCTGAGGTTAGCCTGCAGATGCGCTTTGATGCCTTTTGTAAAAAGGTTATAACGTATACAAATTATAAACTGTTACGCGAAGGACAGAAAAGGCGAGAACAGGGCTATGTATTTTCTGATTTTGAGGAGGGGGAGCTGGAACAATATTATTATACTTACGATACATATCCGGCATTGGCGTTAAAGATAGAACTGGAGCATATCAGGGTATTTATCGAAAATGAAATGCTATATCATGCATTGCTTTTACTGCCGAAGAAAAGATTGGAAATTATAATTCTTAGTTTTTTTGCGGATATGACGGATAAGGAGATTGGAAAAACCATCCTGATGCCGAAAAGCTCTGTGCAGTATAACCGAAATGTAGCGTTGCAGTATATCAGGAAGATGATGGAGGTGCATACAGAGGTAAATGAGAAACAGGAAAAACCAAAATGAATTTTTTAGCCAGAATGCAAGAAAAAGCATTTTTGGCAGCAAACAGAAACTAAAGACAAAAACGATACTTCTGGCTGTGTCGGGAGATACAGAAGCTTTGATGGAAGTGGTTGATACTTATAAGCCATACATAGAAAAGCTTTCTATGCGCGTTGTAATGGATGAGAATGGACATTGCAGAGAAATGGTAGATGAAACAGTGAAAAGAAGTCTGGAAGTTGGATTAATTGCAGCAATTATGAAATTTCATCCGTATATCTGAAAAAGCGCAGACACGATAAAAAAATTCGTTTCTTTTAGTAATATTGTACCTTGAAAATTGAATCATCAAATTCCGGAATTGGGCATATGAAAACCCGAAAGGGAAAGCCGTAGGGAGAGATTGCGCCATGACCATAGCAATATACGAGCGAGAAACATCTGCTCCTTTATCCTACTTATGGCAAAGATAGGATTGCGATGACCTTTCATATACCCAAGCCACCGTCAGGAAGTGTAAGACTACTGATGTATGCATAATGAAAAGCAGACCTTCTGAGAATATCGACAAGAATGGAGAATAGATTGACGTTTTTTGGGGGGAGTGGTTTGTGCCGACATTCCGGAATGATTTATATAGCCGGACAGACAAAAATAAATCTTTCTTTTCATACGTTGAACAAAGGGGGGATAATTATGAAACAAGTAAAACCTATCGTTCATTGTATCTATACAGAATCCAATAAGTCCTTAACACAACTTTTGGATGAATATTTCAGAGCATATCTTTCATGTTCGCTTGAAATGACTAACAAAGCTATGTTACCATATTTAAAGTGACTGGTCGCTTATTTCAAGGAGGAATATGATGTATTTAGAAATAAGCAACCCCATGGATTATCATGTTGCATTGTATATTCGTTTATCAAAAGAAGATGAAAGCGAAGGGCCGTCTGAAAGTGTTACAAATCAGAAATCGCTGCTGAATGAATTTGTGCAGCAGCATCGTTTATCTGTTTACGATACTTACATTGATGACGGTTGGAGCGGAACCAGTTTCAATCGACCCGCGTTTCAGCGTATGATTGGTGATATTGAAACAAAAAAGGTCAATATGGTCATCACAAAGGATTTATCACGCTTGGGGAGAGACTATATTATGACGGGGCATTATATGGAGCGGTATTTTCCGGAGAAAAGAGTCCGTTATATCTCCCTCCTGGATGGCATTGATACCGGCATAGAATCCACCGCAAATGATATTACACCCTTTCGTGCGATAATGAATGACATGTATGCAAAGGATATATCCAAAAAAATTAAAAGCGTAAAGCATGATAAACAGCAGAAGGGGCAGTTCATCGGCGGAAAACCTGTGTATGGCTATAAGATGCATCCGACTGAAAAAAATAAAATTGTAATTGATGAAGCAGTTGCACCTATCGTTCGCCGCATATTTGCAATGGCTTTGACCGGCATGAGCTGCCGCAGGATTGCAATGGTGCTGAATGAAGAAGGGATTCCAACACCTGCAACCTATTGCGGCTGGCAAAGGCGGCAAAAAGGCCCGTACAGCGGTCTCTGGTCCAGCGAGCGTATTTCGGATATGCTGAAGAACGAAACCTATATAGGAAATATGGTACAGGGTAAATCGGTTAAAATCAGTTACAAGTCGCAGAAATGCATCAAACAGGAACAAAGCAAATGGATTGTTGTTGAAAACACACATGAACCTCTTGTTGATAAAGAAACCTTCCATAAAGTAAGGCAATTATTAAACAGCAGAAAATATACCCGCAGCAGAAAATATGATTTCCTGTTAAAAGGGCTGATTTTCTGTCACGAATGTGGATATCCGCTTGCGGTCATCAACCGTAAGACGACAACAGGAGAGGACAGACTATTCTTTGTTTGCCGCACTTATCAGCGATTTACAAAAGCAGGGGTCTGTACCTGCCACTGCATAAAGGAACAGGTTGTTACAGACGCAGTGATTGAAAAGGTACGTGAAATCTGTCAGGCATATCTGCATCCGCATCGTTTGCAGATGATTGCCAAAGAAACGATACAAACGGATAAAAAGGAACTGAAGCAGGAATATGCCATACAGGCAGTGCATAATAAAATCAGCAGTCTGACAAACAATCTGGATAAGATGTATATGGATCGCCTTAGTGGCTTACTTACGGAAACAGACTTTGAGCGGATGTATCAACGAATGAAAATAGAACGTACCACTTTAGAAGAAAAATTAAAAGAGTTAGAGCGATTAAAGGAAAGTCCCATCAGTTCCGATACTTTGTCAAAAGAACTGGTGCAGCGCTTTTTACAATCTGCATATACCAGCAGAGAATTACTTGTCAGTTTAATTGAAAGAATTGAGTTAACCGAAACAAAACAGATTATTATTAAATTCCGCTTCCCCGAGCTGGAAGCGATTTCTTAAAGCACTTTATTTACAATAGATGTGGCGGTATACATAGGAACGGGAGATACCGAGCCGTCCGGCGATTTCCTGCTGTGTCAGTTCCTCCTGTCCCCACAGACCATAGCGGAAAATGACAACAATCTGCTCTCGTTTACTGAGATGTTCCCATACTGCGTGCAGCATTTTTTCCGATTCGATGGCAAGATGCAGCTGTTCCGCAAAATCCGGTGTTTCACTGTTGATGACATCCAGCATGACGATCTCGTTGCCGTCCCGATCGGTGCCAATCGGTTCATAAAGTGAAATATCGTTTTGAAATTTCTTGGAAAACCGCAGGGACATCAGGATTTCATTTTCAATACAGCGAGAGGCATAGGTGGCAAGGCGGATGCTTTTTTCGCTATCATAGGAAAGAATCGCCTTAATCAGCCCAACGATACCGATGGAAATCAGTTCCTCTGATTCTCGTTGGGCATTGTTGTATTTCTTCGCAATATGGGCGACCAGACGCAGATTATGCAGAATCAGCGTTTGCTTGGCGGATTCCTTTTCTGCATCTGTTCCGTCACGCAGGCGAAGGAGAAGCTGCTGCTCCTTCTCTTTTGCAAGGGGCTTCGGGAAGGAGCCGCCGGAAGAAAAACCACTTAGGAGCGGAACAAAAAATATAGGCAGCATAGGTAAGAAAAACACAGGCGCACCTCCGTTGGAAAGGGGATACTTTATTCTATGGCAGCAGGCTATTGTCTGTGCGTGTCTGAACGGAAGTTATCCTGTCCTATTTTTGCAGGAGGGGACGAAAGTTGCGGTTGAAAGAGAAAAAAACAAGCATGAAATCGTGTATGCTTTTGAAAAGGAGGATTTTATATGGATTTGAAATTTAAGCGAAAAAATAAAACACTCATCATTCTGATTGCAGGAGAAATTGACCATCATTCTTCTAAGGAATTACGCAGCAAAACGGAAAGTGCCTTGGAGCAAATGGGAGGAAGAAATATCATCTTCGGGTTTCAGGAGGTGACTTTCATGGACAGCGCGGGCATCGGCGTAATGATTGGCAGATACAAGCAGGTGCAGTCCTTAGGAGGGCGCATTGCCATTGCCTGCCCAAATGAAAAAATCGAGGAAATGATTCAGCTTTCGGGACTGTCTCGTTTGTTGCCGACCTTTGTTTCTCTGGATGCGGCGATTGCCTATGCGGAGGGGAGGAAATCGGATGCAGTATGAAAATGAAGCGCGGGTATTTTTTACCGCGAAATCAGAAAATGAGGGTTTTGCCCGCCTATTTGCCGCAGGCTTTCTGACACAGCTTGACCCGACTATTTCAGAAATGACGGATGTAAAAACTGCTGTTTCCGAAGCAGTGACAAACGCCATTATTCACGGCTACGAAGAAAAAGGGGGCTTAGTGGAGCTATTTTGCGGCTATATCGGCAGGAAAATCTACATAGAGATTGCCGACACCGGCAAGGGGATTGAAAACATCGAAAGGGCGAGAGAGCCGCTCTATACCTCCAAGCCGGAGATGGAACGTTCCGGTATGGGCTTTACAATTATGGAAACCTTTATGGAAAAGGTGCGTATTGAAAGCCGTATCGGGGTAGGTACACGCATCTTCATGGAAAAAACACTGGCAAAGGAGTGATTCCATGGAGCAGACCTATGAATGGATTCGTCTGGCGCAGGCAGGAGATGCCGCGGCAAAGGACAATCTGCTACAGGAAAATTCCGGTTTAATCTGGAGCGTAGTGGGACGCTTTCGCGGACGCGGCGAGCCGGAAGACCTCTATCAGATTGGTGCAATCGGACTGCTGAAATGTATCGAAAAATTTGATTTCAGCTATGATGTGAAATTTTCTACATACGCCGTACCCATGATTCTGGGGGAGATTAAAAGATTTCTCAGAGATGACGGGACGGTGAAGGTGAGCCGCAGCCTGAAGGAGCTTGCATGGCGGGCGAAGCGCTTACAGGAAGCGGCGATGCAGGAGGAAAGCAGAGAATTATCCCTACAGGAGCTTGCAGAACGATTAGAGGTAGAAAAAGAGGAGCTGGTTTTGGCATTGGAATCTACAAAGGATGTAGAGAGCCTGTATGCCTCTGTGGACGGAAACGAAGGCACCTTACAGCTGATTGATAAGCTCACAGACAACACAGAAAACGAGAAAGTGATGGAGCGGCTTTCTTTGATGGAGGCCTTGGAGCATCTGGATGCGAAGCAGCGACAAATCATTATTCTGCGATATTTTCAGGATCGCACGCAGGCGGATGTGGCAAGGTGCATCGGCATCTCTCAGGTACAGGTTTCGCGCATTGAAAAACGGGTACTTTCCGAACTCAGAAGGCATTTACAGGAAAAGGACTAGGAAAAAGAGAGAACATAAAATAAAAAGCATAAAAAATAGAAAACAGAAAACAGAAAACAGTGGTTTGTTTTTCTCTGACAAAGCCACTGTTTTTCTGATGCTTTAATGAATTTTTCTGCCGCATTTCGGGCAATAGGCGTATTCCTGCGAAAGCAGATAGCCGCAGTCGGGGCAATGTATTTCCTGCGCTTGTCCCATGCCTGCGATGGTTAAGTCCTCCTCGCGGAGAGTGACGCTTTCGCCATGCTCGATTGCCTTGCCCAGTTCTACATCAATGGCATAAATAGTATGGCAGCAGTTGGAAACGGCATAATACTGCTTGCCCCACTTAAACAAAGGAATGAAAAAGAAGCTGAAGCAGGTATAGGTCATAAAAACGGAAATACTGTACAAACGTCCGCATTTTTTGCAGACTATCGTCTGCCGAAAGTGTTCAAATTCCTTTTTGCCCTGAAAAATACCGCCGATAAAAAACATAAAATCACATCCAATCGTAAGAATTTATTTTACAACTCTTGGCTAACATGATAAAATGATTTTAAATAAAATGCAACTATTTTCCGAAGGAGGGGAGTATATGAAAATTTCTCGTTTGGTTGTAAGCGCAGTTTCTTTGGCTGTTTCCGCAGCCATGCTGACACTGAGTATCATTGATTTAATTCGCAACGATGAATATTGATTTTTGCATAAGAATTGAGAAACAGGAAAAACTGTTAACAGTGATTCCGAAAAAAACAAAGACTTGGCGGGAGAAACACAGCACTTGCATGGTTTTCTTTCGCCATAAATTTTATTTATGATTTATCCAAGGAAATATTATGTTTTTTTTCGGGAAATAGGCAATTTTTTCTATTTTTTTATTGTGCAAAATATTTTTTGTGCTATACTATAGGTAATAGGACGTTTGAAATAACACGATGCAAAAAATGTCCCACGCAAGAAATCATATTTGTTAGGAGGAATTTTTTATGGCTAAGGTTGGTATCAATGGTTTTGGCAGAATCGGTCGCCTGTTTTTCCGTGCGGCTTTGGAACGCGGCGATGTAGAAGATATCGTTGCGGTAAACGATCCCTTTATTGATGTAGATTACATGATTTATATGCTGAAATATGACTCTGCACATGGTCGTTTCAACGGCAAGCTGGAGGATAAGGACGGCAAGCTGGTTGTAAACGGACATGAGGTAACGGTTTTCAACGTAATGGATCCGAAGGAAATTCCCTGGAAGGATGCAGGTGTTGAATACGTTCTGGAATCCACAGGGCTGTTTACCACAATGGAAAAGGCGGCACAGCATTTTGAAGGCGGCGCAAAGAAGGTTATTATTTCCGCACCCTCCGCTGATGCACCTATGTTCGTTATGGGGGTAAACCATGAAACCTATACAAAGGATATGAATATTGTTTCCAACGCATCCTGCACGACAAACTGTCTGGCACCTTTGGCGAAGGTAATCAATGATAACTTCGGCATTGTAGAGGGTCTGATGACAACCGTACACTCCATCACAGCAACACAGAAAACCGTTGACGGCCCTTCCAGAAAGGACTGGAGAGGCGGACGTGCAGCGGCTACCAATATCATTCCTTCCAGTACAGGCGCGGCAAAGGCAGTAGGCAAGGTTATCCCTGCGCTGGCAGGCAAGCTGACAGGTATGTCCTTCCGTGTGCCTACGGTTGATGTCTCTGTTGTAGACCTGACCTGTCGCTTGGAAAAGACTGCAACCTATGAGGAAATCAAGGATGCGGTAAAGAGAGCATGTGCAAACGAAATGAAGGGCATTATGGATTATACCGAGGATGATGTGGTTTCCACAGACTTCCTGACAGACCCTCATACCTCTATTTTCGATGCAAAGGCAGGCATTGCCCTGAATGACCACTTTGTAAAGCTGGTTTGCTGGTATGATAATGAATGGGGCTATTCCAATAAGGTTCTGGATTTGATTCAGCACATGGAAAAGGTAGATAATCAGTAAGCACTACGTAAAAAATGGTATAGAAAAGCAGATAGCCTTGGGTGTAACAGCCTGAGGCTTTTGTTTTGCAATTCATATAAAAAAAGTCAAGCGGAAAACAGGACAAAAAATGTCCCACTTTTTTGTCTACAATCACGAAAGGGACATAAAACGTCCCACGAAAATAGATACATTGTCTAAATCATATCCCATTCCTTTCTGTATTTCCTGTATAGACTTCTGAAAAATAAAAAAATACAAAATTCTGAGTTTTTTTTCACTCTGATGTGGTAAAATGAACTGGTAAAAGTTACTGGTCATTCCTATTTTTATATATGAGAGGGGAAGAATCTAATGGCAATTAAAGTTGGCATCAATGGTTTTGGTCGTATCGGCAGAGTTGTATTCAGAGTTCTGATGCAGCGTCAGGATGAATTTGAACTTTGCGGTATTAACCTGAGAAATGCAGAACTGGATTATATGGCATATCAGTTGAAATATGACTCTATCTTCGGTCGCTTTGAAGGCGATATCGAAATCGGCGAGGACTGCCTGATTGTAAACGGTCAGAAAATCCACGTTTTCAGTGAAAGCGATGCTTCTCTGATTGAGTGGGCAAACTGTGGTGCAGAATACATCATCGAATCCACAGGTGCGTTCAATACAATGGAAAAGGCTTCTCTGCACAAAATCGGCGGCGCTAAGAAGGTTATCCTGACAGCACCCGCTAAGGATGAGGTTACACCTACCTTTGTTGTTGGCGTAAACCACCAGACATACAGAAAGGACATGGATATCGTTTCCAATGCATCCTGTACAACAAACTGCCTGGCACCTCTGGTTAAAATCGTAAATGACGCGTTCGGTATCGAACAGGGTCTGATGAGCACTATTCACTCCGCAACTGCAAAACAGAAGGCTGTTGACGCGCGTGCAGGACGTGACTGGAGAACCGGTCGTTCCGTATTCAACAACATCATTCCTTCCACAACAGGCGCTGCAAAGGCAGTAGGTCGTGTAATTCCCGAACTGAAGGGCAAAATGACAGGTATGTCCTTCCGTGTGCCTACAAACGATGTATCTGTTGTAGACCTGACAGCAAGACTGAAAACACCCGCTACATACGAACAGATTTGTGAAAAGGTAAAAGAAGCATCCGAAACCTACATGAAGGGTATCGTAAGATACACAGAGGATGAGGTTGTTTCCTCCGATATGCTGGGTGAATCCAATACCTGTATCTTCGACGCAAAAGCAGGTATCATTCTGGATGATAACTTTGTAAAACTGATTGCTTGGTACGATAACGAATGGGGTTACTCCAATAAGGTTGTTGACCTGATTGCACACATGTACGAAGTAGACCACAGGTAATCAAAAAAGAAAACACAAAAAAGCCTTGGTTCTGAAAGATGAGCCAAGGCTTTTTATATTTCATCTGTAAATTCTGATAAGTAAATCAAGGGGTATCTACCATGCGGTAGCCGATGCCGACCTCAGTAAAGATATATTCGGGGGAGGCAGGGTTTTTCTCCAGCTTTCTACGGATATTCGCCATATTTACGCGCAGAATCTGGTTATCCTTTACAGCATAAGGCCCCCAAAGCTCCGTGATGATGTAATCGTATGTAAGCACGCGTCCGGCGCTTTTTGCCAGTAAGGAAACGATTTTAAATTCAATCTGCGTCAAATGAACATCCTTGCCATCTACAGTGATTTTACGCTTATCGAAATCAATCGTCAGCCCCTTGGTAGAGAATACATCATTATTTACTGCACCGCCGTTGTTTTTTGAGCTGTGACGCAAGGCGGTACGGATACGCGCCAGCAGCTCAGATGTGCCGAAGGGCTTGGAAATATAATCATCTGCGCCCAAATCCAAGGCTTCTACCTTATCGGATTCCTCTCCGCGAGCGGAAACGACGATAACAGGAACGGCAGACCATTCTCTGATTTTTTTCAGAATTTCAATCCCATCCATATCCGGCAAGCCCAAATCTAGAAGAATCAAATCGGGGCAATGGGAGGGTATCATGGAAAGTGCCTGTCCTGCTGTTTTTGCAAGCAGAGGCGCATAGGCATTTGCCTTCAGCGTGGTTGCAATGAAGTTGCTGATGGCATCCTCATCTTCGATAATCATGATTTTAATTTTATTGGGCATAATCAGATTCTCCTTTCATTGGCAGAACAAAGGTGAAGCTTGCGCCGCCGTTCAAATTGTTTTTTGCAAAAATTTTACCGTCATGGGCAAGAATAATCGATTTACAGATAGATAGACCAATGCCGATTCCTCTGGAAGAATCACTTGAGCCATGTTGGGTTTTTCCGTCAAAAATATCGGGGATACGGGAGGGATCAATTCCCTTGCCGTTGTCGGATATGGTAAAGACTGCGCCGCTTTTTTTTCTGGATACCTTTACACCAATCGGCGCGGTACTGCCGGAATGGCGAATGGCATTTTCCATCAGATTGATGAGTACCTGTTCGATCAGGGTGGCATCCATGGGAACAATCAGCATTTCCTCCGGAACAGAAACATTTACAACGGAATCGGGAAAACGCTTGCGAATCCGACCGACAGCCTCACCTACAATTTCTTCTATGATTTCATCCTGCTTTTTCAGATTGGTTGTGCCGCCTGTAATTTTCGTAACAGAAAGCAGATTTTCCACCATGTGAATCAACCATTCTGCATCATGCTGGATATCCATTAGCATTCTCCTGGAATCCTCAGAGGCAATCTGTGTGCCGTTTTCCAAAAGGGTGGTTGCGGCACCTATGATGCCCGTTAGGGGTGTGCGCAAATCATGCGAAACTGCACGCAAAAGGTTACTCCGCATTTTTTCCTTTTCTGTTTCCAGAAGGATTTCCTGCGCTTTTTTTCGTGCCTGCTGTCTTTGCAGTGCCAGAATAGTCTGCGAAATCATGACGTTGATGAAACTGAAGGTATCGTCAATCAGAAGCTTGGTTTCATCAAAAAGAAAACCGACCACGCCATAAATTTTATCTTCTGTGATGATAGGGAAGTAGGTTCCCTTACAGTTCTGCGTACCGTCTTCGATTTCCGCGCCGACGGGATTCTGCGTATCATAGGCTCTCTGCGCAACCTGCTTTTCCAGAAAGCTATACAGAATCCGTTCATCCTCATCTCTCAGGGTACAGATAGACTGCTTGAGAGGCCTTAGCGGTTGATCTACATAGAGAATGACGCTGCACTGGTTTGTTTCAGAAAAATATTTTGCGGAAATATCAATAATCGTGTCCACATCGCTGGCGGAAAGAATTGCCTTACTCATTTCCGTCAGCGTTTCCGCACGCTTTTTGCCTGCCGCGGAAAGCAATGCCGCCATTTTTACCTTTGCCGTAACAAAGCTGGTCAGAATTGACATCAGAAGCATTATGGAAAAGGTGATGGGGTACCCTGTAATGGAAAAATTCAGGGCGAAATAGGGAAAGGTAAAGAAGAAATTTACCCCGATAACGCCGCCGATTGAAGCAATGACACCCCAGAAATAGCCGCTGGTCATATAGGAAATTAAAGCGACCGCCAGCATATATACGCCGAAGATATTTTCATTTAAAACCTCTGCACCGTTTAAGCAGAGCGCAAGGCAGGTTGCCACCAGATAGACCGCAGCAGTGCGGATGAAATCCTGAAACAATGCAGCTGCATTGAAATTATTTAAGGTTCGTTTGATTCTTTTTTTCATAAATTCTACTCCAGTTTTTCATATATTTTCAAATAAAATTCTGAACTCCTTAGTTTTTCCTTCCTATTATACAACATTTTTTCAAGAAAAGGAATTGAGAAGTAATATTTATTTGGAAATGGTTTCCATGCTATATCAAAAAGTGTTGGAAAAGAAGGGAATTACGCATTGCAAAGCGGAAATGCCTTTGTTATAATAAAAAAAATATACCTTGACGATAGAAGAAGGAGAAATTTGCAAATGAAAAAACCTTTTGTTACATTAGAACAGGCGAAGAAAATCATCGAAACATACCCTACACCCTTCCATATTTACGATGAAAAGGGTATCCGCGAAAATGCGAGGAAGGTAAATGCCGCATTTTCCTGGAATAAAGGGTTCAGAGAATATTTTGCGGTAAAGGCAACCCCCACACCCGCTATCTTGCAGATTTTGAAGGAGGAGGGTTGCGGTGCGGACTGCTCCTCTTACACAGAGCTGCTGTTGGCGGATGCTGTTGGGCAAAAGGGAGAGGATATTATGTTTTCCTCCAACGTAACCCCGGCGGAGGATTTCATTAAAGCGGCAGAGTTGGGCGCAATCATCAACTTTGATGATATTACCCATATTCCGTTTTTTGAAAAGCTTGCAAAAATTCCTGAAACGGTTTCCTGCCGTTATAACCCCGGTGGTGTATTTCAGGTAAGCAACAGCATTATGGACAACCCCGGTGATGCGAAATACGGCATGACAAAGGAGCAGATGAAGGAAGCCTTCAAGCTGTTGAAGGAAAAGGGCGCAAAGCACTTTGGAATTCACGCCTTTCTGGCAAGCAATACAAAATCCAATGATTATTATCCTATGCTAGCGAAGATTATTTTTGAACTGGCCGTGGAGCTGAAAAACGAGTTGGATATTCATATTGCATTTATCAACCTTTCCGGTGGGGTCGGCGTTCCTTACGAACCCGATGAATTTGAATGTGACATCATGGCAATCGGCGAAGGGGTAAGAAGGGTATACGAAGAAGTTCTGACACCGGCAGGCATGGGCGATGTTGCCATCTTTACCGAAATGGGACGCTTTATGCTGGCTCCCTACGGCGCACTGATTGCAACTGCCATCCATGAAAAGCATACCTATAAGGAATACATCGGACTGGATGCCTGCGCGGCAAATCTGATGCGTCCTGCTATGTACGGCTCCTATCACCATATTACTGTTCTGGGGAAGGAAAACGCACCCTGCGACCATAAATATGACGTAACAGGCGGTCTGTGCGAAAATAACGATAAGTTTGCAATCGACCGTATGCTGCCGAAAATTGATATGGGCGATATTCTCTATATCCACGATACTGGCGCACATGGTCATGCAATGGGCTATAACTATAACGGTAAGCTGCGCTCCGCAGAGCTGCTTCTGAAGGAGGACGGCAGTGTGGAAATGATTCGCAGAGCCGAAACACCTGCTGATTATTTCGCAACATTGGATTTTACAGGCTTATAATAATTGAAGCACGAAAGAAAAGCAGGGTCGAAAGACTCTGCTTTTTGTGCCTATGGAAAGGGGCAGAGCATGAATGGTATTTTGTATACGGATGTATCTGTTTTTGAGGATGTTCTGTTATATGAAAAAGGGAAAACACTGCTTTCCGCAGAACGTAGGATGTATATTGAAAAGCTGAAAAATCCGAAGGCGGCAAGACTTTCTTTGGGTGCAGGTGTGCTGTTGTTTTTTGCTTTGCAGAAATGCAATTATACAGAGCAGCTAGAGAAAATCAAAAAAACACCCTTGGGAAAGCCATATTTGAAGGGAATTGATTTTCAGTTCAACCTGTCTCATTCGGGAACGTATGCGCTTTGTGCTTACAGTAACAGGAATATCGGTGCGGATTTACAGCAGATAAAAGAGAAGCTTCCCGAAAAAACCGAAAAAATCTTGTCGAAGGACGAAACATCTTTTCTGACAAAATTTACGCAGCCGGAACAAACACAGCTGTTTTATCGACTTTGGGCAAGAAAGGAAAGCCTTATTAAATGGGATGGCAGGGGACTTCGCTTGCCCTTGCAGGAAATTTCTTTTATCAAAAACGGAACCCTGACAGACATTTTGGAATGGGAGGATAAGACCTTATATTTCAAGGAATATCCGAAAATCAACGAGAAATACGCTGTTTGCATCTGTAAAGAGGGCACAGATTTTGCGCGGAATGCAGAGGAAATAACTGCAGAAATGTTAAAAATTTTTTAAAAATATGAATTTTCGTTGAAATATTTCAGATAAATCCTTATAATAAGAAGATAAAGATTGAAAATATGAGGTTATAATATGAAAAAATTTAAAAAATTCGTCTGTGCTGTCTTGGTTGCGGCAGTTTCGGCGTGCGCCGTTCCAACGTATCAGGCAGATGCAGCTTCGATTTCACAATTACAGCAAAAACGCCAAAATCTGGCATCCAGTACAAAAAAAGCAAAACAGGAAATTGCAAATATCAAAAATAAAAAGCTTTCCGCCGAACAGGAAATGGAAGCAATGGATAAGGTTTTGACCAGCATTCAGGCAGAACTGGATGAAGCAACAGAAGATTTGAATATTCTGACAAAGCAGTTGGAAGAAGCCGAAAAAGCTTTGCAGGAGGCAACGGAAAAACGAGATGCGCAGTTTGCATTACTGGGCAGCCGTATGCGTTTCCTGCAACAGAAGGGCTCCAGCGGCTATCTGGAAATCCTTTTTGATGCACAGAGCTTTTCTGATTTGTTCCTTCGTATGCAATATGTAAACGATATCATGGGCTACGATAAGGAAATTCTGGAGGAACTGGAAGAAACCCAAAGAACGATTGAGAAAAAGAAAAAAGAGATTGAAAAGAATAAGGCTGAGCAGGAAGAGGTTGTTAAGCTGCAAAAAGAAAAGCTTGCCGAGCAGCAGGAAATTGTAAACGAAAAGAAAGCCTTGGTTGCATCCTATCAGAACGATCTCTCGAAATATGAACAGATGGTTGCAGCAAATGAAAAGGCGGATAAAGCCGTTTTGAACCAGATTGCGAAGCAGCAGCAGCAGAGCAAGAGCAGCGGTAGCAGTTCTAAGGTATATTATACCGGAAACGGCTCTCTGGGTTGGCCTGTTCCCGGGCGTACCACTGTCAGCAGCGGCTTTGTCACTCGTACCAGCCCGATTACCGGTAGAACAGAATCCCACAGCGGTCTGGATATTCCTGCACCTTATGGTACAGCGATTGTTGCGGCAGAGGCGGGTAAGGTTACATATTCCGGCTGGATGAATGGGTATGGGAATACCATTATCATCGACCATGGTGGTGGATTGAGTACATTGTACGGACATAATTCCTCTCTGGTTGCAAGAGTAGGACAGGTTGTCAGCCGCGGTCAGACCGTAGCAAAATGCGGCAGCACCGGTTGGTCTACTGGGAACCATTGTCATTTCTCCGTATTGAAAAACGGCGCGTATGTAAATCCCAGAAACTACTTATAAGAAATAAACAGGCAGGGTGATATCAAAAAGGGTATCATCCTGTTTTTTATTGCAAAGAAATAAGATTAACCATAATTTTATTATGTAAATAAAATATTGCTATAGCAGCTGTCAAGTCTCAAATAATATCAATATTTTCGTAAAAGTATCGTTTTGCGAATAAATACAGATTTCCCCTTTTCCATGAATATCAAGCCACTTCTTACAGATTATCATATTTTTGCTATAGCAAAAAGTGTCTGCAAAAAATATTTCACAGACACTTTCTTCCTATTTCATTTCATTTCTTTTATTTCATTTCTTTTGTTTCAAATCAGTTTTTAGTTTTAAATTAAAGATTCTATTCTTGTAAACTGATTTTCGTTTTCCTTGATTTTCTGTTCCTTACCGATGCTGCATACGTTTTCGCAATCGACACACCGCAGCAAATCTGCACAGTCACGAATATCCGCAGCGGTTGTCTGCAGGATTTCAGTGCGTTCCTGCAGAAAATCCGCATCCGTCAACTGTTTATAAAATCTGCCGATGGCATGATTCAACTGCTCCATGTTCGTTTTCGGCTGATCCAGCGTGTTAATTGTCCCAAGGATATATTTTGTCATTTCCCGTTTATCTGCATTAAAAAGTTTGATTTGCTGCGCAAGTCCCTTGAAAATATCATAGGTTTCCGTCAGTCTGGGGTCTCTGTAGGAATAAAAATAGCTGAAACCGCTCCGCATGAACTGACAGCCGCAGCCATACGCGCCGCCTTGTACGCGCACCTGATTCCAGAGATATTCCAGATTGATGATGGTTTTCAACACCTGATACTTCCCATGATATGCCAATCCGTTCTTCTGATAATCAAAGGAGGTTGTGTTGTATAACACGCCGCCTGCATTGGCGAAGGCTGCCCTTTCGGGCTTCAAATCAAAATTGTATACAAAATACTTTTGTTCTTTCGCAGGTAATTTCTGACGGAAGGTGTCGATTTTTGTCTTTACAACCGCCCTTTCACTCTCCTCACAGCCCAGAGCAACCTCTAGATTCCGCTGTGTAAAGAGAAGATCTGCCGTTTTTTTCAGCTTCGCAATGACAGGTGCTGCATCCTGCTCCAACTGTGCATCTATCTCGCAGAGGAATCGATAATAGCGGATGCCGCTTGTGATATCCTCAATCCGCAGTGCCGGAAAGAGATTGCTGCCGCCGTAGAAAATTGCAAAATAATGGGACTGATTCAGCAGTTCATTTTCCCCTTTGATTTTCGCGGATTTCACGATTTTTTTCATACTTTCTACTACATCATATTTTGTATGGAAAAGAATTTCCTCTGTCATGGCAATCGCAGCATCCAAATCCTCTTTGAGCAGCTTTTCCTTTACGGTCACAAAAGCGCGATAATCCGCCGCGTGGCTATTATAGGTATTGTTATGCAAAGAAAAATCACCGAAAATCTGGTTTTTCACGGTTGCCAGTGTCTGGAAGGAATATTTTTCCGTATCCAGCTTGCCAAGAAGTTCTGTCAGAAGCCCTGTATACGGTAACAATTCCTGTGGCACGGCAGAGATATCAAACATCAGCTTAAGATACAGAATCCCGTTGCTTTCCAGCGGCACATGCAGAAATTTTGCGGCTGTATCCGCATTATACGGCGCAGGCTGCGGCTTTTTGTCAATCTCAGAAATTTCCAGTAATGGAATCTGCGCCAGAATTTCAGGTGTATCTGCCTTCGTCTGGAATTGCTCCAGTTTTTCAGCATCCTCTTTGATTTCCGCAAGGTCAGCGTCGGTCATAGCAGATCTTCGTTCAGCCATCTTTTCTGCAAAGGCCTGCGCATCCTTCTGCGCCTTTCCCTTTTCTGGAGTAAAAACAAGATACGTTTTTTCTTCATTATGCAGAAAAACCTCTGTCAGCAACCGTTCAAAGTATCCCTCGTCCTTTTTCAGCCGCTCAATCACAGATAACAGCCGTAGGCTATCACAGGGGTCTTCACCATGCAGCCAACGCTTCATCAATCTGGTTGCATAAATCAGCCCCTTCGGCGTAGAGCCGTAATCCTCCTCACGCAGCAGGAAATCAAATTTTCGTAAAGCCCCCTTGACTAAATCCGCAGGCAGACCTTCTGCAGCCAAACGCTTCCATTCTGCATCAATGATTCTGATAAAGGCATCCGCCTGTTTCACATCCGCATTTTTTGCAATGATACTGAATACCATTTCATAGGTTGAGGAATCAAACCATCCCTCTGTTTCCTGACAAATGCCTGCATCCAACAGAGCTGTTTTTAAGGGAGACGCATTCGTTTCCAGCAGAATATAGGAAAGAATCTGCAATGCCATCACACGCTCAGGGTCTGTGCATTTGCCCGCCTTTATGCTGTAGGCAAGGAAGGAACCGCCCTCTTCGCCCTCCTCCGCCGCAGGGTAGGTTTCATGCAGCAGCTTTCCCTTCTGCACACACTCCGTTTCCGTAATCACGGGCAAGGCATCACTTTTTTCAAAGCCATCCAGATAGTCCTCACTGATATGCTGCAAGCATGCCATCGATTCCATATCTCCGTAAAGATAGAAATACGCATTGGAAGGATGATAATACTTCCGGTGGAAATTCAAAAAGCTTTCATAGGTCAGATCGGGAATGGCAGCAGGCAGCCCACCGGATTCATAGCCATAGGTGGTTTTACCGAAAATTGAGCGGGAAATTGCACCACTAAGCAGGCTTTCCGGATCAGAAAGCGCACCCTTCATTTCGTTATAAACAACACCCGTTACATCTAGTGTGTTTTTCTCTTCATTCAGAAGATAACGCCAGCCCTCTTGTTGGAAAATCTCTTTTTTCTCATAAATCTTCGGAAAGAAAACCGCATCCAGATACACATCCATCAGATTATGAAAATCCTTTTCATTGCAGCTTGCAACAGGATACATCGTCTTATCCGCATAGGTCATGGCATTGAGGAAGGTATTCAGAGACCCCTTCGCCAGTTCATTAAAGGGGTCCTTTGCTTCATACTTTCGCGAACCGCAAAGCACGGAATGTTCCAGAATATGCGGCGTACCGCAGTCATTTTCAGGCGGCGTTTTGAATGCCACATTAAAAACCTTATTGTGATCCGCATTTTTCAGATATAATAAGCGCGCACCGCTCTTTTCATGAGAAAAAAGATATGCTGTGCTGTGAATATCGTTGATTTCTTCGATTTTCTGTAACCGAAACCCAAAATAAATCTCATTTTGCTTGAATTCTGCCATAAAGCACCTCCTTGATTTTGCTTTTATTGTACCATGTTTGCAAGGGAAGAGAACAGCTGCGAAGCAAATATTTTCTTCCGCAAGGCATGGTATGAGCAGGCTCTGCCTGTGCGAATTGTAGAATTTGCTGTGAAAACAGCAGATAGACGCTGTAAGCGGCTAACCCACGGACAAATCCGTGGGTATTATACCACAAAAAGGACGGGATTTCTCCCGTCCTCTGAATTTTTGTATTCTGATTATTTGAAGTATCTGTTATACAGACCCAGGAATGCTTTGCCGTGTCTTGCTTCGTCACGCGCCATTTCATGTACTGTGTCATGGATTGCATCCAGATTTGCAGCCTTTGCTCTCTTAGCCAGGTCAAATTTACCTGCTGTTGCGCCGTTTTCAGCGTCAATTCTCAGTTCCAGATTCTTCTTTGTGGAATCTGTTACTACTTCACCCAGCAGCTCTGCAAATTTTGCAGCATGTTCAGCTTCTTCAAAAGCAGCCTTTTCCCAGTACAGACCGATTTCAGGATAGCCTTCTCTGTGTGCTACTCTTGCCATTGCCAGATACATACCAACCTCAGTACATTCACCTTCAAAGTTTGCTCTCAGGTCAGCCATGATATCTTCGCTTGCGCCCTGTGCAACGCCTACAACGTGTTCAGCAGCCCATTCCAATTCGCCGTCCTTCTGTTCTACGAACTTATCTGCGCCAGCATGGCAAATAGGACATTCTGCGGGAGCGGAATCGCCAACATGAACATAACCACATACGGAACATACAAATTTTTTCATAACTTTTTCCTCCTTGAAATCTCTCTTTTATTGTTTTCTATTTAAATTGATAAATTATTGTTATCTGATAATCATTATAAACTAGAAGTCTGCATTTGTCAACACCAATTTGAAAAAAATATAAAAAATTTGACTTTTCTTCGGAATATAAAAAAGCCGAAGTATATTTCAACTCCGACTCATTTTATTCTGCTTCTTATGCTTCCTCTTTGCCCCAGATGCCCTTTTCTTCACGCAAATCTCTGGTGCTGATAAGATATTTTTCAATCATTTTTACAGGGTTATAGGAACGTTTTGCCTTACGCATCCCTTCAATGCCCATGTCCTCTTCTCTGTTAATCAGTTCCACATCCTCACATTCATGCAAAACATACTGCTGATTGATAATCGGGAAGATACCGTCATACGCTGTATCCCCTTTCTCAATATGAATCAGCTGCATCTGCGGATGCAGGCGCTCACCAATCGTAAAAGCGCACAACTTTCCGTCAATATAAATCGTACCGCCTGTCAGTCCCAGCGCATCCATATTCTGTAATGCCAATTCAACAGAGCGTCTTTCGTCCGCCATTTCCTGCGCATCCTCGCCTGTTTTCTCATCCATCCAATGGTCATATAACGCTATGCAGTCTGCAATCATGCTTTTGTCAAGCCTTCTGTATTCATAATCAGGATATTTCGACAGAAATTTATTGATATGATTTCGTTTACCGTGCAGCTTTTTCCCCTTCAATGTTGCGAGGCTTTCTCTGGTATATACATAATCCCATGCAATATCGGTTGGCATGGAGAATAATTCAGGGCATGCCGTCAGCATTTTATCCTTAAACACAGTCCAGACGGAACGATAGGTCGGCTCCACGCCGCGCTTTTTCATATAATCAATCCCCTCGTAAACTGCTTTGCGATAATCTACTTCTACGCCGTATTTGGGGATAGGTGCCCAGAGGAATACGGGAACTCCCTTAAATTCCAGCTTGATATACAGCACATTATTTTTCTCTGCATATTCCATTTTCCCATCTGCGCCCCAGATAAAGAGATTTGCAAAGGAAAGATCGGAGCACTGTAGATTCCAAGGCTTTGTGTAGGAATCAATCAGTGCTTTGTCCTCTAATGCGAAGGACTTGAACATCAGTTCAGCGGTTTCTGTTGCATTGTTTTTTGTTTCTTCTATTGTCTTATTTTTTTCACATTCCAAACATCTTGGCATAAGGCCTGCCTCCATTTTTAATATTCATCTATAATATAACACTTTTGTTTCGGAAGAAAAGCATCCAATTCCTTGTATTTTTCTTCATCGAAAATTTTCAATTCACTTCTTATTTCAGCAAAGGAATGATATCCCACCAGAACCTGTAACAGGTGCCCTGCGGAAATTTCAAAAACAGGAGTTTCCGCGGAAGACTCCCCTTGAAAATTAAATACACCATTATTTTCAGAAATGACAGCATCCGTCAGGCGGAATGCATACGGCAGCTCAAGCTGCAACGCCTGCAGCAGTGCAGACGCATTGCAAAGTCCCATCACGCCCTTCTGCTTCCTCTCGGTTTTTGCAAAGGGAAGTTTCATCTCAGGCGGCAGCTTTGCATAAAATACCAGACCATCTGCTTCCTTGCGCAGCCCTTCCATTAGCATGGGATAGCACTTCTCATCAGCAACCGCTTCCACGCAGGTTAGCTCCGTTTCTGTCTTATAATAAAAAGCATAGCCCTTTATCTCGTTATTTCTAATATATGCAGCACATTTCCCTCCGTCCGCAGCATAATCTGCCGCTTTACGCAGGAAATCCTCTTTGGTGCGCAAAACCATGCCGCTGTATTTTTTAGCAAATGCTGTATAAAGCGGAAATAACGAATCCAATTCTGTAACCGGAGTAAGCGTTACATTTCCTTTTGTTGCACACATACCGTCGCAGGTCAGATACGCTGCATCCGCAACAGGAAAATGCCCGAAGGGAAAATAGCTCTGCAAAACCGCAGGTGTGTGTGGTGCAACCAGACAACCCTTTTCGCGCAGAAGCTTCATTTCATAGGTGAAAATCTGCCCCATGTAGCCCTTTTTTCTATAATCCGGATGGGTAGAAACACCACAGAGCATCGCTCCCGGAATTTCCCTTCCGCGTATCCAAAGCGTATACGGAAACGCCTGCATACAACTGACAATTTTGCCCTCCGTTTCCAGAACAACAGAATAATCAGGTGCAAAGCGGTTTATGAAAAACCAATCGCAAAAGGCATTGCTGTCACCAAAGCAGATTTTCCAAAGATCATAAAACGCTTTTTTATCTTCCGCTTTCGCAATTCTGACAGCTGTCATAAATTCGCACTCTCCTTATCCTATCTTTCCTCTATGTCTTATTCTTTTTTATTATAACGCGCAAAAGCATAAAAAACAACCGATAATTATTATTATTTAACAGTAAATTTTATATTTTTTTTGTACACTGTGACGAAAATACAGACCTATTCCATCTGTTTCAACCCTTCCGCCCATATTTTTTTGAAGGCAGAAGGCAGTGCATACTGTGCTTCAGCTTCTTCTCTTGTCAGCCAAAGCAAATCGGATTCTGTTTTTTTTGTTACCCTTACGAAATAGCAGTCCATGTGCCATTCCACATGCGTAAAAATATGCTTTTGCCCCTTCATAGGAAGCAGCTCAGCCTCTAAAATGCCCATTTCCTGCAATGTAACAGGCGGCGCGATGTCTCTCTGTCCGTTCGGCAGCTCCCAAAGTCCCGAAAGCAAGCCATTTTTCGGGCGTTTGCCAATCGCAATTTTCTCCCCATCTACGCAGAAAAATACGTTCAGATATTCTAATGTGCGCGGCTTTTTCTCCGCCTTTACGGGATACACTGCTGTCTGATTTTTGCAATATGCCATGCAGCTCGCCCGAACAGGACATACGCCGCACTTCGGCGCGCCGTTCGGCAGACAAACCATTGCGCCAAGCTCCATCAATGCCTGATTCAAATCCCCAGCACACTCCTGCGGCATGATTTCAGCAAGACGGCTTTCCCATTCCTTTTTTGTTATTTGTAAGGAAATATCCGATGCATCTGCTGTAATGCGCGACATTACACGCAGAACATTCCCATCTACCGCAGGAATCGGCAGACCAAACGCAATCGAGCCGACCGCTCCTGCCGTATAAGACCCAATGCCCTTGAGCGAAAGCAAATCCTTTTGATTTGCAGGAAACACGCCGCCGAAATCTTCCATAATCTGTATCGCTGCCTTCTGCATATTGCGGACACGGCTATAATACCCCAGACCTTCCCAAAGCTTGAGAATCACTTCCTCATCCGCATTCGCTAAATCCTTTACAGTCGGCAGAGTCTGCAAAAAGCGTATATAATACGGCTTGACCGCCTCAACTCTCGTCTGCTGGAGCATAATTTCCGAAACCCATACAGCGTATGGGTCTTTTGTTTGTCGCCATGGCAAATCTCTTTTATTTTCCCGAAACCACCGAATCAACGGTTCAACAATTTCTTTCAAATCCTTCATAGTTCCACCTCTGTTTTTATCTCCAAAAAAATGAGGAAGGTGTGATACCTCCCTCATTTTTCATCATCTTTGTTTAAATACCTTTAAATAAATCGGAATCAGCATTCCGCCGACGGCATTCCCCAATGTCATCACCAGAACGGCAACAAAGCAATGTGCGCTCCATGTTCCGGATAAGCTGAAATAGAACATATTCGCGATAACGTGCTCGAAGCCGCTCAGGATAAATACCATAACGGGAACGAAAACACCAATAAACCGCAGGGTTGAGCCCTGCACATTGCGAAAGCAATCCACCGCAATAAACATCAGCATGCCGCAGAAGACCGCAAGCAGAAAAATACTTGTGAAATCATCCGACAGCTTCACTTCAGCCATGCCCGCAACCCGTTCAGCCATTCCCTCATAAATACGGCTGTTTCGTACCATTGTTGCTGTAATCCATGTGCCAACAAGGTTCCCCAACCAAGTGACCACCAGCTCAATGAGATACACAGGCTTGTTGAAGGGCGTGTAGCCAACCTTCCCGGTAAACAGATGCAGCTGAAACACCACAATGGTAAATAAACCGATGGCGAATAAAAAGCTGCCGACTACCGGATTTGACTGCGAAAGGAACACGGTTCCCCCCATGCCAATCAGCATACCTGCCAGGATTGCAGAAAAAAATTGCCTTACTCTTTCCATAAAAACCCTCCTTATTCAGTTGTATAAAAACTTTTCATCTGTTCTTTTATTCTACAAGCTATGACTTTTTCTGTCAATCCTTTTTGTTTCTCTTCTCTTGTTCTATGATAGATACATTCCCCTTGCGGCGTGTTCTCTGCTGTGCTAAAATAAAGGGGCAAAATAAATATCCTATATTTTAAGGAGGTTTTTGTATGAATCAAGAACTTTTAGAAAAATGCAAAAATGCTGATCTGCTGAAGGAAGTTGCAAAAGGCAAGGAAGTTGTATGGATTAACGAAAATCTGGAAAAAACTGAGGATGCAATGGCAAAAATCAATATCACAATGGCGGATATTGATGATGCAGAGGCAAGACTGGCGCGTTTTGCACCTTTCTTAATGAAGAAATTTCCCGAAACCATCCCCACAAATGGGTTGATTGAATCTCCTCTGACCTATATTCCCAATATGCAGAAAAAGCTGGAGGAGCATTATGACACAAAAATCCCCGGCAAAATGTTCTTAAAGCAGGACAGCCATCTGGCAATCTCCGGCTCCGTAAAGGCTCGCGGCGGTATCTATGAGGTGCTGAAGCATGCAGAGGATTTGGCTCTGGAACATGGTATGCTCAGGAAGGACGATGACTACAGCGTATTCGCTTCTGATGAATTCAAAGAATTTTTCAGCAAATTCAAAATTCAGGTTGGCTCCACAGGCAATCTAGGTATGTCTATCGGTATCATGAGTGCGGCTCTGGGCTTCCATGTAATCGTACATATGTCCGCAGATGCAAAGCAGTGGAAGAAAGACCTGCTTCGCCAGAGAGGTGCCGAGGTTGTGGAATATGCGGATGACTACAGCAAAGCAGTTGAGGTTGGGCGTAAAAATTCCGATGCCGATCCCAATAGCTACTTCGTTGATGATGAAAACTCCGTAACGCTGTTCCTTGGCTATGCGGTAGCGGCAAAGCGTATCGTAAAGCAGTTTGCAGAAAAGAATATCATTGTGGATGCAGAGCATCCTCTGTTCGTTTATATTCCCTGCGGCGTTGGCGGCGCACCCGGCGGTGTTGCTTTCGGCTTTAAAAAGCTTTTCGGAGATAATGTGCATGTATTCTTTACCGAACCTACACAGGCACCCTGCATGTTGGTCGGCATGGCATCCGGTCTGCAAAACAAAGTCTGCGTAAAAGATTTCGGTCTTTCCGGTCTGACCCATGCAGACGGTCTGGCAGTTGGCCGTCCTTCCGGCTTTGTCGGCGGCGTGATGGAGCATCTGCTTTCCGGCGAAATGTCTTTGGAGGACTATCATATTTATGACCTGATGCGTGATCTGGTTGCAACAGAGGATATCTTTATTGAACCCTCTGCTTGTGCATCCTTCTGGGGCCCTATCATGCTGAAGGATGAAAAGGTACAGGTTTATATCAAGAAAATGGGTCTGGAGGATAAGATGGCGAACGCAACACATATCCCTTGGGCAACAGGCGGCAGTCTTGTTCCGCAGGATATCCGCGAAGAATATATGCATACACATTTGAAATAAAATTATATAAAGCATAGCAAAAAAGGCGAGCAAGAAATAAATTGTTTCTCCCTCGCCTTTTTTGCTATGCTTTTTTAGTTTATTATTTTACAATCAGATTGATGATTTTGCCGGGAACGTAAATTTCCTTCACAACTGTTTTACCTTCCAATCTGGATGCCAGTGCTTCTTTTGCCTGTGCAATCGCTTCTTCCTTGGAGACATTTATTGCAACCTGCATTTTACCTCTCAGCTTGCCGCCAATCTGCAATGCGATTTCTACACTGTCCTGAACCAGCTTGCTTTCGTCAGCTTCGGGCCAGCCTGCTTCGAATACTGTATTTTCATGACCCAGTTCGTGCCACATTTCTTCTGCAATATGGGGTGCGAAGGGAGCGAGCATAACAGTCAATGTTTCCAGAGTGGACTTGGACAGACCGCCCTCCTTTTTCGTTACATCCATCAGTTTATTTGTGGATTCCATGAAGGTGGAAACGATAGTATTCATTGCCAGAGATTCCACACGCTTTGTAACATCTGCAATCATCTTGTTTACGATATATTCTTCATCCTTGGAAGGAGCCTTATCAGAAGCTTTATTTGCATAAACCATCTTCCATACTCTATTCAGGAAACGGAATACACCGTCGATACCGCTGTCATCCCAGTCGCAGTCCAGTTCGGGAGGACCTACGAACAGTTCATACATTCTCAGAGAGTCGCAGCCGTATTTTTCAACCAGTTCATCGGGGGAAACAACGTTACCCAGAGATTTGGACATCTTGCTGCCGTTCTTTGTAATCATACCCTGATTGAACAGCTTTGTGAAGGGCTCATCGAAGGGTACTGCACCAATATCATACAGGAATTTTGTATAGAAACGTGCGTACAGCAGATGCAGAACCGCATGTTCGATACCGCCGACATACAGATCTACGGGTGCCCATTTCTTCAATGCATCCATGCTTGCCAGCTCCTTATCGTTATGAACGTCTGTGTAACGCAGGAAATACCAGCTGGAGCCTGCCCACTGAGGCATTGTGTTTGTTTCACGCTTTGCAGGTCTGCCGCAGACAGGGCATGTTGTGTTTACCCATTCATCGATATGCGCCAGAGGAGATTCGCCTGTTTCTGTGGGCTGATAGGATTCTACATCGGGCAGCAGTACGGGCAGCTGATCCTCAGGAACAGGAACGGTGCCGCAGTGTTCGCAGTGGATAAGAGGAATGGGTTCGCCCCAGTATCTCTGTCTGGAGAATACCCAGTCACGCAGTTTGTAGTTGGTTGTCTTTCTGCCCCAACCTTTTTCCTCCATCAGGTGAGGAATCTTCTTCTTTGCATCGAATGCCTTCATGCCGTTCCAGTCGCCGGAGTTTACGATGATACCGTCACCTGTGTAAGCTTCCGTCAGAGGCTTTCCTTCATCCTCGCCTTCGGGCAGGATAACAGGGATGATGGGCAGTTTGAATTTTGTCGCAAAATCAAAGTCACGTTCATCATGCGCAGGTACACACATTACTGCACCGGTACCATAATCAGCCAGTACATAGTCAGCAACCCAGATAGGGATTTCCTTGCCGTTTACGGGGTTCACGCAGTAGGAGCCCGTAAATACGCCTGTTTTTTCTTTATTTGTCATACGGTCAACGGCAGATTTTGTAGATGCTTCGTAGCAGTATTTTTCTACGGCATCCTTCTGCTCTGCGGTTGTCAATGCAGCCAGACCTTCATATTCGGGAGCCAGCACCATAAAGGTACAGCCGTGCAGTGTATCCGGTCTTGTGGTGTAAACAGTGATTTTATCATCAGAGCCTGTCAGCTTGAAATCAACCTCAGCACCATAGGATTTGCCAATCCAGTCGGTCTGCATTTTCTTTACCTTATCAGACCAATCCAGCTTATTCAAATCCTCCAGCAGTCTGTCTGCGTATGCTGTGATTTTCAGCATCCACTGACGCAGGTTTTTCTTTGTTACAACAGTACCGCAGCGTTCATGCACACCACCGGCAGCCTCTTCGTTTGCCAATACGCATTTACATTTGGGACACCAGTTCAAAGGCATTTCCTTTTCATAAGCCAGACCCTTTTTGAACATCTGCACAAAAATCCATTGTGTCCATTTATAATATTTGGGGTCTGTGGTATCTACTTCTTTATCCCAGTCATAGATTGCAGAAATTTCATGCAGCTGTCTTTTTGCGTTTTTGATATTCGCATCTGTGGAAACTCTGGGGTGTGTATTCGTTTTGATTGCATAGTTTTCTGCGGGCAGACCGAAAGCGTCCCAGCCCATGGGATGCAATACCTGATAGCCCTGCAGCACCTTATAACGGCTGACAACGTCGGAAAGCACATACCCTCTCCAGTGACCTACATGCAGACCGGAACCGGAAGGATAAGGGAACATATCCAGACAATAAAATTTGGGCTTTACAGCATCCTCCTTGTTGATGGGATTTTTTTCCCATTCTGCACGCCATTTTTTTTCAATCGTTCTGAAATCATAGCGACTCTCCATAGTAAATTCCTCCTTAAAAAACAGTGTTTTTTGATTTTTCTTGTTTGTGAAACCTAAAAATCCCTTCGTCTCAGTTAGAGACGAAGGGATACTCCGTGTTACCACTCTAGTTTGCCTGCCGAAAAAGCAAGCACGCTCAAAACCGATAACGGTGGCTGCCGCTGCATCCTACTCATGTCATACATTTTCAGAACAGAACTCCGAGGCCAGTTTTGCTTCTCTTTTCTGCCCCCTCGCACCAACCGACGGCTCTCTGTAAGAAAATAAAAAAGCTTATTTTTCCTCATCAGTGTCTTTATACAAATACATTTATATCATATTCACCAAAATAAATCAAGCATTTTTGGGGAATTTTTAAAAGAATACAATCTACATTATGCAGGGTTTTTGTTATACTGCTTCATTTTGGTCAAACTGATTTGTATACAGGTTATAATAAAAGCCCTTTTTCGCCATCAGCTGCTCATGATTGCCTCTTTCGATAATCTCCCCATGCTCTACAACGGCGATTAAATCCGCATCCTTGATAGTGCTCAGGCGGTGTGCAATCACAAAATTTGTTCTGCCCTTCATCAGGTTGTGCATTGCCTCCTGAATTTTCACCTCTGTACGGGTGTCCACACTGCTGGTTGCTTCATCCAGAATCAGTACGGATGGATTTGCCAGAATAGCGCGTGCAATGGAAATCATTTGCCGTTGCCCCTGGCTGAGGTTGCCGCCGCCGTCCGTCAGCATGGTATCATAGCCATCAGGCAGTCTGCGGATAAATTCATGTGCATTGGCAAGCTTTGCCGCTGCCTTGATTTCCTCGTCTGTTGCGTTCAGTCTGCCATAACGAATATTCTCCTTGATAGAGTCGGTAAAAAGATAGGTATCCTGCAAAACGATACTCAAGGCAGAACGCAGGCTGTCCCGCTTGGTCTGATAAATATCATGCCCGTCAATGGTGATGGAGCCGCTGTCGATATCGTAAAAACGCGTCAGCAGGTTGATAATTGTAGTTTTTCCTGCGCCGGTCGGGCCGACAAAGGCAATGGTCTGCCCCGGCCTTGCGTAGAGGTTGATGTGCTTCAAAATGGGATGTCCTTTCTCATAGGAGAAGCTGACATCCGTTAGTTCAACATCCCCTTCAATTTCGCCCATTTCGTAAGCATCGGGAGCATCAGGCTTTTCTTCCTCCTCATCCAGAACCTCAAACACACGCTCCGCCCCTGCCATAGCAGAGAGAATCGTATTCACCTGATTGGCAAGTTCCGTCAGCGGTCTTGCAAACTGCTTGGAATAAATGATGAAGTTGGAGATAATCCCCAATGTCATGCCGTTGCCGATAACCATCAGAATCCCGCCGACCGCAACCACAATGGCGTAGGTCATGTTATTGATTGCCGTCATAATAGGTCCGATGGAGCCGGAGAAAACCTCCGCGCGTACGCTTTTTGTAAGCAGTGCATCGTTCAGCTTTTCAAATTTATGAATTTCTTCTTCCTCTCGGCTGAATACCTTTACAACCTTCTGTCCGGAAATGATTTCTTCGATATGCCCGTTCAGCTTACCAAGCTCCTCCTGCTTTGCCTTGAAGTATTTTCTGGAATGGCTTGTTACCCATTTTGTCACAAGAAGCATTAACGGAATGGTTACAATGGTCGCAATTGTCAGCGGAATACTCAGATAGAGCATCATGGCAAAGGTGCCGATAACGGTCAGGATACTTTGCAGAATTTGCGAAATGCTGCTGTTCAGGCACATGGAAATATTATCAACATCATTTGTTACACGGCTCATTAGCTCACCATGTGTGGTTTTGTCAAAATATTTCAGAGGCAGTCTTTGGAATTTTTCAAAAATTTCCCTGCGGAGCGTCGCAACCGTTTCCTGCCCTACCTTCAACATCAGATAGCTGTAAAGCCATGTTGCAAAAGAGGCTGTCAGATAAATCAGCAGCAGCTCCAGACAAATCCTCCAAAGTCCTGTAAAATCGAATACGGAAATATATTTATCAATCGCAACACCAATCAGGCTGGTTGCGTAAACCGTACCAAGGGTTGTAAGTGCAATACAGATAACGGAAATCAGAATCAAAGGCCAGAATCTTACGAGGTAGCCGCAGAGACGAAGGATGGTCTTTCCTGTGTTTTTCGGTTTCCCGTGCGCAAACATTCCTCTCGGTCCGCCGGGGCGTTTTCTTGTATTCTCATTCGCCATCTGCCATCACTCCCTTCTTCATCTGAGAGGCAAGGATTTCCTGATATTCCTTGCTAGTTTCCATAAGATATTTATGGTTACCTTCTGCAACGATTTTGCCGCCGCCCAGAACCAGAATCTTATCTGCATCCCGAACAGAGCTGATACGCTGCGCGATGATGAACTTCGTACAGCCGCTGTGAGAGGTTCTCATCGCCTGCCGAATCCGTTTTTCCGTCAGGGAATCGACTGCACTGGTGCTGTCATCAAAAATAATAATATTCGGGTTCTGAATCAATGCTCTTGCGATGGAAATACGCTGCTTCTGTCCACCCGAAACATTGACACCCCTCTGCCCCAGCTCCGTATCATATTGATCGGGCAGTTCCATAATAAAATCATGCGCCTGCGCCGCTTTTGCCGCCGCAATGATTTCCTCATCGGTTGCATCAGGCTTGCCCCACTTAATATTTTCACGAATTGTACCGGAGAATAGAATGGTCTCCTGCAGAACAACGGCAACACGCTTACGCAAATCGTGAATCGCATAATCGCGCACATCAATCCCATCCACCAGAATCTGTCCGTCCGTTACGTCATACAATCGGGGCAGAAGGTTCACAAGAGTTGATTTACCGGAGCCTGTTTCGCCCAGAATCCCGACAGTCTGCCCCGGCTCTGCCGTAAAGCTGATATCATCCAGAACAGGGTCACCGCTGCCAAGCTTATAGCGATAGGAAACATGGCGGTATTCCACACGCCCCTCTGCTCTTGCCGGTTGCTTGGGTTCCTTGGGGTCTGCAATATCTACAACCGTATCCAGAATTTCTTCCAGACGGTCTGTAGAAATTTTTGCTCTGGAAATAAACATAAAGTTCATCGCCAGAAGCATTGCTGCCATCATCATCTGCATCAAATAGGTAATGCAAGCCATGATTTCCTCCACACGCATACTTCCTGCCTGCGTCTGTAAGCCACCAAACCAAAGAATCCCGATGATTGTGCCGTTTACCAAAATCATCATTACAGGAGACATCAAAAGCATCATGCGAAATGCACTGACAGTGGTTTCCTTATAATCCTGATTGACCTCGTTAAATTTTTCGACTTCATAATCATGGCGCACAAAGGCTTTTACAACACGAATCCCTGCAAGACATTCCCGCATAACGGTATTGACCTTATCCAGCTTTTCCTGCACCATTTTAAACTTTGGCATTGCCACACGCAGAATCAGATAAACTGCAACAGCAAGCAAAACCACCACAATCAAAAACATGCCCGCAATTTTTGCGTTTATGGAAAATGCCATAATGATACTGCCGATGCAGAGCAAGGGAGAACGCACCAGCATCCGCAGACAGATCATAATCACCAGCTGAATCTGTGTGATGTCATTCGTTAGACGGGTAATCAAAGACGGTGTGGAAAAGGTATCAATATTATGGAAAGAAAACTCCTGTATCTTTTCAAACGCCGCACATCTAAGGTCTGTCCCCGTTCTCTGACTAACCAGTGTTGCGCAGATTAAGCACCCAATGCCGCCGATGATACCGATAATCGCAATCACGAGCATTTCAATCCCCGTTTTTGTAATGATGGCAGTGTTTCCTGTGCCGACCCCCTGGTTGATCATAAAGGTCATCAGCTTTGGCATGGCAAGTTCTGCTCCAACCTCCAAAAGCATTAAAATGGGTGCCAAAATCGCCAGCCTTTTATAGGGCTTCAGATATTCCCATAGTCTTTTCATTTTTTCACCTCTTCTTTTTTCTACATAAAAACTGCCGCAGTAAGCCATTCGCTTAAGGGCAGTTTTTTTCGTTCTTGCTAAAAAAGTCAGGCATCTGAAAAGATGCCCGATACTTTATTTTAACATTTTTTATGAAATTGTCAACGAAAAGAGGATTAAAATACCATTACAGAACATATAAAAACATAAATGCGATATGGAAAGCAGAGCCAAGCATTACGAATACATGGAAAATCTCATGGAAGCCGAAGTTTTTCAGAATCGCGAGATTGGGCTTTTTCAGCGCATAAATCACCGCACCGATGGTATACACAATGCCGCCTGCCAGAAGCATCCCCAGTCCGCCCCAGCCGATGGCTCTTTTCAACGGAATAAACGCCGCAACCGCAAGCCAGCCCATGCCGACATAAATCAGCGTAGAGAGCCAACGCGGTGCATTCATCCAGAAGATTTTCATAAAAATGCCGAAAATTGCAATCCCCCATACTGCCGCAAGCAAAGCCTTTCCCCATATACCGGGGAGGATTACCATGCAGACAGGTGTATAGGTTCCTGCGATTAAAACGAAAATCATCATGTGATCAATTCGTCTTAAAAACGCAATTTTTTCGGGAGCAAGGCACAGGGTATGATAAATTGTGCTTGCACCATATAGCAAAAGCAGAGAAATGCCGAAGATTGCGAAGGAAACCACCTGCGCCGTTGTTTCCGATCGTTCCAGCAGGCAGATAACAGGCGGAATCACCGCCAGAAAGCCGATAAAATGCGTCAGTGCGCTAAGTGGATCTCTTGCACGAAATTTCATTTTTTTCCCGATTACTGTTTCCATAATTTCATCTCCTTTATATCAAGTAGTTTTTAATACTACATCTTGCGATATAGGTATAGTATCACATTATGTTTGCCATTTCAAGGGATTCCTGAATTTTTTTAAGAAAAACTTGCGACATAGTATGAAATACTATATAATGAAGAATATGAATATTTTTGAAATTGAGGTGAGAACCCATGAACACATTTAATGAAGTGATTGAACGCTATGCCGCACAAATTCGCACCGCGGATGTCATCGAGATTGCGGATATTCCTACCATAGATTTGTATATGGATCAGGTGACAACGTTTATGGATAAAGGCTTAGCGCGGTATAAACGAAATGAAACGGATAAAATCCTTACAAAAACTATGATTAACAACTACACCAAGGCGAAGATTTTTCCCCCTCCGGTGAAGAAAAAATATAGCCGCACCCATTTGATGCTTTTAATCATGATTTATCATCTGAAAGCCATCCTTTCCATTAAGGATATTGGTGTACTGTTTCATGTTGCATTGGCAGAGCCGGATGCAGAAAAGCAGGCACAGCAGATTGAAACGATTTACGCAGGCTTTGTTGCATTGCAGAAAAGCACCTATGCTTACCTTGCCAATATGGCGGAAAATAAGGCAGATGACTCCTTCTATGGGAAGGATATTATGCTTGGCTGCGAGGACAGAGAACTGCGGCGGATTCTTCTGGTTCTGGGGCTTGTCATTCGCGCGAATACGGAAAAGCAGCTGGCAGAGCATGCGCTAGATACCTATTTTTAAGTAATTTTCAAAAAAAGAAAGCAGTTTACGAAATGCTTCGCAGACTGCTTTTTCTTTTGCTTCTTTTTTATTTCTTATTTTTTATTTATCAGAACAGACAAAGCTGATTCGTTTCGGGAATCCCGTCCAAAACACCGTTTTCCTTGAGCAGATCAATCAGCGAGCGTCCCAGAGAGGTGCGCTCCTTCAATTCCTCAAGTGTATTGAATTCTCCGTCCTTTCTCCCTTCCACAATGCTCTGCGCCGCATTCACGCCCAAGCCCTGCAAGGAGCTGAACGGCGGCAGAAGCCCCTCCTCTGTCGGAAGGAAGTTCTTCGCATCAGAACGGTAAAGGTCAATCGGGCAGAATTTGAACCCTCTTGCATAAAATTCAACTACAATTTCCAGAACAGTCTGTTTATTTTTATCCTTTGCGGTTGCCTCCTGCCCCTTCGCCTGAATTTCGCGAATGGCATCCCTTGCCACATCAATGCCCTGACACATGCAGGAATAATCGAAATCATCACAGGCACGAACTGAGAAATAGGACGCATAATACGCTTCGGGGTAATTGATTTTGAAATACGCAATGCGGAATGCCATCATAACATACGCCGCCGCGTGCGCCTTCGGGAACATATATTTAATCTTCTGGCAGGATTCAATATACCAATCCGGCACATCGGATGCCTTCATATCGGCAATATCTTCTTCCGTTAACCCCTTCCCTTTTCTGACCTTTTCCATGATTTTAAAGGATTTTTTCTTTTCTACCCCCTTATTGATGAGGTAAATCATAATGCTGTCTCGTGTGGAAATGGTTTCCTTTAGCGTAATCGTGCCGTTTTCAATCAGGGTCTGCGCATTCCCTAACCATACGTCCGTCCCATGAGACAGACCGGAGATACGCAGTAAATCTGCAAAGGTTTTCGGCTTCGTATCAATCAGCATGCCGCGGACGAATTTTGTCCCAAATTCGGGAATCCCCAGTGTGCCTGTCTTGCAGTTGATTTCTTCTTCTGTCACACCCAATGCCTTGGGAGATTCAAACAGAGACATCGTCTCCGGGTCGCCCAGAGGCACATCCTGCGGATTGACCCCCGTCAGGTCATAAAGCATACGGATAACCGTCGGGTCGTCGTGCCCCAGCAGGTCAAGCTTCAGTAAACGCCCCGAAATGGAATGATAATCAAAATGCGTTGTCGTAACAGTCGAATTCACATCATTCGCAGGACGTTGAATCGGGCAGAACTCATGAATATCATGGTCGCTCGGTACAACCATCAGACCGCCGGGATGCTGTCCCGTGGTACGCTTGACCCCTGTGCATCCTTCTGTCAGGCGTTGAATTTCAGCATTATGCGGCGTGATTTCTCTGGCATCAAAGTATTTTTTGACGAAGCCATACGCTGTTTTATCTGCCAAAGTACCAATCGTCCCTGCCTTGAAAACCTTGCCCTTCCCGAACAGCACCTCTGTATAGGCGTGCGCCTGCTGCTGATAATCACCAGAAAAGTTCAGGTCAATATCAGGCTCTTTATCCCCTTCAAAGCCAAGGAAGGTCTGGAAGGGAATATCATGCCCGTCCTTTCTAAGCTTATGTCCGCAGACAGGGCAGTCCTTATCCGGCATATCACAGCCGCTTGCCTCCTCCATCGCAAATGCCTTTACTGTTTCCGATTCAAAATCGGAGTATTTGCAGTGGTCACAGATATAGTGCGGCGGCAGAGAGTTTACTTCCGTAATCCCTGCCATATTTGCGGCAAAGGAAGAGCCAACCGACCCTCGCGAACCAACCAGATACCCATCTGCAACGGATTTCCAAACCAGCTTCTGTGCGATGATATACAGTACTGCATAGCCATTGCTGATGATGGAATTCAGCTCTGTTTCCAATCTGTCCTGCACAATGGGAGGCAATGGGTCGCCATAGATGGAAATTGCCTTATCCATACAAATCTGGCGCAGCTCCTCATCTGCTCCTTCGATTTTCGGGGGAAAGGTATCATCGGGAATAGGCTTGATTTTCTCAATCATATCCGCAATTTTATTTGTATTGGTGATAACGATTTCTCTCGCCTTTTCCTCGCCCAGATAGGTAAATTCCTTCAGCATCTCCTTTGTGGTGCGGAAATAAAGCGGTGCCTGCTTGTCCGCATCGGCAAAGCCTTCTGCCGCCATGATGATTTTACGGAAGGCAGCATCCTGCGGATCAATGAAATGCACATCACAGGTTGCCACAACAGGCTTATTGTGCTCCTCACCCAATGCAACAATCTGCTTATTGATGGCGATGATATCCTCCATGGAATGTACGCTTTCCACCTTCGGAGACTCAATCATAAAACGGTTATTGCCAAGCGGCTGAATTTCCAGATAATCATAGAAATTTACCAGCTCCTCAATGACCTGTTTTGGCTTTTTATCAAGAAGCGCGCGATAAAGCTCCCCTGCTTCGCAGGCACTTCCCAGAATCAACCCTTCCCTGTGCTGAATCAGCTTGCTTTTGGGGATACGTGGTCTGCGGAAGTAATAATCAATATGAGAAAGTGAAATCAATTCATACAGATTCCGCAAGCCGACATAATCCTTTGCCAGAATAATCGCATGATATGCCTTCAGCTTCTTATAATTCACTGTCTGGCTGGAGAACACATTGATATCGTCTACCTTGTAGATTTCCTTTTCCACGAGCATGTCAATGAATTTCAGAAAGACCTCCGCCGTTGCTTCGGCATCATTGACCGCACGATGGTGTCCCTCCAGAGAAACACCCAGCTGCTCACAGATGATGTCCAGCTTATGCTTTTTCAGCTCCGGCAGCAAGGCTCTGGAAAGCTCCAATGTATCCAGAACGGTATTTTTTACCTCAATACCACATTTTCGCTCTGCATTCAGGCGGATAAAGCCTGTATCGAAATTGGCATTATGCGCCACAAGCACCGCATCCTGGCAAAATTCCAGAAACTTCGGCAGAATTTCTGTAATAACAGGCGCATCGGCTACCATTTCATTCGTAATGCCTGTCAGCTTGGTAATCTCCGCAGGAATAGGGCGTTCTGGGTTCACGAAGGTGCTGAAACGGTCGATAATCTTGCCGTCTACTACCTTTACTGCGCCAATTTCCGTAATACTTTCGGTTTCCTTGGAAAGTCCTGTTGTCTCAATGTCGAATACTACAAAGGTGTCATCCAGAGATTGTCCGCGCGGCATGGTAACAACGCTGCCCAAATCGTCAATCAGATAGGCTTCTACGCCGTAAATCACCTTCAAGTCGGATTTGCCGATTGCGTTCATCGCATCAGGAAATGCCTGCACAACACCATGGTCAGTAATGGCAATTGCCTTATGCCCCCATGCAATCGCGCGTTCGATATATTTTTTCACAGGTGTCACACCATCCATACTGCTCATCTGTGTATGCAGATGCAGCTCCACGCGCTTTTCCTCCGCATCATCCATACGGGGAGCAGGCGCGGCGGCAGCCATGATATTTTTCGCCATAATATCGATTTCCTTGGTATATTTATCAAACTGCACTTCGCCCTGCACGCGCAGATATTTACCTTTTTTGATTTTATCGCTCAGTTCGGCATCAAAAACACTTTTCTTCACGAAAAATTTCACTGTAGTCGAATCGCTCAAATCCGTAATATCAAAGGAAACAATATATTTTTCGCCACGAATTTCTCTCGGCTCGATGTTATAAATACTGCCCTCGATAATGACATTTTCCCCGAGAATTTTCGTATCAATAATCTTCTGGTTTGCGCCGTTGATTTCTTTGCCAAGCAGAATCCCCTTGGAAACGGAGGAGGATACCGCTGCCACCTCTGCATTGGCTTTTTCCTGCACTGCCTCAGCCTGTGTGGTGATAATCTGTCGGCTTAGCTCCTCAAACTTCTTTTTCCTGTTGTTCTCAAGAGCTGCTCTGTCCGCTTCGGTTGCTTTCTGATTCTTAAATTGCACCAGAAGCGTTTCGCCCGTTTCGGTATGAATCATGTTCGCAATGGCATCATCCAGATGCTTCTGTGCCAGATAATACGCCATGTTATGCTTTACCAGAATTTGCAGCTTATGCTCCGTAACTCTCCACTCTGCGTCCGCAATTACACCTGCACAAATCTTGCTTTTTTGGCTCACAAGGGTTTTGATGCTTCCCCAATAGCCTGCTGCCAGTGCTTCGGGAGTTTTATCTGTCAGCTCATAGAAAACGGCAAGTGAAACCGCCTGTATCCCCGGAAGACTCTCTAAAAGCGCACCCTTCAGCTCCTCCTGCTTTTGCAAGGGAATCATCTTATTTGCGGTAATCTCGATACTGACAGTACGTTCCTTTTTATGTATCGTCAGCTTGCGTACCTCTGTGCCCTGAAAGGCTTCCAGAAGCGGCAGGGACAGCGAAATTTTCTGAAAGACCAGTTCAAATTTCTGTGCAGTCAAGTTGTCTCCCTCCTTTCCGTTTGGATTTATTATTAAATGCGGTCAATTTCCTCCATCAGTGCGGCAACGAGCTTGTCCTCGCTAACCTTGCGGACAATCTCGCCCTTCTTGAAGACAAGACCAACGCCCTTGCCACCTGCAATGCCGAGGTCTGCCTCTTTCGCTTCTCCGGGGCCGTTTACCACACAGCCCATAACGGCAACCTTAATATTTTTCTGTATGCTTCTGCATTTTTCCTCGACCTCATTCGCGATAGAAATCAAGTCTATCTCTGTTCTGCCGCAGGTCGGGCAGGAAACGAAGGTTATGCCGAATTGGCGCAAACCAAGGCTTTTCAGAATTTCTTTTGCCGCGCGGATTTCTTCGATAGGGTCGCCTGTCAGAGAAACACGAATCGTGTCTCCGATACCCATGGCAAGAATCGTCCCAATGCCGACAGCAGATTTAATCGTGCCTGCATAGGGCGTTCCGGCTTCTGTAATGCCGACATGAATGGGATACGGGATTGCTTCGGAAAGCAGGCGATATGCTTCGATGGAGAACGGCACATCCGATGCCTTAATGGAAACCACGATATCATAAAAGCCGAATTTCTCCAGAATATGCACATGCTTTAGCGCACTTTCCACCAAGCCCTGCGGTGTTACACCGCCGTATGTTTCCACCAATTCCTTTTCCAGAGAGCCACTGTTTACACCGATGCGGATGGGAATCTGCTTCTCCTTCGCCATATCTACTACCTGCTTGATGCGTGCTTCGTCCCCGATATTCCCCGGATTGATGCGCACCTTATCAATGCCCAGTTCCATTACGCGCAGTGCCAATCTGTAGTCAAAATGAATATCCGCAACAAGGGGGATATGAATCCGTTTTTTGATTTCGCCGACTGCGTCTGCTGCCGCCATATCCGGAATTGCTACGCGTACCAGTTCGCAGCCTGCTTTTTCCAAGGCCAAAATCTGTGCCACTGTCGCTTCTACATCTCTTGTGTCTGTGTTGCACATGGACTGGATGACAACGGGATTCGTTCCACCCATTTTCAGACTGCCGATTTTAACCTCTCTTGTCAGTTTTCTTTCCATAGTCTCACCTTTTCAAAATTCAGAAAACGCCCAATTTACATCAGGCGTTTCGTTTCATTTAAATCATGTATTTTTTAATGTCGCTGAAAATCACAAACGCCATCAGCCCCATCAGAAAGACGAAGCCTAAAAATTGCAGCTTGGATTCCGTTTCAATATCCATCGGCTTTCTGCGAACCGCCTCAATCAGCAGGAACAGAATCCGCCCGCCGTCCAGCGCAGGAATCGGAAACAGATTTAACACACCGAGGTTTGCACTCAGAACCGCACCGATATAAACCACGTTCTGGATTGCCGCCTTAATGCTGTATTGCAGCCCTGCCTGATAGCTTTGTCCAACCATATTGAAAATTGCAATCGGGCCGCCATATTCATCGGGGTTCGCCGTAAAGGTAAACACGCGCAGAAGTCCCTCTGCCGTCATTTTTACATAATTTATCATAGCAAACAGGCTGTAACGTGCCGTTTCTGCAATGCCCATTTTCGCATAGCCGTCCACGCTTTCAGCAAGCAGCCCTGTTTTCACCTCAGGCGAAAAGCCAATCAGATATCTGCCCTGCTTCTCGTCCAGCTTTGGCTGCAGCTTATATTTATGATGCGTCCCTGCGGCATCCACCACGTCCAGCGTCAGGCTTTCCCCGTGGTTGGACTGCAATGTATATTGCAATTCATCATAGATATGAATCGTTTTTCCGTCAATTTTTTGAATTCTGTCGCCAACCTCCAGACCGGACGCAGCCGCCGCGGAATCAGGCAGAACCTCTTTGATGACGGGCGTTGCCGTATAGGTTGTGCAGGTCAGCCCGAAAATCATGAGAAACGCCAGCAGAAAATTCATGACAGGCCCTGCCGCCATAACTGCCATTCGCGCGCCGACAGATTTGCTGAGGAAGGAGGTTGAGCTGGATGCGCCGTCCTCTGCTTCCCCCTCCATGCGACAAAAGCCGCCTAAGGGCAGGATACGAATACTGTATTCCGTATCTCCTTTGATGCGGGAAAAAATCTTCGGCCCCATGCCGACCGCAAATTCCTGCACCCAGATGCCATTTTTCTTTGCAATAATAAAGTGTCCGAATTCATGCGCAATAACAAGAACACCCAGAAGTATTATGGTAATCAATAATGAGGAAATGTTCTCCACCTCCAGACAGATTTATCAGAAGCGCACAGACTGTGCATACGCCCTTGCCCATGCGTCCGCCTCCAGTAAATCCTCTAATGTATATTTATATTTGACAGTATATGCGTCCATCGTCCGTTCTATCAGTGAAGGAATCTGCAAAAACGTCAGCTCTCCCTTCAAAAAACGGGCAACTGCAATCTCATTTGCACCATTCAGCACTGCAGGCATTGTTCCGCCTGTTTTCAAGGCACAGTATGCCAGAGAAAGACAACGGAAGGTATCCAAATCAGGCTTTTCAAAGGTCAGATGGCTGCGCACGGAAAAATCTATCCGAGGAAACGGGCTTTGCACGCGTTTGGGATACGTCAGCGCATACTGAATGGGAATCCGCATATCAGGCTCCCCCATCTGTGCGATGATTGCGCCATCCTCATATTCCACCGCGGAATGGACAATGCTCTGCGGATGCACCAGAACCTCAATCTGATCTATATCTACATCAAACAGCCATTTCGCCTCCATCACTTCCAAGCCCTTATTCATCAGCGTTGCAGAATCAATCGTAATCTTCTTGCCCATGTGCCAGTTCGGGTGCGCCAGTGCATCCGCCGCCGTTACATGCTCCAGCTCCTCGCGCTTTTTGCCGCGGAAGGGGCCGCCGGAGGCTGTCAGCAGAATACGCGAAATGCGGTTGCCTGTATTTCCCTGTAAGGACTGGAAGATAGCAGAGTGTTCGCTGTCCACAGGATAAATCCTTACATGGTGCTGTTTCGCAAAGTCCATTACAAGCTGTCCTGCGGAAACAAGCGTCTCTTTATTCGCAAGCGCGATATTTTTGCCTGCACGAATCGCTGCAAAGGTAGGCTGCAAGCCAACATTGCCGACTACAGAGGTCACAACTGTATCCACATCCTCGTATGTAGCCGCCTCGACCAGACCATCCATCCCGCTCACTATGCGGATTTTCGTATCCGAGAGGCGGCTCTGCAATGCCTTTGCGTTCTCCGCATCCATTACCGCAACCAATTCAGGCTGAAATTTTCGCGCCTGTTTTTCCAAAAGCGCGATATTTTTATTCCCCGTAATGGCGGCAACACGGATATCACCTAAATTTTCGACAACCTCAAGGGTTTGTGTCCCGATAGAACCTGTCGAACCCAAAATCGAAATTTTTCTCATTTTTTACACCTTCTGTTTTAATGAATCAGAAACAGCATGACATAGTATAACACAGGCGTGGTCAGAATGACACTGTCAAACCTATCCAAAACGCCGCCATGTCCGGGCAGAAGATTCCCGTAATCCTTAATGCCAACCTGACGTTTGATGGAAGAAGCCGCAAGGTCACCAATCTGGGAGAGGATGGAACCGAAGAATCCCACCAAACCACAGAGCAGCAGCACATTTACCCCTGCAATGGGGTGGAAACGGTTAATCCAAAGACCATAAAGCAGGCAAAGCACCAATGCCGTAATGATACCACCGATAGAGCCTTCAATGGTTTTTTTCGGGCTTAATGCGGGGCAAAGCTTATTTTTCCCAAGAAAATAGCCGGAGAAATACGCCCCTGTATCACAGCCAAAGGCAGAAATAAACGCCAGCCAAATCAGCAGCTTCCCGTGGTCAAATTCTCGTACGAGATAGACATGAGAAAGCAGGAAGCAGGCATAGAAAAAGCCAAAGAAGGATGCACAGCATTCCACATAGCTTGTTTTTCTGTAGCAAAGCACGCTGTAAATCAGCAGAGCAAGCACAAACAAAGAGGTAAACACGCTGAACAGCGTCTGTGTATACACAAGCTTATCCATGAAAACTACATAAAACAAGCCGAACAGATATGCAATGATATGTGCGCCCTTTACCTCACCTGCAATCGCACGATTGAATTCATACATCCCAATCAGACCAAGAAGCCCAACGCCTACATGCAGCCAAATGCCGCCGCTGATGACGATAAACAACAGCAGGGGAAGTGCCACCACAGCGGAAAGTATTCTCGTTTTCATACAGTGTCACCTCATTTCACTCTGCCGCCAAAACGGCGTTCTCTGTTCTGATAGTAATAAATTGCCCGTTCCAGTTCCTTTTTATCAAAATCGGGCCAAAGCGTATCGGAAAAGAAAAATTCGGAATATGCAATTTGCCACAGAAGAAAATTGCTGATTCTTTCCTCACCGCTGGTGCGAATCATCAGTTCGGGGTCAGGTGTGCCTGCCGTATCCAATGCGTCAGAAATGGTATCCTCCGTAATGGCATCGGGAGAAAGTGTACCATCTGCCGTTTCTCTTGCGATTTTTGTTACCGCGCGGCGCAGCTCATCCCTGCCGCCGTAATTCAGTGCAACATGAACGGTCATGCCGTTCTTTTCTCTGGATAAATCCTCAATTTCTGCAATCGCCTTTTGAATATCTGTGTCCAAGCGACTCTTTTCGCCAATGACGTGCATCCGAATGTTATCCTTCACGAATTTCTTGAAATAATTTTTCAGATAAAACCGCAGAAGATCCATAATCGCCCCCACCTCTTCGGCGGAGCGTTTCCAGTTTTCCGTTGAAAAAGCATACACCGTCAGATGTTCCAAGCCAAGCTCCTTTGCGGCATAAATGATTCTTTCCAGCGCTTCCGCGCCTGCCTTATGCCCTGCTTTTCTGGGCAGACCGCGCTTTGTTGCCCATCTGCCGTTGCCATCCATGATAATCGCAACGTGCTTTGGCATCTTTTCGGGGTTCAGCTGAAAGGATTCGTTTTCATAAAGCATAAATTGCCTCCCTGTAACAAAACCCCTCTCCGAAGAAGAGGGGCTTGGATATTTTGATGAATTAAACGGTAAGGATATCCTTACTCTTCGCGTCACATTTCTTTTCGATTTCAGCAACGTATTTATCTGTCAGCTTCTGTGTTTCATCTTCTAGATCCTGCAATTGATCCTCTGTGATTTCCTTCGCTTTTTCAGATTTTTTGAAAACATCCATAGCATCTCTTCTGATGTTTCTGATTGCGACCTTAGACGCTTCTGCTTTTTTCTTAACTTCCTTTGTCAGTTCCTTACGTCTTTCCTCTGTCAGTTCAGGGAAAACCAGACGAATCACCTTGCCGTCGTTATTGGGGTTGATGCCCAACTCGGACATATTGATTGCCTTTTCGATTGCCTTCAGCAGGGACGCATCCCAAGGCTGAATCTGCAGCAGACGAGGCTCGGGAACCGTAATATTCCCAACCTGATTCAAGGGTGTGGGTGTACCGTAATATTCCACCATAATCTTATCCAGAACATGGGGGTTTGCACGGCCTGCGCGGATGGTGCCGTAATCACTGTCCAACGCGGTCAATGTCTTTTTCATTTTTTCTTCAAAAGGTTTTGTCAGTTCAGATGCCATACTCGTTTCCTCCTATGTGAACAAAATCTTACACAGTTACAATCGTACCGATTTTTTCGCCGCCGACTGCGCGCATAATGCTGTTTTCCTCATTCAAACCGAAGATGATAACAGGAATCTTGCGCTCAAAGCAGAGATTTGCGGCTGCCATATCGATAACCTTCAAATTGTTCTTCACAATATCCTCTGCACGGATGCAGTCGATTTTCTTTGCGTTGGGGTTGGTTGCAGGGTCGTCATCATAAACACCGTCAATGCTCTTGGCAAAGAACAGACCATCCACATCCAACTCTGCACCTCTCAGGGCAGTAATCGTATCCGTAGAGAAGAAGGGGTGTCCCATACCGGCTGCAAAAATTACCACTTCGCCCTTTTCCAGATGCGCAAGAGCGCTTTCCTTGGAAAATTGCTCTGTCATTGTGCCGATGACGATGGGTGTCTGTACGAATGCCTTGATGCCGTTCTGACGGAACGCATCTGCAACATAAATCGCATTCATAACTGTTGCGAGCATGCCAATCTGGTCTGCCTTTGTGCGATCCATCTTAGAATCTGCACTTCTGCCTCTCCAAAAATTGCCGCCACCGATAACCAGAGAAACCTGTGTCCCCTTTGCCATCACAGCCTTAATCTGTGCAATCAGCCCCCAGATGATGCTGTCGTCAAAGGTAACCCCCTTTTTCTCGCCTGCCAGCGCCTCGCCGCTCAGTTTCAGCACAATTCTTTTATACATTTTTACAGCCTCCTTACTACTCTAATGTATCACAAATTACAGAAAATTTCCAGATATTTTCTCTGCGGCTATGCAGAATATAAAAAATTTTAAGAAATTATAAAAATATCCGAAAAGATTCCTTTAAAAAAGGAAACGCCGGAGCAATCAATGCAGTAGCGTTTCCTTTTCATTTTTAAAAATAACCCGTTAACGAATTAGTTCATTGCCTTTGCAACTTCTTCTGCGAAGTTTTCATCTTTCTTTTCCATACCTTCGCCTGTTTCAAAACGAACATATCTTGTGATTTCGATGGGTGCGCCAACAACCTTTGCAACGGAGTCGATGTACTGTTTTACAGTCATATCTGTATCCTTAACATAGGGCTGCTCTACCAGGCAGAATTCCTTCAGTTCTTTTTTCAGTCTGCCTGCAATCATCTTTTCGATGATGTTGTCGGGCTTCTTTGCATTCTTAGGATCGTTCTTTGCCTGTACTGTCAGGATTTCTGTTTCCTTTGCAATGAAGTCAGCGGGAACATCGTTTTCTGTGATGAATTTAGGGTTCAGAGCAGCAATCTGCATTGCAATGTTCTTGCCCAGTTCAACCAGCTCTTCTGCTTCGTTTTCGCAAGCCAGTTCAATCAGAACGCCGATTCTGCCGCCGCCGTGGATATAGGAAACCAGCTTACCTGCCTGTGTCTTTTCATATTTTTCAAAACGTCTGATGTTCAGGTTTTCACCGATGACAGCTACCTGCTGAGACAGTGCTTCCTTTACTGTGAACTGAGGGTCAAGTGCCCATTTTTCTTCAAAGAAAGCGTCCATATCTGCTGCTGTTGTTTCGGAAGCCTGTTTTGCAACTGCTGCAACATAGTCTCTGAATACCTGGTTCTTTGCAACGAAGTCTGTTTCGGAGTTTACTTCTACGATTGCACCAATCTTGTTGTCATCGCTCAGGTATACTGCAACCATACCTTCGGATGCGATACGGCCTGCCTTCTTTGCGGATGCAGCCAGACCTTTTTCTCTCAGCAGCTCAACAGCCTTTTCCATGCTGCCGTCAGCCTCTGTCAGAGCCTTTTTGCAATCCATCATGCCTGCGCCTGTCATTTCTCTCAGTTCTTTTACCATACCTGCTGTAATAGCCATGTTTGATTCCCTCCTAAATAATCTTATGTGCGTATCTTTTTCCGTCTTCTGCGAAAAAAAGCTGTTCCGTCTGATATAAAAAGAGCCTCAGCCCGTTTTAGGCTGAAGCTCGGGCAAATGCCTTTTTCTGAATTATTCAGCTTCTACTGTTTCTGTTTCAGCTGCTTCCTGTTCACCCTGCTTGGATTCCAGAACTGCATCAGCAACCTTGGAAGCAATCAGCTTTACTGCGCGGATTGCGTCATCGTTACCGGGAATTACGTAATCGATTTCATCGGGATCGCAGTTTGTATCAACAATAGCAACTGTGGGGATGCCCAGTGTGTGTGCTTCCTGCACAGCGATTCTTTCTTTTCTTGTGTCAACGATGAACATCATATCGGGAACCTTTTTCATTTCCTTGATACCGCCAACGTTTTTCTGCAGTTTTTCCATTTCGTGCATCAGCTTTGCAACTTCTTTTTTGGGCAGTACATCAAATGTACCGTCTTCCTGCATTTTTTCCAGATCTTTCAGTCTTGCGATTCTTGTTTTGATTGTTGTGAAGTTTGTCAGCATACCGCCCAACCATCTCTGGTTTACATAGTACATGCCACATCTTTCAGCTTCTTCACGAATGCATTCCTGTGCCTGCTTCTTTGTACCTACGAACAGGATTTCGCCGCCGTCTGCGATGCATTCACAGATTGCTGCATAAGCCTCGTCAACCTTTTTTACTGTTTTCTGCAGGTCGATGATGTAGATACCATTTCTTTCTGCGAAGATGTATTCTGCCATTTTAGGGTTCCATCTTCTTGTCTGGTGGCCGAAGTGAACACCGGCCTCTAACAGCTGTTTCATAGAAATTACGCTCATTGTATGAACCTCCTATTGGTTAATCCTCCGCATCCGTTTGTCGGGAAAACTGACCCTGTCAGCACCAATCCGCTTTTTTTCGGATACGTGTGTACTAAAAGTTACCTATGGGATTATAGCATATCCAAAACCAAAAAACAACCGTTTTTCTCAATTTTTTTAAAAAAGAGAAAAGCAGCTGTCTTTTGCATGATTTTTGTGTTGTATTTCGATTATTCTTCGTTCTCTTCCTCTGCGGGCTTTTCCTTCATATAGCCGCACTTTTCATTGGAGCAGACGATTTTCGGATTCTTTCTGCCCTTTTCCTCCAGAAACGCACCGCATTCGGGGCATTTTTCGCCCGTCGGCTTATTCCAGCTCATAAAATCACAGCCGTCGCCGTTGTGCTCGCAGCCGTAATAAATACGTCCCCTCTTGGTCTTTTTAATCAGAACCTTGCCGCCGCATTCAGGGCAGTTCACGCCTGCTTCTTCAAAATAGGGCTTTGCATTCTGACATTCGGGGAACCCCGGGCAGGCTAAGAATTTACCGTAGCGACCGTATTTGATAACCATATTTCTGCCGCATTTCTCGCAGACAATATCGGTTTCCTCGTCCTTGATTTCGATTTTCTCCAGCTTCTCCGCCGCATTCTCCACGCTTTTTTTGAAATCGGGATAAAAATCACGGATAATCTGCTTCCATTCCTCCTTGCCCATTTCCACGTCATCCAAACGCTTTTCCATGTTCGCCGTGAAATCAATATCCACGATGTCGGGGAAATAGGTTTTCATGATTTCATCAACCATTTCGCCCAGCTCGGTCGGGAAAAGATTTTTCGCTTCCTTCGTCACATAATGTCGTGCCTGAATCGTGGTCAGTGTAGGTGCATAGGTAGAAGGTCTGCCAACACCGATTTCCTCCAGTGTTTTAATCAGGGAAGCATCGGTATATCTTGCGGGGGGCTGTGTGAAATGCTGTTCGGGCAGAAGCTGCTCCGCCTGCAGAATATCCCCCTGTGTCAGCTTGGGAATGACTTTTTCATCCTCCTCCTCGCCCTTGCTATAGGCTTCCAGAAAGCCGGAAAAGCGCAGTCTGGAGCCGGATGCACGGAAGGTATAGTCCCCTGCCGAAAGCTTTACGGAAAGCGTATCATATACCGCAGGGCTCATCTGGCTTGCCACAAAGCGCTCCCAGATAAGCTTATAGAGGCGATACTGGTCTTTGGAAAGGGAATCCTTGATGCTTTCCGGTGTTCTGCTCACGTTTGTCGGACGAATTGCCTCGTGCGCATCCTGTGTTTTCCCCTTGGATTTATAAACGATTCTTTCAGGGTTTACAAAGGCATCCCCATAGGTTTCTTTGATAAATGCAACGGCTGCTTCGTATGCTTCATCGGAAATGCGGAAGGAGTCCGTACGGATATAGGAAACCAGACCGACCGTCCCCTCGCCCTTGACATTCACGCCTTCATACAGCTGCTGCGCAATCATCATGGTTTTCTGTGTTGCCATGTTCAGGTGCTTGCTCGCCTCCTGCTGCATGGTACTTGTGGTAAAGGGGGCAACGGGCTTTTTCTGTCTGCTGCCTGTTTTTACGTCCGTAACGGCAAAATCCTTACCCTTCAAGCCGTCCAGAACTTCGTTTGTTTCCGCTTCGTTGGCAAGCTCTGTTTTTGTTTCACCCTTGCCGTAAAATTTCGCTTCAAAGCCCTTGCCATCCGCATCCTTCAGCTTTGCGCCCAGCGTCCAGTATTCTTCGGGGATAAATTCGCGGATTTCCCCCTCTCTGTCGCAAATCAGGCGCAGCGCAACAGACTGCACACGACCGCCGCTCAGACCCTTCTTCACTTTTTTCCAAAGCAGGTCACTGATAGTATAGCCCACTACGCGGTCAAGTACACGGCGCGCCTGCTGTGCATCCACTAAATCCATGTCAATATCTCTTGCTTCGGTAATGGATTTTTTTACTGCCGTTTTCGTGATTTCGTTAAACGTAATACGGCTGATGGGTTTTTCCTCACCCAGATTGAGCGCGTGAAGCAGATGCCAGCTGATGGCTTCCCCCTCACGGTCCGGGTCAGTTGCGAGGTATACCTTATCAGCAGCCTTTGCATCCTTGCGCAGCTTGCCTAAAAGCTCCCCCTTCCCACGGATGGTAATATATTTCGGTTCAAAGTCGTGCTCAAAATCAATACCCATCTGGCTTTTCGGCATGTCACGCACATGCCCCATAGATGCTTCGATTTTGTAATTGTTCCCCAAAAATTTGCCGATGGTTGCCGCCTTTGCAGGAGACTCTACGATAACCAGATATTTCTTTCCTGTTTTCGCAGCCTTTTTCACCGTTGCTTTCTTTTTTGTTGTTTTCTTTGCTTCTTTTTCTGCCGTGGCTGTTTTTGCCATTCGTTTCTCACCTCAGTTTTCAATGTGCTCTGATGTAGCCTGCCTGCGGTATTTTTTCAATATAGCCGGAAAGCTCTAACAAAGACAGAATATACTGCACCTCCTGCACCTTTCTGCCAAGCCTTCTGCAAAGCGCTTCGGCGGAAATCGGGGTACTGTCCTCAATCAGATCGAAAATTTCCTTTTCCTCAGGCGAAATATTTTCCGCCGTTTTAATCTGAAATTTTACCTTTTCTGTTTCTTTATATGCAATGCCCAATGCCGACAGGATATCGCTGCCCTCCGTAATGATGGGACAGCCCTGCTTAATGAGGGCGTTCGTGCCGTAGCTTAATGCACTGGTGACATTTCCCGGGACGGCATAAACCTCCCTGCCGTAATCCAGTGCCAGATCTGCCGTGATAATCGTGCCGCTTCTCTTTCCCGCTTCGACCACCACAACCATTTTGCTCAGTCCCGCAATGATGCGGTTTCTGTTCGGGAAATTCTTAGCAACCGCAGGCATTCCGGGCGGATATTCGGAAATGACGCAGCCGTTTTCGATGATGCGCTCCATCAGCTCCTTATTTTCCGCAGGATAGCAAATATCCACACCGCAGCCGAGCACAGCAATCGTTTTTCCGCCACCATCCAGAATCCCTCTGTGTCCCTCGCTGTCAATACCACGCGCCATGCCGCTGACCACAATCACATTGGTCTTACCCAAGTCCTTCGCAATGTCATAGGCAACCGTTGCGCCGTAACGGGAGCATTTTCTTGCACCGATGATAGCAACCGTATCAATTTCATCATCGGGAATCTCTCCACGGACATAAATCCCAAGCGGCGGATTCTGAATTTCCCTCAGCAGTCGGGGATACCTTGGATGCCAGTAGGAATAAAAGTCAATTTCCTTTTCCTCTAATTCAATAATCCAATCGTTCAGTTGGTCTTCCTCTCTGGAAAGGAGCAGACCTTCCGTCAGCTTCTCTCCCAGAATTGCAGACCGCCGAATTGCAGAGGGTTCCGCACGCCAAACGGCTTCTGCGCTGCCGAAATGCTCCAGAAGACGATGCGCACGTTTCAAGCCGATGCCATCAATCCGCGTCAGCCACATCAGATAATATTCTTCCATACGAACACTCCTTCCCCTCTGTGAGTTACGACCTATACTATAAATGCTTTCTTTTCAAAATTCAATACCAAATTTTTTAAAACTTTAAAAATTCAGCAATTATGATGTATATAACAGATGGATTTTTGTGTTCTGATTGAAATTTTTGTGAAAAATTGTTATGATGTAAAAAAATTGTTCAAAAACAAAAAGAAAAGAGGCTTCGAAATGCTTTCCATTATAAAATCAGCTGCACTCCTCGGCATCGACAGCTATCCTGTCGAGGTTGAGGTAGACCTGAGCAACGGTCTGCCCGCCTTTGATATTGTCGGTTTGCCCGATTCCGCAGTGAAGGAATCGCGTGAGCGTGTACGTACCGCTATTCGCAATGCAGGCTTTTCCTTTCCCGTCAAGCGCATTACTGTCAATCTTGCTCCTGCCGATACAAAAAAAGAAGGGGCTGCCTTTGATTTACCCATCGCACTGGGAATTCTTTCTGCCTGCAATCTTTTTTCCGCAGAAAAAACAGAGGATGCCCTCATTACAGGGGAGCTTTCTCTGGATGGGTCTGTGCGCCCTGTCAACGGCGTTCTGCCCATGCTGTATGATGCCCTGCGCCGCGGCATTTCCGTTTCCTATGTTCCCTTTGAAAATGCAGAAGAAGCGGCTCTGGTAGAAGGAATGACAGTCTATCCCGTTCATTCCGTGAAGGAGATTGTCACACACCTTTCGGGCGGCACGCAGATTCCACCCTATCATAAGGAAGGTAATGCTTTTTCCCTTACCCAAACGGATACACCTGATTTGGATTTTTCTCATGTAAAGGGGCAGGAAAACGCCAAACGCGCCATGGAAATCGCTGCGGCAGGCGGACATAACATCCTTCTCATCGGACCACCGGGCTCAGGGAAAACCATGCTCGCCAAGCGTCTGCCTACTATTCTGCCCGATTTAAGCTTCGAGGAAAGCATTGAAATCACAAAGATTTACAGCGTAGCAGGACTTCTGAAGGAGAAAAATTCTTTGGTCAGAACAAGGCCCTTCCGCTCTCCCCATCATACCATTTCCGCCTCCGCATTGACTGGCGGCGGCAGAATTCCGCGTCCGGGCGAAATTTCTCTGGCGCATCACGGGGTACTGTTTTTAGATGAGCTGCCTGAATTTCAGCGCAATGCGCTTGAGGTTATGCGCCAGCCTCTGGAGGACGGCAAGGTCACGATTGCGCGCGTCAACGGCACACTGACCTTCCCATCCGATTTTATGCTTGCGGCAGCGATGAACCCTTGCCCCTGTGGCTATCTGGGCAACAGCGAGAAATGCCATTGCTCTGCGAATGAAATCATGAAATACCACAGAAAAATCAGCGGTCCTCTTTTGGATCGTATTGATTTAATGGTAGAAATGCCACCCGTTGCGTATGAGGAGCTGGACAGCACTATCCCCGCGGAATCCTCCGCCACCATTAAGGAGCGTGTTGTCTGCGCGCATAAAATTCAGCTGGAGCGCTTCCGGAACGAAGGCATTTTCTTTAATGCGCAGATGAACGCGGCACAGATTGAAAAATACTGCGCTTTGCGCGAAGAGGATAAGGAACTGCTGCGTACCGCCTTCGCAAGAATGGAATTAAGCGCACGCGCCTACCATAAAATCCTTAAGCTGGCGCGCACTGCCGCTGACCTTTCGGGTGATGCGCAGATTACACGAAAGCATCTGCTTGAGGTGCTGCAGTATCGCTCTCTGGACAGAAAATATTTATTATAAAATTCTGATTTCGACTTAAATGAGTGAGGTAATTTACAAATGATGATTTATTCTAAACGACAAATGTCTGATACTTTTCTGATTGCTGTCCTGCTTGCTGTGGTTGGCGGTTCTCTGGATGCCTATAGCTATGTAGCAAGAGGACATGTTTTCGCCAACGCGCAGACGGGTAATATCGTCCTGTTCGGTCTGCATTTGGCAGATGGCGAATGGATGCAGGCAGGAACGTATATTATTCCTGTGCTTGCCTTTGTGCTGGGTATCTTCATTGATGAATGGATAAAAAAATTCATCTCCCCCCTGCCGAAGGTACACTGGCGGCAGATTGTATTGCTCTTTGAAATTGCGATGCTTTCAATCGTAGCGTGGCTCCCCTTTGGCGAAAGGCATGATATAGTTGCAAATGTGTTGGTTTCCTTTGTCTGCTCCATGCAGGTGCAAAGCTTTCGTAAGGTGCATGGCTTGCCCTACGCCTCCACAATGTGTACGGGCAATCTCCGCAGCGGTACAGAGCTATTGTTTCGTTTCGTGCAGAGCGGCGATAAGGAGCTGCGCTATAAAAGCCTGCATTATTACGGCGTGATTTTCTTCTTCATCCTCGGCGCAGGCTGTGGTGCGCTTGTCACACAGCATTTCGGCAGCACCACTATCGTCTATTGCAATATTCTCCTGCTTCTGACCTGTGCACTGCTTTCCATTGAGCATGTAGAGGAATAAGAAATCAGATAAACCGGATAAACCAAAAAGACCTTACCCATTCGTGAAAATGAGCAAGGTCTTTTTATTATGTATTTTGATTATTTATTATGCTTTTCAATCGCTTCTGTCATGCGTTCCAGTCCTGTTTTAATGATGCTGCGTGGCATTGCAAGGTTCAGACGAACATATCCTTCCGCATTGCCGACGAACAAATCATTGCCGCCTTCCAGCAAAACGCCTGCGTTATTTGCAAAGAATCCGGGCAGATCCGCAACATCCGGCAGGCAGCCCTTCAGATTCACCCAGGCAAGATAGGTTGCTTCGGGAACAGAGAACACCGCCGCAGGCAGATGCTCCGCCAGATATTCCTTTACAAACATAAAGTTTTCATCCAGATACGTCTTAAATTCCGCAAGCCATTCATCGCATTTCTCATACGCCGCCTGATGTGCAGCAACGGAAAGCGGATTAACAAAGCCTACGATTTTATCCCGTTTGCAGAAAATCTTCCGCAGCTGTGCATCTCGAATGATGATATCAGAGAACATCAGTCCTGCCATATTGAAGGTCTTGCTGGCAGACATGCAAGTAATCAGCTTGCCGTAATCGGGCATAACCTTCCCCATAGGAATATGCTTTCTGCCGTTTCTGATGATATCGCAGTGGATTTCATCAGAAATAAGCCAGAGATTATGCTTCTCCACGATTTCCGCTACCCGCTTCAATTCTTCCTCTGTCCACATTCTGCCAGAGGGGTTATGGGGGTTGCACCAGAGCACCAGCTTCACCAGAGGGTCTGCCGCTTTTTTGGCAAAATCATCAAAATCAATTGTAAAGTAGCCGTTTTTATCAATCTTCAAATCGGAGCAGACATATTCCACACAGTTATATTCTGCGGCATGCTGAAAATAGCCATACGCAGGTGCAACCATTAGAACCTTTTCATTCTTTGTCAGCAAAGATTCCAGAAGCTGATACAGCGCAGGAATAATCCCTGGAGAAAAGGTCAGTTCTTCCTTCGGGAAGTCCCAATCGTACATTTTTCTGCACCATGCGGAAAATGCCTGATAGTAATCATCACTGTAAACACAGCTATAGCCGAAAATACGCTTCTCTACCCTTTTCTTAATGGCTTCACAGATTTCGGGAGGTGTCGCAAATTCCATATCCGCAACCCACATTCTGACAAATTCATCATCCGCATAGGGAAATTTCATTTCAGGGCCTGCATGGAAAATATAGCCACGAAAGCCGTCCGTATTGAGCGCATTCGTATTTCTTCTGTCGATAATTTCATCAAAATTGTACTTCATGTAACCACTCCTTTGTATCTGTTTTCCTCTGTCGCCGTCAGCATTTCTGCCTGTTCAAAGTATAAAGGAAAATTTTCCGCAAAGCAATTAATTCTTAGCATTTTTATAGATTTTCTATGAACCGCTTATTTCCCAAGTATGTCTTTAATTTCTTCCAGCGTTTCCGCAAAAAAGATGCCCTTTTGCCGTTCCGCAGAGGAAAGCCCCTTTTCAATCATAAGAGAGAGCAGATGCTTCAGATCATCGTAGTATCCATTCAGATTATACAGAATACAGGGTGCATTCAACTGATTCAGGGCAACCTTGCTTATAATTTCAGAAATTTCCTCCAGCGTGCCTGTGCCGCCCGGAAATGCAATAAACGCATCCCCAAGGGCAATCATTTTCGCCTTCCGTTCGGACATATCCTTTGTAACAATCAATTCTGTCAGCCCATTGTACTGGAAGCCTGCATCCATGAAAAACTGCGGTTCTACGCCTGTTACTTTGCCGCCGGCTTCAAGGTCAGCCTTTGCAAGCTCACCCATCAGCCCTGTTTTCGAGCCGCCATATACCAGTGCATTGCCGCTTTCACCAACCCAATGCCCCAATGCCTGCACTGCCTCACGCAGACGGTTGTCATTGCCTTCATTTGCTCCAAGGTATACAGTAATATTCATTCTTATTCTCCTTCTTCCTCAAAAAAAGTAACACAAAAAAGAACCAACCGATTCTTCGGTCAGTCCTTTTGATTTTTCATTAAAAAATTCGTCTTGCTGTTACATATGTATTTGCGCTGTAGCCGCTGTTCAGATTTGTTACGGTAACACCGTTGCCCTTTCCATCCGTTGAATGAACGTATGTACCGTCACCACAATAAATGCCGACATGGCTGATACTGCTGTTTCCGCCTGTATTAAAAAATACCAAATCGCCTGCCTGCAGATTCGCCTTGGAAACCTCTACGCCGTTGCTCGTCATAGATGCAGAAGAACGACTCAATGTGATGCCGAAATTTTTATAAACAGCGTATACAAAGCCGGAGCAATCTACGCCTGTGTTCAGATTCGTGCCGCCCCATACATAAGGCGTACCGATGAACTGCTTGCCGTATGCAACCACCGCATCACCCTTTGCAGATGCTGTATTGCTTGTAGTGTTATCAGGCTTTTCGCCTGTTTTCACAGTCAGGTAATCTGCGGAAACATATCCCTTCTGCCCTGCATCTGTCACAATGCTGACCCAATCCTGTCCAGCACGTTCCACATCAACAATCGTACCGGAAGGAAGAACCGTCAGCACCTCTGCACTTGTGGATGCTTCCTTGCGCAGCTTCAAGCCGGAGCCTGCTGTTACCACGCCGTAGGTATCCTCTGCTTTTGTTGTTGCGCTTACAGGTGCAGCTGTGGTTTCGCTGCTTACCTTGGAAACATACTGCAACAGATTGCCGGAAACATAATCCTTGCTGACATAAGCAGAACCGCCGTTATAGGAAACACGATACCAATCGTCATTCTGTCCTGTTACGGTGACTGCTTCCCCGCTGCTGAATTTTTTCAGAGAATTGGAGGCTGTAGTTGCCTTTTCTCTCAAGTTAACACCGGAGCCGGTAATGCTGCCATCTGCCTTTGTTACGGAGAAATAATCTGCGAATACATAACCGGTTGCACCGTTATAGGAAATCTTGAACCAGTTATCAACCTTATCCAGAACGGTATATTCCGTACCCTTGTTAATTTTACCTAACACATTTGCACCTGTACTTGCCCCTGCGCGGACATTTACATTTGTACCGGAAGCCTGTCCCACGTTTGCCGCGAACGCAGTTACAGTACTCAGCACAACAAGTGCAGCTGTGACACAAAGCTGTTTCATTACTTTATTTAAACCCATTGGAATCTCCTCCAAACCATTTTCCGTCATAATTGTTACAAATCTATTACATTCAGTATAAAAAAAAGTAATAAATCTGTCAATAGTTTTCTGTCGACAGAACCTGTATTTTCTGATTTTTCCGAAGGAAAAGGCTACAGAAAATACTCATTTTCCGTAACCTTTCGGTATTCCCTCTTTCTTAGGATTTCTTTAAGATTTCTTCTTTGAATTTTCCGTTTTCATAGAAAAGCTCACCATCGGCATAGATTTTACCTTCCTTTGTCATGTCATTGATCATGTCCCAATGGATAGCAGATTCGTTTTTGCCGCCTGCCTCCCGAAAGGCTTCGCCAATCGCCATGTGCATGGAACCGCCGATTTTTTCATCAAACAGGATATTTTTCGTGTGCCGCTGAATCCCGTAATTCGTGCCGATGGCAACCTCGCCGAAATAACGGGAGCCTGCATCGGTGTCCACATAGGACAGCAGGGTGTCCAACATTTCTTCATTTTTGCAGGAAACATCCACAATGCGTCCCTTTTCTACCGTCAGGCGTACCTCGTAAAATTCATTCCCATTCATGATGGCGGGATAGGAAAAGGTGATATAGCCGTTAATCCCATCCTCCACAGGAGAGGTAAAAATTTCACCGTCAGGGAAATTGGCATCCCCGCAGCAGTTAATCCATTTTCTGCCTGCCACGTTCACGAAAATATCTGTATCCTTAGAAAGAATATGCAGTTCCTTCTTTCCATCCAGATAGCTTGCCCATTTTTCCTGCCATGCCGCCATTTCCTGCCATTTTGCAACAGGATCTTCCTCGTAAAGATAGCCTGCGGTGTAAACGAAATCCTCATATTCCTCCAGGCTCATGCCTGCATTTTGGGCATCCCCGTTGGTCGGGAACTGTGTGCCGCACCAGCGCAGCTCACCCGTTCCCATGCGTTCGGAATAAATCTTGCGGTTGTCCTTATTCGCCAGACGCTTCTGTTTCAGTCGCTCCGCTTCGATGGACTGCATGGTCTTTGTGTTTTCGCTGCCCCATGCGCTGATCCAGACATCGCTTTTTGCGCAGGCACCAAAACGAATATTTTCTCTGGCATATTGCTCCTCTGTCCCATTTTTCAGAAGCTCCGCATCCACATCGGGAACGTCAATATAATATTCCACCAGCGCGCCCGCTTTCACTGCCGCCCTTGCGACTGCCTTGATAAACGGCAATGCCGCATCCTCCGCGGAAATAGCAACGCGGTCGCCTTTTTTCACCTTTGTTGAATAATTTACCAGCACATCTGCCAGCTTTTCTAATCTTTCGTCCTTCATACCCTCACGTCCTTACAAAAAAATTCCTATAAAAAAGATTCTCTTTCTGCAAAAAGGTGCTTTTTACCGCACATGAATCTGACACATCTGCATGGTCTGCAATGCCGCCGCATGGCTTTCGGGTCTTACCCCTGCACAGCAGGATGCGTCCACGCTGATTTTCACCTCAGGCAGTCTTGCCTTTAAAATCAGCGCACTAGAAACCACGCAGATATCGGTGCAAAGACCGATAATCTCAATTTCACATTCTTCCGCAGGCAGTCCTGCAAATTCCATGACCATCATATCTGCCAGCTCCCATGAACCGAAGGATGGTTTATTCATCACAACGGCACTGCCCAGAGCCGCCTGTACCTTTTCATTCAGCTGCCAGCCGTATGTGCCTTCGATACAATGCACAATGGGAAGGTTTTCACCCTCCTGCGTTTGCAAATAATTATCCTGATGGGTGTCTCTGGTTGCATACACGCAATCCTTGGTGTAGGTGTTGATTTTCGCAACTACGTTATCTACAATCGCCTCTGCCTCAGGTGTGCCGAGAGAGCCGTCAATAAAATCATTCTGCATATCTACAACAATCAAAATTTTTTTCATTTTTCTTTATCCTTTCCCTTTTTTCGGGTCATTTTTCTGATACAGATGTATCATACCACAGGGAAATTCTTCTTTCAAGTAAAGTCGTGCATCTAATCTTTTTCTATCTTTTCTAATTGGTTTCTTCGTTTTCATCATGGCTATCTTACAGTCCTCTAACAAAATCCGAAAGAAATTCTTAAGAAATTTCCCTTTCTCCTTGACACAGCCTGCTTTTTCGGGGTATCATAGAAACCGTGAAAAACAATGACAGGGAATAGTAAAAAAGCCCCCTTGCCCCCAGAAAACAGGCGGTTGATGTGAGCCTCGGCAAGCCTTTTTGAACCTGCCCCTTGAGTTCCGCAGGGAAAATGCGGCGTAGCTCGGCGTTAACGGCTTTCGAGAGGATGAATTATCATCAATGAGGGTGGCACCGCCGAATGACCTTGGTCCCTTTTCAGAGGGATGAAGGCTTTTTTTATTTTCAGAAATTCTCTGTACAGAAAAGTTTTAAGGAGGAAATCAAATGGCAAAAGAAAAGAAATTTGTAGAATCCATCACCGATATGGAAGTGGATTTTCCCCAGTGGTATACGGACGTTGTAAAAAAAGCTGACCTGACGGCATATTCCAGCCTGAAGGGCTGCATGATCATCCGCCCTTATGGCTATGCCATCTGGGAGCTTCTGCAAAGACAGCTGGATGACCGCTTCAAGGAAACAGGCGTAGAAAATGTATATATGCCTATGTTCATCCCCGAAAGCCTGCTGCAGAAGGAAAAAGATCATGTAGAAGGCTTTGCGCCCGAGGTTGCATGGGTAACCCACGGCGGCGAAAAGAAGCTGGAGGAACGCATTTGTGTCCGTCCCACTTCCGAAACCCTGTTCTGCGAGCATTATGCAAACATCGTGCAGTCCTACAGAGACCTGCCCAAGCTGTATAATCAGTGGTGCTCCGTTGTTCGTTGGGAAAAAACAACACGCCCCTTCCTGAGAACCATGGAATTTTTGTGGCAGGAGGGTCATACCGCGCACGCGACCGCAGAGGAAGCACAGGAAAGAACCATCCAGATGCTGAATGTTTATGCGGATTTCTGCCGTGACGTACTGGCTATCCCCGTTGTTAAGGGCGAAAAAACAGAAAAGGAACGCTTTGCAGGTGCAGCACACACCTTTACCATTGAATCCCTGATGCATGATGGGAAGGCACTGCAGTCCGGCACCAGCCATAACTTCGGTGACGGCTTCGCGCATGCGTTTGGCATCCAGTATACCGATAAGGAAAACAAGCTCCAGTATGTACACCAGACAAGCTGGGGCATGACAACCCGTATGATTGGTGCTATCATCATGGTGCATGGTGACAACAGCGGTCTGGTTCTGCCCCCTCGTATCGCGCCCACACAGGTGATGATTGTTCCCATCGTGCAGAAAAAGGAAGGCGTACTGGAAAAAGCAGCTGAGCTGAAAAACAGACTGGCAAAGGTTTGTCGTGTAAAGCTGGATGATTCTGATAAATCCGCAGGCTGGAAGTTCTCCGAATATGAAATGAAGGGGATTCCCGTTCGTCTGGAAATCGGCCCCAAGGATATTGAACAGAATCAGTGTGTTCTGGCAAGACGAGATACCGGAGAAAAGATTTTCGTTTCTCTGGATGAGCTGGAAACAAGAGTTCCTGCCCTTCTGGATGAAATTCACGAAAATATGCTGAAAAAAGCAACCGAACACCGTGAATCCAGAACCTACGTTGCAAAAACAATGGATGAATTTGAAAAAATCATCAACGAAACACCCGGCTTCATTAAAGCAATGTGGTGCGGCGATCAGGCCTGTGAGGATGCCATCAAGGAAAGAACAGCAGCAACCAGCAGATGTATTCCTTTTGAACAGGAAGAAATCTCTGATGTCTGCGTATGCTGCGGCAAGCCTGCGAAGCACATGGTTTACTGGGGCAGAGCATACTAATCCCACAACAGAATAAAGCAAATTAAAAAAGGGTAAATCTTCAAATAAAAATGAGGATTTATCCTTTTCTTTCTTCATTCTCTTTTCGGTTATTCCTTTTTCTGCCCTTTCAGATTAAAAAGCAGCAGACCACAGATGATAATCGCGCCGCCGACAAAGGTTCCCATCCCCGGCACCTCATGCAGAAGCAGAAAACTCATCAGGGTGGACAGCAGCGGCGAAAGGAACATAAAGTTTGCCACCTCGCTTGTTTTTTCCGCATACGTCAGAGCCTTCGCCCAGAGGATACAGCCGACGGCATTAGAGATGATTGCGAGATACAGCAAGGCGAGAAAATGCTTCGGCTCCCCGGTTACCATCTCCCGAAAGCCCTGCATAGTAGAAAAGCAGAGCCACAGCGCTGCTCCAAGCATGCTGAAACAGGTGATTTGTGCGGAGGTATAGCCCATGGCAACCAGCTTTCTTGTCATAATGTTATAGCCTGCCCAGGAAGCGGCAGAAAGAAGCATCCAGAGCATTGCCGCATCAATGGAAAACGTGCCATGGCTGTCCCAAAGCAGAAGAATCATAACACCTGAAAAAGCAATAAAAATTGAAATCCAACTTACCGGACCGATTTTTTCTCGGTACACCTTGGATGCAATTATTGCCGTCATAATCGGAGATGTAGCAACCAGAAGGCTGCACGTTGCGGAAGGCAATGTCTGCAAGCCGATATTCATTGCCACCGTATAAATCACATACCCAAGCGCCCCCGCAAGCAGGAATAACGGAATATGCTTTTTCTTCGGCAGTGCCATTCCTTGGAATTTCCCGATGAACAGCATGAAGCTCCCCGCAATGAAGCTGCGAAGAAACGCCAGCGGCACAACCGTAAAATGTGTCTGCGCAATTTTTGTCAGCGGATATGCCGAAGCCCAAAGGAATATGGTAAATAGGCTGTACCCGATGACCTTTTTCTTTTGTATTGTCAAAGCTGTCCCCTTCTTTCTCTTTAGACACGATACACCATTTTTCGCAAAAATGCAAACAAAAAAAGAGAGGGACATCTAAGCCCCTCTTAAAATCATTTCCCTTTCAGGTTAAAGACTACGATACTGATAATAATAATCGCGCCGCCGATAAATGTGCCTGCATTTGGCACCTCATGCAGAATGATAAAACCCATGATGGTGGAAAGCAGCGGTGTCACAAACATGAAGTTTGTTACCTCACTGGTGCGTTCCGCGTAGCTCATTGCCTTGCCCCATGTAAAATATGCCGTTGCGGAGGGCAAAGCCCCCAGATAAATCAGTGCAATGATGTGGCTCACGCTTGCACCTGCCAGCTGATGCAGTCCATCCCCCGCCCAGAAGCCAAGCAGAATGGCACCGCAAATCATGCTGTAGGTTACGATTTCTAAGGCGTTATAGCCCATTGCAGAAAGCCTCCTTGTCATGATATTATAGCCGCAGAATACGATTGCCGCACCGACTGTCCAGATAAGACCGATATTGATGGAAAATACGCCTTCCCACAAAAGCAGAATCAGCACACCGATAAACGCAGCCGCGATTGCCGCCCAGCCGATGGGTTTGATTTTTTCTTTATATAGATTGGATGCTACGATTGCAGTCAGAATCGGGGTTACCGCAATGATAATACTGGAGGTTGCGGAGGTCAGTGTCAGAATACCTGTGTTAAAGGTAATCATATAGCCCGTAAAGCCAAGACCGCCGGATACAAAGAACAAAGGAATGTGCTTTTTCTGCGGCAGGCGAATGTGACAGCATTTCCCTATGATAATCAGAAAAATTGCTGCGACCGTACAGCGCAGAAAACCCAGAGGAATGGACGTAAACTGCTGCTGTGCCACCTTCGTCAACGGAAAAGCAGATGCCCAGAGAAAAACACTCAGAAAACTCAAACCAAATACCTTTTTCTTTTCACTCGTCATTTGTATTACCTCCAAAATTATAAAGTAAAATGCGGAAAGCCTTTGTTTTGTTCATTATATCAAACGAATGTAAATAATACAATACCGAATTATATATTTTCAAAAAACATTTTACAATAAAAAACACCCGAAAATCTTCGGGTGCGAGAAGCTGATAGCGGGACTCGAACCCGCGACCTATTGATTACGAATCAATTGCTCTACCAACTGAGCCATATCAGCGTGACTGAATGATATTATAGTATACTTTTATAAAAAAATCAAGTTTTTCCTAAAATTTCTATCCGACAAAAATTTTATTACTATATTTATGAAATGATAAAAAAAACGAACCGATTTCCAAAGGAGTTCGATTCGTTTTTGTTTTCTTTTTTCAATTACATTTTTTCGGGTTCGGGATAGTCCACGCCAAATGTATCTACGGTTACCTTCACCATAACCTGATCCTCCAGAGGCTTGTCCTGTCTGTTTGTTTTTGTTTCGGCAATACGGTTTACTACATCCATCCCTTCAATCACCTTACCGAATGCAGCATACTGCCCATCCAGATGCGGAGAGGTTTCATGCATGATAAAGAACTGAGAGCCTGCGCTGTGAGGGTGCATTGCTCTTGCCATAGAAAGTACGCCGGGGGTATGCTTCAGGTCATTTTTGAAGCCTGCCATGCTAAATTCGCCTGCGATATGATAGCCGGGGCCGCCCATGCCTGTCCCCTCAGGGCAGCCACCCTGAATCATAAAGCCAGGAATCACTCTATGGAAAATTTTGCCGTCATAAAAGCCTTTTTTCACCAGAGAGATGAAATTATTGACTGTATTGGGTGCAATTTCCGGATACAGCTCAGCCTTGATGATGCCGCCGTCCTTCATTTCAAATGTTACGATAGGATTCATACGATTTCTTCCTTTCTGAATTTAAGTTATCTTTATTTTAACAAAAAAGCCTCCGCCGTACAAGTCCCTCTGCGGTTATTTTCCCTCTTGCCGCAGTGTTACCTCAATCAGCTCGGGGCGGTTGAAAATACGGAAAGGAAAGCTGCTGTTGCCTAAGCCGCGGCTGATAATCATAACCGTTCCGTCCTTTTCGTGCATTCCCTCTGTATATTTCGGGAAAAAGCCCTGATGCGGCGCAAAAATCCCCTGTCTAAAGAAGGGAATCACAATCTGTCCGCCATGCGCGTGCCCTGTAAAGACCAGATCCAATCCTTCATGCACATAGGTTTCAAATAATTCCGGTCGGTGGGAAAGCAGAATATTAAAGCTGTCCTCCTGCCCTGCCATCAGGCTATGCAGAAGCAAATCATAATGCCGATTCGCCTTTTTATCTGCCAGACCGAGCAGTGTTATCGTATCTCCATTTCGCTCGATAACAGATTTTCCGTTATTCAGCACCGTAACCCCGGCCTCGACCAATGCTTCCTCCAGAATTTCCCATTCGCCGCTCTGATGCTCATGGTTGCCGCTGACAAAATACACGGGCGCGTAGGTCACCAGTGCGTGAATGAATTCCATTGCACCGTCTACGTCTGTTCTGTTCTCATGCCTATCTACAAGATCTCCGGAAATCACAATAATATCCGGACAGCTTTGTTCGATTTTACGCAGGAGCGGCTCCTGTCTCCTCCCGAATACCTTATTCTGCAAATCCGCAATCTGCAAAATTTTATAGCCGTCGAAGCCGGCAGGAATCTCCCCTCGGTATGTCATTTTTGTCAGAATCAATCCATTATTCTGCCAATAAAGAAATGCCCCTAAGAGAAGCCCTCCACAAATACAGCCCAGGGTTCTTTTTTTCATCATACTGCTTCACCCTTTCGTTTTTCTTTACATTATAAAGGCAACTACGGCGGCTTTCAAGAAATACCGAAACGAAAAAATTTCTTTCTTCGTTGAAAAATGACAAAAAAAGTGATATGCTATCAGAAAGTATGTTCGTATTTTAGGAAAGGAGGGCTCTCATGACCAGAATTATTTTTCATATTGATGTCAACAGTGCATATCTCAGTTGGACTGCCATTTCCCTTCTGAAAAAGGGAGAACCGACCGATTTACGCACCATTCCCTCCATCATTGGCGGGAGTATAGAGGATCGTCACGGCATTGTTCTGGCAAAATCTACCCCCGCGAAAAAACACGGCATTGTGACAGGTGAGCCGATTATACAGGCATTGCAGAAATGTCCGAATCTGATTGCCTATCCACCCGATTTTGCGCTGTATTCCAAATGCTCTCGTGCCATGTTCGATATTCTTTCGGAATATTCTGACCGAATTGAGCCATTCAGTATAGATGAAGGATTTCTGGATTATACAGGAATGGAAGCTCTGTTTGGGCCTCCAATCGAAGCCGCAAAAGCCATTCAGAAGCGCATCCTTGCAGAGCTTGGCTTTACCGTCAATATCGGCATCAGCACCAATAAGCTTTTGGCGAAAATGGCAGGCGAGCTGGAAAAACCGAATAAATGCATCACCCTTTTCCCCGAGGAAATTGAAACAAAATTTTGGCCCTTGCCGATTGAGGATTTGTTCATGGTCGGGCGACGCACCGCACCGCGTCTGCGAAAAATGGGAATTCGCACAGTTGGCGAGCTTGCTGCGTATCCGCCATTGCTTTTGGAAAAGGAATTCAAAAGCTTTGGCAAGCTGCTTCACGCTTATGCAAATGGGATAGATGACAGCCCCGTTGCCCCATCCGTTTCCGAAAGCAAATCTATTGGCAACAGCACCACAACCCCCTTTGATGTGACCGACCGCGAAGCTGCGTACAAAATTCTGTTGGCTTTATCGGAAACCGTTTCCATGCGTCTGCGGCAGGAAAAGCTTTGTGCAGAGGAAATCGCCGTTACGCTGAAAACTGCCGATTTTCAGGTCTATTCTCACCAGAAGCAGCTGGCAAATGCCATCGACTGCACCAATGCGGTTTATGCCGCCGCGGCGGAAATCTTTGATGAGGTCTGGAAGGGCGAACCTCTGCGGCTGTTGGGGGTGCGCACGGGCAAGCTTTGTAAAGAGGATTGTATACAGCTTTCCCTTCTGGAGCAGGATTGGAGCAAACAAAAAAAGGCAGATGCCGCCATGGATGCCATCCGCAAAAAATACGGAAAAAACAGCATCTGCCGCTCTACCTTTCTGGGCGAAAAAAATACATTCCAAAAGGAATAAATGACAACCTGCTTTGGAATGATTCTGTTACGCAGCATATTTCATAATTAAAAGCTCTACTGCGGTTTCCTCTGCCGCCCTGCCCGATTTGATATCCAAATCCGCTTGCAGGCAATCTCTGACTGCCTGTTTCCAGCCTGCCACGGGGAAGCGTTTTGACTGCCGCTGATATTCCTTCACCGCAAATTCGCGCAGCTCCAGCCTTGCCGCAATCTGCTCCTGTGTCAGACCGTTCTGCGTCAGCAGCATCGTTTCCAGAATCAGACGAAATTGTCTGGTAATCAGCGAAAGCACCATATACGGGGATTCCTTCATGGAAAGCAGTGTGCGATAAATCTGAACCGCCCTTTCGGGATGCTTTTCCGCCACCGCCTTCACAAGGTCAAACACACGCGCCTCCAGAGAAACCGTACAGACTGCACGAATATCCTCCGCGCGGATTTCTGCTTTCTCTCCCTTATAGGCAATCAGCTTTTGCAGCTCGCCATCCAGATTTTCCATATCATGATCCACTGTCTGCAAAAAGAGATTTAGTACGCCATCGCTCATCTGCATCCCGTTTGCTTTACAGCGTTGTTTTATCCATGTGCCTAAGTCCTTTTCCGCCTGTTTTTTGAACTCAACCGCCTGTCCGTTTTTGACAACCGCCTTATAAAGTGCATTGTTTTTTTCTACCTTTTCCTCAATGAAAAGCAGGCAGACCGTTTCGGGTAGATTAGAAAGAAAGGCTTTGAGCTTTTCACCCTCCTCTTTTCTGCCACCCTTCTGGAAAAAAGCACTGTTTCGCACGATGACCAGGCGTTTATCATTCAGAAACGGCAAGGTTTCCGCCGCATCCATGATTGCCGCCGCAGTTGCCCGTTTTTCCTCGAAGCTGTCCTCATTCATCATTTCCGCGCCATCGGGCAGAATTGCCTTGCGTAGTGCCGCTTCATATTCCCGAATGAGGTAGGTTTCTTCGCCGAAAAAGAGATAGCAACGGCTAAATTCATGATTTCTCCAGTTTTTCTTTAATGTTTTCATATAACGGTTTCCTTTCCGTCATGGTTTCTATGTTCATTGCACCGTCTTTCCCTATGGTCACAAGGATGGTTCCATCCTCATCCGTACGAAAAATTTCGGCACCCGTTTTTTGCAGACGTTCCATGGCTTCCTTATGCGGATGTCCGTATACATTGTTCGTACCGCAGGAAATGACCGCTGCCTTTGGCGATACCTTTTCCAGAAAAGCGGCATCCGAGCTGTATTTTGAGCCATGATGCGCCACCTTCAGCACATCCGCCGAAATATTCTGCTCCAAAAGCTGCTGTTCCTCCTCCGCGGTAATATCCCCCGTAAACAGCACCTTTGTATCACTATAGCTGTAGCGCAGCACCATAGAGCCTTGGTTTTCCTCTCCTGTCCCGGCAGAAGCTCCTGTCGGATATAAGCAAAGGAATGTATCTTCTAAAGAGGAATCACCTGTTTTTATAGTATACAATGGAATATTGTATTTTTCCACCATTTCTTTCAGCAAATCGGTCTGCTCATTTTCCGCAAAGCCATAATCAGAAAGATAGAGTCCCTTTGTGGGAACGGTTTCCAGAACCTCAAGCAGACCCGTCATGTGGTCGCTGTCCGGGTGGGAAAGAAACGCACCGTCCAGTGCGGACACCCCAAGATATTCCAGATAGGGCAAGACAACGCGCTTTCCGACATTTTCACCAAAATACTGCTCGAATTTCCCGCCGCCATCCACAAGATATGCCGCGCCATCGTATGTAGAAATCACCGCTGCATCGCCCTGTCCTACGTCCAGAAAGGCAATCGTATTTTCCTTACGGAACAGCGGATTTTCAAACACCGCACAGAACAGTGCCGCGCTCAGCATCGCCCCAACCTTCCAGCTGCCCTTTCTGCCGCCGTATTCCAGAACGAAAAACAGCAGGACATAGTACAGCACAATGGACAGGTAGGATGGACACCCAACGAGTACATACGCAAAGGGCAGACGAACCAGTGCTGTGCAGACAATTTTGAAAGCCTGCAAAATGGCATAGACACTCCCTGCTGCAAAGATGCCCGCAGGCAGACAGACTGCACCAAGCAAGACACTCAGAAGTCCGAATCCCAGAAGCAAGCCGCTCAACGGCACAATCAGAAGATTCGCGAAAATGCCGACCAGAGAGACGGAGGAAAAATAATACGCCACCGCAGGATAGCTGAACAGAGATGCATAAAGGGAGACAAGCAGACTTTCCTTCAGCCAATCAAACTTACCCCTGTCCTTCTTTTTCTTCCGCTCCATTCTGCCTATACCAAACCAGATGCCGAATACCGTCAGAAACGAAAGCTGAAAGCCTGCATGAAACAGATACAGCGGCTGAAAAAGCAGAAGAAGGAACGCCGCAATCGCCATGGTATTCAGCGCATCCGGCAGGCGATAGAACGCTCTGCCCAGAAGCACAACCGTAATCATCAATGCTGCGCGATAGGAGGACGGGGAGGATTTAATAAAAAGCAGGAAGGCAAACACAGCAAAAATCGTCACAAGTGCGGAGGTGCGTTTGCTCCTTCCCAGAGCCTTTTCCAGAAAAAATGCCAGATACAGCGCCAATATGGACAAATGCAGCCCCGAAATGCAAAGCACATGCACGACACCTGCCTTGCTGTATAAAGTATAGCTTTCATCAGGAATTTTTTCCTTATCCCCCGTCAGCACCGCCTGCATCAAGCCGCTTTCCTCCGCAGGCAAAATTCTATCCAGAACCATCTGCACACCCGCTCTGGCCCGCGCAAGCCGAACGGAAAGAGAGGTATCCTGTCCCGTTACTTTGATTTTCTCCGGATAAAGCTTATACTCATAGCCCTTTGTCAGAAGATACAGCTGTTCATCATAGCCGCCGGGGTAGCTTTGCTTGGAAAACGGCACGATTTCACCCGAAAAGGCAACCCGCTCTCCCTCCTGAAAGCGTTCCTCTCCTATCCAGACGGCATAGACCTTGCAGGGCTTTTCCTGCTTTTCAAGACTACAGCGAAGGGTCAGCTTCTGATTGCCGGAGGTGGTTTCTCCTTCTTCCAGAATCACGCCCTCGCCTGTTACGGTTTTTGTCAAAAGGCTCTGCTCTGCCTGCCAATGCACCCCTGCTGAAAAGAATCCAAGCGGAACAAAGAACAGAAGCAGCAGATAAGCAGGCTTTTTCTTGTTTATCACAAAACGAAACATAAAAAAGAGCAGAAAAAGAAAAGAGACCAGACATATCACTTTCGATATGCCCAGTCTCATATATATTCCACAAATCATGAAAATTGTTGTCCAGAGTATCGGACGCTTCATTTCTGTTCTCCTCTTATTTCTCCTCAAGTCTTCTGATGCTGTCAACTGCGGTAAACGGCGTTTTGAACTGCAAATTATCCTTATAGGTATCCAGCTTTTTCCCTTCTACCAGGAACTGCACGCGGTCAATCTGATCCAGCTCGCACAGGGAATTTACAATCGAATAAATCGTCAGCAGCTCCTCCCTTTCGCCGCCGGTGTGCTTCAGCACAAATTCCTCGCTCAGATTGACATAGCAGGTGCCGTCATCTGTTGTGGTTACATCCTTGATTTTTGTACCGACAGGAATCGTTGCAACACTGCCTTTTTCCTCCGGTCCTGCAATCAGCTGTTCCAAAACGGTTTTTTCTCTGGTCTGGTTTGCGTTTACCTCTACCACACGCTCCTCCGCTACCAGATCCGTGCCTTCCGCATTTGCGAAATACAGTGTCAGAATTGCGTAGCCTGTGGTTTCCGCGGAAATTTCCGTATCTATCCAGACATTATCTCTGTTGAAAATCGCATACGCCTCACCGTTCTGATTTTTCAGCGGCTCACCCTCTACCAGAATTCGTACATTCTTCACGAAATCCAGAGAGGTCAGCGTCCAGACGACAGAGGAACGGCAAATAGTCTCCTCCAAATCATTCATCTGTAAATATTCCTCGGAAAAATCCACTGTAACAGTGGCTTGCTCCAGTGTAACAGAGCGTATCTCCAGATTCTGCGGCATAGAAGCTGTCGCACCATCCGCATTAGGGCCCTCCTGTAAAATCGCAAGCACGTTTTTCAGCATTTCCTCCCTGTCCGTTCGGGGAATCTTTTTTTTCAGAGCACCCATGCCGCCGTCACTCATCATATAATAAAAATCTACTCTTTCCTCATTCGATGAAACTACGGTATCATACACCAGAACGGAACAGGGAATCAGTATGACCAGCACAATAAACAGGACAATCAGCTTTCGCGCCAAAGATTTTCGTTGTGTCATAAAATTCCTCCTTTATCCGTGTGTGGTCGGCTGCTTGAGAGGAATCCGCACCAGAATGGTCGTGCCTTCCTCCTCCTTGCTGTTTACCTTAATGCTGCCCTTGTGCATCATGATGGTGCTGTGGGTAATGGAAAGCCCAAGCCCCGTGCCGCCGGTTTCTCTGTCTCTTGTTTTATCCACACGGTAGAAGCGTTCAAAAATACGGTTGACCTCATCCTCCGGAATCCCAATGCCCGTATCTGCCACGCTGATAAATACGTTTTGATGGTCTGCATCTAAAGAAACCTTTACGGTTCCTTCCTCCGGGGTATATTTCACTGCATTATCAACCAAATTAGAAATCGCAAGGGAAAGCTTCATTTCATCTGCCTCTGCATGGATTTCCTTCGATGCGTCCCATTGCAGAGAAATATGCTTGGCATCAGCCATCGGCTGCAAGCGCTTGATAATATCCGTCATCATCTGCGTAAGATTTGTTTCCTTAAAATTCAGGGGGATTTCCTTTTGATCCAGCTTAACAAGCGTCAAAAGGTCATTGATGATTGCAGTCATACGGTCAACCTCAGAGGTAATATCATGCAGAAATTCCACATACATTTCCTTCGGAACATCCTCCTGCAGCAAAATAGATTCACTCAGCACCTTTACGGAGCTTAAAGGCGTTTTCAGCTCATGTGATACATTGGAAACAAACTGCTGGCGGCTGGATTCTACCTTTTCCAGCTGGTCTGCCATCTGGTTACAGGAAATCGCAAGATCCACAATTTCATTATGCACAATCCCTCTGACCTTTGCACGCTGTTCAAAATGCCCCTCAGACATTTTGCGAATAACGTCAATCAGATTTTTCACAGGCTCTGTAAAGACCTTTGAAATAATAACCATCACAATCAGCACTAGAAGGACAAGCGTTCCCAACAGCAGATATGCCTCCTTGCCGATATCTCCAAGAATATCATGCACATCTGCCAAGCTGTCTACAATCAGCACAACACCAACACGCGTATCACCTGCACCAACAATAGAGGCTGCGGCATAAACCGTACCGTTTTTCTGCTCCTTTGCGGTATCCTTATGCTGTAATGCCTGCACAACCTCAGGCAGAAGCAGCGTTTTCCCGACATCCTCATAGCCTGTATCATAGGTTACCAGGCAGGAGGAATCTAAAATCATAACACGAAAATTCTTTTCCTGACTGGTCTCCAAAATGGTTTCCTCCAGTGCGCTGCGGTTTTCTTCATCAAACAAAAATTCCGAGGATGTAACCTGTCCGGAGATAACATTTGCCTGACTGAGCAGGACCTTCTTCCGCTCATCCAAGAAATATCCCTGAACAGAGTGAAGAATGGTGCTTGCCAGAAGCAGGAGCGGAACAATCCCCCCTACCAGATAGCCTGCAAGCATAATCCAGCGCAGAGAAATAAACGGGAGCTTTTTCTTTTCTTTCGTCGCTTTAGTTAAAATAGTAACCAACTCCCCATTTTGTAAAAATATACTTCGGTTCGCTCGGATTTACTTCAATTTTTTCTCTCAAACGGCGCACATGTACATCCACCGTACGCACATCACCGGGGTAATCATAGCCCCAGACGGTATCCAGAAGCTTTTCTCTGCTGTAAACCTTTCCGGGGTTTTCCATGAGCAGCTCCAGAAGGTCGAATTCCTTCGCGGTCAGGTTTACCTCCTTTCCGCTGATAAATACACGTCTGCTGTCGAAGGAAAGTTCTAGGTCTCTTGCCTTCAGAACTTTTTTCTCCTGTGTCTCGGCAGGTGTTTTTTTCACACTGCGGCGCAGAATGGCTTTGATTCTCGCCTTCAGCTCCAGAATATTAAAGGGCTTTGTGATGTAATCATCCGCGCCGTATTCCAGCCCCATAATTTTATCCATATCCTCGCCCTTCGCCGTTACCATAATAATCGGCACCTGTGAAAATTCTCTTGTCTGCTGGCAAACCTCAAGCCCATCCATCTTCGGCAGCATCACATCGAGCACCACCAGATCGAAATTCTTTTCCTTGATGTTTTGCAGAGCCTCTTCCCCATCATACGCCGCAGTGACCTCCATGCCGTCCTGCTCCAAGGAAAATTTAATCCCCTTTACGATGAGCTTTTCATCATCCACCACTAAAATCTGATACGCCATTTTCAGCCTCCTTATTCTCCCACTGTAATTTCATCCTGTATTTCTGCAAAGGTTTTTTCTCCGATACCGGGAACACGCATCAGCTCCGCAATATCAGAAAAGCCGCCGTTTTCCTCCCGATACGCAACAATTTCCGCCGCCTTTTTCTCGCCAATGCCGGAAAGGCGCGTCAGCTCCTTCGCTGTTGCGGTGTTGATATTCAACCTGCCTGCATCATTTTCCGCGTTTATTTCCCGTTTTTCGGTGATTTTCTCCGCAGAAGCAGGTGTTCCCATTTCCAATGCGCCCGTTGCAAAGCTATGGCTGTACCAGATGCCGCTGAACAGAAAAAACAGCAGCACTGCCAGAAGCTTCAGGCGTTCTGTTCCGATTTTTTTAAAAAATGTATTCTCATGCAACTTTAATACAAACCTCTTTTTCTTTTTCGTTTCCTGTGATAAAATAAGGTATTGCCGTTTCCTTCGGAAACGCAGATACTCATACGAAATAACTATATCACATCTAAGATAAATTTTCAAATATATAGGAGATTCACATGAAAAAACGATTGACACGATTCCTGCCGTTCTTATTGGCATTTACGATAGCTCTCCCCTCTTATTCCGTCTTTGCAGAAGAAGAAAACCAAGCAAAAGAAACGCAAACAAATGAAACAAACAAAACGCAGGCAGATGAGACCACTGCGAACGATACGCTGAGCCTTGCCGCAGAAACCGCTGTTCTGATAGATGCGGCAAGCGGGGAAATTCTCTATGATAAGGATGCAGACAAAAAAATGTATCCTGCCAGCATCACAAAGCTGATGACAATTCTTCTGGCATTGGAAAACGGCAAGCTGACGGATGAAATCACATTTTCCCACGATGCCGTTTACAACATTGAGCCCGGCAGTGCGCATATTGCCATCCTCGAAGGCGAAACACTAACCTTGGAGCAGGTGCTGCGTGCAATTATTCTGCGTTCCGCAAACGAAGCCTCCAACGGCGTAGCGGAATATGTGGATGGCTCTGTGGAGGCATTTGCCAAGCACATGACGGAGCGGGCGAAGGAGCTCGGCTGTACAAATACAAATTTTGTCAACGCCAATGGACTGTTTGATGAAAACCATTACACCACTGCACATGACATGGCGCTGATTGCAAGGGAGCTGCTCAAGCACGAGGAATATCGTTCCATGATGAGCGAAACCGATTACGAAATTCCTCCGACCAATCTACAGACGGAAACCCGCTATCTGCATGGACAGCACCAAATGCTGAACCCCAATTCCATCTATTATTATAAGGATGCCATCGGCGGCAAAACAGGCTATACCGTTGAGGCAGGCAATACACTTGTGACATACGCCGAACGGGACGGGCTGACGCTGATTGCCGTTGTGATGAAGTGCAATGGTGCAGAGCATTATACCGATACCGCTGCTTTGTTCGATTACGGCTTTGCAAATTACGCATCCGTGAAGATTGCCGCGGTCAGCGACTATACCTCAACCGTACCTGTAACCGAAACCTATAACAAAAAAGCCGTTGCCTTAGGCAAGGTGACGATTGCACCAAGCGAGGATGTGTATTACACCCTGCCGAAGGGAACGGATGCCTCTGCCGTTACCGTAAAGACGGATATTCCCGAAGGTGTAGAGGGCACAGTCAAAAAAGGGCAGACCCTCGGCACATTGCAGCTTTCCTATAATGGCAAAACGCAGACTGTTGATTTGATTGCACAGAATGCTGTAGACGCGCTGACAGATGCACAGAAGGCAGAGCTGGATAAATCCTCTCTTTCCGGCATGGTGAAAAGGGTCGCCATCGGTGTGGGGATTGCGGCAATCGTTCTCCTTCTTATTTTCTGCATCACCCGATTCATCGGCTACAGAAGCTATCAGCGCAGAAAGCAGCTGCGCAGACAAAGACCCCGCAGAAGAAGAAATTACAGAAGATAAACAAAAAGCAGACATTCGTAGAAATAAATTCTATGGTGTCTGCTTTCTTTTTCTGTTTTTTATAATCCCAAAGGCGCAAGGCTTCTTTCCAGAATCCCATGAATATAGGCGATACAGATGCCGTAATTCGTCATTTTCGCGCCCTGCTCCTTCGCTATGGAAAGTCGGTGCTGCATTTCCTTTTCATTCAGCATGCAGCCGCCGCAATGCACAATCAGCGCATAGGGAGATAAATCCGCAGGGAATGTGCCGCCGCTTGTAAATTGAAACTGCAATTCCTTCCCCGTATATTCCCGAATCCAACGGGGCAGCTTGACCGTTCCGATATCCTCACACTGACGGTGATGGGTACAGCCCTCGGAAATCAGTACCGTATCTCCATTCTTCAACTGCTCCAAGGCTCTCGCCCCTTTGACATTTTGCTCCAGATTGCCCTTATACCGCGCCATCAGAATCGAAAACGAGGTCAGAGGGATATCCTCCGGTACGATTTTAGAAACCTTCCCGAAAATCTGGCTGTCCGTGATGACCAGCTTCGGACATTTCCCAAGGGCTGCCAGCGTTTCTGCAAGCTCAAAATCTCTTGTAACAATCGAAACCGCGCCCGCCTCCAGAATATCCCGAATCGTCTGCTGCTGCGGCAAAATCAGCCTGCCCTTCGGCGCAGCGGAATCAATCGGCACAACCAACATCACAAAATCATTTGGTTCGAGTAAATCCCCGATAATTCTGCGTTCCTTCTCCCCCTTTGGTGCTAACGCCGCAATGCGTTCCTTCAGGACGGAAATGTTTTCGCCCGTTTTTGCGCTGACGAAAATTTCATTTTCTCCATCCTGCTTCTGCGTCAAATCCGCTTTGTTTTTTACGATGATATAAGGAATGCTTCTCTTTTGAATTTCTGCAAGAATTGCCGCATCCTCTGCTGTCTCCCCGACAGACGCATCTATCACGATAACGGCAATATCGGTTTTTTGCAAAACCTGATATGCCTTTTCTACGCGCATTTTTCCAAGTTCCCCCACATCATCCAGACCGGGGGTATCAATCATAACAACAGGCCCAAGCGGCAGCAGCTCCATTGCCTTCTGTACAGGGTCTGTTGTTGTGCCTGCCACATCAGAAACGATTGCTAAATTCTGTCCTGTCATAGCATTGATGACACTGGATTTTCCTGCATTTCTTCTGCCGAAAATCCCGATATGTATCCGTTCCGACAACGGTGTATTGTTCAGTCCCATTTTTTCCTCCTATTCTACCAGAGAATCTCCGCGGGCGCTGACCACCCGATAGCCAATGGATTCCGTCTCTGCCTTTAAAAGGGCAAGCCCCTCCGCCGCTTCATCCCCCATGGATCGTTTGTTATCATACAGACTGTAAAGCTTTCTGTTTTCCTGCGGGGAAAGGTTCGGCATGACAACATTTGCCCCTGCCAGAATCCCCATTTTCCGTCCATCCGGATGAATGGTGCTGAGTGCCGTTGTAGAGGGCAGAAGCACCTTTGGCAGCATCAGCCGCAGAAGTCCCAGAAGGAAAAGTGTCAGTTCCAATGTACCTGCCTTTTCCTCCCGAAAGGGCGTATCCTTCTGGGGAATGAAGGGTCCAATGCCAATCATGTGGGGATTCAGCTCCTTCAGAAACAGCAGATCCTCCGCCAGATGCTCTGCCGTCTGCCCAGGCGAGCCAACCATAATGCCGCTTCCTACCTGATAACCGATTTTCTTCAGGTTCCGGAGACAAGCCTTGCGGTGGTTTAAATCCAGCTCCGCGGGATGCAGCGTACGATAATGTGCTTCGTTTGCCGTTTCGTGCCGCAGCAAAAAGCGGTTCGCCCCTGCCGCAAAATACGCTTCATATTCTTCCCTTTCCCTCTCCCCGATGGAAAGCGTAATCGCACAATCGGGGTATTTCTCACGCATAGAACAGATAATATGCGTCATTTTTTCCTGCGTAAAATACAGATCCTCGCCGCCCTGCAAAACGAAGGTACGAAAGCCGAGGGCATACCCCTGTTCACAGCAAGAAAGGATTTCCTCCTCCGTCAGCCGATAGCGTTTCAGTCCTTCGTTCCCTCTGCGGATACCGCAGTAATAGCAGTTATTTCTGCAATAATTCGTAAATTCAATCAGCCCTCGAATATAGATATCCCTGCCGTAATGCTGATGGCGAATGTCTCTCGCCTTTGCAAAAAGATATTCCGCTAAATCGGGCGTTCTGCCGTTCAGCAGGGTAATCCACTCCGTCTTGGTAAGGGCTTTTTCTCTCTCCAATTTGTCAATTAAATGCTTCATCTTAATTCCCATCAACCTTCTATCTTTTGCATTTTCTCTGAGTATACCATAAACGGATTTCTGTGAAAAGCACAGAAAAAATCCTCGGACGAAATTATCCGAGGATTGTATATGCAGCTCCCAATCAGTTTCCACATTCAATACTGATTTTCGTGAAGATATCCAGAATATCATCCACCTTTGTATTGACCTTTTCTTCTCCTGCCTTATCCAGCACGATATGACCCTTATCCATCATAATCAGACGACTGCCATATTCCACCGCATAGCGCAGGTTATGCGTTACCATCATTGCCGTCAGGTGCTTTTCCTGCACCACCTTATTCGTCAATTCCATGATGATATCCGCCGTTTTAGGGTCAAGCGCAGCGGTGTGTTCATCCAGAATCAGAAATTCAATCGGAGTCAGCGTTGCCATAATCAGCGTTGCCGCCTGTCTTTGTCCGCCGGAAAGCGCCCCCAGCTTGACATTCATTTTATTTTCCAGACCCAGCCCCAGAATGGAAAGCTGTTCCTTATAGAAATTTTCTCTTGCCTTATTCACACCTCTGCCCAGACCGAAGGGCTTGCCCTTATTATCCGCCAGAGACATATTCTCAAGCATTGTCAGATTTGGACAGGTGCCTGCCGAAGAGTCCTGATAGACACGCCCAATGGTGCGATATCTCTGAAAATCCTTCATTTTTGCAATATCTTTGCCGCCAATCAGCACCTCTCCCTTCTGAATGGGGATGCTGCCGCAGATGATATTCAGCATGGAGGTTTTACCCGATCCATTACTGCCGACAATCGAAACAAATTCGCCGTCGGGCACAGTCAAATTAAAATCCTCAAACAGCAGTGTTTCGGAAATGGTGCCGGGATTATAGATTTTTTTGATATGCTTCAATTCAAGCATGCTCCGCACCACCCTTCTGTTTATTACCAAGAATCAAAATAATCAGGAACAGCACTGCCGTTGCCAGCTTCATCAGATTTGCGGGAAGACCCAAGCTGATTGCCACCTGAATACAAGCCTTATAGAACACACTGCCGACCAGAACCGCCGTAGTGCCCTTCGCAAAGCTAACCTTACGGAACAGGGTTGTGCCGATGATAACCGCCGCCAGACCAAAAACCATCTGCCCTGTCCCCATGGTACTGGAGAAGGCTCTCTGCTCCATGCAGACCAGCGCACCGGAGAAGGCAACGAGTGCATTTGCAACCGTCAGCCCGATAATCTTTACAATGCCCTTATCCTTTGCAAGGGTGGTTACCAGTGTGCTGTTATCACCAACTGCACGCAGGAGCATGCCGCTTTTTGTCTTAAGATACCAATCCAGAATGAATTTGAAAATCACAGCTACTAGCAGGGATACTACAAATTTACGCATCATCAGGGTAGAATTGCCCATCACAGCCATAATCGGACCGGAGGTATAAATCGTGCCGATGGCACGTTCCACCGCCAGATTGGAGCCTGCAATCTGCAAATTGATGGAGAACAACGCCGTCATAGTGATGATACCTGCCAGAAGGTCTCTGACACCGAATTTCACATGAATGACACCTGTTACCAGTCCGGCTGCCGCGCCCACCAGAAGCGCCGCTACAAGCACCAGAAAGGGGTTCATCCCCTTTACCAGAAGAACTGCCGTAATCGCCGCCCCGAGGGGAAAGCTGCCATCTACCGTCAAATCGGGAAAATCCAGTATTTTATATGTAATATAAATGCCGTAGGACAACAGGGCGTAAATAAAGCCCTGTGTCAGCGTGCTGATAATCAAATCAAACATAAAGGAACCTCTTTCTATGCGGACGCTTATTCCGCAGTTACATCAATCGCATTTTCCACATCTGCACTCAGCTTCAGTGCAGCCATTGCATCGGGATTTACATAAATTTCAAATTCGGAAATGGTTTCGTAGGGCATATCGGATGCTTTTGCCTCACCCTTGAGAATCTTTGCTGCCATCATACCTGTCTGTCTGCCCAGTGCAACGTATTCAATCCCTGCGGAGGCTACGCAGCCCAGCTTTACCTGCTCGATTTCACTGCCGTAAACAGGGATGCCTGCTTCATTTGTTTTTTCCAGAATGGAAGGCAGAACGCCGACTACGTTATTGTCTGTCAGGTTTGTGAAGCAGTCCACACCCTTCGAAATCAGCGTATCTGTTGCCTGATTCACCTCTGCCTGTGTCATAACGCCCAGTGCTTCAATCTTGAAGCCGTATTCTCCTGCCTTTTCCTGATATTCCTTTACTGCGGAAACGGAATTGGGTTCGCTTGTTGTGTAAAGAATCCCGATTGTTTTTGCATCGGGCTGAACCTTACGAATCAGCTCAAGCTGTCCTTCGATGGGAAGCTTGTCGCTGGTGCCTGTGATGTTGCCACCGGTCAGCTTTGCTTCCTCAGGGTCGGTAATTGCTGTGAAGATAACAGGGATATCCTTATCCTCTGCCGCCGCATAGCAAGCAGTTGCGGATGGTGTTGCAATCGCACACATCAGCGCAACATTCTTTGCAGAGAAGTTCTGTGCAATCTGTGTTGCGGCGTTGTCATCAAAGCCTGCATTCTGATATTCAATCTTGTAATCCACGCCTTCCTTCAAACCTGCTTCCTCCAGACCCTGCAAAAAGCCCTCTCGACAGTTATCCAAAGATGCGTGCTGTCCATACTGATTGATGCCGATAACAGGAATATCTCCACTTGCCTTATCATCTGCCGCATTGCTGCTGCCGCAGCCTGTCAGTGCCATTGCTGCCATCACCATTGCCATTGTCATTGCCATAAACTTTTTCATACCAATCGCTCCTTTTCTCATACTGTTTTTTGTTTCCTTCTGTCTCGTCTCATCTCGTCTTAGCTGTTTTCTCGAACGAGGTACTCGATTTTGCCGAATAAAAAAAGCCTTATCACATAGTAATCTACTATGGGACAAGACTTGTATATTCCTGCGGTACCACCCAAATTGATGAAAAAATCATCCGCTCTTTCCACTGTACAGCCATACAGTTACGCTCTGGTAACGGGTGCGTTTCCCGTCGGTTACTACTTGCTTTCGCTTTCGACCGCCCTCATAAGTCCATTCACCCATCCTCTCGCTGTTGCGATTCCACCATCCGCAACTCTCTGAAAGCTGATTTGAAAGGCTACTCCTCTTAATCATCGGTTTCTCTCTTTGGTTAGTTAGATTATAGCACCCCGATTTTATTTGTCAAGAGCTTTTTTTCAAAAAAATAAAAGCAGAAAAATAAGGACTCTCCCTGCCCTAAAAGCAGGAAAAGTCCCTGTTTTTTGATTTTATGCAATTTTCAGGCGTTCCACCAAGGTGCTGTTTTTCAAAACCTGACGGAACAGAACATAACCCAAAACGGAAACGGAAAGGAATTCCCCAAACGCAACCGTTGCCATGCTCAGCAGAAGCGGACTGCCGAACAGATACAGCTCAATGCCGATGAATGCATTGCAAAGCACAGGCCAAAGGCTTGCGCCGAACAGTGTTTTGCTGCATTTCGTAATCCCCACAAGAGAAGCCGCTGTGCAGGCTGTGCCGAATACAACGTCCATCATGCCGAAGGGGCTGAAGCAGTTCGCGATGAAACAGCCAAGCACCAGACCGGGCGCATACTTTTTGTCGATAAATGCCATCAGCATCAGCACCTCGGAAATACGAATCTGAATCATTCCGAAGCTAAGTGGTGCAATCGCCAATGTCATCACAACATAAATTGCCGCAATGAGCGCTGTGGAAACCAGAAATTTTGTGTTTACAATGTTTTTGTTCATTAAAAAAAGACCTCCTGTTTTTTATTTACCGAGATGGTGGGATACCCATGGTCCGTTCGTGGTCCTTTTCGGTGGTATCCGTAGCAGGTACATCTCGTTTGTTCAGTTGCTTTGACAGTATAACACAGGTGCAGAAAGAAATCAACCCTGCCGTTGATTCTCCGACAGGGTTTTTTGTATGTAATGATTGCTGCTCTGTATAAAAAAATTATGCCAATACTGCCGCCAGCTCTTCCACTGCCGCTGCTTCGTCCTTGCCGTCCGCAGTAATCAGGGCAGTCTGCCCTTCCTGCATATTCAGCGCGATAGTGCCCATAATGCTCTTTGCGTTAATTCTTTTTTCATCCACACTAACCTGAATTTCAGATTCAAATTTCCCGGCCGTCTGCACGAAATACGCAGCCTGTCTTGCATCCAAGGATGCCTTGATGGTAATTGATTTCTGTGTCATTCTATTCCACCCTTCCCTTCTCTTAATGCCTCAGCAATGCTGCTGATTTTACGCAGTCTATGGTTGACACCGGACTTTCCGACAGGTGTCATGAGGAAAGAACCCAGCTCTTTCAAGCTTCTGTCCGGATATTCCAATCGCACCCTCGCCACCTCTGCCAACTGCTCCGGCAGACGCGCAAGCCCGATGGTTTCCTCAATATAATTGATATCCTCTAATTGCTTTACAGCCGCTCCGACCACCTTATTCAGGTTCGCCGTTTCACAGTTGACTTTTCTGTTGATATCATTGCGCATTTCCTTGACGATGCGGACATTCTCCAAATCCATCAGCGCCAGTGGTGCCTCCATGATATTCAACAAATCGACAATCTGTTCACCTTCTTTCAGATAGACGATATAATGCTCTTTTCGCTCTACCACCTTGGCATCCAATCCGAAGGCATTGATTAACTCCCGCAGCTGCTCCGCCGCAGACAAATCCGCCAGAACGAATTCCAGATGGTAGTTCTTTTCCGGATCATTTACAGAGCCGACAGAAATGAATGCGCCGCGAATATATGCCCGCCGACAGCAGATGCTGCTGACCACAGGCGGATAAATCCGCTTTTTCAGTTTCTTCTGTTCTTTTTCTATTGTTAAAATACCGGTTGCCTGTAAGATGGCTGCTGCATCGCGTACAAGCAGGGTATACACCTTAGTCTGCCGCTTCTGCCCGCTGATTCTTACAGATACATCCGCTATCATATTAAAAGTATTTCTCAATAATGTAAAGCATTTTTTCACAGCGTAATCATTCTCTGTTTGGATTTTTAAACAAAAATTTCCGCCAAACACGGCTATCTGTCCATAGATATTAACATACGCTGCAATTTCCGCAATTTCACAATGTCTTCCATTTCCAAAATGAAGGGACAACTCACCCTTAACCTTAGACGAAAATGACAAATTTGCCCCTCCTTTCTGTTTTTTGCTTATTTCTTGTGTCTGCTGTCCTTTTCAATGTCATTATGCTTGAGAAGGAGGGTGTGTCCATCCTTTCCAAGGGCATTGTAAAGGGCATTCGTAAGGGTAACAGAGCGGTGCTTGCCGCCCGTGCAGCCGATGCTGATGACAAGACTATTCTTGCCCTCTTTAATATAGTGCGGAATCAGAAATTCCAGCATATCCACTAGCTTTTTCAGAAATGTTCGGCTTTCCTCAAAGCTCATCACATAGCTGCTGACAGGTTCGTCGTTGCCCGTCATTTCCTTCAGCTCCTGAATATAAAAGGGATTGGGCAGAAAACGTACATCGAATACTAAATCACTGTCCGCAGGAATTCCGTATTTAAAGCCAAAGGATTGCACCGTAATCATCAGATTTTCGTAAGATTGATTTTCTACAAAAATACGGTTAATCTGCTCCTTGAGCTGTCGGGTCAGAATCTGACTCGTGTCGATGATATAGGTTGCCTTACGCTTGACATCCTTCAGTATTTCACGCTCCTTCTGAATTCCCTCTTGAATGGAGCCGTTTTTGGAAAGAGGATGACTTCTTCTGGTTTCCTTATAGCGTTTAATCAGCACATCATCCGAGGCATCCAAGAATAAAATCTCATATTCATATCCCTTATGCTGCAAATCAGACAGCACCTCAAACAGGTCATTAAACAGCTTACCGCCACGAATATCAATCCCCATGGCAACACGCTCGATTTCACCCTCCTGCTCATAGCAAAGCTCCGCAAACTTCGGCAGCAATGCAGGGGGAATATTATCTACACAAAAAAAATTGATGTCCTCCAGAAATTTCAGCACAGAGGTTTTCCCTGCGCCGGACATCCCCGTTACAATCACAAACCGCATACTCCTTCACCGACCTTTCCCATCTCTCCTTATTCTTCTCCGACGATTTTCACTTCCGTTTCCAGTGTCACACCGAATTTATCCTTGACTTCCTTCTGGCAGAACGCAATCAAATCCAGAATATCCTGTGCCGTTGCGCCGCCGATGTTAATCAGAAAGCCGGAGTGCTTTTCGGATACCTGTGCGCCACCGATGGTTTTACCCTTTAGCCCTGCATCCTGCACCAGCTTCCCTGCAAAATACCCCTCAGGACGCTTGAAGGTGCTGCCTGCACTGGGGTACTGTAAGGGCTGCTTTGCCCTTCTCTGCTCTGCCAATTCTGCCATGCGTCCACGGATTTCTGCGGCATTGCCTTTTTTTAATTGCAGCGTTGCCCCCAGAACGATATAGCCCTTTTCGGGAATGCTGCTGTAGCGGTAGCCTAAATTCAGCTCCGCCGCAGGAATGGTCTTGATTTCTAAATCCTGCGTCAGCACATCCACACTTGCCAGCACATCCTTCATTTCGCCGCCATACGCGCCTGCATTCATCACAACTGCGCCGCCGATGCTGCCGGGAATCCCGCTTGCAAATTCCAGACCAGTCAGACCCTTATCCGCAGCCCTTGCCGCAACGGCACTCAGCAGTGCGCCGCCCTTGGTATGAATTGTATTCCCTTCTATCGTAATCTCCGCCATGCGGTTATAAATCTGAATCACCGCGCCGCGGATGCCTTTATCCCTTACCAGAAGATTGCTGCCGTTGCCAATCACCAGAACGGGCATTTCATATCTATGCAAAATTTCAAAGGCAGCACGCAGCTCCTCTGCACTTTTCGGCTGAATAAAATAATCCGCCGCGCCGCCCACACGAAATGTCGTATGCTCCTTCATCATTTCATGAAGCTTCAGCCCTTCCTCTCCCAGACAGGCAAGAAGCTCCTGTTTCAATCTTTCCATCGTTTCACCTTCTTATTTTCCGATTCGATTTGCAAAATCCTGCGCGGTATTTTTCCCCATCTTTTTTTGACGGTTTGTCATTGCCGCCGATTCGCAAATCATTGCCACGTTTCTGCCCGGGCGCACAGGAATCGTATTCAGCTGCACCTTATTTCCCAGAATATCCATATATTCCTCATTCAGCCCCAGCCTGTCATAGGAATCCGCCTTCCCATCCCAGACCTCAAGCTTAATGACAAGGTCAACCGTCTTCTGATCCTTTACAGAGCCGACACCAAACAACTCCTTTACATTCAGAATCCCGATGCCGCGCAGTTCAATCAGATAGCGGATAATCTCCGGACAGGAGCCAATCAGCCTTCTGTCGGCAATCCGTTTGATTTCCACTGCATCATCCGCAATCAGACGGTGTCCTCTTTTAATCAGCTCCAGTGCCGTTTCGCTTTTCCCGATGCCGCTTGCGCCCGTAATCAGCACGCCCTCGCCATAAATATCAACCAATACGCCGTGCATCATCACACGGTCTGCCAGTTCCTCTCTCAGCCAGAAAATCAACTCCGCCGTAAAGTCGGTTGTATTCTGCGCGGTGCGAAAAATAGGTATGCTGTATTCTCTGCCGTATTCCACCATTTCGGGGAAAATCTCAAGATTCTTGCAAACCACCAGACAGGGAATATGATACTGAAATAAATGGCGGATGGCATTTTTTCTGTCCTCATCGTTCAGACTCAGCAGATAGCTGTATTCCACACGCCCGATTACCTGCAAGCGGTCGCTGTCAAAGCGTTCATAAAAGCCTGCCAGCTGTAATGCAGGGCGGTTAATTTCCTTACGCAGAACAGAGCGTCCCTCCAGACTCAATTCCGGCAAAACGCTTTCCAGTTCAAATACCTCTACGATTTTTTTTAACTCCGCAGAATACATTTGCGGCTCACCTCGTCTTTCGTTTTTCTATAAAATCAAATAATCTCCTAAATATATATCTTACCCGAAAATCATCCGTTTTGCAATTCCTCCCGATGGAAAAAAAGATAGACCTGCTCCGCCGCAGGAATCGTCATGCCATCCACCTCTAAAAGATCTGCCACCTCTGCTGCGGCAATCCTTTCGATTGAGCCGAAATGGCGCAGTAAAGCCTTGCGGCGTACCTCACCGATGCCCTTGATATCATCCAGAACGGAATGAAGATTTCTTTCGTCGCGCAGCTTTCTGTGGTAGGTAATGGCAAAGCGATGCACCTCATCCTGTATGCGCGTCACCAGCTTAAAGCCCTCCGAGGTCAGGGGAATTCTGATTTCCTGCTCATGAAACAGCAGTCCTCTGGTGCGGTGTCTGTCATCCTTTACCATACCACAGACAGGGATATCCATCCCAAAGGCAAGCAGAACCTCCTCTGCGGCGTGTACCTGCGTTTTGCCGCCATCCATCAGGATTAAATCGGGCAAACGGGTAAAGCTGGAGGTTTTGCCCTCTGTGTTTTCCTTGATGGCATGGCTCAGGCGGCGCGTGATGACCTCCTTCATAGAGGCATAATCATTTGCCCCGACAACGGTTTTAATCTTAAACTTACGGTAGTCGCTGTTTTTGGCGCGCCCATCCTCGAACACAACCATCGAGCCGACCGATTCAAAGCCCTGCGTATTGGAAATGTCATACGCCTCTACACGCTTCAGCTCGTCCGGCAGAGAAAGTGCCTGCCGCAGCTCTTCCATTGCGCCCTTCGTTCGCTGCTCCTCTCGTTTCAGCTTTTCGCCAAACTGCTCGAAAATGAGCATCGCGTTCTTATGCGCCAGCTCCGTCAGCTTATGCTTTTCTCCCTTGATGGGAACGGTTAAGGTCACACGACTGCCTCGTTTCTCGGAAAGGTATTCCGCAATCAGGTCGCTTTCCTCTGCCACAAGCCCTTCCTGCAAAATGATTTCCTTCGGGATATAGGCGGTACCGCTGTAAAACTGCTTAACAAATGCCGTCAGAATCTCCGCGCGGCTCTGCTCTGCAAAGGCGGTCAGGGTGAAATTCTCCCGTCCTGTCATTTTGCCGCCACGGATAAAGAACACCTGCACCAGACATTCCTCATACGCACGCACAAAGCCGATGACATCCGCATCCCCCAGACCGGTGTTGGAAATTTTCTGCTTTTCCGCAACGCTTTTAATCGCGGCAATTTTATCCCGCAGTGCCGCCGCCCTTTCAAATTCCATATTTTCCGATGCCATCAGCATTTCCTGCTCCATTTTCTTCATGATAGTATGGTGCTTTCCTTCCAGAAAATCCATAGCATCCTTGATATAGACCTGATATTCCTCAGGGGGAACCCTTCCGCTGCATGGCGCAATGCACTGCCCGATATGGTGATTCAGGCAAGGACGTTCCTTCCCGATATCCCTCGGAAATACCTTCTTGCATTTACGGATCGGGAACAGCTTATGCAGGGTTTCGACGGTTTCCTTCGCCGCCAGCACATCCGTAAACGGCCCATAATATTTCGCCTTGTCCTTCTCCATTCGGCGTGTGATGAAGATGCGCGGAAACATCTCCTGCACCGTCACCTTGATATAAGGATAGCTTTTGTCATCCTTCAGAAGAATATTATAATAGGGATGATGCTTTTTAATGAGGTTACATTCCAAGAGAAGCGCTTCCATTTCGGAATCCGTTACGATATATTCAAATTCGCGGATATTCGGCACCATGGAACATGTTTTTGCCGTCTGATTGCGGCTGCTTTGAAAATACTGCCGCACGCGGTTTTTCAAATTCACTGCCTTCCCCACATAAATGATATGCCCGTTTTCATCCTTCATCAGATAAACTCCCGGCTTTTGGGGCAGCTTTTTCAATTCCTCCTGAATATCAAACATGACCTCACCTCTTTTCCGATTTTTTACTCTGCTCTCTATTATACAAAAGGGAGTATTTTTTTACCAGACTCTCCCCTGTCAATTTTTCTTGTAATTCTCTTTTTCATACAAAAAAGAAGTCCCTGTCTGGGACAAGGACTTCTCTGTCAGCTAAAATCGGAATTTTAACTGAAATTATTTCATTTCTGCAATCACTTCAACTTCGCACAGTACGTTCTTAGGCAGTGTTTTAACTGCTACGCAGGAACGTGCAGGCTTGCCTGTGAAGTATTTGCCGTAAACTTCGTTGAATGCTGCGAAGTCGCCCATATCAGCCAGGAAGCATGTTGTTTTTACAGCGTCTGTGAATGTCAGACCGTTTGCTTCCAGAACTGCAGCCAGGTTTTTGCAAACCTGTTCAGCCTGTGCCTGAACATCGGAACCAACGATTTCACCTGTTGCGGGGTCCAGTGCAATCTGACCGGATGTGAACAGCAGACCGTTTACGGATACTGCCTGAGAATAGGGACCCAGTGCTGCGGGTGCTTTATCTGTGCTTGTAAATTTCATTTTCATTACCTCCAAAATTTTTTTATTTTTGTTACATTTCCTAACGTTCTTATTTTAGTCCAAAGACATTCTCGCGTCAATGTATTTTCCCGAAAAACATGAAATTTTTCTCTCTCCTGCACTTTTTTCCTATCTTTGTATTCCATTTTTGTGGAAATTCGGGTAAAATAGAAATAATGTGTATTCAAATATAACAAAAAATACCCTATTCCACGAAAGAAAGGAAAGAAATATATGAGTAATGCAGATGCAATTCAGAAGCGGCGTATTTTCGGGATTATTTCCCATCCCGATGCCGGTAAAACAACATTGACGGAAAAGCTGCTGCTGCACGGCGGTGCAATCCGCGAAGCAGGTACGGTAAAGGCAAGAGGGAAAAACAAATTTGCAAAATCCGACTGGATGGAAATTGAAAAACAGAGAGGGATTTCTGTTACCTCCTCCGTTATGCAGTTTGAATATGATGATAAGGTTGTTTCCATCATGGACACTCCGGGGCATAATGACTTTGGTGAGGACACCTATCGTATCCTGACCTCTGTAGACAGCGCAGTTATGGTTATCGATGCGGCAAAGGGTGTCGAAGCACAGACTGTAAAGCTGTTCAAGGTCTGTTCCATGCGTGAAATCCCTATTTTTACCTTTATTAACAAATTAGACCGTCAGTCCAAGGACCCACTGGATTGTATGGCGGACTTGGAGGATGCGTTAGGGTTGCCCTCCACCGCTGTCACATGGCCCATCGGCAACGGTCTGACCTTTGAAGGCATTTATGACAGACTGGAAAATAAGGTTTATCTTTATAAACAAAAGGATGGCGTGATTGCGCTTGGTGCAAACGGTGTATTCGGTGATACGCTGGAGGGTATCATTTCTGATGCGAATCTGGATATCCTGCGTAGTGAGATGGAGCTTCTGGACGGTGCAGGCAATCCCTTTGATTTGCAGGCAATCAAGGACGGCAAGCTGTCTCCCGTATTCTTCGGCTCTGCACTGGCGGATTTTGGTGTAACGCCCTTCCTGCATCATTTCCTGGAATGGTCTCCCGCTCCCGGTACTAGAAAGACTACTACAGGCGAGGTCAACCCCAATGATGATTTTTTCAGCGGCTTCATTTTCAAAATTCAGGCGAACATGAACCCTGCACACCGTGACAGATTGGCATTCTTCCGCATCTGCTCCGGTACGTTTACCAGAGGGATGAGCGTAACCCTTTCCCGTACAGGCAAGCAGATGAAGCTGAGCCAATCCACACATCTGATGGCGAATGACAGAGAAACCGTGGAAACTGCCATTGCAGGCGATATCATCGGTATTTACGACAGCGGCAACTTCCAGATTGGGGATACGCTGACAGACAGAAAGGAAAAGCTCTTTTTCGAGCCATTGCCGACCTTCCCGCCCGAATTGTTCTGCCGCGTGCGCCCTGTGAACTCCCTGAAGGCGAAGCAGTTCCAGAAGGGTGTGCAGCAGTTGGCACAGGAGGGTGCAATTCAGGTATATCATAACGAATTTAATGATGTCATTCTGGGTGCGGTTGGGCAGCTGCAGTTTGAGGTGTTCCAATATCGCTTATTGAATGAATATAATTCCGAAATCCGCATGGAACCCTTGGAATATCAGGTAGCGCGTTGGGTTGCGCCCGGCTCTCCGAAGGATGTTAAGGATTATGTGGTAGCAAGAAGCACTCTGGTTTATGACCATTTTGAGCGTCCGATTCTGCTGTTCGCGAACCAGTACACGCTGAACAATTTCATGCAGAAGAATCCTGAGGTAAAGCTGGTTGAGGCGTTAGATGTGGACGACACCGAGCATCTGGAAGGGTAAGCAAAGACCTTTTTCTTCTCTGGGGACGCTGTCCCCAGACCCCTGCAAGGGCATCATGCCCTTGACCTGATACGGTAAAAGCATGCGCTTTTACCAAAAATCATTATAAAAATAAGAATCCCGACTGTATTTTTATCGTACAATCGGGATTTTTGTTTTTATATAAATATCCAAAAGGTATAGGTTTCCAAAGGGATTATCCCTTTGGTGGGAGTTTGAGGTACGCACCGCCGAACAGATGCGGCGGTTACCCGAAGGGCAAGGGTGCAACCCTGCTTGAATGAAAGCCCTCATGAAAGCCCCTTGCAGGGGCTTGGGGACAGCGTCCCCAAAAGAATCAAAGCTTTTTAATATCTTCAAGCAACTCGGCTACATTTTCCTCCTTTGTTGCCCAGCTAGTGCAGAAGCGCACAGCGGTATGGGCATCTCCCACTTTACACCAGAAGGAGAACGCGTATTTCTCCGCCAGCTTCTCCATCATTTTGTTTGGCAGAATCGGGAACTGCTGATTTGTCTTGGAATCAAAGAGCATTTTTATGCCCTTTTCCTCAAACGCGTTCCGAATCTGCATCGCCATTTTGTCTGCGTGCTTTGCCACTTGGAAATATAAGCCATCCTCAAAGAGTGTTTCAAACTGAATCCCCAAAAGTCTGCCCTTTGCAAGCATTGCGCCGCGGTTTTTAATGATATAACGGAAATCCTTTTTCAATGCAGGATTTACGATCACAACCGCTTCGCCCATCATTGCACCGACCTTTGTGCCGCCAATATAGAACACATCCGCAAGCCTTGCAATATCCTGCAAGGTATGGTCGCAATCCTCCGCTGCCAGCGCATAACCCAGTCTTGCCCCATCAATAAACAGCGGCAATTCGCATTTGCGACAAATTGCACTGATTTCCTCCAGCTCTGCTTTGGTGTAGGCGGTGCCATCCTCGGTGGACTGAGAAATATACACCATGCCCGGCTGTACCATGTGCTCGTGGGTTGCATCATTCCAATGCGCCTCATACGCTTTCTGGATTTCTGCCGCAGTCAGTCTGCCGTCCGCCGTGGTCGGCAAAACAATAACCTTATGCCCTGTCGCTTCAATCGCACCTGTTTCATGCACATTCAGATGTCCCGTATCCGCGCAGAAAACACCCTGATAGGGGCGCAGGATACTCCCGATTACGGTCAGATTTGTCTGCGTGCCGCCAACCAGAAAATGCACATCAATATCCTCTCTGCCGCACGCCTGCTTAATCAGCGCCGCCGCACGTTCGCAGTGGGAATCCTCGCCATAGCCTGCCGTCTGTTCCATATTGGTCTCCACCAGACGTTCCAGAATACGAGGATGCATCCCCTCCGCATAATCACATTCAAAACGAATCATTTTTCTCTCTCTTTCTGACAAAAGTGCCGACAAAGTCGGCACTTTCATCTTTTCTTCTATTTTCAAAAGCGATTATTTGAAATATTCTACCATGGATTTAAACAGCTTCATATCGTAATTGCCTGCCACGTTCTGATACAGACCATCACCGATACGTTCTGCATGCCCCATCTTGCCCAGAACACGACCATCAGGAGAAATCAGACCCTCGATGGCATAGGTAGAGCCATTGGGGTTAAACTGGATATCGTTGGTAGGCAGACCGTTTTCGTCTACATACTGTGTCAAAATCTGACCCTTTGCCGCCAAATCCTGCACCAGCTGATCTGCAGCCAGAATACGACCTTCGCCGTGGGAGATAGGTACGCTGAAGATATCCCCAGCTTTTACATTTGTCAGCCAAGGAGATTTTTCTGTTGCCACTCTCACACGAACAATTTTAGACTGGTGTCTGCTGATTGTGTTATAGGACAATGTCGGGCAGGTTTCATCAGTATCAATGATTTCGCCGTAAGGCACCAAGCCAAGCTTAATCAGTGCCTGGAAGCCATTGCAGATACCAATCATCAAGCCGTCCTTTTCTTTCAGGTGTGCTGTGACAGCCTCTTTGATTTCGGGGTTACGGAAGAATGCTGTGATGAACTTACCAGAGCCATCGGGTTCATCGCCGCCGGAGAAGCCACCGGGAATGAAGATGGTCTGTGCCTGCTTCACTTCCTTGGCAAAGCGGTCAATGGAATCTGCAATGCCTGCTGCGGAAAGGTTGTTGATGACAAAGATATTTGCCTCTGCACCTGCACGCTCCACTGCCTTTGCGGAATCAAATTCGCAGTTTGTGCCGGGGAATACGGGAATCAGTACACGAGGCTTTGCAACTGCTGTTTTTGCGTGATAGGAAATACCCTCTGCCTTTGTTGTGAATGTTGGAATCTCCTTCTTTTCCTCTGCCGCTGTGTGCATAGGATAGATTTCCTCCAGTTTATTTTCATAAGCTGCAAAGATTTCCTCCAGAGCAATGCTTTCGCCGCCGCAGACGATTGCCTTGCCGCCTGTTGTACCAAGCAGTGTGCCAACCTCTGCATCGCCTGTCAGCTCCAGAACAAATGCACCGTAGTGATAGCCGAAGATATCCTCCTTGCTTACATCGCCTGCATAGGTAAAGCCGATATCATTACCCATTGTCATTTTCAAAATTGCTTCCGCTACGCCGCCATAGGTCGGGGTATAAGCTGCGGCAACCTTGCCCTCTCTCATCAGACCTGTTACCACATCAAAGAGCTTTTTCAGGCTCTCTGTTGTAGGCAGACCCTCTTTATCATATTCGGGCTTCAGCAGAACAACCTGATGCCCTTCGCCCTTGAATTCGGGAGAAATGATATTCTTGATGCTGTCTGTTGTTACTGCGAAGGAAACCAATGTAGGAGGTACATCAATATGCTCAAAGGTACCGCTCATAGAGTCCTTGCCGCCGATTGCCGCAATTTCCAGACCCTTCTGTGCCATGAATGCACCCAACAGCGCCGCCAGAGGCTTGCCCCAACGCTTGCCGTCCTTCATGGGCTTTTCAAAATATTCCTGGAAGGAAAGATAAACATCCTCAAATTTTGCACCTGTTGCCACCAGCTTTGCAACAGATTCCACAACTGCCAGATATGCACTGTGATAAGGGCTGTTTTCCGCAATGAAGGGGTTATAGCCCCATGCCATCAGAGAGCAGGTGGTGGTATCCTTCTTTTCAACGGATACCTTATTAACCATAGCCTGAATGGGTGTTTTCTGATTTTTGCCGCCGAAGGGCATCAGAACCGTACCTGCGCCGATGGTGGAGTCGAAGCGTTCGGAAAGCCCTCTCTTGGAGCATACGTTCAAATCCTGCGCCAATGCCAGATATCCCTTCTTGAAATCTGTGGGAATTTCCTTTGCAAAAGGCTTGGGTGCATCGGGTGTAATATCGATATGCTTTTCTGCGCCGTTGGAATCCAAGAATGCACGGGAGATATTTACAATCTCCTTGCCATTCCAGTGCATCACCAGATAAGGCTTTTCTGTTACCTTCGCAACAACGGTTGCTTCGAGGTTTTCTGCATAAGCCAGCTCTTTGAAACGCGCAACATCCTCTGCCGCAACAACAACAGCCATTCTTTCCTGAGATTCGGAAATTGCAAGCTCTGTACCATCCAAACCATCGTATTTCTTGGGAACTGCATTCAAATCAATTTCCAGACCATCCGCCAATTCGCCGATAGCAACGGAAACGCCACCTGCACCAAAGTCGTTACAACGCTTAATCAGCTTAGATGCTTCGGGGTTGCGGAACAGTCTCTGTAATTTTCTTTCTTCGGGGGCGTTGCCCTTCTGTACCTCTGCGCCACAGCTTTCCAGAGATTCCAGTGTATGGGATTTAGAGGAGCCGGTTGCGCCGCCGCAGCCGTCACGCCCTGTTCTGCCACCCAACAGAATAACGATATCGCTGTCAATCGGGCGTTCTCTGCGTACATTTTCCGCAGGTGCTGCCGCGATTACTGCGCCGATTTCCATTCTCTTTGCCACATAGCCTTCATGATAGAGTTCATCTACCTGTCCTGTTGCCAGACCAATCTGGTTGCCGTAGGAGCTATAGCCTGCTGCCGCAGTTGTCACGATTTTTCTCTGGGGCAGCTTGCCGCGCAGTGTTTCGGAAACGGGTGTCAAGGGGTTGCCTGCACCTGTCACACGCATTGCGGCATATACATAGGAACGACCGCTCAGAGGGTCACGAATGGCACCGCCTACACAGGTAGCCGCGCCGCCAAAGGGTTCGATTTCTGTGGGATGGTTATGGGTTTCATTTTTAAACAGCAGCAGCCATTTTTCTGTTTTGCCTTCTACGTCTACATCAATTTTCACAGTGCAGGCATTGATTTCCTCGGATTCATCCAGCTTATCCAGCTTGCCTTCCTTTTTCAGGAATTTTGCTACAATCGTACCCATATCCATCAGATTGATGGGCTTTGTTCTGCCGATGGCTTCTCTGGTTGCCAGATATTCGTTATATGCCGCCTGCAGAGTCGCATCCTCAAATTTGATGCTGTCGATGGTTGTCTGGAAAGTAGTATGACGGCAGTGGTCAGACCAATAGGTATCAATCATCTTGATTTCCGTAATGGTAGGGTCTCTCTGCTCGCTCAGGAAATACTTCTGGCAAACCTTGATATCATCCAAATCCATCGCCAGACCCATATCCTTGATATAAGCCGCTAATGCCGCTTCATCCATTTCACAGAAGCCCTCCACGGTAGCAACCTCTGTAGGGATTTCATATTTCACATCCAGTGTATCAAACGCGTCCAGAGATGCTTCTCTGGATTCTACGGGGTTGATGAGGTATTTCTTAATCTCCTCAACATCCTCCCTGCTCAGATTGCCATACAGTACATAAACCTTTGCGGTCTTAATCAAAGGTCTTTCCTGCTTGGAAATAATCTGAATACATTCCGCTGCGGAATTTGCTCTCTGGTCAAACTGACCCGGCAAATATTCTACCGCAAACACAGCCGCACCATCTGTAGGGATTTCTTCTCTCAAATCATCCAGCTGCGGTTCGGAGAATACCGTTTTTGTGCAGTAATCAAATAAATCCTTATCCAGCTGCTCTGCATCATAGCGGTTCAGCAGGCGCAGCCCTGTCAGCCCCTTGATGCCCAACAGATTGACAATATCATTTCTCAGGGCATCTGCTTCGGCAGTCAGACCCTGCTTTTTTTCAACATAGATTCTATAAACCATTTCATACCTCCGCCGCAAGGGCTTTTTTCCCAATATCGTTTCTATAGAAAGCGTTATCGAATTTCACTGTTTTTACAGCTTCATAGGATTTTGCGATTGCTTCAGGCAAGGTGTCCGCAATTTCCGTAACACCAAGCACACGACCGCCGTTTGTCAGCAGCTTGCCGCCCTCTTTCTTTGCGCCTGCAACAAAAATCAGCTGATCCTTTTCGGGCAATGTGATGGGGAAGCCTTTTTCATAGCTCTGGGGATAGCCTGCGGATGCCATGATGACACAACAAGCCGCCTTATCGCTGAATTTTACCTCAACATCAGCCAGCTTTTCAGCCGCAACTGCCTGCATGATGGTCAGCAAATCGCTTTCCAGCAGGGGCAGAACCACCTGTGTTTCGGGATCGCCGAAGCGGCAGTTATATTCAATTACCTTGGGGCCGGCAGGTGTAATCATCAGACCGAAGAACAGGCAGCCCTTAAAGGTGCGCCCTTCCTTGTTCATCGCTTCCATAGTCGGTACGAAAATCTTTTCCATACATTCCTTTGCTACAGCCTCAGTATAGAAGGGGTTGGGTGCAATCGTCCCCATGCCGCCGGTATTCAGACCCTTATCACCATCCAATGCTCTCTTGTGATCCATTGCGGAAACCATAGGAACCATTGTTTTGCCATCTGTGAAGGCAAGAACGGAAACCTCGGGACCTGTCATAAATTCTTCGATTACGACATGGTCGCCGCTTGCGCCGAACACCTTATCCGCCATCATGGAGCGCACCGCATCCTGTGCCTGCTCCTTTGTTTCTGCAATGATAACGCCTTTACCCAGTGCCAGACCATCCGCCTTCACAACGGTCGGCAGAGGTGCGGTTTCGAGATAAGCCAACGCCTTTTCCATATCATCAAACACTTCATACGCCGCTGTGGGGATGCCGTATTTTTTCATCAGATTTTTGGAGAACACCTTGCTGCCCTCCAGAATTGCCGCCTTTTTATCAGGCCCGAAGCAAGGAATACCGATTGCGTTCAGCGCATCCACCATACCCAGAACCAAAGGATCATCCGGTGCAACAACAGCAAAATCAATGCCCTTTTCCTTTGCGAAGGCAACCACGCCTTCCACATCCTTCGCCGCAATATCTACGCAGGTCGCGTCCTTAGCAATGCCGCCGTTGCCGGGCAGTGCATACAGCTCCGTTACCTGTGGATTTTCTTTGATTTTCTTAATGATGGCATGCTCTCTGCCGCCACTACCAACTACCATAATTTTCATTTTTCGCAAGCTCCTTTCCAATCTTTTCTTAATCAGTGATGGAACAATCTCATGCCTGTGAATGCCATTGCCATGCCGAATCTGTTGCAGGTTTCAATTACATTATCATCACGAATGGAGCCGCCGGGCTCTGCAATATAGCTAACGCCGCTCTTTGCCGCACGTTCAATATTGTCACCGAAGGGGAAGAATGCATCGGAGCCAAGTGCCACACCCTTGATTGTAGAAAGATATGCCTTCTTTTCTTCCTTTGTCAAAGGCTCGGGCTTTTCAGAGAACAATGTCTGCCATGTACCCTCAGCCAGAACATCCTCATAATCATCGGAGATATAAATATCGATGGTGTTATCTCTATCGGGGCGGCCTACGGTGGGCAGGAAAGGCAGATTGAGAACCTTTTCATGCTGTCTCAGATGCCAGATGTCAGCTTTGTTGCCTGCCAGTCTGGTGCAGTGGATTCTGGACTGCTGCCCTGCACCAACGCCGATTGCCTGTCCGTCCTTTGCGAAGCAAACGGAGTTGGACTGTGTATATTTCAGTGTAATCAATGCGATAATAAGGTCGCGCTTTGCTTCCTCAGGCAGGTTCTTGTTTTCTGTTACTACATTTTCCAGAAGAGCCTTATTGATGGCGAAGTTATTTCTGCCCTGCTCAAAGGTAATGCCGAAAACCTGTTTCTTTTCCTGCACCGCAGGCACATAGGCAGGGTCGATTTTTACGATATTATAGTTGCCCTTTTTCTTTGTTTTCAGAATTTCCAGTGCTTCCTCTGTATAGCCGGGCGCAATGATACCATCGGAAACCTCTCTTTTAATCAGCTTTGCGGTTGTTGCATCGCAGACATCGCTCAGCGCAATCCAGTCACCGAAGGAGGACATTCTGTCTGTCCCTCTTGCTCTTGCGTAAGCCAATGCCAGAGGGGAATCATCCAGACCCTCGATATCATCCACGAAGCAGGCTTTTTTCAGCGCATCACTCATGGGTGTGCCGACTGCCGCAGAGGTAGGGCTTACATGCTTGAAGGAGGTTGCCGCAGGCATACCCAGTGCTTCCTTGATTTCCTTTACCAGCTGCCAGCTGTTGAATGCGTCCAGAAAGTTGATGTAGCCGGGTCTGCCGCAGAGGATTTCGATGGGCAGATCGCTGCCGTCCTCCATAAAGATTTTTGCAGGCTTCTGGTTTGGATTACAGCCATATTTCAATTCAAATTCTTTCATTTGCCAAAAACTCCTTTCTTCCCTGTTCTGCCAACAATGCTTACACATTTTTGTTAATCATTCTATTTTCAACTGCACCTGTTTTCAGGTCTGTGAAGCGTACATAGATGGAAATTTTGTTCTGCTCATTCAGATTTTCCCAGATTTCCTTTGTCCACGCATCAATATCGTTGGGGATGCTTGCACGTTCAGGCTCGCCTGTAAAGGTGGGCAGAGGGCTGCCGTCACCCATATAGGTATGCAGGAAATGCCCTACGCCGGCGATTGCTTTGTAGGAATAGGTGAATCTGTTGCAGGCTGTGCCGGCTTCATCCGCACTTTTCAGGATGCTCATTTTATATGTAAAATCATTTTCTGCGAAGGTCAGCATACCGCTGATTCTGGGTGTCCAGTTCGGTGCATCGGGTTCAAATTCTCTGGTTTCCAGTGCATCCTCAAAGGATTTGCCCGCAACAACAAAATCACGGATGGTATCTGTCTGGTCGCCGTTTGTCACAATCAGCTTGCCATCCAGCTTACGGATGGGTGCATAGATAATCAGAGAAGGGTCTTCCACCTTGGATGCATCGAAGGGATAAATCATAACATCCTCGCCCTCCTCCTTGAAGATGCGGTTGCGGCTGTTATCGCTGCGCCCCATGATGAAATAAGCCACTGCCGCCTTTGTGCCATCCTCTGTTTTGCCGATGACAATGCCGCGACCCACATAGCTGTTATCCTTTACCAAGTCCTTCATGGTATCCTTTTTATATACATTCATGCTTTTTACTGTCCTTTCTGCAGTCTTGCTGCCACCATTTCCACTGCCTTCGGCAGAAGAATCCATTCCGCCTGCTCCATGACTCTTCTTTGCAGTACCTCAGGGGTATCCCCTTCTTCGATTTCCACTGCCTTCTGCAAAATGATTTCGCCGCCATCGGGGATTTCATTTACATAATGCACCGTTGCCCCCGTCACCTTTACGCCGTACGCCAGTGCCGCCTCGTGCACATGCAGTCCATAGAAGCCCTTGCCGCAGAAGGAAGGAATCAGAGAGGGATGCACATTGACGATACGCTTGGGGTATGCAGCTGTGAAGTTTTCGCTGAGGATGGACATAAAGCCTGCCAGAACAATCATATCAATGCTGTTTTCCGCAAGAACCGCCTTCACGGCTTCCTCATACGCAAGCTGTGTTTCAAATTCCTTGCGCTTTACCACAACAGAAGGGATATTGTTTTCTGCCGCTCTTGTCAGTGCATAGGCCTTATCGTTGCTCGCCAGCACCAATGCGATTTCGCCGCTGGGGATTTCTCCTCTTTTTGCCGCATCGATCAATGCCTGTAAGTTTGTGCCGCCGCCGGAAACGAATACGGCAATCCTTGTCTTAGACAATGACAACACCTTCCTCGGAGGCGATGATTTCGCCCATAATATACGCATCCTCGCCGTTTGCCTTCAGGATTTTCAGCGCCTTTTCCGCATCCTCCTTCGCAACAACCACACTCATGCCAACGCCCATGTTGAAGGTATTATACATATCTCTTTCGGGGATATTGCCTGTTTCCATAATCAAATCAAAGATGGGGGGTGTTTTCAGGCTTGCCTTATTGATTTTCGCACCAAAACCCTTGGGGATAGATCTGGGAATATTTTCATAGAAGCCGCCGCCTGTGATATGGGAAACCGCCTTTACCTTCACTTCTTCAAACAGCGCCAGCATAGGCTTTACATAAATCTTTGTGGGTGCAAGCAGTGCTTCGCCGATGGATTTGCCGCCCAGTCTTTCCAGAGGTGTTTTGATATCCGCATTTTCTACATCCAGCACACGACGCACCAGAGAGAAGCCATTGGAATGCACACCACTGGAGGGCAGAGCCAGAATGACATCGCCTTCCTGGATAGTCTTGTTGTTCAAAATTTTATCCTTATCGACAACGCCCACGGAGAAGCCTGCCAAATCGTATTCATCCTCAGGATAGAAGCCGGGCATTTCCGCTGTTTCGCCGCCAATCAGTGCTGCGCCGGACTGCACACAGCCTTCTGCCACACCGCTAACGATGGAGGCGATCTTTTCGGGGAAGTTCTTGCCGACTGCGATATAGTCTAAGAAGAACAGGGGCTTTGCGCCAACACAAATGATATCATTTACGCACATAGCCACGCAGTCAATCCCTACGGTATCATGCTTATCCATCAGGAATGCCAGCTTCAGCTTTGTACCAACGCCGTCTGTACCGCTGACCAGTACGGGTTTTGTGATACCTGTCATATCCAATTCAAACAGGCCGCCGAAGCCACCGATATCGCCCATAACCCCTGCGGACATGGTTTTTGCGATATGCTCCTTCATCAGCTCCACCGCTTTATACCCTGCTGTAATATCTACACCTGCTGCTTTATAGCTTTCACTATGGCTTTTCATTCTTTTTCTCCTCTCGCTTTGTCCTTATATTTTTTATAATTTTTTATATAAAATAACTTATTTTGCGTATTTTTCTTCCAGTGCCTTATTCTTTGCCAGAACCTTTTCGGCTGCTTCCTTTCTTGCATTGTCCAGCTTTTCTGCCAGAGTCGCATCCTCTACAGCCAAAATCTGGATTGCCAGAAGCGCTGCGTTTTCCGCACCGTCAATGGCTACGGTCGCAACAGGAAGTCCCCCCGGCATCTGTACGGTGGAAAGCAGGGCATCCAATCCATCCAATGTGGAGGATTTGATAGGAATACCGATTACGGGAAGGGTTGTATTTGCCGCCATGGCACCTGCCAGATGCGCCGCCTTTCCTGCTGCCGCAATGATGGCACCAAAGCCATTTTCCCTTGCGCCCTTTGCAAATTCGCTTGCCTCTACAGGCGTTCTGTGTGCAGAATAAACGTGCGCCTCAAAGGGAACACCGAATTTCTCCAGAGTTGCCATCGCTTTTTCCACTACAGGCAGATCGCTGTCACTGCCCATAACGATACCAATTTTCTTCATGGGTTACCTCCTCAAAAAATCTAAAACATCCTGTCTTTTTTCCCTACGGAACAAACAGAAAAAGGCAGTCCGATTCCGCATTACTTCCGTATTACAGAAACAGACTGCCCAGACGGTCGACAAAAAGCAGTTCTGCACTGCTTAATTTTCTTAAGTCCTTTGCTCCCCTGTGGTTGCCCACCTGTTCCGTCAGTTGCAAAAAACCGCATAAATTTACAAATTTAGTCTAACACAACGAAATTGCAGTGTCAACAAATTCCCAAAACACTTTCTCTTGTAACGGAAAATTCCGAAAAAACTATATCTTGACACTACTATTCCTTTATGATATAGTATTGAAGATTTAGATAAAAATAAGTTTGGAACCAAGTTAGCGACGAAAGGAGAGAAGACAGTGGACTATATTCTAGCGAATGCAACTGTATTTGTTCATGGCAAATTCATGAAATCCAACGTATTTATCGCCAACGGTATGATTCACGAAATTTCCAACCGCACACCTCAGGCAGATTGTTCCGTTTATGATTTAAACGGCTGCTTTGTTTTTCCCGGTTTTATTGATGTTCATGTGCATCTGAGAGAGCCGGGCTTTTTTTATAAGGAGACCATCAAAAGCGGCAGCCTTGCGGCGGCACATGGCGGCTATACGGCGGTCTGCGCCATGCCGAACCTGAACCCCGTCCCTGATTGTCGGGAAAATCTGGAGGTGCAGCTAAAGGCAATCCGCGAAACCGCCTGCATTCAGGTTGTCCCCTACGGCACGATTACGGTAGGTGAAAAGGGCGAGGAATTGGCGGCGTATGACGAAATCGTCAACGATGTCTGCGCCTTTTCTGATGACGGGCGTGGTGTGCAAAATGATGAAATCATGCGTGAAGCAATGAAAAAAATCAGCACTTACAACAAAATTGTTGCCGCGCACTGCGAGGATAATTCCCTGCTTGCGGGCGGCTATATTCATAAGGGCGAATATGCACAGGCACACGGGCATCGGGGTATCTGCTCCGAAAGCGAATGGAAGCAGATTGAGAGAGATTTGCAGCTGGTAAAGGAAACCGGCGTGAAATACCATGTCTGCCACATCTCCACGAAGGAAAGCGTGGCACTCATCCGCAAGGCAAGGGCAGAGGGGTTGGATGTGACCTGCGAAACCGCGCCGCATTATCTGACCATGAATGATTCCATGCTACAGGAGGACGGACGTTTTAAAATGAATCCCCCCATCCGCAGCGAGGAGGACAGAGAAGCACTGATTGCCGGTATTCTCGATGGCACGATTGGTATGATTGCGACAGACCACGCTCCCCACTCCGCAGAGGAAAAGAGCAGAGGTCTGGAAAAGAGCCTGATGGGTGTAGTCGGTCTGGAAACTGCCTTCCCCATTCTGTATACCAAGCTGGTGAAAACAGGCGTACTTTCTCTGGAAAAGCTCATCGAGCTGATGCACACCAATCCCAGAAACCGCTTCTGTGTCGGCACACCTCTGGAAGAAGGACAGCCTGCAAGCCTGACGGTTTACGATTTGGATAAGGAATACACCATCAACCCAGATGACTTCCTGAGCATGGGCAGAGCAACGCCCTTCGCAGGAGAAAAGGTTTTTGGTGCCTGCAGGCTGACAATGTATCACGGCAGCATTGCATGGAAGGATGAAACACTGTAAAATAGAAACAGATAGAAATAGCTATATAAATGAAATAGCTATATAATAGGTATAAATAGGTAAAAAGAACATGAGGAGGAACAAAACATTATGCCAAAGAGAACAGACTTAAAGAAAATTCTGATTATCGGCTCCGGTCCCATTGTCATCGGTCAGGCGGCAGAGTTTGACTATGCAGGCACACAGGCGTGTCTGGCTTTGAAGGAAGAGGGCTTTGAGGTTGTATTAGTCAATTCTAACCCTGCAACCATCATGACAGATACCACTATTGCGGATAAGGTTTATATGGAACCACTGACTCTAGAATATGTTGCAAAAATCCTGCGCTACGAAAGACCTGATGCCATCGTTCCCGGTATCGGCGGACAGACAGGTCTGAATTTGGCAATGCAGCTTGAGAAAAAAGGCATTTTGAAGGAATGTCAGGTAGAACTTCTGGGGACTCCTATCGATAGCATCGAACGTGCGGAGGACCGTGAGCTGTTTAAGGAAATGTGCCAATCCATCGGTGAGCCCGTTATCCCCTCTCAGATTACTTATTCCGTAGAAGAAGCTATCACAGCGGCAAATGAAATCGGTTATCCCGTTGTGCTGCGTCCTGCCTTCACACTGGGCGGCACAGGCGGCGGCTTTGCCAATAACGAAGCTGAACTGGTGGAAATCATGAAGCATGCGCTGAAGCTTTCCCCTGTGCATCAGGTTCTGGTAGAAAAGAGCGTAAAGGGCTATAAGGAAATCGAATTCGAGGTTATGCGTGACGGTACCGACCATGCCATCACCATCTGCGGTATGGAAAACATCGACCCCGTTGGTGTGCATACAGGTGACTCCATCGTTGTAGCACCCATCCTCACACTGAATGACCATGATTTCACCATGCTGCGTGATTCTGCACTGAAAATCATCAAGGAATTGAAAATCGAAGGCGGCTGCAATGTGCAGTTCGCACTGAACCCCAATTCCTCCGAATATTACTTAATCGAGGTAAACCCCCGCGTTTCCCGTTCCTCTGCACTGGCATCCAAGGCAAGCGGCTACCCCATCGCAAGAGTTACCGCAAAAATTGCTGTCGGCATGACATTGGATGAAATCAAGCTGGGCGAAACAACCGCAAACTACGAGCCTGCACTGGATTATATCGTAGCAAAAATGCCCCGCTTCCCCTTCGATAAATTTGCAACTGCCGCAAATACGCTTTCCACACAGATGAAGGCAACCGGCGAGGTTATGGGTATCGGACGTACACTGGAGGAATGTCTGCTGAAATCCATTCGTTCCTTGGAAATCGGCGTTTGCCATCTGTATATGCCGAAATTCGATACCATGTCCAACGAGGATATGCTGAGCTATATTGCAACAAGCCCCGATGACCGCATTTATGCCATCGCACAGCTGATTCGCAATGGCGTTTCTCTGCATGAAATCTTCAAGGCAACCATGATTACGGAATATTTCCTGGAATCCTTCAAGAAGATTGTCGATTACGAAACCACTCTGGCAGAAAATGTCGGCAATAAGGAAATTCTGACAACGGCAAAGAAAATGGGCTTTTCCGACCAGTATATCGCAAAGCTGTGGAAGCAGGATGAGGTTGCAGTTTATAATCTGAGAAAGGAAATGAACCTGTTCCCCGTTTATAAAATGATTGAAACAAGCGGCTGCGGCGGCTACATCCCCTACTTCTACTCCACCTATGAGAAGGAAAACGATTCTCGTATCAGTGATAAGAAGAAGATTATCGTGCTTGGCTCCGGCCCCATCCGTATCGGGCAGGGTGTCGAATTCGACTACTCCACTGTACACGCGGTAACCACCATCAAGAAGTTCGGCTATGAATCCATCATCATCAACAACAACCCCGAAACCGTTTCCACAGACTACACCACAAGTGATAAGCTGTACTTTGAACCTCTGACGGTTGAGGATGTTATGAATGTGGTAGAGCTGGAGCAGCCTCTGGGTGTAATTGCATCCCTCGGCGGGCAGACTGCCATCAACCTTGCAGAGCCTCTGATGAAACGCGGCGTAACCATCATCGGTACAGATGTTGCGGCAATCGAAAAGGCAGAAAACAGAGATTCCTTTGAGCATATCATGACTCAGCTTGGCATCCCTCAGCCCAAGGGACAGGCTGTTACCAATATCGAAGCAGGCGTAAAGGCTGCGGCAGAAATCGGCTATCCTGTTCTGGTTCGCCCCTCCTATGTTCTGGGTGGGCGTGCAATGCAGATTGTTGCGGATGAAAATCAGCTGAGAACCTATCTGAAAACAGCTGTAGCGATTAACGAGGATCAGCCTGTTCTGGTTGATAAATATATTCAGGGTAAGGAATTGGAGGTAGACGCTGTTTGTGACGGCTACGATGTATTCGTACCCGGCATCATGGAGCACGTAGAGCGTACCGGTGTTCACTCCGGCGACTCCATCTCCGTATACCCTACCTTCTCCGTATCCAATACGGCAAAGGGCAAAATCCTGGAATACACCAAAAAGCTGGGTCTTGGCATCGGCATCATCGGCCTGTTCAATATCCAGTTTATCGTAGATAAAGAGGATAACGTATATGTTATCGAGGTAAACCCTCGTTCCTCCAGAACGGTTCCCTTCCTTTCCAAAGCAACAGGCTATTCTCTGGCGGATATCGCAACACTGGTTATCCTTGGCAAAACACTGAAGGAACAGGGTATCTTCGGTCTGTATCCCGATGAAAAGCAGAGATGGTATGTAAAGGTTCCCGCCTTCTCCTTCTCCAAGCTGCACGGCATGGATACCTACCTCTCCCCCGAAATGAAATCCACAGGGGAGGCCATCGGCTATGATAATAAGCTGAACAGAGCGCTGTATAAGGCTTTGCAGGCATCTGGCATGAATATCCAGAACTATGGTACGGTTCTGGCAACCATTGCGGATAAGGATAAGGAAGAAGCACTGCCCCTGATTCGCCGTTTCTATGAGCTGGGCTTCAATATTGAAGCAACAAAGGGTACTGCCGATTTCCTGAAGGAACACGGCATTCGCACCAGAACCAGAAAGAAGCTGTCCGATGGCAGTGAGGAAATCTTTGATTCCATCCGTCAGGGCTATGTAAGCTATGTTATTAACACAAGAGATATTCATTCTGCGGCAAGCAACAGCGATGGGCAGGAAATCCGCCAGTGTGCCGTTGAAAATAATGTAACTGTTTTCACAGCACTGGATACCGTTCGCGTGCTTTTGGATGTTCTGGAAGAAACCACTCTGGGTATTTCCACGATTGATGCGTAAGGAGGTTCTCTCTTGAAACAATCTGTTTTTACAATACAAAGCAATGAAAGGCTGACCGAAAGCGTCTGTAAAATGGTTCTGGCAGGGGATACCTCTGCCATTACCGCCGCAGGTCAGTTTGTAAATATTCAATTAAAAGGCTTTTTTCTGCGCCGCCCCATTTCCGTCTGTGATTATGACGAAAATACACTGACGATTCTTTATAAAATCGTTGGCAAAGGCACAGAGGCCATGAGCAAAATGAAAGCCCCCCATAAGCTGGACATTCTGACAGGATTAGGCAATGGCTACGATACCTCCAAGAGCGGAGACAAGCCCCTGCTGATTGGCGGTGGCGTAGGCGTTCCCCCGATGTATCGTCTGGCGAAAAATCTGCTTGCTGAGGGGAAAAAGCCCATCGTCATTCTCGGCTTTAATACAAAGGACGAAATCTTCTACGCAGAAGAATTTAAAGCACTGGGCGCAGAAGTGCATATCGCAACGGCAGACGGCTCTGTCGGCACAAAGGGCTTCGTTACGGATGTGGTGAAAACCATTCCCGATTACACCTATTTCTATACCTGCGGTCCCGAACCCATGCTGAAAGCCCTTTCCGCTGCCACCAAAACAAGCGGTCAGCTCAGCTTTGAGAAACGCATGGGCTGCGGCTTTGGTGCCTGCATGGGCTGCTCCTGCAAGACAAAATACGGCAATAAGCGCATCTGCAAGGATGGCCCCGTTCTGGTAAAGGAGGAAATTATATGGTAAACACAAAGGTGACACTCAGCGGCATCACGCTGGATAACCCCATCATTCCTGCCAGCGGTACCTTCGGCTACGGCTATGAATTTGCAGAGCTTTACGATATTAATATTCTCGGCACCTTCTCTTTTAAGGGAACAACAAGGGAGCCGCGCTTTGGCAACCCCACCCCCCGTATCGCAGAATGTACCGCAGGAATGATTAACTCTGTCGGTCTGCAGAACCCCGGCGTAGAGAAGGTCATTTCCGAAGAGCTGCCTAAGCTAAAAAAATGCTTTCATAAGCCTGTCATTGCCAATGTCAGCGGCTTTTCCATCGAGGAATACGCAGAAACCTGTGCTTTATTAGATAAGGAACCGCAGGTCGGGATTCTGGAGGTCAATGTATCCTGCCCGAATGTACATCATGGCGGCATGAGCTTTGGCACAGACCCTGCGGCGGCGGCAGCTGTTACTAAGGCAGTCAAGGCAGTTACCGCAAAGCCTGTCTATATCAAGCTGACCCCTAACGTAACCGATATTGTTTCCATTGCAAAGGCGTGCGAGGAAGCCGGTGCGGATGGCATCGCCCTCATCAATACCATGATGGGCATGCGGATTGATTTAAAAACGAAAAAGCCTGTCATTGCCAATAAAATGGGCGGCTTTTCCGGCAGTGCCATCTTCCCCGTTGCTGTTCGCATGGTCTATCAGGTGGCTGAGGCAGTTAACATTCCTGTGATTGGCATGGGCGGCGTTTCCTCTGCGGAGGATGTCATTGAAATGATGCTTGCCGGTGCAACTGCCGTAGAAATCGGTGCGGCAAATCTGGTTGACCCCTTCATCTGCAAAAAAATCATCGAGGATTTGCCTCGTGTTATGGAAAAATACAATATCAAGGATTTAAACGACATCATTGGAGGTGCCCATAAATGAGTAAGGATGTAATCATTGCCTGCGATTTTAACAGCAAGGCAGATTTGATGACATTTTTAGATAAATTTGAAAACGAAGACAGAAAGCCTTTCTTAAAGGTCGGCATGGAGCTGTTCTATGCGGAAGGCCCTGCCATCGTAAAGGAAATCAAGGCAAGAGGACATAAGATTTTCTTGGATCTCAAGCTGCATGATATCCCCAATACCGTAAAAAAAGCCATGGCGGTTCTCTCTGCTCTGGATGTAGATATCTGCAACCTTCATGCGGCAGGTACAGCGGCAATGATGGAAGCAGCTCTGGAAGGCTTGACAAGAGCGGACGGCACACGTCCTCTCCTGATTGCCGTAACACAGCTGACCTCCACCAGCGAGGAACGGATGCAGAAGGATCTTCTGATTGACCGCCCTCTGGATGAGGTCGTTATGCACTATGCAAAAAATGCGAAGGATGCCGGTCTGGACGGCGTTGTTTGCTCCCCTTTGGAGGCAGGCAAGGTAAAAGCGGTCTGCGGCGATGCCTTCCTCACCGTAACCCCCGGCGTACGCTTTGCCGATGGTGAGGTAGGCGATCAGGTGCGTGTGACGACACCTGCAAAGGCAAGAGAGCTTGGCTCTGATTACATCGTGGTCGGCAGACCTATCACACAGGCGGCTGACCCCGTTCAGGCATATCACAGATGTATTCGCGAATTTTTAGGAGGAGAAGTAGAATGAATATCAAAGAACAGATTGCAAAAGACCTGCTGTCCATCGGTGCAGTTTTCCTGCGCCCCGAAGATCCCTTCACATGGGCAAGCGGCATCAAAAGCCCCATTTACTGCGATAACAGACTGACGCTGACCTCTGTAGAGGTAAGAAATCATGTAGAAAATGCTCTGGCAGAAACCATCAAAAGAGAATACCCCGATGCCGAGGTGCTGATGGGTACCTCCACCGCAGGCATTGCACATGCTGCCATCACAGCACACCTGCTTGACCTGCCCATGGGATATGTTCGCTCCGGCGCAAAGGATCATGGCAGACATAACCAGATTGAAGGCAGACTGGAAAAGGGACAGAAGGTTGTTGTTGTAGAAGACCTGATTTCTACCGCAGGCAGCTGTATCGAGGTTGTAAACGTGCTGCGTGAAGCAGGCGCAGAGGTTCTGGGTGTTGTCAGCATCTTCACCTATGGCCTGCAGAAGGGTCTGGACAGACTGGCAGAAGCAAATGTAAAAAATGTAAGCCTTTCCAATTTTGATGCTGTGGCAGAGGTTGCCGCAAAGGAAGGCTATATCAAGGAATCCGACATCGCACGTCTGCTGAAATTCCGCAGTAACCCGAGCGATGAAAGCTGGAGGGAGATGTAAGCATGAGAAGCCTCATTGATATTATAGACCTAACGGTAGAAGAAATCGATGATTTGATTGCCACCGCCAATGATATCATTGCAAATCCCGATAAATATGCAGAAAAGTGCCACCGCAAAAAACTGGCGACGCTCTTTTTTGAGCCTTCCACCCGTACACGTTTGAGCTTTGAAGCGGCTATGCTGGAGCTTGGCGGCAGTGTGATTGGCTTCTCCGGTGCAAGCAACAGCTCCGCCTCCAAGGGCGAAAGCGTTTCCGATACGGTGCGTGTGGTTGGCTGCTATGCCGATATCATTGCCATGCGCCACCCCAAAGAGGGCGCACCTATGATTGCATCCATGCGCTCTCCGGTGCCTATCATCAATGCCGGGGACGGCGGACATAATCACCCTACCCAGACCTTGGCTGACCTCTTGACGATTCAGCGGGAAAAGGGCTCCTTTGAAAACCTGACCATCGGGATGTGCGGTGACCTGAAATTCGGCAGAACCGTACATTCTCTGATTCATGCCATGCGCCGTTATAAAGGTGTGAAATTCATCCTGATTTCCCCTGAGGAGCTGAAGGTTCCGGAATACATCATTCAGGAATTAGACCATGAGGGCATCCCCTATGAGGAAACCACAAGCCTTGAGGATGCAATGCCCTCTCTGGATATTCTCTATATGACAAGGGTACAGCAGGAACGCTTCTTCAACGAAGCGGACTATGTCCGTCTGAAGGATAGCTATATTCTGAATCCGGATAAGCTGGCAACCGCAAAAAAGGATCTCTGCATCATGCACCCTCTGCCCCGTGTCAATGAAATTTCCGTTGCAGTGGATGATGACCCCAGAGCCTGCTATTTCAAGCAGGTGCTGAACGGCAAATATATTCGCATGGCTTTGATTCTGAAATTACTGGAGGTGGCGTAACATGATGAAGGTAACCGCAGTGAATAACGGTGTGGTCATTGACCATATCACCGCAGGCAAATGTATGAAGCTGTATCAGTTTCTGGATTTAGACCACGTTGATGCAACCATTGCGCTGATTAAAAATGCGCCCAGCCAGAAAATGGGCAAAAAGGATATCATTAAAATTGATACCGAGCTGGAACTGGATTTGGATGCGCTGGGCTATATTGACCCCAACGTAACCATCAATATCGTAAAGGACGGCGTTTGTGTGAAAAAGGTACATCCGCAGCTGCCCGAACGGCTGACGAATATCATCCAGTGCAAAAACCCTCGCTGCATCACCTCTGTGGAGCAGGAGATTCCCCATATCTTCAAGCTGACAGACAGGGAAAAGGGCGAATATCGCTGCATTTACTGCGAATCCAAGGCAAAAAATTAACCTAAGTCGAAATCAAGCTTTCGACTTGTTTAAAAAAGGGTATCGACACAGTCGATACCCTTTTTCTCATTCTTCTATTTTATCTTCTATTTTATTCTGTTCCTTTTGCAGCTTATTCCGCTGAAGCCCATAAATCACCAATAAAATAATCCCTAGAAATCGACCGCCTCTGCCAAGCAGCAGAAAAACGATCGGCAGAATCATTCCCTTCCACCATTCCTCTTTTTGGGCAAGCCGCCATTCCAGATAGCAGATTGCAGCATAAATCAGAAGCATCACCAGAATGATTGCACATACATAAAGTGTACCGGACATCCGAAATGTATCTAACATGCTCATAAAAATCCCCCTTTCTGCCTTTCCTATCTCAAACATACCATAGTTTCCACAAAAAAGCAATTCTTTCCCCGTTTTCTTTATGATACATTTCCCTTTCCCTGCATAAACTGTTATGAAAAACCTATAGGGAGCGTTTCCATGCAGAATCCGTATGTAAAATATCTGAAAACGAAGAATGGCTATTTCTATCTTTTTTATTATGAACACGGCAATATTTTCTGTCGCAGCTTTTCCCATGACGGCTGGACAGTGCCGCAGAAAATCGCGGAGAAAGCCTCTCCTGTTTTTTCCGTCTGCCAATATGAAGCTATCACCTATCTGCTCTATTCCGGCGGCGAAGGGCAGCTTTATCTGGCATCCTCTGCCGATTTTGCCAGCTGGGAGCACCGCCCCCTGCGAAATGGCACCTCCCCCACCGACCGCACAAGGTTTTTCCTTCTGCCAAGCAAGGAGGCCTTCCATATTATTTACCACCTGCCAACAGAAGCAACCGGCGTGGATTCCCTTGTTTACAGCGTCTTTCGCAATGGGCAATGGGAAAAGCCCTATCAGATTGACCGCTTCCTGTCGTTGAAGCAAACACCCTTCCTCGCCAGACGGCTGAGTGATGCGCATATCATCTTGTATTACCGCACCGGCAGAAACGTCCTCAGCGCAAGAGAAATGCTCTTGACCCCCTATACCATCGGCAGTGTCACGCCGCTGATTCAGACCCCCACCCCTTGCACCGACCTCTCCATCATCAACGATACCGAAAGAATCCATATTCTCTATATTGTTCGCAATATGTTCCGCACGCAGGTGGTCTATCAATATAAGCATACCGTCGCCATCAGTACGCCGCGCATCCTCTGGGAGGATACGAACTGCGAAAACTGCCTTGCCTATCAGGAAAACGGCAGACTGATTCTCATGTGGACGGCAAACGGACAGCCATTTCGCTGTATCTCCGAAAACGGCGGTGCCTCCTTCGGCGCGGTGGAGCGCTATATGGAAAAATTCCCTGCCTACTGCATAAAAGGCGAGCTGCTCGGCGCAAATGATGCAGCACTGAACGCGGCGGAGTGCTATGGCAACGGACAGCATGGCTTTCTGCCTGCGGTGTTTGCCCCCTCTCCCCTGCCCGAAGCACCAAAGGCGGCAAAGCAGGCGGAGGAAGATGACTATTCCAAGGCATACACCGCGTTACAGGCATCCCATAAAAAGCAGATAGAGGAATTTTCCGTTCTTCTGGAGCAAAGAAGTGATGAAATTGCCGCTGTCAATGCCCGTTGGAAGACACAGCTTGAAAAAATGGAGCAGGAGCTTTCTGCTCTCCGCATGGAAAATGCGCAGCTGCGGCAATCCTCCCTTCCGGAACAAGCCGAGAAGGAATCCTGATTTTTTGCATACAAAAAGCCCTCCCTACGTTTTTTCGTAGTCGAAGGCTTTTTTATCTTTCTTATTCGGGTGCCGTTTCGTCCTGCTGTACCCTTCTCTGAATTTCTCCTGCAAAATCCGCTACTGCAAAGACATCTGTGCAGAAGGTATCGGAATCCGTAATCACTGCGCCAACCCTTGCCATATCCTCCATATTCACGCGCTGAATCTCCGCCGTATTGGAGGAACAGCAATCCTCAATGATGAGAATATTATAATCCAGAGAAAGCCCGTCATAGCAAGAGGTACGGATGCAGTTCGGGGTGGTTGTTCCTGTCAGAATCACAGTTTTCACGCCCAGACGACGCAGAATTAAATCCAGCTCTGTCTGGAAAAAAGCGGAAAAACGAGGCTTTATAATTGTATAATCCCCCTTCTGCGGTGTAAATTCCGCAGGCACCTCGATAGATAACGCACCCGTGCTGTTGGGTGCAAGGTAACGATTGCCGCCAAGCCAGCTGTCATAGCGTGTAAATTCCACATCACTGCCGTTTCTGCGATAAATGCGGTTCACAAAGAATACCGGAATCCCTCTTTCTCTCGCCTTGCGAATCACCCTGCCGCAGGCAGGCACGCTTTTTGCCGCCTCCTGAATACACAGGGGAGATTCCTTGCTGATAAATGCATTCTCCATATCAATCACAACCAGAGCTGTTGTTTTCCAATCCATATTTATTTCTCCTTTCACATTGTTCTTTCGGAAATACTACCATATTTTCCTCTCTGCGGCTACCCCTTCTTTTTTCTGAGAAATGCACCATTTGTCCCCTTTGCAATATATTGAAAGTATCAAACTCTGCAAAGGAGGTCCTTTCCATGAACCCCATTGTTTCTCTGGAGGATGTCAGCCTCCGCTACCACAGCATCGGCGGAGAAACCTCTGCTGTGTCTCATCTGAGCCTTTCCGTCCAAGCGGGCGAATTTATATCCATTGTCGGGCCTTCGGGCTGCGGCAAATCCACGATTCTTTCCATGCTGGCAGGACAGCTTGCCCCTTCCGAAGGGAGCATTTACATCGGCGGCACGATTGGCTACATGCTCCAGAAGGATTATCTCCTGCAATGGCGGAGCATCCGTTCCAATGCTCTGCTCGGCTTGGAAATCCAGAAAAAGCTGACCCCCGAAAACATCGTCTATGTTGATACCCTGCTTGCGCAATATGGTCTCGGTGATTTTAAAAACAGCCTGCCCAACCAGCTTTCAGGCGGTATGCGCCAACGCGCGGCACTCATCCGCACACTTGCTGTTCGTCCCGATATTCTCCTTCTGGATGAGCCGTTTTCCGCACTGGATTATCAGACAAGGCTTTCCGTTTCGGACGAAATCGGCACGATTATCCGCGAGGAAGGAAAAACCGCCATCCTCGTCACGCATGATATTTCCGAAGCCATCAGTCTTTCCGACCGCGTGGTGGTGCTCTCCAAGCGTCCTGCAAGCCTGAAAAAAATCTTCCCCATTCAGTTCTCCACCAAAAACCATACCCCCATGCAGGCGAGAGAAGCCCCTGAATTCAAGGATTATTTCAATGCCATCTGGAAGGAGTTGGATGTTCATGTTTCATGAAAAAGAACACATTTCCAAGGAGCAGACGGCGTATCTGCGCCGCACACAAAAAAGAAAAGCCGCTGTCTGGCTTTTGCAGGTGCTTTTGCTTATTCTGTTTTTCCTTCTTTGGGAAATTGCCGCAGACTGCGGTTGGATTGACCCCTTCCTTTTCAGCCAGCCGACGGAATTATTCGCAACAGCCGTTAAAATGATTCGGGACGGTTCTCTTTTCCTGCATATCGGCACAACGCTCCGAGAAACGGTAATCGGCTTTCTTCTGGGGACAATTCTCGGCACGCTGACGGCGGTGCTGCTCTGGTGGAATCGCTTCATTTCCGATGTAGCAGAGCCATATCTCGTGGTTCTCAATTCTCTGCCGAAAACAGCACTTGCTCCCATCATCATCGTCTGGTTCGGGAATAATCAATCCTCTATCATCATCGTTGCCCTGCTCACCTCGATTGTAGTGACGATTCTTTCCGTACTGAATGGCTTCTTGCAGGTGGATGAAGACCAGATTAAGCTGATTCGCATTTTCGGCGGCACAAAACGGCAGGTACTCACAAAGGTCGTTTTCCCTGCGAATATTCCCTGCATCCTCAATGCGCTGAAAATCAATGTCGGGCTTTCCTTTGTCGGGGTCATTGTCGGGGAATTTCTTGTCGCACAGGATGGTCTGGGCTTTTTGATTGTCTATTCCTCGCAGACCTTCGCCATGCGCGTAGTGCTTCTTTCGGTTGTCATTCTGGCAATCCTCTCCGCCCTAATGTATCGCGCCATTTCCCTTCTGGAAAAACAGTTTCATAAATGGCAGGGATAAAAAATGGTGTGTCCCGATAAGAAACCTTGTATTCTGAAATGCTGAAAGCTATGGCTACTACATCAGCTTCCCCTGACAGCCTAAGCTAAAGGATGCCTGTGGGAAACCTCACTGTATCCGCAGTGCTTTCGCTATTTCATTTTCCTCCTGTTTTCTAGTCGGGACACACCCAAACATACTTCTTATTTTTTTATTTTATACGCACTGCAAGGGGCAATCTGCCTTTTCGCAATAGCGTTCCAAAACAGCAATCAATTCTTCCCACACTAGCGGCTTCGGCAAATATGCCGTCATGCCTGCCGCCTTGATTTTTTCGATATCGCCCGGAAAAATACCTGCTGTTACCGCAAAAATCGGAATTCGTTCGGCATCCGACCGATTCAGACTGCGGATGCGTCTGGTCGCAGTCAGCCCATCCATTTCCGGCATCATTACATCCATCAGAATGATATCAAAGCTGTTTTCGGGCGCATTTTTGAAAAGCTCCAATGCGGCTTTTCCGTTTTCTGCCTTGGTGACAACTGCACCTGCCTCCGTCAGTATATATTCCGCAATTTCAAGATTCAGCGTATTATCATCTGCCAAAAGGATATTCACACCGGAAAGACTTGCTAATTTCTTCTGCTGCGCTGCCTCCTTCGGCTTTTCAAACGGCAGCTCCAGCGTAAAAGTGGAACCCTTATGCAGTTGGCTTTCCGCCGTGATGGTTCCGCCCATGCGGTCAACCAAGCCCTTTACGATTGCCATGCCCAAGCCGCTGCCCTGATATTTTGTGCGCACACTTTCCTTTTCCTGCGTAAAAGGCTCAAATAGCTGCGTATCAATGAATTCCTGCGACATTCCCTCGCCGGTATCACAGATTTTGATTTGAAAAACCACCTGCGTCTCTGTTTCGCGCAGAAGCGTAATTTGGGTCGCAACCAAGCCGCCTGCCTGCGTATAGCGAATGGCATTGGTGTAAAGATTGAAAAGGATTTTCTTGATATGATAGGGGCTGCCAATCAGCTCCTGCTCACATGCCGCCTGCGCCTGAAAGGAGAACTTCAGACCGTTGTCCGGAAAAAGATTTCTGCTGTTTTCCATCGTTTCTCTGCAAAGTGCCACAAGCCGAAACGGAATCTTCTCCATCTGTATATTACCGGATTGCATCTCATTCATATCCAGCACATTATTCGCAAGGGAAAGCAGTGCCGATGCAGATTTCTCTATCTTTTCTACATTTTCCAGTACCTTTGCAGTATCCGCAGGGTTGCTTTCGATGATGTGTGCCATTCCCAGAATCCCATTGATGGGCGTGCGAATATCATGCGACATATTATGCAGAATCTGCGCGCGTACTGCCGCAAGCTTCCCTTCTGCCTCCAGCTTGGAAATCTCCTGTATCGCATTTTTATTTCTCTGCTGTAAATGGCCGATGACACAGATATTGGCAATCAAGCCTAACAGAACAACGATTAGCTTATCTCTGTTGATTGGTTCAAAATAAATCCAGCTATGGTCTATGGAAAAAAAGAACATAGAATAAAGCAAGGTCAGGATGCCGCACAGCGTCCCCACAAGATAGCCACACTGCACCAGAACCGCCGATAAAAACACAAATAATATAATATTGGGATTGGGAATGTTGAATCTATACACAGCTGCACACAACAAAAGCTGTATTGCACACAATAATACACATTCCCTCCCCCTGCTTAAGCTCTTTTTCATCTTTATTACCCCTTTTTAAAATGTAAAAAGCTGTTCGCACAGGATTTTATTTTAATCTCTGTTACTCACAATTTGCACCACAATACAGTACAATTATACTGGTTTTTTGCACATTTTTCCAGTATAAATTGTTCTTTTTTTAAAACACTATCGTTATTTGGCTGATTATTAAAGAATTTTAATCATTAGACTGCAAAGAAAGCTCCCCCTCCTGCCAAACGCCGTAAACCTCCTCCAGAAGCGTAAACGGCTGTGCGCCGCGGAAGATTTCCGTCATTTTCTTTTCAAAGCTATCTGCCGCATCTGTTTCCACCAGAACGATAAATTCCACCTGCTCCGTATAAATCGTATCAAACAGCTCATGCCCATCTTGCAGAATTTCATACTGCACCTTTCCCGAATCGGAATATGCTGCCAGAACGGAATATTTCCGATACAAAACCAGCTCCGCAATCCCTGCCGCAAGCAGTCCCTCCTTCGCAGAATGACCATACGCACGCACCAGACCGCCTGTTCCCAGAAGTGTGCCGCCAAAATAACGTGTCACCACAATCGCCGTATCCTTGATATCCTCACCCTTCAGCACGCTTAATACAGGCATCCCCGCTGTCCCCTGCGGTTCGCCGTCGTCGCTGAAACGCTGTAATTCGTTTCTCTCCCCAATCTGATATGCAAACACATTATGCGTCGCATTCCAGTATTTCTTTTTCATTTCCTCAATGAACGCCTTCGCTTCCTCCTCAGTTTTCACAGGGCGCACCGTTGTGATAAAGCGTGATTTCTTCTCCACAATCTCCGCCTCCGCCTGCGTCAGTATGGTTTTATATTTTTTCAGCATAAAGTCACCTTTTTTTCTGTTAATTTTTTCTTTTATTTTAACATATTTCCCTGTCCGCACTCAAGTCCGCTTTTGTATGGAATTTTGTTTTTCTGTCCATCCTAAGTCTATCGAAAGGAGAGGATATCATGTTCGGACGAGAATACAGAGATCTGGCAGATTTGCTGTTAAATAACGAGCGTGCAAAGCATTTTTACAAAAGCCTGCCGCAGGATATACAGCAGATACTCACCGAAAACGGCAGTGAAATCCGCACCATGACTGCCCTGCGGCATTTCGCCAAAACTGCACCGAAAACAGACGATTAACGAAAAAAGCGGCTGACCGAGGAGACCTCGGCTTGCCGCCTTTTTCTTGGTTCTTGGAAAATTATTTTTTATCAAAGCCCATCAGCTTTGCGCAGTTATTATAGAAAACATCCTTTATCTGTTCCTCTGTCAAGCCGCTTGTCATAACCTTCATGGCTTCGACTGCCGCAGGATGATAGGGTGCATCCGTACCGAACATAATGCGGTCAGCACCAACCTCCTCATACGCCTCTCTGATTTTGGAGGGCATCGGCATGCCGCTCATTTCAAGATACAAATTGGGATAACGCTTTGCCATTTTCAGGGTAGCATCAATATATACCCCATGTCCATGCCCCATGTGAATCATGACAAGCTTCACATCGGGATGACGTTCTGCCAGAAGCGCAATGCTCCAGGGCAAAGAATAAGGAGGGTGTCCGCAGTGCATGAAAACGGGAATATTCAAATCCTTTGCCGCCTCCATGATGGGGTCCATCAGCTCTGCATCTGCAACATAGGCATGCTTCAGAGGATTCGCTTTAATGCCCTTGAAGCCCTTATTCTGCACATAATCATAAATCATATCTACCGCCTTCTGCCCGTCATAGGGGTTAGGATATACCATCCCCACAAAGCGGTCGGGGTATTTCTCTACTGCATCCAGACAGATTTCATTCGGTTCAGAGCAAAGCAGTGTTTTTTCGATATTGAATTCATCCATCTGTGCAATCAGCTGCTCCGCGTTAATGGAAAGCTTTGCCCAGCCGCCGAATTCACCAATATGTGCATGTGCGTCTATTTTTTTAAATTCCTTTACATCCATTTTTTACATCTCCCTTAATTTCTGCATAATGCCTGCTTTATTGAACAATACCACCAGAACTGTTGCCAGAACAACGCCTGTAATTGTTTGCGAAGTCAGCCCCGGTACACCGCCGATGGCATACGCCCAATCGAACAGGAAAACCTTAAACACGGTATACAGGATAATCTGTACGATACCGCCCACGATGGAGCCGATCAGCCAGTTTCCTTTTCTGTTTGGCATGATTTTATCAATAAACAAACCCATGACCGTTGCCATGATATACTTAATGATAAATGTCGGGATAACCCAGTGCATGTAGCCGCCCAGAAGATCGGACAGCGCTGCGCCGATGCCCCCTGCCAACGCGCCCTTTCTGGTACCCAGAATCAGAACGCTCAGGAAAATCATACAGTCCCCCATGTGGGAATAGCCATGCAAAGAAGGAATCTTTACGGTATAAATCCCGATGAAGGTAATCGCTGCCATCATTGCTGTTTTTGTAATGTCTTTGACTGAATAGGTACTGCTGTTCATTTTACTTCCTCTCTTTCTTAACCCTTTCACCTTTTCTTTTGTGAAATCTCTCTGAATTGCTTACAATTCTATCATGGAAAGATACGGTATCCAATCCCTCAGGCATAACATTCCAGAATTGTATGGGTATAATTATACAGAATGTATCGGTGCAATTTTGGATTCGCTATACAATCGTCTATCTTTTTTCTGTTCGTTATGTTATACGATCTGTAAAATAATTGCTTATACTTAGAACCGAAAAATGCCCCCCGCATCACTCTATTGTGACACGGAGGGCACCCTCTTCACGAAACAATCATGGTTTCTATTCTTATTTTCTTTTACAGAACAACGTAGTTCCCATTTTCATCCACATCCACGGTCAGCGTTGTGCCGGGCTCTACCTCATCAGCAATAATCTTTCTTGCTAGCAGGGTTTCCACATGACGCTGTACCAGACGCTTCAGCGGTCTTGCACCAAAGGCAGGGTCATAGCCCGTTTCAATGATGTAGTTCTTTGCACGCTCTGTCAGCTCGCATTTCAGCTGCTTATCTGCCAGTCTGCCATTCAGATCCTTCATAATCAGATCAATGATATGGGTGATGTTATCCTTTGTCAGCGGTTTATAGAATACAATTTCATCCAGACGGTTCAAAAATTCGGGACGGAAGGACTGCTTCAGCAATGCTTCTACTGCCGCTCTTGCGTCCGCTGTAATCTCGCCGTTGGCATCAATGCCATCCAACAGATAAGAGGACCCAAGGTTGGAGGTCAGGATGATAACGGTATTCTTGAAGTCCACCGTTCTGCCCTGCGAATCTGTGATTCTGCCGTCATCCAATACCTGCAGCAGGATATTGAATACATCGGGATGGGCTTTTTCCACCTCATCGAACAGGATAACGGAATAAGGTTTCCGACGAACAGCCTCGGTCAGCTGACCGCCTTCCTCATAGCCGACATACCCGGGAGGCGCACCAATCAGACGAGACACGCTGAATTTTTCCATGTATTCGGTCATATCGATACGAACCATGTTCTTTTCATCGTCAAACAGGCATTCTGCCAGTGTTTTTGCCAGCTCGGTCTTACCAACACCGGTAGGGCCAAGGAACAGGAACGAACCAATGGGTCTGTTTGCACTCTGGATGCCGGCACGGCTTCTCAGAATTGCCTCGGAAACCTTTGTAACGGCTTCCTCCTGCCCGACAACTCTTTCGTGCAGAATATCCTCCAGATGCAACAGCTTATCTCTTTCGCCCTCCATCAGCTTTGCAACAGGAATCCCCGTCCAACGCTCAATGATACGGGCGATTTCTTCTTCTGTTACTTTGTCACGCAGCAGGGTATTTCTGCCACTGTTTTCCTCTGCAAGGTGTTCCTTCTCCTGCAATTCCTTCTGGAGCTGAGGCAGCTTGCCGTATTTCAGCTCTGCCGCCTTATTCAGGTCATATTTTCTTTCTGCCGCTTCGATTTCGGCATTGACATCTTCAATTTCCTCTCTCAGCTTCTGCACAACGCCGATGGCATCCTTTTCATTCTGCCATTTTGCCTGCAAAGCAGAGAAGTTTTCACGCATTTCAGCCAGTTCCTTCTGGATTTCCTGCAAATGCTCCTTAGACAGCTTATCGTCCTCTTTTTTCAGTGCCGCTTCTTCGATTTCATGCTGAATGATTTTTCTCTGGATTACATCCAGCTCGGTAGGCATGGAGTCCATTTCGGTACGAATCATCGCGCACGCTTCATCCACCAAGTCAATCGCTTTATCGGGCAGGAATCTATCCGAAATGTATCTGTTGGACAGGGTTGCCGCCGCAATGATTGCCTGATCCTGAATTTTTACGCCATGATAAACCTCATATCTTTCCTTCAGACCACGCAGAATAGCGATGGTATCCTCAACCGTAGGCTCATTGACCATAACCGGCTGGAACCGACGTTCCAGAGCAGGGTCTTTTTCCACATACTGTCTGTATTCATTCAGTGTAGTTGCACCGATACAATGCAGCTCACCTCTTGCCAGCATAGGCTTCAGCAGGTTGCCTGCATCCATTGCGCCGTCCGTTTTGCCTGCACCAACAATCGTATGCAGCTCATCAATAAAGAGGATAATCTTACCTTCGCTCTTTCTAACCTCATTCAGAACGGCTTTCAGTCTCTCCTCAAATTCACCACGGAATTTTGCGCCTGCAATTAGAGAACCCATATCCAGAGAGAAGATGGTTTTATCCTTCAGGCTGTTGGGTACATCCTCTTTCACGATACGCTGTGCCAATCCCTCCGCAATGGCGGTTTTGCCGACACCGGGTTCACCAATCAGAACAGGGTTGTTTTTCGTCTTTCTGGACAGAATACGGATGACGTTTCTGATTTCATCGTCACGCCCAATCACAGGATCAAGCTTTTTGCTTCTTGCCTTTTCCACCAGGTCTGTGCCGTATTTCTTCAAAGCATCATAGGTTGCTTCGGGAGAATCGCTCGTCACTCTGGTGTTGCCACGGACGGTTGCCAGAATTTTCATAAATCCGTCTCTGTCCACGTTGTACTGACGGAACAGCTCCTTCAAAGCGGCATTGGGTGCATTGACCATTGCCATAAAGATATGCTCTACGGAAACATATTCGTCCGTCATATTTTCTGCCAGCTTTTCTGCCGCGGTCAGTGCTTTTTCCAGATCAACCGCAACTCTTGTTTCGCCGCCGCTGACACGAGGCAGCCGTTTTACCTCATTCTCCACTGCCTGCGTCAAGCCGTTGACATTGATATTCATCTTCTGCAGCAGTCCCGGAATCAAGCCATCCTCCTGCTGGAGCAAAGCCAACAGCAAATGCTGCTGATCCAACTGCGGATTCCCATATTCAACTGCATTCGACTGGGCGTTTTGAATGGCCTCCAAAGATTTTTGTGTAAATTTCTGTAAGTTCATAACCATTCCACCTTTCAAATGTTTTTTACAAATTCAGGTGATGGGGGATAGCTCCATTCGGGTATCTCCTTATCACAAGACCTATTATATACTGTTAGCACTCGCTTGTAAAGAGTGCTAACAAAATTTTTTTGTAAATTTTTTGTGACGAAAGCATGAACCGTTTAGACATATTTTCCCAGTCAATCTCCGATATCCATAAAATAAGAGGAAACTTTTTGCATTTTTTCGCGTCTGAATAGATGGAAGGAAAGAAGAAATCGCAATAAAAGGAGGCAAAAAGATGAAAAAGCTGCTGACATTGCTGCTTGCCGTTACCTGTGTATGCGGCTGTTCGCAAACGAAAAATCCCACAAATGAATCAAAAACAGCACGCATCCCCATGGTCATGGTGGATGGAGAACTCTACATGGATACCGGCTATGACAGCACCATAGAAGGACGCTGCGGCGTAATGGATGGCGAAATTACGTCCACAGTCGATGGAACGGAACGCCCCATCAAGGATAACCAGTCCAACTTCGGAAAAGACATTGGCTATCAGTACGGTACAACAGAAGGCACGATTGAAATCTATCAGAATGAAAAATGGCGGATTTTCGCTACTGAGGATGTCCGAGAGCAAATCCAGTCCGAACACAAAAACGATATCATCCAGACAGAATAAACATAGAAAAAGCCCTTTTACTTTTATGTAAAAAGGCTTTTTCGCTTCAATAAATAGCCGCCGGAGCTTCTCTGTTTAGACCTTACACCCTTGCAAGCAATCTTTCCCCCTTATATATAACATATAAAAGACCTCCTACTTTTATTTTTCTTCCTTTTGCGTTTGCGGCTTCATACCCCAAAATACAACATTCATCAGAATAACAATCCCGATTACCACAGCCATGGATACCCAAAAGCCGATATTCAAGCCAAGCCATTCACAGTCTCCGAAAAGCGATACCCAGATTTCTTTCCAATTCATCATTTCCTACACCTCCTATAAAAGCTCGCCATAATGACGAACATAGGCCTTTTTCAAGCTGGTTGCCAATATCATATACAGCAGAATACAGGGAATCAAATATGCAAAATATGCGGCAGGCAAAGCCACAAACCCAAGCACCCTTCCGAATGCCGTGAAGGGAATCACTGTCAAAACGGCAATGCCTGTCATAGTCAGAAGTGTCACAGAGGCAGAGGCACGGCTTTGCAAAAACGGCAGCTTGGGGGTACGAATCATGTGAATAACCAGTGTTTGGCTCCACATGGATTCCACAAACCACCCTGCCTGGAACAGCCCGATATACCGCGCCTGCATTGCCACAAGCTCTGCGCCGCTATAGTGCGCCGCCAAGTCATTGAACAAAATCCCCTTCGAGATAAACAGCGGGCAGAACACAAAATACATAAAAATGTAGGTTGTAAAATCAAAGATGGAGCTGGTAGGCCCAATCCAAATCATAAAGCTACCCACACTGGAGGCATCCCATTTTCTCGGCTTTGCGATAAATTCCTCATCCACATTATCCCAAGGGATTGCTGTGCAGGATAAATCATAAATCAAATTCAGGAAAATCAAATGCACGCTCATCATCGGCAGGAAGGGCAGCAGTGCAGATGCCGCCAATACCGAAAACATATTGCCGAAATTGGAAGATGCTGTCATTTTGATATACTTCATCATATTCGCATAGGTTTTGCGCCCCTCGATGATTCCCTGCTCCAAAACCATCAAATCCTTTTCCAAAAGAATGATATCTGCCGATTCCTTTGCCACATCAACCGCAGTATCTACAGAAATGCCGATATCCGCAGACTTCATAGCGGCGGCATCATTGATGCCATCCCCCATAAAGCCAACCGTATGCCCGTTTCCCCGCAGAACCGAAACCACGCGGGATTTCTGGTCGGGTGTCAGCTTTGCAAAAACATCCGTTGTCTCTGCCGCTCTTGCAAGGGCTTCATCCGTCATGCCGTCCAAATCAGAGCCAAGGAGCATATTGCGTACCTCAAGCCCCACCTGCTTACAAATGGTGCGTGTTACCTTATCATTATCGCCCGTCAAAATTTTTGTTGTCACGCCATGCGCCTGCAATGCGCGAATGGCATCTGCCGTGGATTCCTTCGGGGGATCTAAGAAGGCAAGATATCCAATCAGCACCATATCACACTCATCCTTCACACCAAAAGACTCTACAGGAGAAGGGTTACTTTTCTGTGCTATCGCAAGCACACGGAAGCCTTTTTCATTCAGCTCATCCACTGTTTTCAAAATCCGCCGGCGAACCTCCTTCGTAAGAGGATGCACACTGCCGTCGCACTCTGCATAGGCACAAATGGAGAGCATTTCCTCCACAGCCCCCTTGGTTACCATCTGCGTCTTTCCGTTTTTATCCTGCACCACAGTTGTCAAACGGCGGCGTGTGAAATCAAAGGGAATTTCATCCACCTTCACGTAGTTTTCGGACAAATCCAGTAATCTGGAATCGGTCTCCTCTGCCTCCTCCGTTTTATGAATAATCGCCACATCCATCAGGTTTTTATAGCCTGTCTGGAAATAGCTGTTTAAGTAGGCATGGCGCAGTACTCTTGTATCATCCTCGCCGTTTACATTCCAATGATATTCCAAAACAACTCTATCCTGCGTGAGTGTCCCTGTTTTGTCGGTGCAAAGAATATCCATCGCACCAAAATTCTGAATCGAATTGAGATTCTTCACAATAGTCTGCTTTTTGCTCATCGAAACCGCACCTTTGGCAAGGCAGGTTGTCACAATCATGGGCAGCATTTCCGGTGTTAAGCCGACAGCAATCGAGATGCCAAACAAAAAGGCATTCAGCCAGTCCCCCTTCGTAATCCCGTTGATAAAGAAAACAAGAGGCACCATGACAAGCATAAACCGAATCAACACCCACGAAACCGCATTGACCCCCTTGGTAAAGCTCGTCTCCACAGCCTCCCCTGCAATCGCAGATGCCATAGAGCCAAACAGCGTAGCGTCTCCGGTGCTGACAACAACCGCAGCTGCACTGCCCGAAATCACGTTGCTTCCCATGAATGCAATATTGGTATAATCGGTTATACTCTCCTTCTGCACACTTCTGCTCGGTGTTTTTTCGATAGGCTCACTTTCGCCCGTCAAGCTGGATTGGCTGATGAATAAGTCCTTCGCCTCTAAAATGCGGACATCCGCAGGAATCATATCCCCTGCCGCCAAATGCACAATGTCGCCCACAACCAAATCATCCATCGGAATTTCTATCTTTTCCTGCTCTCTGCGAGTAACGGTGCAGGTCGTTGTTATCATTGCCAGCAGCTTTTCCGCTGCATTGCCGCTTCTGGATTCCTGCACAAAGCGCAGTGTGCCGGAAATAATAACCATTGTCAAAATGATGACTACGGTTAAGGGATCAAAGTCCTCCGGCGCGCTCCCCAAAAGTGCAAAATAAGGGAACACCATATCCGTTATGGTGGATACCACAGCCAGACAGAACAAAATCGCCGTAAATGGATTGATAAAAGCACCTGCCAGACATTTCGCCAGAGATTGCTTTTTCTCATGTGTCACTTTATTTGAGCCGTACTTGGTGCGGCTGACCGCCACTGCCTCTGCATCCAGTCCCCGCAGGGTGGTATGCAGGCTTTTCAAAACCTCCTGCACAGGATTGGCAGCCGCAAATTGAATACGCTGGTTCTGCTCATCCCGCAGCACTGCCTTTTCCACCGTCTGCCGCACAGCCATGCGGTTTTCTTTCTTGTTCATTTCTCATACCTCCTTTTTCTGCGATTATTTTCTGTAATACCGATTGCTTTTTTCGATATACCAAACATCAAAGCCTGCCACAATGAACCATGCAATCATGGCAATCGCAAACCAATGGCTTGTAGGTACCATTTCTCTCGGTGCCTTTCACAGAATACAAAAATCGCAAGGAAAATCACATGATTAAAACCTTGCGATTTCCTTGCGATTTAGCAAGAATTTTGGCGGACAAAAATATGCCCGCCAAATTTGTTACACCCGATCATTAAATTTATAGCCAATGCCCCAAATCGTCAGAATATATTTCGGCTCATCCGGATTGGGTTCGATTTTCTTTCGCAGCTTTCGGATGAACGCCATGATATTGCTATCATCCAAAAGATAATTTTCAGACCAAACCGCTTTATAGATTTGCTCCTTTGTAAAAACCTCTCCTCTGTTTTGTGCAAGAAAATAGAGGATTTCAAACTCCTTCGGCGTAAGAGAAACCTCCGCTCCCTGCATCCTCACTCTCCTGCTCTTCGGATAAATTTCCAGCGCACCGATTCGTATTTCATCGGAGGGCGGGAGAGAGGACTCCGCCTCCTTCGAGGTACTCAAAAGCAGTGACGTTGCCTCTCCGCTGAGCATATCATGTATGCCCGAAAGCAAATCCTCCGCACATTCACTTTCCGGCGGCTCCTGTATCAGCTTCTCCAGCAGCCATTGTGCAAGGACAGAATCCATTGAAACAAAACCAATCTTCTTTTTCACGACGGATTCCTCCTTTCAAATCAGCTCATGATATTTCTTCTGATAAAAGGCCTTAACCACCGTTGTCAGAAGCATATACAGCAATGCCACAATCAACAAAAATATGAAATACCAAAATGGCAAATGCGTCAGGCCGAAAAATGCCGCCCCCTTGGTAAAGGTAATTGCGGTAAAAGCAATGATACCCGCAAGGGTAATGCAAATCACCGGTGCAGATGGTCTGCTTTGCACAAAGGGAATCTTTCGTGTACGCAGGAAATGCAAAATCAACACCTGTGTCCACATGGACTCCAAAAACCACCCCGTCTGAAACAGAGCTATATATTGCATCTGCATTGCAGAATCGGTAAGGCTTTGATACGTCACTCCGCCGCACAGCATCGGGCAGAGAATATAATACAAAAACAAAAACGTCACGATATCAAACAAAGAGCTGATTGGCCCAAAGGAAAGCATAAACCGCCCCAATGTCCTCCCGGACCAATCCCTTGGAGAAAGAGTTTCCTCCTCATCCACATTATCCCAGGGCAGAATGATACACAGCACATCATACAGCAGATTCAACAGCAAAATCTGCAAGGAGGTCATTGGCAAAAACGGCAAAAACGCACTGGCACACACAATGGAAAAAATGTTGCCGAAGTTCGAACTTGCTGTAATTTTAATATATTTGAGCATATTGGTAAAAGTTTTTCGCCCCTCCAAAATGCCCTGCTCCAGCACACCCAAATCCTTTTGCAACAGCACCACATCCGCCGCATCCTTCGCCGCATCCACGGCAGTATCCACCGAAATGCCTACATTTGCCTCACAAAGTGCAGGAATATCGTTAATGCCATCCCCCAAAAATCCGACAGTATGCCCATTTTGGCTCAAGGCGGAAACCAGACGCACCTTTTGCCCCGGTGTCAGCTCCGCAAAAACATGGATTTTTTCAACGGCTGCGCCAAGTACTGCATCCGTCATCTCATCCATCTGCGCACCTGTCAGCACCGTTTCGGAGGGAATCCCTACCCTGCGGCAGACGGAAACTGCCACATCTGCTTGGTCTCCCGTCAGAATCTTCGGGGTAACCTTCAGCCTTTTGAGCGCCTCCACAGAGGTTTTTGCGGTTTTCTTCGGTGCATCAAAAAAGGCAAGATAGCCCATCAAAATCATGCTTTGTTCATCCTCCGGCAAAATCCGATTTTGCTTTTCTATCCTCTTTCGTGCAACAGCAATCACCTTCATCCCATCCTGCAGCATTTCATCCACCACAGAGGCCACGCTTCGCATCTTATCCTCATCCATCGGCAAAATGGCATCCCGATATTCCACAAAGCCGCAGCGCGCCACAACATGCGCAATATCCCCCTTGATAATGAGCTGCCCTGCTCCGTTTGCCTCCGTCACAAGCGTGCTGACAAATTTACGGGCATAATCAAACGGAATCTCGTCCGTTTTTTGATACTGCGCAAGCAATCTTGTATAATACGCACTGCGCCCCGGCATTGTCTGGCACGCAAGAATGGCATTATCAATGGGATTGCAGACACCCGAATGATACATACTGTTCAAAAAGGCAAAATCCAGCACCCTTGTGCTTTCGTTCCCCAGCACATCCATGTAGTATTCCAGCAAAATGCTCTCATTCGTCAGCGTTCCCGTTTTATCCATACAAAGCACATCCATACTGCCAAAGCCCTGCATGGCGTTGATATCCTTGATGATGGTCTGCTTACGGCTCATGCTCAGGCTGCCCCTCGCAAGGCAGGCGGTAATTACCATCGGCAGCATTTCCGGCATCAGCCCTACCGCAACGGAAAGCGCAAACGCAAAGGATTCCAACCATTTTCCGCCCGTCAGCCTTAACAGCACAAACACAATGGGAATCAGCACCACAATAAAGCGAAGCATTACCCATGCAATCGAATTGGCACCCTTTTGGAACGACTGCTTCTCCTCTGCATCCGATTTTTCAAAGCTGCCGTATAACGTATCCTTCCCAACCGCAAGCACAATTCCCTCGCCCTTGCCGCCGATAACCGTTGTTGCCATAAAGGCAAGATTTTCAAGCTGTGTCAGCGTTTCCGTACTGCCATAGCTGAGGGTATTGCAGTTTTTTTCCAGAATCGCACTTTCGCCCGTGATGGCAGCCTGCGAAATAAATAAATCACTGACCTTCGTTAAACGGATATCCGCAGGCACGCGGTCTCCTGCCGAAAGCAGAACAATATCCCCGACCACCAATTCTTCCGCTGCGATTTCCTGCAGCTCTCCCGCTCGCCGAACTGTAATGCTTTCGTGAATCAGCCGTTCCAGCTGCTGCGCCGCATTCTTCGCCCGCAGCTCCTGAATCAGACGGATTACACCGCTCGTCAAAATCATGGAGAAAATGATGATGGCAGTGGTGGCGTTTCTGGCAAAATTAGAGGCAAGCACAACATCGGTTGCCAAGGAAATCATCCCAAGCACAAAAAGAATAATATGAAACGGGTTGATAAAGGCACGCCGCAAACAGCGCAGCATGGTATCCTTCTTCCGTTTTGCAAAGCTGTTTTCACCGTATCTCCGGCGCATGCCATCCACCTGTTCGGGAAACAGTCCCTGCGGGGAAGCCCCAATCTCTTTATAAATTTCCGATATTTCACGATAAGCGTATTTTTTGATACAACAATCAATCAAGGTTGTTTTTGACACGAAATAGCTCCTCCTTTGCGATACATATATTGCTATTTTAACATCATTCGCAAAAAACGCCACGCTTATATTCTTGCTTTTTTCTTGCATTTACACAAAACAGCCCTTTGCCCTCCTGTATACGCAATTTTTCAAACAACAAAGACAGCTGTAATTTTTTCGTCAGCTGCCTTTGTTTCGTTCAGATATTTAATTATAAGCCCTTCTCTGATAGCAAATTATAGTGCAGCATACAGAGCATTTTCTTGTCACCACTTTTTGAATCATCCTTCGGAAAGCAGAGCACACCATCAGCCTTAGCTCTCAATCGCAGCATTCGCAAGCCTACAATACTTTATTCCGTTTTTCTCATAAATCTCAAAGGTTCCTGTGACGGTTATCTCTGCGTTTAGCTCCGGATAATCGTCCGGATAGGTGTACTCATCGGTCGGAATAAAATCCAATCCCTGTGAACAGCAAGCCATCGCATCGGCAATGATGCAGGCAAAATATTGTTCCTTTGTTTCGGGGTCCTCGTAATATGCAAAAGCACCCTTCATTTTAATCGTTTTCCCAATATAGTCATCAGGGGTGTAGAGCATATTGTAAACCTCAGAATAGACCATTGTACTGCTGAGCTTTGTCAGGTCAACATCAATGCCGTCTGCGCTTTGCACAGGCGCGGAGGCAGCAGGCGCAGACCCCGATTCCTTTTCCATCGATTGATTTTGTGAAACAGAAGAACTCGTTGTCTGATTATCGGCTGTCTCTTTATCTTCCTCACCTCCGCAGGCGACAAGAGCGCAAAGCATCAGGATAATCAATACTACGCAAAACAGTTTTTTCATTTTCTCACACCTCCGATAGCCGTACCTGCCAGCCACGATAGACCAAAAGCGACAATCTGAACAGCAACGATTGTTGAGCCTACCGGTGTTCCGGCGAGGATAGATGCCAGAATACCGATCAGCGAACACAACACCGACAAAACTGCGGCGCAGATCGTCACGCTGCGGAAGCTCTTGAACATCCGCATAGCGGACAACGCCGGGAAAATTACCAGTGCGGAGATGAGCAGAGAGCCGACAAGGTTCATTGCCAGCACGATGATGATGGCAACAACGATGGCAATCAACAGATTGTAAAGCCCTGCCTTTGTGCCGGTTGCCCTTGCAAAGTCCTCATCAAAGGTCACAGCGAAGATTTTATTGTAAAACAGGATAAACACCACCACAACCAGCACCGACATTCCAACGCAAAGCCACACTTCTACAGGAGACAGTGTCAGGATGGAGGTGGAGCCAAACAGTGTACTGCACACATCACCCGAAAGGTTGGATGAGGTGGAGAAAATATTCATCACCAGATAGCCGATGGCAAGCGCTCCCACCGAAATCATGGCAATCGCCGCATCGCCCTTGATTTTCGCGTTCTGCCCTGTACGCAAAAGCAGCACGGCGCTGCTGATCGTAATGACCATGACCAGCGGCATTTCATTTGTGATTTGCAGCACGGCGGCAATCGCCATTGCACCAAATGCCACATGGGAAAGCCCGTCACCGATGAAGGAGAACCGTTTCAGCACCAGCGTCACGCCCAGCAAGGACGAGCATAGCGCAATCAGCACGCCGACTACCAGCGCATAGCGGACAAAGGGATATGTCCAATAGAGGGTCAGCTTTTCCAAAATAGCGGTCATTGTTCATCGCCCCCCTTCTCTGCGGCAAACAGCCGCCCCTGCGGGCTTCTGAGATATTCCGCTTTTGTTCCGAAAAAAACGGTGTCTCCAATATGCAGAAGATGGCTGGCATATTGAACTGCGGCAGTAATATCGTGCGAAATCATAATTACCGTAATGCCATCGTTTCGGTTAAGCTCTTCGATAAGCGCATACATTTCCGCTGTCACCTTAGGATCAAGTCCGGAAACAGGCTCGTCGAGAAGCAACATTTTTCGAGTGGCACACAGCGCACGGGCAAGCAGAACCCTCTGCTGCTGTCCGCCGGACAGCTCCCGATAGCAGCGTTTTGCAAGCTGTGCAATCTGCATCCTGTCCATAGCCGCCGCCGCAAGCTGCTTTTCTTCTTTGCTATAAAAAGGACGGCTGCCACAGCGTCCCTGACATCCGGAGAGAACGATTTCTCTCACGGCTGCCGGGAAGTCCTTCTGGACAACGGTCTGCTGCGGCAGATAGCCGATTTCATTTTTCCTCAGCCCATCGCCTGTCAAAATTCTGCCGCTGATAGGTGGCTGCAAGCCGAGAATCGTTTTCATAAGTGTACTCTTGCCGGAACCATTTTCTCCTACGATGCAGAGATAGCTGCCTGCAAAAATCTCAAAATTGAGTTCCTGCAAAACGGACTTTCCCTCATAGCCGACGCAGAGCCTTTGACAAGTGAGCTGAGCCATGAGCCTGCCTCCTTATCTCAATACTTCCTTCAGCACGGAAAGGTTTTTCTCCATAACGGAGAGGTAAGTCGTGCCGTTTTTCACATCTTTAGAAGTGGTGGATTGCATGGAATCCATCGTCAGCACCCTTTGATTTTTCGCTGTCGTGTTCCGAACAATGGTTTCGGCAATCTTGTGCTGTGCGCCCTCAATAGTCAAAACGCAGGGCAGCTTCCATTCGTCCACCCTCTTGGCAAGAAACGAAATGGTCTCAAAGCCGGCTTCGGTTTCAGCGGAGCAGCCAACAAAAGCGGCATAGTAGCGCAGACCATAATCATCCACCAGATAGCGGAACGGAAAACGGTCGCCAAACAGGATGGTTTTATTGCTTGCTGCGTCCACGGCTGTCTGATACTCTGCATCAAGAGCAGACAGCTTCTTTACATAAGCATCGGCATTGGCGGCATAGATATCCTTGCTATCGGGATCAAGCTCCTGCAAGGCTTTGGAAATCACTCTGACCAGCATTTTGGCATTTTTCAGGGACAGCCAAACATGCTCGTCAGCTTCCTCCTCGTGCTCGTGTTCCTCTGCATCCTCGTGCTCATGTTCCTCTGCATCCTCGTGCTCGTGCTCCTCCTCCTGCATCCCCTCAACGATTTCTTCCGTTTTTACGGAATCACCCAGTACCTCCAGCAAATTGATGACCTTCATATTCCTGTTGGCGGCATTTCTCAGAGCATCCTCCACCCATTCGTCGGACTCGCCGCCTACATAGATAAACAGGTCGCAATCTGAGATTTTAACAATATCATCAGCGGTAGGCTGATAGCTGTGCAGGTCAACGCCGTTATCCAGCAGCATTGTAATTTCTGCGTTATCAGCCTTTTCACCAAGGATTTCCCTAACCCAGTCATATTCAGGAAAAATGGTGGTGACAATGCTCAGTTTGTCTGTCTGATTGGTATCATTCTGCTTTCCGCAGCCGGCAAGAGCGGCGACAAGCATGAAAAGCGCAAGCAGCAGCGCAGTTATCTTTTTCATGATTATATTTACCTCCGAATTATAATAAGAACTAAAAATAGGCACAAAAATACAAGGGTAACAGCAACGCCGCAAAAGCCTATCCGAAAACAGATAGACTTCACCCTTGTAAAAGGCTCTTATTTAATTCGAAAGCTTCACCTTGAGAGATACCAAGGTATCTCTTTGTGCATAGTCCGTGCAGAGAGAAATACACCTGCACAAAATATATGTAAACGCAACAGCAACGGCTGTAACGCATACAGCAAGCGAAAGGCTTTTCAGTGTGTTTTGGCAAGCATCAACCTGATAGCAAATCGGGCAGCCTTCGCCCACGCAATCGTGGTCGGCTTCTGCCGCAACAAAAAAAGCAGAGTAAAGCATGATGACCAGAATGGTCACGGCAAGAAGCAATGCTGCAATTCTATTTCTCTTTTTTCTTTCCATTCTGCTCACCACCCTTCTATTTTCTACTCTTTTATTTTCTGCAATCGGCACAAACGCCATACAGAATCGTTTCCGTTTTGTCGATTTGAAAGCCTGTGCTTTCCAACGTGCTCTGCAGAAGCTGCGCCGCTTCCTTTTCTCCAAGATGAATGCTTTTGCCGCATACCCGACAGGATAGATGCAGACTGTCCTTACATTCCTCTGCGGCAATATATTGATAATACACCTCTCTGGTGTTCTCTCGGATACTGCGCTTCAGAATTCCCTCCTCCTCCAAGGCGGATAAATTACGATAAACGGCGCTGATGCTGATACTCTCTGCCGTCAGTGCATCGGCTATCTGCCGTGCGGTCATCTGTTCATCTGTATGCTTTGAAAGATATTCGAGAAGCTGCTTGCGCTGCCGCGTCAGATACCTTGCCATCAGCCACCCCTCCAATTTGCAACTTATTTGCAAATTAGTATACCGTACTGTTTTGCATTTGTCAATATGCGAATTGATTGCAAATAGAGGGTATCGCCATCGAGCGGCAATCCATTTCCAAGAGCCACATTGTTAAAAAAATTGAAAAAATTTAAAAAAATTTGCATTTTAGGTGAGAGTTTTTCCGATTTTATGTACCTATATAAGTGAAAGGACTTTTCAGCCAAAGCTTCACACAAACGGAGAAAGGAGGTTCGAACGATATGTACGATACCGCAATACGAGTCGCGCTCGTCAAGCAAAGAGTGCGCGAAAACACCCGTTGGATGCAGCCTCGGCACGATACTGCTGTGGGAGAACGCGAACGGCCATGTGCCGGTGAACGTCGTTTCCTTTGCAGCGGCGGCAGCGATTATCGCGCTGTGCATTCGGCTCAGAAACAGAGAAAATCAGAAAAAAGGTGGGACGAGCAAGTCCAACCGAAACGAACAGGAGGAGAAAGCCTATGAAGAAACGAATACTCAGCATCTTGCTTTGCCTTTGCATGGCGGCGTGTATGCTCCCCACCGCGGCGTTTGCGGCAGATACAGGAAAGGCGATTCAGCTTGGCACAAACGCACTGAATGAAAATGTAAACACAGCGGCCGCGCCGACCGTGTATTTCGGGCAAAACCAAGAAAATAATCCCGGTGCATGGCGTGTAATCGGCTATGACGGAAACGGTGTTGCCGGCGCACAGGAGGATATGACCCTGCTTGCAGCGGGCAGCATGGGAGAAGCTGTGTTTGACAACGATTGCTTGAGCAACGAATATGCACCGAGTGATTTGAAAACCGCAATAGACGCGCTTGCCGGAAAGCTGACGACAAAAGAAAATGCTGCCGTAAAGAAACGGACGCTTACAAGCGGAAGTCACAACGGAGAAAATACCGACTGTGTAGCAGGAGGGCAGGTGGATAACGCTGTATTCTGGCCGCTTTCCTCAAAAGAGGCTATTGCGGTAAATGAGGATCTGCGTGTCGTGGATCCCGAGCATCCGACTTGGGCGACAAGCAATTGGTGGCTGCGCTCCCCCGGCTCCCAGGCTTATTATGTCGCCGTCGTGAATCCTGATGGTTCTGTCCACTACTCTGGGTACACTATCCGCATCTACCGAACGCGGGGTGTGCGTCCCGCTTTTAACTTAAATCTGAACTCTGTCCTTTTTGCATCTGCCGCCGTGGACGGAAAGCCCGACGGGGAATTGACCCCGATTTCCGAATACACCGGAAACGAATGGAAATTGACGCTTTTAGATAATAGCCGCAATTTTGCCGTAACGGAAACAACCGCCAGCGGCGACCCCGGTGATACCCTTACACTGCATTACAACGGGGCGACCACAGGGACAAATGAATATATCTCCGTCATCCTTGCGGATAACAGCGGCGCAAAGTATTACGGCAGAGTGGCGCAGCCTGCCGAAGAAAGCGGAACAGTTGAAATCAAAATCCCGTCCGACATTGCACCGGGCAGCTATACCTTAAAGGTCTTCAGCGAGCAGTGCAACGGCGATAAAAAGACCGACTATGCCAGTGATTTCACAGACATTGCGTTGACGGTGGAAAAGCAGGCGGACGAGCAGTTCACCCTCGCCCCCGGCGGCACCTATTACTTTGACCTCTCCGACGAAAACATTCCCGGAACGGCAAACGATTCTCTGCCGGACAGTACGCTGCACTATGTTCCCTTTACCTACGCCGGAGCAGTGGATGCATATTCGCTGAAAAATGAGGTTGACACAGATACCACCTCCTACAAACACAGCCTGTTTGTGGCGGACTATGCCGTAACGCATACGGTAAGCTGGGATAACCTGAATACCGCAGATCTGATTTTCGGCAAGGGCTACGCCGCAGGCGGCGTGAACTATACACTGCGTGCGCCGTCCGTGGGAAGTGATCGTACAGGCTTGAATGAGTCCCAGCGTGGCACGCCACAAATCAACGAATGGGATAAGCTACTGGACAAGAACGACGGATATATCAAAAACTGGAAGCGGATGGCTTCCTGGGGGCAAGACACCAGACCCGATAATTCGACTCCATTCCGTGCGGTTCGCGGGTTCCACTCGGCCCGCGGCTGGGAGTTCAACTCGTCCTCGTACCAGAACGGCATCCTCGGTTTCCGCCCCGTCCTTGAAGTCCTGAACCCTGACACACTGGGTTCTGACGGACTGAAGGTCGTTACCCTTGACCTGAACGGCGGCAAGCTGGGTGGTAGCTCCGATGCTATTCAGATCATCGTGAAAAAAGGCGAGAGCTTTACTGCACCCTCTGCCGAGGGACTGCCCCGCCCGGACGGCATTTCGGAAGACGCGCAGCTGTATTGGTCGGATGAAAATGGGAACTGCTATAAACCCGGCGATACCGTACCTGCCGATGTTTCCATGCTTTCGATCACTGGCGACTATGAGGTGATTTACCTCCCCGGCACATACGGCACCGGCAGTGCGGTGACGGATATGAAACCCCACAACAATATTCTTACCCTGCGCGGCGCTTTGTTCACCCGCGCGGGCTACACGCAAGTAGGCTGGTCAACCGTTGACGGCGGCGAAAAGGTGTATGGCTTTGAAGATATTTATACCAAAAACGAGGCGCTGACGCTCTATCCTGTGTGGAATACGAATAAATACACAATAACCTTTGATACCAACGGCGGAAGTGAGATTGCACCCATTACACAGGACTACGGTACGGAAATTACCGCCCCTGACAACCCGACAAGAAAAGGTTATACCTTTAAGGGATGGGATAAGGAAATCCCCAGAACCATGCCTGTGGAGAATATAACGGTTAAAGCACAATGGGAAATCAATCAGTACACAATAACCTTTGATACAAACGGCGGAAGTGAGATTGCACCCATTACACAGGACTACGGCACAGAAATTACCGCCCCTGACAATCCTACAAGAAAAGGTTATACCTTTAAGGGTTGGGATAAGGAAATCCCCAAAGCCATGCCTGCCGAAAACATTACAATCACGGCACGGTGGAAAGATACCGAAAAGCCGACGGGCGAAATTATCATAGGCACAAATAAATGGAATCAATTCTTAAACGAGCTTACCTTTGGCATATTCTTTAAGGATACACAGGAGGTAACTATAAATGCCGTAGATAACAGCGGAGTTGTGTTTGTATCCTATTTGGTAACAGATAAGGAGCTTTCCGAGGCTGAACTGAACTCTCTTGTATTCCGTGCGTATGAAGAACCGTTTTGCATAGACCCCAACGGAGAATATATTGTTTATGTAATGCTTGTTGATGAAAATATTAACATAACATACCTTCGCTCCGACCGTATAACGCTTGATAATATTCAGCCTGTAATCAGCGGTATTGAGAACGGCAAGACCTATTGTGAGGCACAAACCGTTACTGTTGATGAGAAGTATGTTGATACCGTTACCGTAAACGGTACGGCGGTTACGCTTGATGCAGACGGAGGTTTTGTTCTCCCACCGACAAACGGTGAGCAGAAGATAGTTGTCACCGACAAAGCGGGCAATAATGCAGAGATGACCGTAACAGTCAACAACGGTCATACCTTTGGCGAATGGGTATCTGACAATAACGGTAAGCATACCCGAAAATGTACCGTGGACGGATGCGATGCGTTTGAAACCGAAAATTGCTCAGGCGGCAATGCCACCTGTACCGAAAAGGCGGTATGTGATGTCTGCGGTAAAGCCTACGGAGAATTTGACGGAACAAACCACGAGGGCGGTGTACAGGAGTGGACAACAAGAACCGCTTTTAATCACGAACAAAAATGGAACTGCTGTGGTGCTGTGATTGTGGCAAGTGAAGCACATGAATGGAAAGACGGTGTGTGCCGAGAATGCGGATATGTATGTCTGCATAATGACGCAGATAAAGACCATATCTGCGATTATTGCAAAAAGACAATCTCTGAGCATGTAGATAAGGATAAAAACCATATCTGCGACTACTGCGAAAAGACAATCTCTGCTCGTGAAGATGCGCCAACCGAAGAAATCAAAAAGGCTAACACCGTAACGGCTAAATTGCCTGATGATTCAAAGTCCCCTCAGACAGGCGACAACAGCAACCTTATTTTGTGGATTGCATTGCTGATTATCAGTGGCGGCGTTATGAAAGGAGTAACGGCATTCGGTAAGAGTAAAAAACATTCTGCCAAAATTAAAGATAAGTAATATTTTACGCTCTGTCATGGAAATATAGTGAGTACGGCACAGTAGGTATAGAAACCGCTGTGCCGTATTTCTTTCAGAATGACTGCTTTTGAAAAACAGGCACTTTCTCGGTCATCATACGATAAACAAAGACAAAGAATAAATGCGAAATCCGGAATTTAATGCCAATACTTCCGAAAATCGGCACACAAGTTTGTCAATAAATTCGTATAGTTGCATTTGTTTTTATTTATGATACAATTAAAAGCAACAAACTTAATAAATTCTTATGCAGGTAAAATTCGGAAAATATGCCGATAGCCTTGCACGAAAAAGTAAAATTGTTTCAAATTGCTATTGCACTTTTGTGATTTTTTCTTATATCTCTTTTATAATAAATCAAAATGTGATACAATATGACTGATAATCTGAAAACGGAGTTGATTAAATGAATTTCATCAACAGAAATGAAATTGCAAACGGTGTTTACTTTACAAACATTAAGGACAGCCGTTTTAAAACTATGAAAATCAGCGTGAATATTGTTGTTCCGCTTTCTGCCGAAACAGCGTCGGAGAATGCGCTTGTGGGCGGATTGCTTGTTCGTTCATGCAAAAAATATCCCGATTTTACTGTTCTCAGCAAAAAACTCAGCTCACTTTACGGTGCAGACCTCACTTCATCGCTTTCAAAACACGGTGAAAGCCAGGTAATTAAAATTTCCGTATCAGGTCTTGATGACAGATATTCTCTTGATGATGTCAGCATTGCAAAAGAACTTTCGGAGCTTTTGTGCAGCGTGATTTTTGAGCCGAATGTCAAGAACAACGCTTTTATTGAAAGTGAACTTGAACAGGAACGCAGACAACTTCTTGATGTGATTGATTCGGAATTCAACGAAAAGCGAATCTATGCAATGGGACAGCTTATAAAGCATATGTGCAAGGATGAGGTTTTTGGAATCAAGCGTTACGGTACAACCGAAAAAATCAAGGCCGCAACTGCCGAATCACTCTGCAAGGCATGGCAGAATCTTCTCAAAACCGCAAAATTTGAGATTCTCTATATAGGCGACAGCCCTGCCGATAAGGCGAAGGAGGTTTTTGCTAAAGCCTTTGCAAATATTGAAAGAAATGTTGTGACTTCGTCTACTGATGTTGTTAAGAATGTTTCAAAAGAAAAACATATTACAGAGGAAATGGAGCTCTCACAGTCAAAACTTGTCATGGGATTCAGAACACAGATTTCCGCAGGTGATGAAGAGGCGGTTGCCGAAAGACTTATGTGTGCTGTTCTCGGCGGTACTGCAAGCTCAAAACTCTTTAACAATGTTCGTGAAAAGCAGAGCCTTTGCTATTACTGCTCGTCCTCCTATGATTCAATCAAGGGCATAATGTACATCAACAGCGGCGTTGAGGGCGAAAATCTTGAAAAAGCCGAAAAAGCTATTCTCAAAGAAATTGAGGACATGAAGAACGGCGAAATTACAGATTTTGAAATTGAGGCAACAAAGCTTGCTGTTGTTAATTCATTCAAGTCAAGCAGCGACAGCGTAAGCGGTATTGAAAACTGGTACACAGGAAGAATCTTTAACGGTGACCTTGAAACTGTTGAAGAAGTTTCTGCTGAGGTTAATGCCGTTACAAAAGAGCAGATTGTAAATGCCGCAAACAAGCTCTTGCTCGATACGGTTTATGTTCTCAAAAATAAGTAAGGGAGGCGGACAGAATGAATATTACAGAAATTAAATCGGAAATTGCAGGCGACAGCTATTATAAAGTTGAACATCCATCGGGACTTACAATTTTTGTTTATCCAAAAGAGGGTTACACTTCTTCATATGCAATTTTCGGCACACGCTACGGCAGTATCAACACAAAGTTTTCCGTTAACGGCGGTGATATAATTACAGTTCCCGACGGTATCGCCCATTACCTTGAACACAAGCTTTTTGAAAGTGAAGATGGTGATGCGTTTGTAAGATACGCAAAAACAGGTGCAAATGCAAACGCATATACAAGCTTTGAAAAAACCTGCTATCTTTTCTCATGTACGGACAAGTTTGACGAAAGTCTTGAAATTCTTCTTGATTTTGTTCAGGATCCCTACTTTACGGCTCAGACAGTTGCAAAGGAACAGGGCATTATCGGTCAGGAAATCAAAATGTACGACGACTCTCCCGATTGGCGAGTAATGTTTAATATGCTTGAGGGTATGTACCACAATCACCCTGTAAAAATTGATATTGCAGGTACGGTTGAAACAATTGCGGAAATTACAGCCGAAAAGCTTTATGAAGTTTACAATGTGTTCTACAACCTCAATAATATGATTCTCTGCGTTGCGGGTAATGTAACGGTTGACTGTGTGCTTAAAGTTGCCGACAAAATGCTCAAGCCTTGTGAGAAAAAGGAAATCAAAAACTATTTTGAAACAGAGCCTTATGAAATCAAAGAACCTTATGTTGAGCAGACTTTCCCTGTTTCAATGCCTTTGTTCAATCTCGGCTTCAAAGAGAAAGCAGACAAGCCTCTTAACGAAAAGCAGCTTGCATGCACAGATATTCTTCTTTCGGCACTTGCATCAAACACGAGCATACTCTACAGAAATCTTATGGATTCAAACCTCATCAATTCAAGCTTTTCTTATGAACTCTTTGAAGGCCCGGGTTATTGCTCGGTAATCTTCGGCGGTGAATCAAGAGCGCCGAAACAGGCGGCTGAGATGATTAAGCAGTATATCTCGGATATTAAGAAAAACGGTATTGATAAAGAGGACTTTGAAATTGCAAGAAAGTCTGTTTATGGTGATTCGGTTTCATCGCTCAACTCAGTAAGCGCAATTTCAAATTCAATCATCGACTACGCAATGCAGGGTAACGAAATTTTTGCCTACATTGATGCGGTTGCAAATGCAAAGCTTGAGGATATCAACGCAAGGCTTGCCGAGATGCTCGATGTTGACAACTGTACTTTGTCTGTTGTAAAACAGCCCGAAGAGGTGTAATTATGCCGTATCATGTGCAGTTTCCCGGATTTGGCTGGGAATTTGATATTAACCCGATTGCATTTTCAATCGGTGATTACAAGGTCTATTGGTACGGAATAATCATCGCCTGCGGACTTTTGCTTGCCGTACTTTATGCGTGGAAAAGCGCTCCCCGTTACAAGGTTGACGGTTCAAAGCTTATCAACTGTGTTTTTGCAGGAATGATAACGGGAATTATCGGTGCAAGACTGTACTTCTGTTTCTTCAAATGGGATTATTACGGACAGAACCCGATTGAAATTCTCTATATCAACAACGGCGGACTTGCTATTTACGGCGGAATAATCGGTGCGTTGCTCGGCGGTCTGACTGTTGCCAAAATACAGAAAATGGAAATCATGCCTGTTCTTGACATTGCAATGGTCGGTTTCCTTATCGGACAGGGAATAGGCAGATGGGGCAATTTTATGAATCAGGAGGCATACGGCTCTCCTACGGATTTGCCCTGGAGAATGATGAGCGAGGGAACAGACAACATAGGAGTTCACCCGTGTTTCTTCTATGAATCAATGTGGTGTCTGCTCGGATTTGTACTTCTCCATTTCTACGGAAAATATAAGCAGAAATATTCGGGACAGATTTTCTTTATGTACCTTGTATGGTACGGATTTGAAAGAACAGTTGTTGAAGGACTCAGAACAGACAGCCTTTATCTTCCGTTCCAAATTTTCGGAGCAGACATAAGGGTGTCACAGGTTCTTTCAGCAGTAATTTTTATAACAGGTATTGTATTCTTAATTATCAACAGAAAAAAGGAGGATTCTTTCTATGCAGATTATCGACGGAAAAAAGGTATCGGCACAGGTAAAGGAAGAGGTAAAGAGGCAGACGCTTGAGTTAAAGGAAACTCACAAAATAACCCCCGGTCTTGCGGTAGTAATCGTAGGTGACGATCCGGCGTCAAGAGTATATGTAAACAACAAGAAAAAGGCTTGTGAATTTGTAGGCTTTAAGTCTGAGGAGTATGCACTTCCTGCCGAAACAACACAGGAAGAACTTTTAAACCTTGTTGAAACTCTCAACAATAAGAAGGATATCAACGGTATTCTTGTTCAGCTTCCGTTGCCGGAACACCTTGATGACAAGGCTGTTATTGAGGCAATCAGCCCGCTTAAAGATGTTGACGCATTCCATGCCGTAAATGTCGGCAAAATTATGCTCGGCGAGTATGATTTTCTTCCATGCACGCCTGCGGGCGTAATGGAGATGCTCCATTCCTACAACATTGAAGTAAGCGGTAAAAACTGCGTTGTAATCGGCAGAAGTAATATCGTAGGCAAGCCTATGGCAATGCTTTTGCTCCACGAAAACGGCACGGTAACAATCTGTCACAGCAGAACAAAGAATCTTGCTGAAATCTGTTCACAGGCAGATATACTCGTAGCCGCAGTCGGCAGACCGAAGTTTGTTACTGCCGATATGGTAAAAGAGGGTGCGGTTGTGATTGATGTCGGTATGGACAGGGATGAAAACGGCAAACTCTGCGGTGATGTTGATTTTGAAAATGTCAAGGATAAATGCTCGTTTATCACACCCGTGCCGGGCGGTGTAGGTCCTATGACAATTTCAACTCTTATGAAAAATACTCTCAAGGCTTGCAGAATACAGAATAACATTTGATATACTCAAAAAATATCGGGAAAATTGTTGACAGAAAGTTTTCTTTGTGGTATAGTATATAAGCCGCATATTGTGGGTTTTAAGTGATTCGTTCCACCTGCACATAGCGAGCCCAATGTAAAGGATGGTACTAAAATGTACGCAGTTATTCAGACAGGCGGCAAGCAGTACAAGGTAACTAACGATGAGGTTATCTTCATCGAGAAGCTTGACGCAGAAGCAAACGACACAGTAACATTTGATGTTGTGGCAGTCGGCACAGACGACGGCATCAAGGTTGGCACACCGCTCGTTGAGGGTGCTAAGGTTACAGGTGAAGTTGTAAAGAACGGTAAAGGCAAAAAAATCAGAGTTTGCACTTACAAGCCTAAGAAGGGCGAAAAGAGAGCAAAAGGTCACAGACAGCCTTACACACAGGTTAAGATTACTTCAATCGAAGCCTAAAAATGACTACGGTAACATTTTTAAAATCAGATGATATAATTTGCGGTTTTGAAATATCGGGGCACTCCGACTTTGCCGAAGAGGGCAGCGATATTGTATGTGCGGCAATCAGTTCTGCCGCATATATGACTGCAAATACTGTCACCGAGATTTTGCATATTAATGCACAGGTTACCGAGGATGACGGTCTTATGAAAGTAAGAATGTCACCGAATGATGCTTTAAAGGCTTGTGATATACTCTCAGGCTTAAAGCTTCACTTAACTGCTCTTTCGGAGCAATACAAAAATTTTATTAAAGTTAAATTTTCGGAGGTGTAAGGTAATGCTTAAAATAAACATTCAGTTATTCGCTCATAAAAAAGGTATGGGTTCTACAAAGAACGGCCGTGACAGTGAATCAAAGCGTCTTGGCGTTAAGCGTGCAGACGGTCAGAAGGTTCTCGCAGGCAACATCCTTGTAAAGCAGAGAGGCACACATATTCACCCTGGTGAAAATGTAGGCAAAGGCTCTGACGATACACTGTTCGCAAAGATTGACGGTGTTGTAAGATTTGAGCGTGTCGGCAAAGACAGAAAGCGTGCAAGCGTTTATCCTGTTGAGCAGTAATCTCAAAATTTATGAGGGTGGATTTTATATCCACCCTTATTTTTTACATTTCTGTTTATACTAATAACAAACAGGTCTGAGATTCTTTACATTTGTACTGATAATTAAACAGCAAAACTGTTACGGAGAAAAATATGTTTGTAGATACAGCGAAAATTAAAATAAAAGCAGGAGACGGCGGTGACGGTGCCGTTTCGTTTCACCGTGAAAAATATGTAGCGGCAGGCGGTCCCGACGGCGGTGACGGCGGCAGAGGCGGCAACATTGTTTTTGTTGCCGATTCCAACCTTTCAACACTTGCCGATTTCCGTTATAAAAGAAAATATGCCGCAAAAAAAGGCGAAAACGGCAGAGGCGGCAGATGCCGTGGTAAAAATGCCGAAGACCTTGTTATCCGTGTTCCTGTCGGAACTGTTGTAAAAGAGGAGAACAGCGGAAGAATCCTTGCCGATGTTTCGGGTGATGAACCTTATATCGTTGCAAAAGGCGGTAAAGGCGGTTGGGGCAATCCACATTTTGCAACTCCTGTCCGTCAGGTTCCCCGTTTTGCAAAACCGGGACTTCCGGGTGAAGAGTTTGATGTTGTTCTTGAACTCAAGCTTCTTGCCGATGTAGGTCTTGTAGGTTTCCCGAATGTCGGAAAAAGTACCCTTGTTTCCGTAGTTTCACAGGCAAAGCCTGAGATTGCGAACTACCACTTCACAACAATCACTCCCGTTCTCGGAGTTGTGTCAATGGGCGAGGGCTCATCGTTTGTTATGGCTGATATTCCCGGTCTTATCGAGGGTGCATGGCAGGGTACAGGTCTTGGACATCAGTTCCTCCGCCATGTTGAGCGTTGCCGTATGCTCGTTCACATTGTCGATGTTTCGGGCAGTGAGGGCAGAGATCCGAAAGAGGATTTCATAACAATCAACAATGAGCTTGCAAAGTTCAATCCAGAGCTTGCAGAGCGTCCGATGGTTGTTGCAGGCAACAAGTGCGATATGGCAACCGATGAGCAAATTGCTGACTTCAAGAAGTTTGTCGAAGATCAAGGCTATGATTTCTTTCCGATTATGGCGGCAATCCGCTATGATGTTGATCCGCTCCTCAAAAAGATTCAGGAAATGCTTTCAAAACTTCCTCCAATCACTCACTATGAGGCAGAGCCTGCTCCGATTGTGACCGTTGATGATTTTGATGACCATTCTGTTATAATCAAGAATGTGAACGGAATCTATACCGTTGAGGCTGACTGGCTGTTGCAGGTCATGAAGGGTATCAATTTTGACGATTACGAAAGCCTTAACTATTTCCAAAAAGTTCTCATAAACGGCGGTGTAATTGACGCACTCCGAAAAAAAGGCTGTTCGGACGGCGACACGGTTTCAATTTATGAGCTTGAATTTGACTTTATGGATTAATATTGCGTGATACGGAGTTAATATGGAAAATACATCTGTTCATTCATTAGCCGATGAAATTTCTCCGCTTACACTTGCCTTTGTGGGTGACGGCGTCTATGACCTGCTTGTGCGTGAATACCTTGTTCGCAAGGCTAACCGCAGTGTCGGAGAACTCAATAAAATAAAGGTTTCGCTTGTAAACTGCAAAAGTCAGGCTGAATTTGCAAAAATTCTTATGCCGACTTTAACCGAAAAGGAGCTTGCTGTTTATAAGCGAGGCAGAAATGCCGCACCGAAATGTACTCCAAAAAACGGTTCTGTTGCCGATTATCACAGTGCAACTGGACTTGAAGCACTTTTCGGATACTTGCAGATTAATAAAGAATTTGACAGAATAAATCAGCTTTTTGAAATAATTATACATACTCGTTTCGGGGAGTGATTTTATGCAAATGAATTTAAAACCGAATTCCCGTCTTGCAAAGGCAGGAACACTATTTTTTGATTATCTTGTAATTTTCGCCGGAGCAGTTCTTTACGGCATATCGGTAGCAATGTTTACATCACCTAACGATGTTGCCCCGGGCGGACTTACGGGTGTTGCCACAATGCTAAACTATATGTTCTCGTTGCCGATAGGTATTATGATTTTTGTGATGAACATTCCGCTTTTTATCTGGGGATTTATCGAGAACGGAAAGGGCTTTCTTACAAGAACCCTTGTTGCAACGGCACTTGTTTCGGTTATGATTGATGTTCTTACACCGATTTTGCCTGCATACACGGGCGATACAATTCTTGCCGCAGGATTCGGCGGAGTGCTTAACGGTCTCGGACTCGGTCTTATCTTTTACCGAGGCGGTTCAACAGGCGGTACAGACATCATCGCACTGAATCTTCACAAGCATTTTCCGTTTATTTCAACGGGTACGATAATCCTTGTGTCCGATATTCTTGTGCTATTAATGGTGTTCTTTGTTTATCACAGCATTGAAAATGTACTCTATGCTTTGCTTGTAATTTTTATCAGCATAAAGGTAATTGATGCTGTAAGCTACGGTACTTCAAGAGGTAACGGCAAGCTCATGTTTGTAATTTCGGACAATTATGAAGAAGTGAGTGCCAATATTATGAAAAACCTAAAGAGAGGTGTAACATACCTCAACGGCGAGGGTGCATACAGCGGTAATGATAAGAAAGTTATTATGTGCGCAGTCCGTCCTCAAGAGGTTTACAAAATCACATCGGGAATCAAAAATGTTGATCCCAATGCCTTTATTATCGTAACGACTGCAGGCGCAATAAAGGGCAGAGGTTTTGTAAATATTGACAGCAACTGAAAATTATACAAAAATAACGGTGACATTTTCGTGTCACCGTTTTCGTTTGTTTTATTTTCTTTTGCTTCCGGGAGTTCTTTTAAGTCTGTTGCTGTCCTTGAAAACCCATATTCTCTGCATTTTGTAATTGACCGTCCATAACAAAAGATCGACAATCGCCTTTGTGAGTGTAACGGGAATCGGCAGGAACCAAAGTGCCGATACAATAAGTGAGCTTGCACACATTATGCAGAAAAACAGAATGAAAAATCTGAGTGCCTGTTTTGCTCCGTTATCCGTATTGCCGAAGATGACTTTTCTGTTGATGAGAAAATTAATTCCACCCGAAACAACTCGTGCCATAAGCGTTGCCAGCATAATGTTAAAGAACATATGCGACGGCAGAATATACGCAAATATCGTGAATAAAACAAGGTCGATTATCGTACAGCCGATTGATGCCGTCGCAAATCTCAACGGAGTTCTGTAGATAAGGTAGGTGTCCTTAATAAGTCGAAAATTGCTGCTGCAGTTTGAGCAATCGGCTATAATGTTCACAAAGTAAAACGGGACTCTCATGTCGGCACATTTTGTGAGAAAATTCATTTCAAAATCAAAACGACTGCCCTTTGTTTTCATCACCGTGTCATACAGAAATGCAGGAATACCTCGCAGTCCTGTTTGAGTGTCACTGCAACTTTTGCCCGTAATAACCTTGAAATATGCCGAGGACAGTCTGTTTCCGATTCGTATATTAATCGGCATTTTAGACTTTTTGTAATCTCTTTTGCCAAGAATCAGACTGCCGTTTCTAAGGTCAAGCATACGGCTGATTTTCATAACATCATTTGCAGTATGTTGTCCGTCAGCGTCACAGGTAATAAAGCCCGTGATATTATAAAGGTTATCGTGAGCGTATTTGATGCCTGCTTTAAGGCTTGCACCTTTGCCGTTGTTATTTTTCAGGTGAACAAGATGACAGCCAATACTTGTCAATTCGTTAAAATATTCCGATTTGGGATTAAGACCGTCATTGACAACAACAATATGCTCAGCTCCAAAATTCTGTAATTCATTGCAGAGGTTGATTGTATTTCTGTTTTCACAATAAATAGGAATAATTATCGCGTGACTCATGCAGCTGTTCCTTTCATTTTTATATTTTTAGTATACAACAATTTTTCTTTTGTGACAATATTCAATTTTTTTCTATTGTAAACATCGTAACGATTTTTTGCTCAAAAACATAGTTTGTGTCATTATTGGCGTTTTAATAAAAAAATATGGCAAAAATGCCAAAAACTATTTAAAAATCATATCATTTATGTTATACTGTATCTCAAGTAAGTTAAAAACAGAAAGACGGTGAAATATGTTTAAAAAAATATCAGCAGGAATTCTTTCGGCTCTTATGATTACTGCCGTTGCAGTATCGGGTACGGGCTGCTCACAAACTCAGCCGGCGTCAATTGACTACAAAACAGCCGACAAGGTGGCTGACGGTGCGATTCTTCAAGCATTTTGTTGGGATTTCAACACAATAAAGGAGTCAATGGGGGATATTGCCGCAGCAGGTTTTTCGGCTGTGCAGACATCTCCGATTAACGAGTGCCTTGAGGGCGAAGACGGCGGTATGGATCTTTACGGCAACGGAAAGTGGTACTATCACTATCAGCCGACTGATTTCAAAATCGGCAATTATCAGCTCGGTACTCGTGATGAATTTAAGGCAATGTGTGATGAGGCTCATAAGTATGGTATAAAGGTTATTGTCGATGTAATTGCAAACCACACTACTCCCGCAACCGATGAGGTAAGCGAAGATCTTATTGAGGCCGGCGGCGGAAGTCTTGAAACCCTTTATCACAAGGAGGGCAGAACGCCCCTTAATGATTTCGGCGACAGACTTGCCTGTACCACGCATGAGATGGGGGGACTTCCTGACATCAACACGGAAAGACCTTCGTTTCAAAAGTATTTCTTTAATTACATTAACGATTGTATTGCCTGCGGTGCCGACGGTTTCAGATATGACACGGCAAAGCATATCGGACTTTCCGATGATCCAAAAGAAGATGACGGCTTTAAAAATAACTTCTGGGAAAAAGCAACAAAAGAAGTTGATAACGCAGAAAATCTTTTTATCTACGGCGAAGTGCTTCAGGGCGACAATGACAGACTTGCCGACTATATAAAAGAAATCGGCAGAACCACATCAAGCACATACGGCAGTAAAATTCGTTCGGGAATTGCAAGCGGCAATATCGACACGGCAGTTGTGTCTGATTATTGGATTGGCAATGCAGACCCGAATATCGTAACATGGGTTGAATCCCACGATAACTACATCAACGACTGCACATACAACAATATCGACAGCGAACAGGTTGTCCTCGGTTGGGCAATAATCACGGCAAGAAAAGACGGAACACCGCTCTTCTTTGACCGTCCGTATAACAGCTCAATCGACAATTCATGGGGCATGAACCGAATCGGCACACAGGGTGACGATATGTACAAGGATAACCGTGTTTCCGCAGTGAATTTCTTCAGAACAGCAATGAAAGGTGAAGACGAAAATCTCGTTAATCCTAACCTTGACTCAACTGCTCTTATGATTGAAAGAGGTACAAAGGGAGCTGTAATTGTCAATACAAATGATGCTCTCAAGGTTGATTTTGAAACAAATCTTGCTGACGGAACATATGTTGACCGTGTTGACCGCAAAACCGAATATACTGTTAAAAACGGTAAGATTACCTGTGATACGGATATCCCTGAAAATTCAGTTGTAGTTCTTTATAATGAGGGATACACTGAATATGCAAGACCTGCAAGCGTGGGTGTTGACTCAAAAACAGAGTTTACATACAGCGATGATACATACGAGGTAACTCTCACCTGTTCAAACACAGATAATGCCACATATTCCCTTGACGGCGGAAAGGCTGTTTCGTACAAAGACGGTGACAAAGTAACAATCAAGCACGGTGACAGCGATGTTTCAAAGCTTGAGCTTCGTGCGGAAAATGCCGAAGGCGTCAAAACTTACGAAAGACTTGAATTCACTTATATGTAAAAGATGAATTTTATGCTATGCTTGCACCGATGTCTGTAATGCAAAACCACACATCGGTGCAGAAACAAAAAGAAAAAGACGGAACTTACGACTGCATAATCAAAAGAGATTTGAATTCACCGAATATTATTTTCTTTGACGGTGAAGCATCCGACGATTTGCAGTATTTCCCGACAAAAATCATACAGCAGAATAACGGAGGTAACAAAGCATGAGCGAACTTAAAGGCGCAAAAATGGAAGGAAGCAAAGTGCCGGCAGAGGAAATCAAGAATCCAAACCTCGTAGCCGCTATTGAAAAAATGCAGGATGACAACACAACCGAAAACATCAACAAGATGATTGATGAGGTTATGAAGGCGAAATTCATTCTCCCTGCAAAGGTAACACCAAAGACAGAGGCTAAGACAACCAACGGTCAGACTGTTATGCAGCAGTCAACCCAGGTTCAGTTCAGACTTCTTGAAAACGGCAACAAAGAAAAGTTTTTCGGTGTATTTACGGACACAGACGAACTTTTCAAGTGGAAAGACACTCAAAATGCACAGAAGGTTGTTACAGACTTTGACAGTATTGCCCAGATGGTAATGGATCCCCAGGCTGATGTAAAGGGCTTTGTAATCAATCCTTTCGGAAAGAGCGTAACATTCCCGAAACAGATGGTTCATTCTTTCAAACAGCAGAAGGACTATATGAAACTCAAAAATCAGACAATCGAACCGGGTTCACCAATCAGTCTCGGCGAGCCTAAAGAATACCCGATTGATCTTATGGCTGCTCTTATTAATCATTTCAGCACAGAGCCGACAGTAAATGCCGCATATCTTCGCTTGATTGAGCAGAACGGTCAAAAGAGCTACTTCATTGTGGTTGATTTCTTCGGTGATATGGAAAGCACATTCGATGCAATCAGCAAGGTTGCAAATCCGTTCCTTGACGATGAAATCCAGCTTTCAATGATGCCATATTCAATGGATTTTGCAAAAAATGCAGTAAAGGGTGTTGAACCTTTCTACAGAAAAGAAAACTGATTATTTAAATATTGTTTTTGCAAAACATTAAATCCGCTGACAGTTTATGTCAGCGGATTTTTTATGGTTAAAATATGTTGCGATATAGTCAAAAATAAGCCTTATTTAATTAAGTCTACAAAACTCTGCACAATAACTTGTACAAAGAAACAAAAATGTGATAATGAATTGAAAAAACAAGTGCAAAATGCTATAATAAAAGCAATCACATTGCCCACAATTATGAAATGGAGGAATCAAAATGAAAAGAACAAGAAAAATCACGAGCATTATTCTTGCCGCACTCATGGTGCTTTCAGCGCTTGTCGTGTCGGCAGGTGGAGTTTCGGCAGCAACATCGTCAGGTTCAGAGGTGTACTTTGACAACTCAAAGTACGGATGGAAGGATGTTTATGTTTACGCATACGGCACAAAGGAAAATGCCGAATGGCCGGGAGAGCTTATGACAAAAGAGGACAGCGGTCTTTATAAGGCAAGCTTTGCGCCATCTTTTAAATCGGAAAAAATCATCTTCAACAACGGTCTTGAAAAAGGAAATGGCAAGGAGCAGTATCCTGAGGCAGCAGGTCTTTCACTTAAAGCCGGCGAATGTAAAATGCTCACAGCCGAAAAGCAGTGGATTGATTACGGCAAGCCTGATGATCACGCTTACGGTTACACACTTACAGCAAACAATACGTCTTTTTCAACAGAATCACTTGATGTAAAGCTTGCGTTAAAGAATGCCGACAAGGGCTATTACTCAGTTGACGGTTCAGCTAAGAAAGAGTTTGCAAACGGTGATTCGGTAAAAGTCGGTGAGGGCAAAATCGGCAATTCAAAAGTTACGCTTACACTTTATGCAACAGGTGCAGACGGGGTTGAAACGGAGCAGACATATACTTTCAAAAAGACTTTTACAGCGTCAAAGACAACTTTCTCCGCTAAATCAGACGGCCACACAACAGCGCCTGAGAGCGGCTATTACGGCACAAACCCTGAAATGCAGCTCGGCAAGCATAAAACAATCTCTGTTGACGGTGATTTAAGCGACTGGGACAGCTCAATGATTATTGCTCAGGGTGTTGCAAACGATGATCCCCGAGTTTATATGCCTTCTTCAATGCATGAACAGCCGTGGGATGCTTATGCTCTCTACAGTGCATGGGACGACGATAATCTTTATTTCCTGCTTGAACTGGCTAACACAACATACATAACTTCTCCCGAGGACAACTTTGCCGCATCAAATGAGGCTCGTCCTTGGAGAAACAGTATTCCTATGTATCTTGCTCTGTCAATTGACCCTGCAAAGCAGGCAACAGGCAAGGCAGTAGGTACAAACAAGGACGGTTCTGTGTATACCAATCCGTTCGTATGGGGTTGCACAAACGGCACTGCTAAAGACGGAGGCACAGGCTTTACAACTCATATAGACACACTTGTTGCATTTGACTCCAACAACTCAAACGGCGGTGCTTCAATCTTTAAGGCAGATACTCAGGACACTGACGGAACATATATGTTTAACTATGACACAAGAATTCCAATCGGTGTAACAAGCTTTCAGGCTCAGGACAATAAAAACGGATTTAAAATCAAATACGCTAACGGAACAAAGAGTACATCACTCTTCGGTATCAACGCTCCAAAGGGTTCAAGAGTAATGGGCGATAACCTCGATATGAACTCAAACTGGGTTGACTTCTTCGATGAAGGTTACAAGAACTCATACGGCTATGTTTACGAAATTGCAGTTCCGCTCAATACTTTAGGTATTGACCGCAGCTACATTGAAACACAGGGTATCGGTGCAATGCAGATTCTCACATACGGCACATCGGGTATGGATACACTTCCGCATGATCCCTCAATGCTTGATCAGGCAAATCTTGAGTACAGCTACGATCCTTCAACCTCACACGAGAAAGAAGATATTGACAATATCACAGTTCCGCTTGCAAGAATCGGTGCGCTTCTTCCTGACACAGAAGTAAACGAAGCTCCGTTTGAGGTTAACTTCGGTGCAAACCTCAATTCGGGACAGAGTGCAGGCACACCTGTCACACTTTTGGCAGAAAGCTATCACGCTACAGGTGATGTAACTTATTCATTCACAGTTAACGGTGAAACAGTTCAGAACTCAAACACAGATTCATGTGTATGGACTCCGTCGGCTGACGGCACATATTCAATCGGTGTGGTTGCAGTTGATGCAAATGGCAACAAGGCAGAGTCAACAAAGACATTCGTTGTAGGTTCGTCTTCATCGGATGAAACTCTCAAGGGCGATGTTAACCGTGACGGCAGTGTAACTGTTGTTGATGCAACACTTGTTCAGAAATACATCGTAAAGCTTGAAGATTTTGACGCAGAAACAATGAAGATTGCCGATGTAAACGGTAACGGCATTATTGAGGTTACAGATGCAACATTGATTCAGAAAATCATAACTAAGCTTGCTTAAACGATAAAATTTAATTTTAAAAACTTTTAAGGCGGTTGTGCATATTCTGCATAACCGCCTTTTGTATAAACCTTGTATGTAAATTAAAGCCTTACGGGAATTCCTTTTTCGTTGAGATATTTTTTAAGTTCGGGAATCGGAATTTCACCAAAGTGAAAAAGTGATGCCGCAAGAACTGCGTCAGCCTTGCCTTCTGTAAAAGCATCATAAAAATGCTCAAGTGCGCCCGCACCGCCGCTTGCAATTACGGGAATGTTCACCTTTTCGGAAACTGCCCTTGTAAGTGCAATGTCATAGCCTTTTTTCTGACCGTCCTCGTCCATGCTTGTAAGGAGAATTTCTCCCGCACCGAGTTTTTCGCATTTTACAGCCCATTCAATTGCATCCATACCGACAGGAGTTCTTCCGCCGTTCACATAAACTTCCCAGCTGTCGCCGTTTCTTTTGGCATCTATAGCGGCAACAACGCACTGACTGCCGAATTTATATGCCGCCTCGCTGATGAGTTCGGGACGATGAACAGCGGCTGAATTTACGGACACCTTGTCTGCGCCGGCTCTTAGCAGAACATTGAAATCTTCAACGCTTCTGATACCGCCGCCGACCGTGAACGGAATGAAAATTGAATTTGCAACCTTTTCAACCATGTCAATGGTGATGTTTCTTGAATCGCTTGATGCGGTAATGTCGAGAAATACAAGCTCGTCAGCCCCCTGTTTGTCATACTGCATTGCAGATTCAACGGGATCGCCTGCGTCAACAAGATTTACAAAACTCATACCTTTTACAACTCTGCCGTTTTTTACATCAAGACATGGAATTATTCTTTTTGCGTACATATTTATTCCTCCCTGCCTTTTACAATGTCAGCAAAATTTCTGAGAATTTTAAGTCCCGTTTTGCCGCTTTTTTCGGGGTGAAACTGAGTTGCAAAAACATTGCCTTTTTCAACAGCAGCGTCAATCGTAACACCGTATTCCGTCTGAGCCGAAACAATGCTCCTGTCGCTTGCGTTCAAAAAATATGAGTGAACAAAATAAACGTATGCATTCTGTTCGATGCCTTTGAAAAGTCTGCTCTTTTCATTGATTTTAAGGCTGTTCCAACCGATGTGCGGAATCTTTAAGCCTTCGCCTGACGGAATCTTTGTGATTGTACCGTCAAAAACCGAAAGACCTTTTACATTCGGACTTTCTTCGCTTTCGGGAAAGAGGAGCTGAAGTCCAAGACAAATGCCTAAGAACGGTTTTTCACTGTTTATGTACTCAATAACCGTGTCTTTAATGCCGTATGAATTCATTGTGTCCATTGTATCGCCAAACGAACCGACACCCGGCAAAACAGCACCGTCTGCATTCATAATTTCGTCTTTATCTCTTGTAATCACACATTCACAGCCGATATGCTTTAACGCTTTGTAAACACTGCGGATATTGCCTGCGCCGTAATCAATAACTGCTATCATTTTTATCAACTCCGTCATTTGCTTTCTGTTAAACAATTTTACCATACAACATTTATTATTGCAACATAAACCGACGCATATTTCATAATTTCGTAAAATTTACAATAATTTAATTTATATCTTATTGTAAATTGCAAGTTCTTGTGTTAAAATGAATTGGTTAAGACAGTGTGTCTGTTTTACTATTTATAACGGGAGATATTAAAAAATGATTACTCATTTGCTCACAAGAATAGATTTAATGATGAATTCCCTCTCAAAGGGACAAAAAAGGATTGCTCTTTTTATTGAAGAGCATTACGATAAGGCGGCATTTATGACCGCATCAAAGCTTGGTGAAACTGTTGGAGTCAGCGAGAGTACGGTTGTTCGTTTTGCAACCGAGCTCGGCTATGACGGCTACCCTAAGCTTCAAAAAGCAATGCAGGAGATGATTCGCAACAAGCTCACATCTGTTCAGCGAATTGAAGTTACCTCAAACCGTATCGGCAATGACAATGTGCTTGACAGCGTTCTTAATCAGGATATCGATAAAATCCGCAGAACAATTGAAGAAACATCTCATGAGGATTTTGCCCGTGCGGTTGATGAAATTTGCAAGGCAGAGCGTATTTACATATTCGGTGTGCGTTCAACAGCCGCAATCGCAAATTTCCTTGCGTACTATTTTGAAATGATTTTTGACAATGTGCGTGTTATCACAAGCGGCAGTCAAACCGAAACCTTTGAACAGATTTTCAGAATCACCGACAAAGATGTTATGATCGGTATTTCATTTCCCCGTTACAGTTCAATGTCGGTTGAGGCAATGGACTTTGCCCGTTCAAGGGGTGCTCATGCAATTGCAATCACGGACAGTATGGTTTCTCCTCTTGTTCAGAGTGCCGATTCCGTGCTTATTGCAAGAAGCGATATGGCGTCAATTGTAGACTCACTCGTTGCACCGTTAAGTCTTATCAATGCTCTTATTGTTGCAACCGTGCTTAAAAAGAAAGATGAAGTTTCTGATACATTCCGCAGACTTGAACTTGTGTGGAACCGTGACGGAGTTTACACCAACCGTGACAGAGAAATAATGGGTAATATAGAAGATGATGATAAGTAAAAAAGTTGTGGTAATCGGAGCAGGTGCGGCAGGTCTTATGGCGGGTGCAACTGCGGCGCTCTATGGTGCATCAGTTACGATAATCGAAAAGAACAAGCGTGTCGGCAGGAAAATTATGATAACGGGCAAAGGAAGGTGTAACCTTGCCAATAACTGCGATGTGCAGACTTTTATCAATAATGTTCCCGTAAACGGAAGATTCCTCTATTCTGCAATCAATGCATTTACTCCCGAGGATACAATCGAATTTTTTGAATCCAAAGGACTTAAAACAAAGACCGAAAGGGGAAATCGTGTGTTTCCTGCATCCGACAAATCGGTTGATGTTGTTGATACAATGCATGATTATGCCGTTGAATCGGGTTGTAAAATCGTGTGTGATACGGCAAATGCTCTTATTCTTGAGGACGGTGCCGTTATAGGTGTTAAGTGTGAAGAAAACACCTACTATGCCGACAGCGTAATTATCTGTTGCGGCGGTAAAAGCTATCCGCTTACGGGCTCAACAGGTGACGGCTATACACTTGCAAAACAGGCAGGACACACAATCGTTCCGCTCAAGCCGTCGCTCGTGCCGTTTACCTCCGGTGATAAACAATGCAAGGATATGCAGGGACTTGCCCTCAAAAATGTTGCGCTCAGAATAGTTGATAAGAACAGTAAAAAGACTGTTTACAGCGACTTCGGCGAAATGCTTTTTACACATTTCGGAATGAGCGGTCCGATGATTTTATCGGCAAGCTCGCACATCCGTGATATTCAGCCCGACCGTTATATTGCGGAAATTGACCTCAAGCCGGCACTTGATTTTGAACACCTTGACAGGCGTATTCAGAACGATTTCAAAGAGAATTCAAACCGTGATGTTTCAAACGCATTTTCAAAGCTTTTGCCGAGAAAAATCATAGTTCCCGTTCTCAAACGCTGGGGAGTTCCCTTTGACAAAAAGTGTAATTCAATTACAAAAGAGGAGCGACACGCTCTTTGTGAAATTCTCAAATGCTTTACGGTTGAAATCAGCGGTTTCAGACCGATTGAGGAGGCAATCATAACCTCAGGCGGTGTAAAAACTTCCGAAATCAACCCGAAAACCATGGAAAGCAAGCTTGTAAGCGGCCTGTATTTTGCAGGTGAAGTAATCGACTGCGACGCCTACACAGGCGGTTTTAATCTCCAGATTGCATGGAGTACCGGACGGCTTGCCGGAGAAAACAGTGCATATATCTGATTTGATTATACATAATATATTTGATTGAAAGGATGTAATTTATGTCAATAGCAATCGCTTTGGACGGTCCTGCAGGAGCAGGTAAATCCTCAATTGCAAAAAGAGTTGCAAAGGCACTTGACTGCATTTATGTTGATACAGGAGCGCTTTATCGCACAATCGGTCTGTCGGCAACAAGAAATTCCGTAGCTCCCGAAGATGAAAATGCGGTAAAGAATTTGCTTTCAAAAATCACAGTTGACCTAACATTCAATGAAAAGGGCGAGCAGATTGTTTTGCTTGACAACGAAGATGTGTCCGGACTCATCAGAACTCCGGAGGCATCAATGATGGCGTCAAAAATTTCTGCCGTACCGATTGTAAGAGCATATCTTCTTGATTTGCAGAGAAATATGGCAAAGACGCATGATGTAATTATGGACGGCAGAGATATCGGCACGGTTGTGTTGCCCGATGCACAGGTTAAAATTTTTCTTACAGCGTCCCCCGAGGCAAGAGCCGAAAGAAGATATAAGGAGCTTGTTGAAAAGGGTATGGATGTAAAATACGACGACATTTTAAACGATGTAATAACCCGTGACTACAACGATACTCACCGCAAAACAGCTCCGCTCAAGCCTGCCGAGGGTTGCATTACCGTTGACACAACAGAGCTTGATTTTGAGCAGTCGGTTGAAAAAATAATTTCCGTTATAAAGGAGAATATCTGATGGGTCAGTCAAAGGCACTTTATGCAGTCGGCAGAGCTGTCTGCAAGCCTGTTTTCAAACTTTTGTACAGATATAAAACTATAATTGAAGAGCCGCTTCCGCTTGTGGGAGGCATGATTATTGCAAGTAACCATATATCAAATTCAGATCCGGTTCTTCTCGGTTTGTCGCAGAAAAAGCGCAGACTGTTCTTTATGGCAAAAATTGAACTTTTTAAAAATAAATTCTTCGGTGCGTTAATCCGTGCGCTCGGTGCATTCCCCGTTGAAAGGGGTGCAGGTGACGGCAAGGCTATCAAGACAGGCGAAGACCTTATCCGTGACGGCGAGATTATGACAATCTTTATTGAGGGCGGTCGTTCCAAAACAGGCGAACTTATGCGTCCCCGCAGCGGATGTGCTCTTGTTGCACAGCAGATGCAGGTGCCTGTTGTGCCTGCCTGCATCACAATTGTAGGCAACAAAAAGCATACATTTGCAAAGAGAGTTATCCACTTCGGCAAACCTCTCACACCCGAAAAGCTCGGACTTACTCCGGACAGCGGAAGACGGGAGCTTAAAGGTGCAACAACCATGATCATGGACGAAATCAAAAGAATGAGGGAGCAGGATTTAATTGAGTATAAAAAAGGCTGATTCGGCAGGATTCTGCTTCGGCGTCAACCGTGCAATCAATATCGTAAATGAACTGCTTGAAAAAGGAATAAAGGTTGCAACCCTCGGACCTATTATCCACAATATGGAAATGGTTCACGAGCTTGAAGAAAGAGGATGCACTCCCGTTAAAGCAGTTGATGAGCTTACTGACGATACAACGCTTGTAATCCGTTCACACGGAGTTGAAAAAAGCGTTATTGATTCTCTTGTAAAAAGAGGAATTAACTTTGAGGACGCAACGTGTCCTTTTGTTAAAAAAATCCACAAGATTGTATCAAACACAAACCCTGAAAATGATGTTGTTTTGATTGCAGGAAATAAAAATCATCCCGAGGTTTGCGGTATAATAGGTCATTGTGCAAGTGATTGTTACACATTTAATAACGAGGCAGAGCTTGATGATTTATTGCCAAATATTCTAAAAGAGAATAATAAACAGGTGCAAATTGTCGCACAGACAACATTTGACACACAAGAATGGAAAAAATGTGTAAAAAAGATAAAAAAGCTATGTACAAATGCAAAAATATTTGATACAATATGTAATGCTACGCAAGTTAGGCAAACCGAAGCTTCTCAGATTGCCGCCGAATCCGACTTTATGGTTGTAATCGGCGACAGGCACAGCTCCAATACGGGAAAGCTTTTTGATATATGCAAAAGACAGTGTGAGAACACGGTTCTCATTGAAACCGCTGCCGAGCTTGATTTAAACAAGGTTTCGGTTGCCGAATCAATCGGCGTAACTGCGGGTGCTTCAACGCCTGCAAGGATAATAAAGGAGGTACTGGATACGATGAGTGAAGTAAAATCCGGTGAAACAAATTTGGAACCATCTTTTGAGGAGATGCTTGAGGAGTCCCTCAAAAACTTTAATACAAACGAGAGGGTAATGGGCACAGTTCTGAGCATAGCTCCCAACGAAGTTCAGGTAGATGTCGGCAGAAAGCAGACAGGCTTTATTCCTGCTTCAGAGCTTTCAAACGATCCTAACGCAAGACCCGAAGATGTAGTTAAAGTAGGCGATGTTATTGAGCTTCTTATTATGAAGACCAATGATCAGGAAGGCACTATCATGCTTTCAAAGCGCAGAGTAGATGCACAGAAGGGTTGGGAAGAGCTCAAAGAAAAGGCAGAGTCACAGGAGGTTCTCTCCGGCAAGGTTACTGAGGCAGTTAAGGGCGGCGTAATCGTTCTTTACAATGGCTCAAGAATCTTTATCCCTGCATCACAGGCAACAGCAACTCGTGAAGAGAGCCTTGAAGACCTCGTAGGTCAGGAAGTTGATTTCAGACTTATCGAAGTTTCACAGAACGGCAGACGCAGAAGAGCTATCGGTTCAATCCGCAGCGTACTCAAGGAGCAGAGAGCTGCTCAGCGTGAAGAATTCTGGAAAACCTGCGAAGTTGGCAAGCGTTACAAGGGCGTTGTTAAGTCACTTACAAGCTACGGCGCATTTGTTGACCTCGGCGGCGTGTTCGGCATGATTCACATTTCAGAGCTTTCATGGACACACATTAAGCATCCGAGCGAGGTTGTTAATGTAGGCGATACAGTTGATGTTTACATAAAGGATATCAATGAGGAAACAAAGAAGATTTCTCTCGGCTTCAAGAATGCTGAAGACAATCCGTGGGAAATCCTCAAGAATAACTATCCCGAGGGAACAGTTGTTAAGGCTACAATCGTTGGCCTTACAACATTCGGTGCATTCGCAAACATCATCCCCGGCATTGACGGTCTTATCCATATTTCTCAGATTGCAAACAAGAGAATTGAAAAGCCCGCTGATGTACTTAAGGTTGGCGATGTTGTTGAAGCTAAGATTACTGCAATCGACTTCGACAAGAAGCGTGTAAGCCTTTCAATGCGTGCACTTCTTCCTGAAGACGAGCAGGCACCTGCTAAGTCTGAAGAAGCTGCTGAATAATCAGAACTTTTGTGGGCATCCGAAAGGATGCCCTTTTGTTTTAAATTAATTTAATCGGGTACAGGCTATGAAACGACTGATTTCCCTTGCTGTGGCTGTTATGCTTATCACACTCCTCGGTGTGTGCAGAAGCCGTGCGTATGATGAATACAATCTGACTGACCTTGCCGCTTGTTCGTCTGTAAAAAGTGACAGCAACGGCAAGGGAGGATTTGTGTGCGCATTTTCGGGAAATACAGTGTTTTCAGCAAGGCTTGTGCCCGATTTTTCTGCATACAATTTTTCTGTCGGCGGTCGGATAAGGAGTGTGTCACAGAGCGGAAACTACACTTATGCACTTGTTTTTGACGATGCTTTCACTAACAAATATTCAGTGTATTCTCTTAATCTTAATAACGGAAATGTTTCACAGAACACTTTTGTTGACGAAAATTTTATGACCAATTCCTTTTCGGTAACCGATAATCGCATTTACTATATCAAGACCGACAGCCTGAAATCTTATGTTGCGTGTAGGGATTTTTCATCTGATAAAAAGTCGAAAATAACTTTTTCAGACAATGTAAACGAGGTTTTTAATAATAACGGAAAGTCATACGCAAGACTTTGTGACGGTTCAATTTACAAGCTCTCGCAATCGTCATCAACCTATGTTGCCGATACAGGTGAACTTAAAAATATTTATAACGCAGGAATAAACAGAGTTATAAACGAAGACGGATTTATTGTTTCGCTGTCAGATAATTCAAGGGATTATGTTTCAAATGCCACAGCAGAAAATGTTTCGGTATCTGACGGAAAAGTATATTCTGCCGTGAATTATCGACTTAATCTGAAAACATCCGAAAAAACAAAAAGCGTGTCAATTCCCGACAGAGCAACGGCCGTTGTATCTTACAAAAAGCAATGTGCTGTTTTGCTTGATAACGGAACGGTTCAGGTATTTGGCTCGGGTGATTTTGAGGAAAAGAAAACAAGTGGCAATGACGGCAGTAACGACAATCACAATTCTTCTAAAACAGATATTCAACCGAATAATTCCGAATATCTGTTTTCTGACGGGATAGTTTACGGGATTTACAGCGGAGAAACCGTTGCCGATTTCAAAAACAAAACTTCTGCCGAAAATGTATATAAGGCGGACGGTACGATTGCAAAGAGCGGAAAGCTGAAAACAGGCTTTACTGCCGTTATAGATTCAAAGACTTATGTCATTGCAGTTTGCGGAGATGTGACGGGCGAGGGCAATGTAAATTCAAAGGATGTCACGCTTTTGCAAAAACACCTCTGTGATAATGTAGAATTAGACGGTGCATATCTCAAAGCCGCCGATTTTAACCTTGACGGCGAAGCAGATAACCGTGACCTTGTCTTAATTTCAAGACAAAAAAATTGACAAAACAAAAACCGCCCCAATCGGAGCGGTTTAATTTTTTTCAAAAATAAACTTTATCAGTCCATTTCCCAGTTGTGCCATACATTCTGGATATCATCGTTATCCTCGAACATATCAAGCATTTTCTGCATCTTAGTTGCAGTTTCTTCGTCCTCAAGCTTTGTATATGTGCTTGGAACCATTTCAATTTCAGCAGAAACGAATGTGTAGCCGAGCTTTTCAAGCTCATCTCTTACAGCGCCGAAATCATCTGTTTCTGTGTAAATTGTAAATACATCATCGTCAGCCTCAAAGTCTGATGCACCGCACTCAAGAGCATCGCTCATCACGGTATCCTCATCCTTTTCAAGGTCCTCGCGCTCAATAACGAGAACGCCCTTCTTTGAGAACATAAAGCTTACACAGCCCTGTGTACCCATATTGCCGCCGAATTTATCAAAGTAATGTCTTACTTCGCCTGCTGTTCTGTTTCTGTTGTCTGTAAGTGCCTCAACAATTACGGCAACGCCGTTTGGACCGTAGCCCTCATATGTAACAGCCTCGTAGTTTGTTGAATCTGCATCGCTTGACGCTTTCTTGATGATTCTTTCAATGTTGTCGTTAGGTACATTTGCAGCCTTTGCTTTTGCAATACAATCCTTGAGTTTTGAGTTAACGGAAGGATCGGCACTTCCGCCATCCTTGATTGCAACAATAAGTTCTCTGCCGATTTTTGTAAATACTTTAGCTCTTGCGGCATCGTTCTTACCTTTTTTCTGCTTGATTGTACTCCATTTGTTATGTCCTGACATTAATATCATTCCTTTGTCAATAAAGTATAATTATCTTATTAAGTATATCACACACACCTTTGTGATGTAAATAAAAAAAGTTATTACAGTTTTGTAATAACTCCATTGTCAAATATCGCCTGTGGTGCTATAATCTATGTTGTAGAAAATAAATGCCGATAAATTTGATGTAAATATAAAAAATAAAGCTAAAATGCCGAAAATATAATTTTACGAAGGGAGTTTTTGAAATGATCAGATCTATGACGGGTTTCGGAAGATGTGAAACCGTTATCAACGGTCGGGAGATTACCGTTGAAATCAAAAGCGTGAATCACCGCTATTTTGAATTTTCCTGCAGAACCCCAAGAAGTTACGGATTTCTTGACGACAAACTTAAAAACTATGTAAATTCAAGGGTTTCACGAGGCAAGATTGATATGTTCGTATCAATCGGTGCGTCCGATGAAGAACCCTGTGATGTAACTGTTAATCATCAGCTCGTTTCGGGATATATCAACGCTTTTAAGGAAATCAGCGAAAAGTACGATATCCCGAATGATGTTTCAACAGTTTCACTTTCACGCTTTCCCGATGTTTTCACGGTTCACAAAGCGCCTGAGGACGAGGATCAAATTACTGCCGATGTTCTTTCAGCCGCAAAGATTGCTGTTGACGCTTTTGTTGCAATGCGTGAAACTGAGGGCGAGAAGATGAAAGAGGACATTCTTTCAAGAGCCAACACAATTCTTTCTGTTGTAGGTGAAATTGAGGAGCGTTCTCCGCAGACTGTTGCCGAGTATGAACAAAGACTTATGGAACGCATCAAGCAGACGCTTGCTGAAAATGATGTCAAGGTTGACGAGCAGAGGGTTCTTACAGAGGTTGCCGTGTTTGCGGATAAGGTAGCCGTTGCGGAGGAAACCGTAAGACTTCGCAGTCACTTTGACCAGCTTTCAAAGTTCCTTGAATATGACGAGCCTGTCGGCAGAAAAATTGACTTTATCATTCAGGAAATGAACCGTGAGTCAAATACAATCGGTTCCAAGGTTCAGGATGCAATTCTTGCACATAAGGTTGTTGACATCAAGAGTGAGATTGAAAAAATCCGTGAACAGGTTCAGAATATCGAATAAGGTGAACAGATGAAGCTTATTAATATCGGTTTTGGTAATCTTGTCAGCTCCGACAAGATTGTTGCAGTAGTTGCTCCGGACTCTGCTCCCGTAAAGCGAATTGTTCAGGATGCAAAACAGAACAATCTGCTTATTGATGCAACCTGCGGACGAAAATGCAAATCGGTGATTGTTGCCGAGAATAATCATGTTATTCTCTCGGCAATTTCATGTGAGGCAATTCAGAACAGAACGGACGAAAGTGAGGAAAACAAGGATGAGCATTAACAGAAAAGGAAATCTTATTTTGTTTACCGGTTCATCGGGTGTAGGCAAGGGTACAATAATCAAGGAACTTCTTGACCGTGACAAAAATATCCGTCTTTCGGTTTCAAACACAACAAGAGAACCGAGAGAGGGAGAGATTGACGGAGTTCATTATAACTTTTTGACAAGAGAACAGTTCAACGATGTTCTGAAAAAAGACGGCTATCTTGAACACGCAGAGTTTTGCGGTAATCTCTACGGCACACCTAAAAAGCAGGTTGAAGATATGCTTAATCAGGGTTATGATGTTTTGCTTGAGATTGAGGTCAAGGGCGGACTTCAGATTCTTGACAAATATCCCGACATTCTCAGTATTTTCATTCTTCCGCCTTCAATGGAGTCGCTTGAAAGACGGCTTCGCAGAAGAGGTACAGAGGATGAAGAAACTATTCGGAAAAGGCTTGCACAGGCTGCCGAGGAAATCAGCTACAAGGACAGATATAAGTACAATGTGGTAAACGGCGACCTTGAAACAGCAATAAATGAGGTTCTCGATATTCTTCATAAAGAGGATGAAAATCTCATTAAATAATATACAAAGAAAATTAACATAAAATATTTTAAGAGGAGAATTATTATGCATAAAGTTGATGTGGATTCATTATTACAGGGTAAGCAGAGTAAGTACGCACTTGTTGTAGGCGTTGCAAAAAGAGCAAGAGAAATTACTCAGACTTTTGAAGAGGAACAGATTGTAACAGAGGATAAGCCTGTTCTTATCGCAATCAAGGAAATCGAAGGTCATGAAATCAACATTCTTGAGCCTGACGAAGATGAGCTCTGATTTAACAGTCAAAGTTGCCGTTGAAAACACAACATATGTTTTCGACAAATTATTTGACTACCTTGTACCGTCTGCCTTTACCGATTTGGTTCAGGTCGGCAAAAGGGTTCTCATTCCGTTCGGCAGAGGCAACAGAAAGAAACAGGGTATAATTTTTGAGCTTTCTCCCGTGAGTGATGACATTCCGGTTGAAAAGCTCAAAAGCATTTGTTCCGTTCTTGATGACGAACCTGTCCTGTCAAAAGAACTGTTGAAGCTTGCCGAGTTTATGAAAGAGCATTATTTCTGCACCTATTATGATGCGGTAAAAACAATGCTCCCTGCGGGTATAAATTACAAAATCACAACGCTTTACGGTGTTCGTGAGGGTGTAAATGAAGAAGAGCTTTCCGAGGAACAGCAAAGAATTTTTGCTTACCTTCATTCAAAAAGAAAAGCCGTAAAGTCCGATAAAATTCTTGACGATTTCGGATTAGATAACACGGTTATTCTTGAAGATATGGTAAAGTCGGGCTATCTTTACAAATCAGATGAGGCTTTCAGAAAGGTTTCGGATGCGGTTATGAAAATGGCTGCTCCGACCGAACTTGCCGACAGCGACAATATCAAGCTTACCGAAAAGCAGAAAGCCGTTCTCGACCTTATCAAAATGACAGGCGGAACTTCCGTTAAAGAGGTTTGTTACTTCACGGGTGTCACAACAGGCGTTACGGACGCACTTTATAAAAAAGGTCTTATCTACTACTATGACGAAGAAGTGTTCCGTATTGAGGACAGAACAAAGGACGAAAGTCTTGCCCCTGTTGCGTTGTCAGAACAACAGCAGACAGCCTGCGATAACCTCTATGCCGAATATGCCGATTCAAAACCGCATACAAGCCTTTTGTTCGGTGTTACAGGTTCGGGAAAAACAAGCGTTTTTATGAAACTGATTGAGCGTGTAATAAACGATAACAAGGGAATCATCGTTATGGTGCCTGAAATTTCGCTTACACCGCAGTTTGTTTCAACCTTTTCAAAGCGTTTCGGCGAGCAGATTGCCGTATTTCACAGCGCACTTTCACTCGGTGAAAGGCTTGATGAATACAAGCGTGTAAAAAAAGGTCTTGCAAAAATCGTTATAGGAACACGAAGTGCCGTGTTTGCTCCGTTTGAAAAAGTCGGTCTTATCATAATGGACGAGGAACAGGAGTACAGCTATAAGTCTGAAAGCTCCCCCAGATATCATGCAAGAGAAATCGCAAAATTCAGATGCAGCTACGATAATGCCTTGCTTGTTTTAAGTTCGGCAACTCCGTCGGTTGAATCATACTACTACGCAAAAAACGGAAGATATTCGCTTAACACGCTCACTGAGAGATACGGCGATGCGGTTTTGCCGAAGGTTGTTGTCGCAGACATGAATGTTGAACAGCAAAACGGCAATGTAACGGGATTTTCCGAAACCTTGCTTGAAAATCTGCGCTATAATCTTGAAAATAACAAGCAGTCAATTCTGCTTTTAAACAGACGGGGATACAACACCTTTGTAACCTGCCGAATGTGCGGTGAACCTGTTGTGTGTCCCAACTGTTCAATATCGCTCACATATCACAGCGCCAACCGCAGAATGATGTGTCACTACTGCGGATATTCCGTGCCTTACACGGAAGAATGTCCGTCTTGTCACAGCAAATCTTTAAGATTTGGCGGAACCGGCACTCAAAAGGCTGAAAGTGAAATTTCAGAGCTTTTTCCCGATGCAAGAATATTGCGTATGGATACCGACGCAACATCTTCAAAATCATCCTATGAAAAGATGATAACGGCATTTGCAGACGGTAAGTACGATATTCTTGTGGGAACACAAATGGTTGCAAAGGGACTCAATTTTCCCAATGTGACGCTTGTGGGAGTTCTCAACACTGACTATATGCTGTATGCCGATGATTACAGAAGCTACGAAAGAACATTTTCTCTTTTAACTCAGGTAGTCGGCAGAAGCGGCAGAGGTGCGTCAAAGGGTGTGGCTGTTATTCAGTCCTACACTCCCGACAACCTAATAATCTCTATGGCGGCAAGGCAGGATTATCTTGCCTTTTACAGCACGGAAATTCAGGTCAGAAAAGCAATGCTTTATCCGCCTTTTGCGGATATCTGTCTTATCGGCTTTTCGGGTGAAAAACAGCAGCTTACAATGAAAGCGGCTAACAGCTTTTTGCAGTGCTTTGTCAGTCACGCAAGAAGCGAATACCCTGCCATGCCTTTGAGAATACTCGGTCCGTCACCTGCAAATGTTGTGAAAGTGAGCAATAAATTCAGATATAAACTTATAATAAAATGTAAAAATAACCGTGATTTCAGAGGACTGCTCTCAGCGGTTATGATAGAATTCGGAAAGAATAAGGAATTTGGAAAGGTCAGTACATATGCGGATATGAACGCTCTGACCTGTTAGCGAAAGGATATAATTTATGGCTTTAAGACAAATTGTAAAAGAGGGCGACAGCGTTCTCACAAAAAAATGCAGACCTGTCGTAAAGTTTGATGACCGCCTTGCAGATCTTATTGACGATATGATTGAAACTTTGCATAAGGCTGAGGGAGTGGGACTTGCCGCTCCTCAGGTCGGAATTTTAAGAAGAGTTGTGGTTATTGATGTCGGCGAAGGTCCGATTGAGCTTGTAAACCCGAAAATCATCGCTTACAGCGGCAAGCAGGAAACTCTTGAGGGTTGTCTTTCAATCCCCGGCAAGTGGGGTTACACAGTAAGACCTGATTATGTAAAGGTTAAGGCTCAGGACAGACACGGTGACGAATTCGTTATTGATGGCAAGGATTTGCTTGCAAAGGCTTTTTGTCACGAACTCGACCATCTTGAGGGAATTCTCTTTACTCAGGTTGCAACAAGAATGTTGACTCCTGCCGAAATTGAAGAAATGAATAGCTGATAAACAGGTGAAGATATGAAAATAATTTATATGGGTACTCCGGATTTTGCCGTACCTGCACTCAAGGCTCTTGCAAATTCGGAACATGAGGTTTGTGCCGTTTTTACACAACCCGACAAGCCTAGGGGAAGAAAGATGATAATGACTCCTCCCGATGTCAAGGTGTGCGCAGAAAAGCTGAACATTCCCGTGTATCAGCCCGAAACCTTTAAGGACGGCAAACCTCTTGAAATTATCAATAAATATAATCCCGATGTCATTGTTGTTGCGGCTTACGGAAAAATTCTTCCCAAGTCGGTTCTTGACTCCGCAAAGTACGGCTGCATCAATCTTCACGGCTCGCTTTTGCCTAAATACAGAGGCGCATCTCCTATTCAGCAGAGCGTATTAAACGGTGACAGGGAAACCGGCGTAACAGCTATGCAAATGGATGTCGGACTTGACACAGGTGACATTCTGAAAGTTGTCAAAACGGAAATCGGTGTGAACGAAACCTCGGGAGAGCTTTTTGACCGTCTTTCTCTTATGGGCGGAGAGCTTATTCTTGACACACTTTCTGCTCTTGAAAAGGGCGAAATCACTCCGATTAAGCAGGACGAAAGCCTTGCAACTCACACTTCAAAAATTGACAAATCACTTTGTCCGATTGATTTTACAAAACCGGCCTTTGAGGTGCATAATAAAATCAGAGGACTTAATCCGTGGCCGATTGCCACAACCGAAATTAACGGTAAAAAGATAAAGGTTCATTCTTCTTTGCTCTGCGAAAAGAGCGGAAAAGCGGGAACTGTAATCAGCACAAAACCGCTGATTGTTGCCTGCGGTGAAAAGTCGGTTGAGCTTTGTGAAATTCAGCCTGAGGGCAAAAAGAAAATGACCGCCGAGGCATTCCTTGCCGGCCACAGGCTTTCTGTCGGCGATGTAATCGGTTAAAAATTCCCGTCTGCAATATGCAGACAGAAAGGTGTTTGATTTATGGGCTTCTTTTACGGATTTGATATGACCTATCTTGTGTTTATTGTTCCTTGTATCATAATAACATTGATTTGTCAGGTCAAAGTTAAAACAACTTTTTCAAAATATTCACAGATAAGAAATTCAAGAAATATGACAGGCGCTCAGGCGGCTGAATATGTTCTTCGTCAGCACGGTGTAACAGGTGTCAGAATTGAACATGTTGCAGGCAGTATGACAGACCATTTTGACCCGAGAACAAATGTAATCAGACTTTCCGACACGGTTTTTAACAGCACCTCCGTTGCGGCTGTAGGTGTTGCCTGTCATGAGGCAGGTCATGCAGTTCAGCACGCAGAAAATTATCTGCCTAACAGAATCCGTTCGTTTATTCTTCCTGTTGCAAGACTCGGTTCAAGCCTCAGTTGGATTTTTATTATAGTCGGTTTTTGTTTTACACAGAGAGTAGGTTTTGTATTTCTTTATATAGGTATAATCCTGTTTGCGCTTTCTGTACTCTTTACAATTGCAACACTTCCCGTAGAGTTTAATGCATCAAAAAGAGCGCTTGAAACAATCAGAAACGGCGATCTTCTTTACGGTGAAGAATACACAGGCGCAAAGAGAGTGCTTCAGGCAGCCGCAATGACATATGTTGCAGCGGCTCTTACTGCAATTATGCAGCTTTTAAGATTAATTATAATTGCGAACAATCGCAGAAGATAATTTATTTTGGAGATTAAAATGGCAAACACACGCAATATTGCACTGAATGTGCTGCTTAAAATTGAAAATGAGGGAGCATATTCAAATATTGCTTTGAATAATGCCATAAAGGAAAACCGCCTTTCGGGTGTTGACAGCTCTTTTGTGTCAGCACTCGTTTACGGTGTTCTGGAAAGAAGAATCACGCTTGATTATATTATCAGGTCTTATTCTAAAATTCCGTTAAGGAAAATTGAAACAAAAACGAAAAATATTCTTCGCCTTGGTATACTCCAGCTTTTGTTTATGGACAAAGTTCCCGACAGTGCGGCAGTCAACGAAAGCGTTAATCTTGCCAAAAAGCACAAACTTCAGAAATCATCGGGTTTCATAAACGGAATTCTTCGCAATATCACAAGAGCAGAGGATAAATATACATTACCCGATGAAAAGGACAGGGCTCGATATCTTTCGGTAAAATATTCTGTTCCCGAAAACATTGTAAAATTGTGGGTTAATTCTTACGGAGAAAATAATACCGAACAGCTTTTGGCATCTCTTAACGGCAGAGCCAAAATCTGTTGTCGTGTTAATACCCTCAGAACAGATGCAGACACATTAATTAAGAAATTATCCGATGAGGGCGTTGTTGCGGAAAAAATCCCGTTTATAGACAACGCACTCTATCTTGAAAATACAGGCTCGGTTGAAAGACTCAGAGCGTACAAGTCCGGACTTTTTCATATTCAGGATGCGTCAAGCCAGCTTTGTGTGAATTTTCTTGACGCAAAGCCTCGCAATATTATGCTTGATGTATGTTCCGCACCGGGCGGAAAATCGTTTTCGGCGGCTCAGTATATGAACAACCGTGGCAGAATTTTTTCCTGTGATATGTTCGACCATAAGCTGAAACTGATTTCGGCAGGTGCTAAAAGGCTTGGCATCACTTGTATTTCAACGCTTCTGCGTGATGCGTCAACCAATGATACGGCACTTCCTGTGGCGGACAGAATCCTCTGCGATGTTCCGTGCAGCGGTCTTGGAATCATGTCAAGAAAGCCCGAAATCAGATACAAGGACGACCTTATTTCCAACGATTTGCCGGATTTGCAGTACAGGATTCTCTGTGCAAGTGCGGATAATCTTGCAGTAGGCGGTAAGCTTGTCTATTCTACCTGTACATTGAATCCTGATGAAAACAATAAAAACACAAGGCGTTTTCTTGAGGAACATCCCGATTTTTACGGAATACCGTTAAAACTTCCAAACGGAATTACCCGTGCATTTGATGAAGAACCATACGAAATAACACTTATGCCGCACACCTGCGGAACAGACGGATTTTACATCAGCTTATTCGGAAAGAAGGCGTCAAATTGAATAATTTAACGGATATCAAGTCAATGACGCTTGATGAGCTGACTGAATTTGTCACAGAAAACGGTTTTCCAAAGTTCAGAGCAAAGCAGATTTATGATTGGTTGTACAAAAATGTGACCGATTTTGACAATATGCGTAACATTCCTGCCGATTTAAAGGCTTTTTTGAAATCAAGTAGTTACATTTCTGTTGCAAATATTGAAAAAAAACTTGTTTCAAGGTATGATAAAACAGTCAAGTACCTTTTTTCGTTTAATGACGGCGAATGTGTAGAGTCTGTTGTAATGAGTTACAAGCACGGATATTCAATCTGTATCTCAACACAGGTTGGTTGTAAAATGGGTTGTACATTTTGTGCAACAGGCAAAAGCGGTTTTTCACGGAGTCTTGCACCGTCGGAAATGCTTGGACAGATTGAGGCCGCACAGCGTGACCTTAACATAAGAATTTCTAACATTGTTCTTATGGGGATGGGTGAACCGCTTGATAATTTTGATAATGTTGTAAAATTTCTCCGACTTGTTTCGTCCGACAACGGTCTTAACATTGGAATGCGACATATTACCCTCTCAACCTGCGGTATAGTTCCGAAAATTTATGAGCTTGCAAAACTTCATCTCGGAATAACGCTTTCCGTTTCATTACACGCACCGAACGATGAGATAAGACAGCGAACAATGCCCATTGCAAGAAAATATTCTATTGAAGAATTATTAAAGGCTTGTTCAGATTATTTCAAAACAACAGGTCGCAGAGTTACATTTGAATACTCTATGATAAGCGGAGTTAATGACAGCGATGAAAACGCAAGAGAGCTTGCAAAACGACTTGAGGGTACACAAAGCCATGTTAATCTGATCCCCGTCAATACTGTTGAGGGAACAGGCTACTTAAAAAGCAATATTAAAAGACAGCAGGCATTCATAAATATTCTTGCTGCTAAAAATATCGGAGCAACCGTGCGCAGAACACTCGGAAGTGACATAAACGCATCGTGCGGTCAGCTCAAAAGAAAGCATATTGAAGAAGGAGGTAAATAACTTGGAAGTATTCAGCAAAAGTGATATCGGACTTGTTCGTAATCAGAATCAGGATGACTGTCGCTTCGGAGTTATTTCTCCCAGCTGTGTCTGGGCAGTTGTGTGTGACGGAATGGGCGGTGCAAACGGCGGTAATATTGCCAGCGCAACGGCCGTTGATTATATCAGCACCAAAATTACCGATTTGTACAAAGATGATATGACCAAGGAGCAGATTGGCGAGCTTATGGCAGAAATTGTTGTCAATGCCAATATGAAAGTCTTTGAAATGTCCATGAAAGATCCCGAGCTCACGGGTATGGGAACTACATGTGAATTTGTCTTTGTAAAAGATACAACCGTTCATGTTGTTCATGTCGGTGACAGTCGCACATACGCTATCAGAGGCGGTAAAATCAAGCAGCTTACAGAGGATCATTCCGTTGTTCAGGAAATGGTTAGAAGAGGCGAGCTTACATATGAGCAGGCACAAAATCATCCGAACAAGAACTTTATAACAAGGGCGCTCGGCATAAAACCGTCCGTTCGCCTCGACTATATTGAAGCCAACTTTATTTACGGTGATGTTCTTCTCATCTGTACCGACGGACTTTCAAATTGCGTCACAACAGGAGATATGGTCAAAATCTGCCATGAAAACCGTGGCGAAGGTCTTATCACAAAGCTTGTTGACAAGGCGAAAGACGGCGGAGGTTCTGATAATATCACAGCTACCGTAATTTACTAAGGATAGGAGTTGACCGTTTTGGATAAATATTTGGGCAAAAGACTTGACGGAAGATATGAAATCCACGAGCTTATCGGTGTCGGCGGTATGGCAAATGTTTACCGTTGTACCGATACAGTCGATGACCGTGAAGTTGCCGTAAAAATTCTTAAAGACGAGTATCTCAACAATGAGGAGTTTATCCGCCGTTTCAAAAATGAATCAAAAGCCATCGCAATGCTTTCACATCCGAATATCGTAAAGGTATATGATGTAAGCTTTGGCGATATGATTCAGTATATCGTAATGGAATATATTGACGGCATTACCCTCAAGGAATATATTGATCAGCAGGGCATTATTGAGTGGAAAGACGCAATCCACCTGACTGCACAGATTCTAAAGGCTTTACAGCACGCTCACGAGTGCGGAATTGTACACCGTGATATAAAGCCGCAAAATATTATGCTGTTGCAGGACGGTACAATCAAAGTTACCGATTTCGGTATTGCAAGATTTTCCGATAAATCAACACGCACAATGACAGAACAGGCAATCGGCTCTGTTCACTACATTGCCCCTGAACAGGCAAGAGGTGACGCAACTGACGGAAAAACAGACATTTATTCTGTCGGTGTAATGCTCTATGAAATGCTTACGGGAAAGCTTCCGTTTGACGGTGACAGTGCCGTTACAATTGCGCTTATGCAGTTGCAGTCAACACCGAAGCATCCTCGTGAAATCAATCCGGGAATCCCGATAGGTCTTGAGCAGATTACTATGAAGGCAATGGAAAAGCTTCCGTCCGACAGATACACTTCTGCCGCAGAAATGCTTTCTGATATCGAAAGATTCAGACTTAATCCGTCAATCGTTTTTGATTACGGCAACAAGTCTTTTGTTGATAATCAGCCCACAAAGTTTGTTCACTCTCTGCGTGACAGCAGGGTAAGAAATAAAATTGACAACGATGCAACCAAAGTAGTTGATATGCCGCAGGACGATGTTGTTGTTAAAGAAGAACAGTTTGCCGATGAGGATTTTGTAAAGGAACATAAGCCTTCCTACTATGCAGTCAAGGGTATTGTAATTGCGGCTGTTGCAGTATGTGCAATTTTCTTTGCACTTGCAATGTTCAGAGGCTGCTCAACCTCACAGGCTAAGGATGTTGAAGTTCCCGATTATGTCGGCAAATCCTTTGTTTCAATAAAAGAAAATAACCCGAATGATTTCAAGTTTGAGGTTAAGAGTGAATATGATGAGTCAAAGGAAATGGGCGTAATTCTTGATCAAGAGCCTAAGGGCGGTTCAATGAAGGTTAAGTCAGGCTCAACAATCACGGTAACCGTAAACGGAACGGACACAGAGGTTTCTGTTCCTTATGTAACCAATTACAGCGAAAAAGAGGCTTCTCAGGCTCTCAAGGAAAAGAATCTTATTCCTGAAATTGTCTATGTAGAAAACACTAAAACACCAAAGGGCTACACAATTGAGTGTTTCCCGAAAGCAGGTGTAAAAACTACAATCGGTTCAACGGTATATGTATATATTGCAAGCGGTGAGAGAACCAAACAGGTTACACTCCCGTCGGTTGACGGACTCACGCTTTCCGAAGCAAAGCAGTCTCTTGTTGATCTCGGACTTACCGTTGAAACAGTTCAGGATGATGAAAGCAAAGAACCAAAGGATACAGTCCTCGGTATGTCACCTCTCCAGTACGGCAAGGTTGACGCAGGCTCTGTTGTAACCCTGACTGTAAGCTCGGGACTCGGTGACGAAAACACGGTTAATATCTTCGTTGACCTTCCGTCGGATGTTGAAGATTCAGTCGATATGACTGTAATTGTTGACGGTGCGGTTGATTCCCGTAATTCAAAGACACTTGTTCCGAAATATAACAAGACCTATACTCTTGAGCTCAAGGGCTCAGGCACTTCAACTGTAGTAATTCAGCTTGACGGTCAGGCTTACAGAGAGTATTCGGTTGACTTTGCATCGGCATCGGTAACCACTACGGCGTCACATGATTATGTCCGTGCGACAACCGCTCCTCCCGAAACCGAACCGCCGACACAGTATTACACAGATCCGTATGTAGCGCCTGACACGACCGTTCAGCCGGTTACGGATGATCCTGAACTTTAATCGGTGAAGTATGGATACTAAAAGCGGAATTTTAATGAAATCAATCGGCGGATTTTACTATGTCCGTGCCGATGGTGAGGATTACGAATGTAAGGCAAGGGGGAGCTTTCGCAAAAGCGGAAACTCTCCCGTAGCGGGGGACAGGGTAAATATATCTGTTCCGAATGACGGTTTTTGTGCGATAGAAGAAATTCTTCCACGCAAAAACAAGCTCCGCAGACCTGCTCTTGCAAATCTTGATATTCTTCTTCTCGTGTGTTCAACTGTTGAACCGTTGCCGAATTTTACGATTATTGACAAAATGACTGCGGCTGCGGTAAACAATAATATGGAACCCGTAATTGTCGTTACAAAAAATGATCTGGAAAACGGAGATAAGATTGCCGATATCTACAGACACGCAGGTTTTGAGGTTTTTCTCTGTTCGGAAGATGATTCTTCACAAACCGAAGAACTCAAAAGCTATCTGTCCGGCAAGGTTTCAGCCTTTATCGGTAACAGCGGTGTCGGCAAGTCCACATTGCTCAATAAGCTTTTTCCATCGCTTTCTCTTGAAACAGGGCAGACAAGTAAAAAACTCGGCAGAGGAAGACATACAACAAGAGTTGTTGAACTGTTTGAACTTGACGGTTGTTTTGTGGCAGACACACCCGGATTTTCAACCGTCGATCTTCAGCGTTACGAAATGATTGACAAAAGCCGGCTGCAATATTGCTTTCCTGAATTTGAAAAATATTTAGGGGACTGTATGTTTACTTCATGTTCGCATACCTGTGAAAAAGGCTGCAGGATTCTTGAGGCGCTCTCTGACGGTGAAATTGAAGAAACCCGTCATCGCAGTTATGTTCAGATGTATAACGAGGTCAAGGACATTAAATCATGGCAGATAAAGGAGTAATTATGCGTTGTGTGATTATTGCAGGCTCGCCTGACACAAATTCGGATTTTTTGTCCGAGGTTATAAAACCTGATGACTATGTGATATGTGCCGACAGAGGCTGCAATTTTGCAAAACAGGCAGGCATTACTCCTAACCTTGTTGTAGGAGATTTCGATTCCGAGCCTGATGTACTGTTTCCAAACTGCGAAACGGTCCGACTTATTCCCGAAAAGGATGATACCGACACAATGCACTCTGTTGACCTTGCACTTGAAAAAAGGTTTGACGAAATAGCAATTCTCGGTGCATTGGGCGGTCGCTTTGACCACAGCTTTGCAAATGTGGCAGTTCTCTCTTATATTCACGAACACGGAAGTAAGGGCGTTCTCCTTTCTGAAAAAGAGAAAATAGAATTTCTTCCAGTAGGTCATTATGAATATAAAAACTTTAAAGGCAAAACATTTTCGCTTTTCCCTTACGGATGTCCGAGTGTCTGCGTAAGCTATTCGGGAACAAAGTATCCTCTTGAAAAATACTGTGTTTCGAGCAGCGTTACTCTGGGTGTTTCAAATGTATTCACTTCCGATATGACAACAATTGACATATATGACGGAAATGCAATACTTATAATTAATTTGATAGACTGTTAAAATTACAGCTTGACATTGTTTGCAAATGTATCTTGTATATGTCAAAAGCAATGTCAACATTATATGGGGGTATAGCTCAGCTGGGAGAGTGTCTGACTGGCAGTCAGAAGGTCACGGGTTCGAGCCCCGTTATCTCCACCACATTTTTTATACAACAATATTTGCAAAGAATTTGCTTTATAAGGCTTTGCAATAACAAAATTGTAACTATATTAACACCTTTAAGTCTTGAAAAGAAATATGTTTTTATGGTATAATTCTTTTCAGACAAAATTTGAAATTGATACTTATTTGGAGTTGAGTAATAATATGTCATTGTGTATGGGATGCATGCAGGAAATAGGTGACAACAAGATTTGTCCGTCCTGCGGATTTGATACAACTGAAAAACAGCAAGCTCCTTTTTTACCGTACGGAACAATTCTTCAGAACCGCTATATCGTAGGTGCGGGGATTGATACCAACGGCGAAAGTACACGCTATATAAGCCACGACAAGCAGACAGGTGACATTGTAATCATCTGCGAATTTCTTCCTATCGGACTTTTTTCTCGTGAAGAAGGAACTGCCGAAGTCAGAATAAATTATGAAAACCGCCTTGTATATAATAAACTCAAGGACGATTTTCTTAACTATTACAGGATTCTTTCAGAACTCCGTGAGCTTTCCGCTCTTATGAATGTTCACAACATTTTTGAAGAAAATAACACAGTTTATGTTGTTGAGGAAAACGAGGATCTTATTCCTTTTGAGGAGTATGTTGAACGCAGTAACGGTCATCTTGAATGGGATATTGCCCGTCCGCTTTTTATGCCTGTAATTTCTGCGCTTGAGGCTCTTCACAAGAGAGGTGTCGGTCACTATGCTATCGCACCTAAGAATATGTATATCACAGCATCGGGTAAAATTAAGATTTCAGGCTTTGCATCGGAAAATGAGCGTAAAAGAGGCACGCCTCTCAAATCTCAGCTTTTTTCAGGCGCTGCGGCTCCCGAACAGTATGACGACAATTTTCCTCTTGACGATATTACGGATATCTACGGATTTTGTGCAACCCTTTTCTATGCCCTCACAGGTCATATGCCAAAGAGTGCGGTAGAACGCCGTAAGGACAGCCGACTTCTTATGAGTACAACAACTGTAAAGAGACTTCCTCCGCATGTTGTTTCGGCTCTTGCTAACGGTTTGCAGGTTGAGCGTGAAAACCGTATTACAGATTTTGACGAGCTTCGTTCACAGCTTTCCGTTGCTCATACAGCAAAGGCAATTCAGGACGAAATTTCAAGAACAGCAAGCATGAACCTCACAAAGTCAGAGCGTACACGCAAGACTTCAAACGGTATGTCGCACGCTTCAATTATTATTATTGCTGCTGCTATCACGGTTCTTGTTCTCGGTATTGCCGGTGTGTTCTGGCTTATGCAGAATCCGCTTGCCGGAATGTTTTCGAATAATACTGATGCGAGTGTAAGCTCAACTCAAAGCACAGAGTGGACAGGTGCTACTGTTCCTAACTATGTCGGAATGACATATGAAGAGGCTGTTAAGAGTGTTGACAGCAACAGCAGTATCACAATCTACAGAACCTTTAACGATGAGTACAGCGATGATTATGCAGAAGGTAAGATTATGTCACAGACACCTGCCGCAGGTTCAAAAATTACTCAGGAAGATTCCGTAGTAGTGAGTGTTTGCGTAAGCAAGGGATCACAGATGAGGACTCTGCCGAAGGTTGAGGGTGAAAAACTTGATACCGTTGCATCCGACATTGCCGCTCAGGGACTTCTTGCAACAGCGGAATATGAGTACAGTGACAAGGTTGCTGAGGGAAGGGTAATCCGCTACAAAGAACATGTTGAGGGTGATACTCTCGAATACGGTTCAACGGTAGTTCTTATTGTCAGCAAGGGTAAGAAACAGACAAGTTCTCAATCATCAAACTGATAAAATTAATAACAATGTTTAAGACGGACTTTTTGCAGTCCGTCTTTTTTATTGATATAGAACAGTTATAGTTACTGATTATCTTAAAATACTCGATAAAATTGAGATTGGAAAAAATTTCAGAAAACTGTCACAAAATAAAGGTCAAAAATAGTCAAATTTCTCTTGACTTTTCTTGAAAATGGTATAAAATATAATTAGCACTCAGGGAACAAGAGTGCTAATTAATTAAAAGTAATTTAAAATTTTTACAGGAGGCTGTATTTATGACAATCAAACCATTACTCGACAGAGTCGTTTTAAAAGTTGAAGAGGCTGAAGAGAAAACAAAGAGCGGTATCATTCTTTCATCTGCTGCTCAGGAAAAGCCACAGTTCGCATCAGTTGTTGCTGTTGGCCCCGGCGGTGTTGTTGACGGCAAGGAAGTAAAGATGTATGTCAGCGTAGGCGATAAGGTTATCGCAAGTAAATATGCAGGCACACAGGTAAAGATTGACGGCGAAGAATACACAATTGTAAACCAGTCGGATATACTCGCAACGCTTGAATAATTAACTAAATATACGGAGGTAATTTACAATGGCTAAACAAATCGCATACGGCGAAGATGCAAGAAAAGCTTTAATGAAAGGTATCGACCAGCTCGCTGATACCGTTAAAATCACACTCGGACCTAAGGGCAGAAATGTTGTTCTTGATAAGAAGTTCGGTGCTCCGCTCATCACAAATGACGGTGTAACAATTGCAAAGGAAATTGAACTTGAAGATCCTTTTGAAAATATGGGCGCTCAGCTTGTAAAGGAAGTTTCTATCAAGACTAACGATATCGCAGGCGACGGTACAACAACTGCCACACTTCTTGCTCAGGCTCTCATCAGAGAGGGTATGAAGAATGTAACTGCAGGCGCTAACCCAATGGTACTTAAAAAGGGTATTGCAGACGCTGTAAATGTTGCAGTTGAGGCTGTAAAGAAGAACAGCAAGCAGGTATCCGGTACAGACGATATCGCAAGAGTTGCAACGGTTTCATCACAGGATGAATTTATCGGCAAGCTTATTGCCGAGGCTATGGAAAAGGTTACAACAGACGGTGTTATCACAGTTGAGGAATCAAAGACAGCCGAAACATACAGCGAGGTTGTTGAAGGTATGATGTTCGACAGAGGTTACATCGCTCCTTATATGGTAACAGATACAGATAAGATGGTTGCAGAGCTCGACAATCCGCTTATCCTTATCACAGATAAGAAGATTTCTACTACACAGGAAATTCTCCCACTTCTTGAGCAGATTGTTCAGATGGGTAAGAAGCTCCTTATTATCGCTGAAGATGTTGAAGGCGAGGCTCTTACAACTCTCGTACTTAACAAACTCAGAGGTACATTCACTTGTGTTGCCGTAAAGGCTCCGGGCTTTGGTGACAGAAGAAAAGAAATGCTTCAGGATATCGCAACACTCACAGGCGGTACGGTAATCACATCCGACCTCGGTCTTGAACTCAAGGATACAACAGTTGATCAGCTCGGTACTGCCCGTCAGGTTAAGATTGAAAAGGAAAACACAATCATCGTTGACGGCTCAGGTGACAAGGAAGCTATCAAGGGCAGAGTTGCTCAGATCAGACAGCAGATTGAAACAACAACATCTGACTTTGACCGTGAAAAACTTCAGGAGCGTC
>OFMV01000008.1_pt1 | contig 183296 bp, 277 predicted proteins | sample 1541881 | NCBI WGS metagenome assembly OFMV01 (sample SAMN04209220, study PRJEB22552) | human gut metagenome | biome: gut; material: feces | host: Homo sapiens | place: USA: Oklahoma
TTTTCAAGATACGCGCCTGTAGCTCAGTGGATAGAGCAGTGGTTTCCGGTACCATTTTAAAATGCTTAAGAATACTATAAATTCAATGCTAGATAAAAATGTTCACCCTTGTTTCACCCTTATCATATATATCTGGGTGAATAACTAAAATATGGGTGAACTTAATTTATATTTTTTACAAGAAATATATGCAATAACATCTATTTTATAACCTAATATTCCACATCATTTAAAATTTAAATTCAAAATATAATTGTATATACAATATTACATAAATCTTTTCTAATATACACGATCACATTATTTCCACTCAAACAGAATTAAATTGTATCTACAATTCACAGACGTAAAAAATAGGACAGAAGAGTATCATTACTCAACTGTCCTAAATTATTTTTATCCTCTTGACTTACAGAACAAATGTTTGTATAATGTGAGCATGGAGGTAAGATGCTATGAACACAAATCAATTACAATATGAAAATAGTAATACAAAAAATCTTATTAATGAAATTTATCGTATAAATCCAAATGTAAAATTCACTACATTCGGGAATGTAATATCTGAAAAGGAAGCCATGATGTTATATCGTGCCGTATTAAAAAATAGCAATAATAAGAATACCAATCTTGTTTATATACCAATGTTCCATATGTAAACGTAAAAAATAGGGTAACCAGAAATTAATCTGATTACCCTGTAATTATTTATTCTTCTAATTTATCGTGGTCAAACCCAACGCTCATTAATTTTTTATATTTGTCATTTACAAATTCCATAGAAGATGTTACTCGACCATTCTCCATCCCGTTTTCTTCCAGAATTTTTTCATACTTAACATATGTGTCAATAACATGATCGTATTGTTCTTTACTACATCTACGGTGATTCATAATCGCACTTGCAAAATCTAACATTTCCCAACGCATATCGTCAATTTCTTTATTGATAAATAGATGTTTTAGTTCTGTCATTTGGTTGCTTAAACTCTCTTGATTTGCTTGCAGATTATTACGAATTTCAATACTCTGTCCATGATATGTTTTTTGATTATCCAGAAATGTTGTCTTGACTTTTTTTAATTCACTTTCTAATGTGTCTAGTCGTTCATTTACGGCGTTTTCTCTTAATTCCTTACCAGACTTCAAGTCAAGTGATTCGAGCGTTCCTTTCCATAATTTAGTACCTTCTACAATCAATAGAAGCACTAATGTTACACAGAGGATAATTGTAAATATCCCCTGTGAATTTATTTCATTTAATGTACTAATCATCTCATACCCCTCAATCCTTTCCGCAAAAAGCTAAAATTATTTCTTCTTAATGTACTTAGCAGAAGAGAATCCATATTTACCTTTATAACAAATATAATACCATTTATTACCATCTGAACCTGTCGTACTATCACATACGCTAACTGGTGTATTATATTTTAATGGACTAAAGGAACACTCTAAATCTGCATTAGATGTTCCTGGGCTTTTTCTAACTTTTAACCCAGATTTAGCGATAATAACACCTTTCCATTTTTCTGACTTGTTATATCCTTTTTTTGCAGGTTTACTTGTAGAAGCACTAGGTTTTGTAACAACTGCATTAGGATCTTTGATGTTAGTTTTCTCAACATAACCTACAAATTTATCTGCAATTTTCACTTGATAACGTGTTCCAGATACACCAATTACATCTACTAAATTACCTTTATTTAGCTTTGGATATGTAGATAATTTTGATGTTCCTGTAGAATTTGTGAATACATCTGTGCCATTTTTTGTGGCTGCGCCTACCCATTTATTGTAGGTTGTTTGGGATGGTTTTGAAGTAGAAGATGAGTTCATAATTGATTTGACGATAGAATAATCTGGACGACAGAATTTTGTTCCAGGGAGATTTGAATTATTATAATGCTTGGAACATACCTCCCCGCCATTGGCTATTATTGTACTTCCATTACTTGTATTTCCTTCAATTGTATAGAACTTATCACCCTCAACTTTAGTAACAATGCCAGTATGAGCGAATGTACCGTTACGATAAAAAATTACAATATCCCCACGTTGAGGATTTGCATATTTTGTGAATCTTGCTCCAAGAGTAGGACAATAAACATATGGAAAATCATTCTCATGTTTGAGTAATTTTTTTGCAGTTTCAAGACCAAAAGTCTTATACATAATCCATGAAACAAATACGGCACACCACGGTTGTCCTTGATAGATTGGTTTTAAATCTCTCCAATATTTTGTATAGTTACCATCCCCAACGTTGGTATTTTTATCATCAAGTTGTGCATTAGATTGCTTTTCCATATATCCAATTTCTGCTTGAGCAGTAACAATAAGAGCATCAATAGCTTTATCTTTATTCATAGTATCACTTCCTTGTGTAGTTGTTGGCTTGGGAGAGTTTGTAGAAGTAGTAGAAGATTTAGAATAGTCTTTATAGAACACACTTCGATCGGTTTTTGTTGGAATACCGGGAATGGTTGCCTTACTAGAGTATTGCCATCCAATAACACCAGAAGAAGCAGGAACTCTTAATCTTTCCTGTAATTCACCGGTATCATTATTAGGATATCGGGCAACCCAGCAATCGTACTTTTTAGCACCTTCTGGTAGTTGATACTGATACCAAGAATAACCACAGTAAATACCAAATTTATATCCAGCTTTGATAATAATAGCTCTAAACGCTTCAATCATTTTCATCATTAAACTGTCAGATAAATTCTCCTGACATTTATCCTCTATATCAAGAAACACTGGATAATCCAGTTTTCTTTTATTCAATGTTTTAATAACTACATTTGCTTCATCTTCAATCTGAGCAATAGTAGTAGCATAGCTGTATTTATAGACTCCAACAGGAATCTTATTCTCAATACAGCCTTTATAATTAGGTTCGAATGTGCTATCAACAATATTTCCTTGTTCTGTGATTCTTAGGATAGCGAAGCCCATTCCATAACTAGCAACAGTTTTCCAATCGATTTTTCCATTCCATCTGGAAACATCAATACCTTTGATTTCTGCCATAAATTCACCTCATTTTCATAAAAATAGAGAGCCTTGCTATAACACAAGACTCCCTCTAAATTTGAGCATAAAAATAAGAGGTATCTCACCTCTTCGACAAAAGTTTATATATTCGTTTTATTCATGCCTCAACAATAACATCATCATAATTATCTGTGATGAGAATAGTATCGACATCTTCCTTCCAGTTCTTATACAGTTTAGTTTTCACGAAATACGCTCTGTATTTCTTTTGACCTGCTTCAATACTTTTGTCTGCTTCTTTCATAATCATACGTGCGATAAATGTTGTCATGTCTTTCATGTCCTTTCTATGTCCTTTCTATTAATAGAGTTATATAATTACGCACCCATAAGGGTAGGTAATACATCAGTTAAGATACTATCTACAGTAGTAGACAGTTCTGCATTCATTGCTTCAAGTTCGGCAATACGTTCTTTGTCAGTCTTTTCAACTGCTTTTTTATAATTGAGATATTTTTCTGGATTTGTTTTCACATCATCAATATCCAGAACTCCAATATCTTCAATGATTTCGTTGTAATCATATTCATACATAGTTACAGGTTCGGCAGATTCTTCACTATTTATATGATCTTCTGTAACTTCTTTTTCATTTAGACAGATGTACACATACACCTTATCTTTTTCAACAACCTTAGCAGAAGGCTGCTTTTCCATAAAGCGAGATTTTGTCATATTCTTTTACCACCTTTTTACAAATTTTCATAATATCTTTAATGTGATATTTTTGAATTACTTTTGTTGAGTTACTATTTTTTAACAATCCCCAGTAGGAGATTATTTTTCTTGCATGTGATTCAAAAATCTTATGATGTGTTTTTATTCGTTTCCATAATCGTATAGCTATTCTGCGAATCCTCTTAAATACACGCCTACGAACAGTAATGTGAGTTCTATAGATTCTAAATCCCATCATATCTATAAATGCTCCGTCACATTTCTTATTGGCAAAAGTCATCTGTTTCACAAACCATGATTCTTTTATTTTCAGACCAAGAGATTTACAATATTTAATAACTTCCTTGACTGCTTTATGCATGTCTTTAGCTGATGTTCCAATCATTAATATGTCATCCATATAGAACAATCTATGATATACAAGACGAATAGAAGACTTAGTTCCATCTTTGCGCTTTCTTACTTTGTGTAGATGTCCTATAAAGTGATATATTTGGGACAGATACAGATTACAGAGGTATTGAGAAAGAAAAGAACCAATAGATAGCCCTTGTTCAAAACTGCTGATAAGTTCTTTGATAAGCCACATCAACATGTTATTCTTTATATGCTTTTCAAGAAATTCAATTAAATGATTTTGTGGAATAGATGGATAGCATTTACGAATGTCTAGTTTAGAAAAATATTTAAGAGATTTATTACGCATCCATCTTTGTATCATACGAGAACCTTTTAAGCATCCTCTATCTTTGATAGAAGCATATTGATGAACGCCTATGCGACATAATAATGGTTTAAGTCCTTCAATTGCAATATAATCATATATTTGTTGTTTTACATGTTGGATTCCTATATTACGGATTTTATGAGAAGAAGGATCAATCTTTTCTTTGTACCAGATTGATGGAAATGATATAGATTTGCTGATAAGTTCTGAACGAATAGTATCTATCAAAAACTCAATAAATACTTTTAAAGCTTTTCTACCATAACGATAATGAATGTTATATATTTGACATTTTCTCAATCCAGAAATACCAGATAATAACTCTAATGTATCATTACGTGTATATTTATCTTTCAAACACTTATACGTTGCTTTTGAAATTAAATTACGATCAGTTATGTCGATATTTTTACAATATCGTTTCATTATCAACAGGTTCCTCCTTTTTATCTTTTTGTATATATATACATCGTTATACGATTGTATTTAAAAGGCTTTTCGTAAGTACTACTAAGCCCCACTATCAAAGTGCTCCCTATGAAAGCAGAGTTGGTCTATAAAAATCATTTTAGCCATCCGGCTACGTCAGTCTCCTGAACACTTTTTAAAAGTGCGAAATGTGTTACTAAAAATCTGTAATTGTAAATACAATTAGCGGCGCAGTAATTCCAATTCGTCCTGTCAAGCCTGTTCCTGCAATTCACGTAAGAACAGCCTGCATTCGAACCATTCCTGAGATTACCGCCCGTAACACAAGACCGTTTTTTATTTAAGGTTTCAATAATGCGTTGGTCGCAATTTCATCAGCCAATTCATTATATATAATTCCGACATGGGATTTTACCTTAACAAATCCCATTTTTATTTGTTGAGAATACAGAGTCATTTCATCTACATAATTTTCAGTATAATTTGTATTTGTTCCCCATTCTTTTGTTAGCCATTTTAAAATGCCCTCATAATCATAAAAAATTGTTATTTTTTGAATGCCTTTTTCTATAGCTTTTTGAACAGCGAACTTCACAGCTTCACATTCGGCGGCGACATTATGAAGTTTAATTATTTCTTTATGTGACTGCGTATTCCATCGGAATACTTTGTCATAAGTTTCTTTATTCCATTGAGTAAATAAAACAACTCCATACCCAGCTTTATTCTTATTTTGTGAGTAAGCTCCATCCGTAAATGCGATCGCTTGGTTAGGCGGTAATTTAGTGATCATTTCATCTACAGATGCATTAAATATATTTACTTTTTCAGGTGTCCAAATTTGTTTCATGTATTATATCCTTTTCTTTTTAGAAGAGGGGAAGAGTTCCCCTCTTTTCTCTCTGCGTTTGCTTCGCAAACTTGCTCGAAAATTCACCCTTTCAGACGACCTATTTTTAATCGGCGGCGCAGCAATTCCAAAACGTCCAGCCAAGCCCGTCCCAGCAATCCACGAAAGAACAGCCAGCATACGAACCATACCAGAGAGAACCGCCCATCAGGTATTCACGAGTGCCAGAAGTACTTGTACCACCTGCGTACAGCATATCAGCCCAACCTTGAGAATTTGAAGAACCTTTTGCGGATGGGAACCATCCACCAGTATTAACATCAACTGAAATGTCACCAATCCAATAATCAGATCCTTTTCCATCTGGATTAGCAGGAATTGTACCAATACATGTATATTTACTTCTAATTGTTGCATCAGAAGAACTATGAGCAAGACCTTTTGGAGCAATATATACTTTCTTGCTATAATCGCTCTGGAAATCCATAACTGTGTCAGAAGCAATAAGATAAGCACCTACTGCATACTCACGTCCCTGTACTCTATATGCATGTTTTCCATCAGTATTAGACACAGGAGAACCATCATGACGACCAATAACAGTATCGGTAGTTCCTGACCACCAATGCATAGAACTGATTGTAATAGGAGCATTCACAGTATCAGATAATTTAATAGGAGTGGTATTAAATCCTGTTTTAATATCAAGATATACAGCTTTATTATTCTCATCAAGTGTTTCTATACGCAACACTTTTACATCATCTGCGTATTTATGAATATTCGTTACTCCACGGTCATTATTTACACCGTTCTTAGTATCATTAAGTTGTCCATAACCAACTGACACATAAGAACCAACAAGAATATTTTGCGCCTGTGCATTTGTTAGTGGAAAATATGTATGTGCGTCCGCAGATTGAACAGAAGCAGAATATTGGAAATTGTATGATGTACATCCCTGGAATAAACTCTGACTATTCTTTGTCGCACCCTTGATAATGTTAAAAAGAATCTGGAATGTATTTCTTTCTGCGCCAGCTCCCCAATAGCCTTTACCTTTTTTCTGATAATTAGTAATTATATTGTTATGACTCTGATTTCTTTCAGGTTTTAATCCAGGCTGACTTCTCAGTAGTCCATCAGAAGCAATACCTGATACATAAGCAGAACCGATACAATATGGAAGAACTGTACCATTAGCACGTTTACATTCTGTCCACGGTTTCAGACCATATTCTGTATTAGGCATATCAGAAATCGTAACAAGATCATACTCTGGATTAGAAGCGTCCCAATTCCAGTAGAAGCTCATCTGCATAGCACCTACATCAACTGCACCTGTAGTAGCATAGTTGCTGTCATACTCTGTAGCGACAGGATAAGCAGTACCATCATCATTACGCTTGTAATTACAATGCACCCACTCAAACATAGGATGATTGCCATTGAGATAGTCGTCTTTTCCTTCTGTAGTATCAGTAGATGGAACAAATTCAAGTCCTGCATTATCTAAGAGTTTTTCACCTGTAGAAGTGGGATTAGTTGCGAATTTCCAAATTTTTGTTTGGTAAACTTTACCTGTACGCTGTAAATTATAATAATTTTTTACTGTATCAATATGTGGTGTTTTCTGCTTAACATCAACAAAAGTTTGCACAGAGATATAAGTGGATAACTCCTCACCTGCTTTACGAATATCTTCAAGAGCTTTTTCACGCTCTGTTTTGATATAATCATTCCATTCTTTTTCAGTTCCGCTAAAAGTTCCTAATCTAACGGCAGTCTGATAAGCGGATTCTCCAATTAATCCTGCAATTGGATTAAATTGTTTTGTTTTTGGATCACGAATTTTAGCTGATCCTAAATTCATTTTTATCATTGTATAAATACCTCCTAAATTGTGGTGGTTAAAAATTTTCAATATTTTAATTGTAAAATTAAAAATAGATGCTAAAATAGCATCCAAACATTTCCATATTTACCAAATTTTTTACAATGAAATGTGCCTTTCAATCAGGTATAATTTCCCTATCAAGAAAGGAGGTGGTAAATATGGCATTATATGAGATTAAAAATTACATCAAGTTACTTTGTATAAGGATTGACCATATCGAAAGCTATGTGGTAGACGAGTTAAATACATCTGATGAACAAAAGATTAATGAATTCATTAACACATATAAACATCGAAAAGGTCTAAAGATCCTTATATTTGAGATAACAGATGAAGCCCACATGATTACATATGAACAAATGCAAAGTTTCATCCATACACTCCATGTGTTTGATTATATCAGGCAAATCATTGAAAATGAAACAAATAAACTTGTAGTTGTCAATGATGATGAGAGTCCTGATGCGTTGCAAACTGATTCTTATTTGCATAGGTTGTTAGACTTGGGTAAATAAGAGAGAAGGGCAGGAGAGTGTTTCTTCTGCCCGTTTTGTTAGTTAACTAAAGCCCTCTTTAGTTAATTAATAATATCAGACATTATGGCAGAATAATTCTTAAAATCAAAAAAACCTATATACTTAATTTTCGTTATCGTGCTTGAATTCATCACGTTATTTAATACAGCCCATGGCAAAAGTGATGCATCATCAGCCCCTATTAAAGTAAGAACTTGGTTATTTTCAAGATTTCCGATACTTTTAGTATGATTCATATTGTCTTGTTGATCAGTTAACATAAGAGTTGCTTGTGTTTGCTCATTATAGGCGGTGTTTGAAGATAAGACCACCACACAAAAAAGTTTCTGTTTTTCTTTTAACGTGAACCTAGGCCCGCTGTAATTAACATCTCCATTATTTTTAAAAGCGTACATAGCATCGCTATATTCATTAGATACATTAGTACACTTAACATAATTAATCGCTGTCGGTTTTTTTGCACTGTATGTTTCTTCCAGAGTCAAAATTTTATCAATATTGTAACTAACAATATCGTTTTTTAACACCGTTATGTTATTTTTCACTCCACCATCCTGCAATGCGACTTTCAATGATGATAATATCAATGAATTGGTATTACAATTGCTATTTAAACTTATGATATCGTCCTTAGACGAGTCATTAACGCTAGAACCATATTTTGATGAAATTAAATTGATAACATTTCTGCTACAATTTACAAATTCAGCAAGTACGATTGATGCGTCGTCCGTAATGTGTGTTCTTATCCCATCTAAGTTAATGTTCAATATATTATTATTAAAATTCTCGAATATCGCACATTTGTTATATATATCTTGAATCTCTACATTCGATATAGTATTCCTATTACCTTTAAAAAAACAAGAAGAATCAGAATTTTCCCCGCATGATAATATCTTTATATTATCAATTCTGTTATTACTGGATGAAATATATAAGCCCTCTTTTCGGCAACCGTTTATATAAAAAGTGTTAAAAGTGTTGTCACTTCTTCCAATATAAACGCCAATTCCTTTAAAATAACTAACAATTATATTTTGATAATTATTTATCCATCCATTTATCTTTATACCGTTATAACCGCTCTCTATATCCAAGTTGTACAATTTGACATTATGTAAATCACTTGATATGTTGATGAGCCAGTTGTCTTTAACCTTTACATCATCTTGTATGTTATATCCCTTTATTATTAAATCATGTATGGATGCGTTGTCGCTACCCTCCGAAAAATTAAATCCATCTCCATATTCAAAATAAATAACGCTTTTACCATTTCCGACTATTTCTAATCCGTTGTTCGGAATAATTGGTCTCTGAACATAGCAATCAACATCTACTACGATTTTTTTACATCCATTTTTTAACAGTCCATCTATAATAGTCGTAACATCATAAATTTCATTATTAATTTTTATAGTACTATCTGTAACATAACTGCTTAGATATCCTTGTTTTTTAGGAATCTCACCTATATCTTCCTTTAGTGAAGCAATCTTTTCGTCTCTCTTATCCAAAGCATCCTTAACCTGCCCTAAAGTTGCCAAATTTTTGCGGGGGGGGGTATTTTCAGAATTTACCTTAATTTCATCGCTCATGTCAATTTCCTCCTAAATATGCAGCGGCATCTGCATCTGATATAGTCTGTGTTTTAGTTTCTAATGCTGTGATTTTTGCCAATAGGAATTGAAGTTCTGTATAGATTTTTTGTGAACTCCATGTGTCTGTTGTGTTTACTACATTATCTTTTAACTCTGGAATATTTACTGATTGTTCATCATCAGGGTTCACCCACAGTCCTGTACGCTCATTAGTTGGAGCAGTAGTAGAAATCTCTACATCGTACAACTTTTGCATAGCAGTATAAATCGTATCTACAGCTTTTTTATTTGTATCAACATTTGTAGCCTTATTAGTTACATCTTTCTGTAATGCTTTATATTCGTCTGTAACATCACCGTCAACAAGATCAAATAATTTTAACCACTTAGCATCACTAATTGCTGTATTTTTTGGAATGTCAGTAGTAGCAATATATCCACTACTGATTTTCCCGATTTTATTTGTTACAATATCTAATTTTGTATAACTTAAAGTTTTATCCCATTGACCTTTTGGAGTCATAAAAACTTTTCCGAGATTTTTTGCAGCCATTAATATCCATCCTCCTTTACTTCGTTTTGTAATAGATATCCATTTTGTATATAATAAGTAGGTGAGTAAGTTTCCAATGTGCCTGTCGTGAAATTAATCCAAATATCTTCATATTCATCTTCTTCATCCTCATCAAGTGCAACCATATCCATGATATTTCCATCTTCATCTTGAAAACATTCAAATGACATTGTAATTTCAGCAGGTGAATCATCAGAAGAAAAATTAATTTCCAATTCACGTTTTGGATAACATTTATATGCAATTAATCGCATTCCAACATCATCACCATCTTCATCTTTGCTAGCAGTTATCATTTGAATATAATAAGCAGAAGAATAATTACGATTATTGAATGCTATACGTTTTACATCTTCCGCTTTATTTTCAAGATAACCAACGACATAAGTTTGACCAGACTTAATATCAGAAGTTGTTTGCGCAATAAATGTTTTGTCCGCAACAGAACCTTTTATTTCTTTACCTGTAAAATCATTATCTGTATATACAAAAACACTCCCCATAATAGGAGAGTGCTGTAAAATAAGTTTTCCATTTACAGAAGCAGTAATATTTTCACGCCTTACAATAATTGCATCAGTTAATACTTGACCACCATTTAATAGAGAATATACTTTAAATGGATGTACTTGAAATGTAATGTCAATATTACCTTCAAGTGGAGATTCAAATTTGATATATTTTGAACCATTTCTTCTTGCAAAAACGGCATCAGAATTAAACCCGTATGTTGTTGTATTGCAGAAGTCGACACGCATAACAGGAGCTTTGGTGTAATAATCTCGGATATCTAAATCGCAACAAGCACGATTCGCCATATTTTTGTCCATGATTATTCACCTCATTACTTTCCTGTATCTGATTTATCTTTTTCATTTTCCTTAATAATATCTCTCAATGTTGGGAGTGCGTTATCAATCTGTTCATCAATCCATTTCACAAGTTCTTCTTGATTTACAACTTTTGCAAGAATAGGATATTCCTTATAAATCTCACTGATTACTTCACTACGTTTAATACTTCCTGCCTTTTCCCATTCGGCATAATCTTTTTCAGCCTGAGTAATCAGTTTTAAGATATTTTCGGAAATCTGTTTCTTAGCAATTTCAATTTTCTTGTCTGTGGAGAGTTTTGAATATGATTCAATTTTTTTCCATAAAGCTAAAGCCAAACCAATGATAACTAAGATAGTAGTCCAATTATCATTGATTAAAGATAAGAAATTTTTGATACCATTTAAAATATCCATATGCGTCCTCCTTTAAAATATATAATTAATTGTGTATAAGCATAGACAAGAGTGTTTACAACACATTGTCTAACCAGTATATTTTGGAATATTTCCAGATTAATTTACACTTCTTTGCATTAACTTTCTTACAATGTTTTGTAGGACTTTGAAAATTTATTGCATTTTGTTTTGGATATAACGCAGTTACATATCCTCTATGTGTTTCTCCATTTTTAAATGTATACTCCACTAAATCTCTATGCTTAATCCCTAAAACATTATCTGTTTTTGCTTTGCTTTTTCTACGCATAGGTTTAATAGTCCATTCTTTCACATTACAGGCATCTGGTTGCAAACCAGTTATACAAATAGCATCATTAGCATGTGATTTCTCAATATTCCAATCAATACGTTTATTAGCTGTGTCTCCCCCAGTAGTTAATATTAATGTTCCTAATTCAGATAACTGTTCTCTTAACCATTTTTTGCCAATCATTACATGCTGTGCATAATCAAGATTCTTATTATCTGTAGAGCTTAATATAGAAAAATATCTATCCATATATAATTCTTCTTGTCCTTCTGTTCTTTGATGACATTTTTCACATAATGAAATTAAATTGTCTAAAGTATTTGAGCCATTTAATCTTCTGGGCTTGATATGATGAACTTCTAACCTGCAATTAGACTTTCCACATTCCATGCATTTACAACCATCTCTTAAAATAACCGCTTTGCGGATATTTTCGTCTAATCGATTTGATTGCTGATATTGCCACCGATATGATTTATAGCCATCAGTTAATGCTCTTATATCAATAGCTACATCTTCCAATGAATAATTTGCTATATTAATCCATTTGTTAAGTTGCTTTATAACTCTTATAGTAGCTTGACGTTTTTGGAAAATACTTGGTGCTATTCGACCTTTTCGTTTAGAAGATTTTCGATTATTAAATCTTGCTTGTCTATATCTTTTATGGAAGCGATGATAATTCCTATAACCTTTTCTTACTTCAATAAGATGCTTTACATCATTACGCTGCTCAATGGTTCCTTTAAAAACAACCTTATTTTTTGTTTTGCATTTCTGAACTAAAGCTAAACCTACATGAATCCCACCATCATCAATTCCACAACAGATTTCATCTTTGCAAATTTGTTCATCTGAAATTTCCTTTTTTAACTGGATTACCATTGGATATTTACTTACCAATGTCGCTCGCTTCTTACGGATAAGGAACCAAGCTTTCTGTTCTTTTGTTGGTGCTAATTGCTTTCCATTAGCATCTAACACAAAAGCATAATTTGTCATTTCTGACACCTTCCTTTCGGAGAATTTTTCTTCTTGCCAAGGTCAAGTAGAGGACATGTGTTTCCGTGTTATCATCTTGACCTTACTACCTAACATAGTTCATATCTGCAACATACCTTTCGATAGTAGCAGTCACTCAGGCTTGAGACCTATCATTTAAGCCATAAATAAAAGACATAATGCGTCCACTTTTATCTATGTTTAAGTATATATCTCTATACTTTTGATTACTTAATGGTTAGCCCTTGTGTTATTTATTATCCAACAGCACCATCACTGTCAGTTTGTTCATCAACGGTGGAAGAGTAGTCTGCTTGTTGTGACATAGCCATATCATATGTAATGCCTCCTGCCATGTTCTCCTTACTAGCTTTTGCATAATACGCAATGATCGTAGGAATTAATGTACAAGGAACACCAATTAATGCGTACATATAACTTGTATCACCTGTAGTAATAGCCATATATTCGCTAAAACAAAGTATCTGAATACAAATTATGAATACAATAAAAAGCACAATTTTACTTGTGCTTGGTTTCTTGAGCTTTGGAAATCTACTCTTTTTCATCCGATGAAGTTTCCGTTTCATCGTAATATTTTTATTACGTTCTTTTATTTTTGCTTCTTTCTGTTTATATTCTTGTTCTGTCATTCTGTTTTATCCTCATCTTTACGACATAAGAAGTCCATTAAGGCAAACATATCCTTTGGCGTTAATACATCATATTTTGAATCATCATAGTCAAATGTAGACTCATCAATATAAAATCTTCCTACTTCAACCTCAAGAGAGAGTAAATCATTGATTTCCTCATACATCTTATTGGCAACATCTTTATCATCAAGTTCTGGAATGCCAGATTTATTTACAACAACTTGCCCCTCTTTATCTTTCTTAAAGTGGTCTGAATAAGATTCATATGTCTTTTGCAGAACATCGGTATAATCCTTATATTCCTTGTTGAAGTAATTTTGATTCTTAATGATAGCGAAGCTAATTTTTGCAGGTAATTTCATATCTCCAAATTTATTTAGAAAATTAATTACATTAATAATTTCAATATTTCTATATTTCATATTTTCTTCTCCTTGATTCTGTGCATAATAAAAGAGAGGTAGAATAATCTACCTCTCTTGAAAGTTTACTTGTTAAAATCTTACATATTTTTGATTTTTACCAATACGTGACTTATTAATCAATCGTTTATATGTACTATACTTGGATTTGGGTATATATATTTTGCTTGTATTATTCGGGTAAAAGGCATATCTGCCAACTGACTTTAACCTTGTGCCTGTTACCTTAATGTATTTCAAGCGTTGCATATTATAAAATGCATGATCACCAATAAACTCTATATTACTTCCGATATAAACAGAAGTAATAGTGGTATTTTTATAAAATGCTTTCGGTGTAATGGAAGTAACATTAAATTTTACATCATATACTTTGATATAACTCGGAATTACAATTTTTGAAATCCTTCTATTTTTAACGATACCAATTACTTGTGCGGTATTATTTTGATTAATTCTATAGTTTATATTACTTACACAAATTTTAGAAGTTGATGATAATTTAGATATTGATTCTTTCTTATGATTATGACAATAATCACAAGTATACTCATAAACTCCATTTGAATTAAAAGTTGGTTTTTTAACAACCTTACCTTTATTCCATTTATGTTGTATACAAGGTATATCTTCATTATAAGTTTCTCCGCAAATTTTACAAGTAAATACTTTCTTTCCACATTCTGTGCAAGTTGGATTTTTAATAATATTTCCTTCATCATATTCATGTGAATGTGATGAAAAACAAAATGAATAAATCCCAGAAAAATTACGTTGTGATACGTTAAAATAGTATTTACCAATTTCCAAAGAGATATTACGTGAAATTTTTATCTCCTTATTAGGATTGTGACCAGATGAATAATTCCATACGACATTGCCTGAAATATCATAAAGAGTATAATCTACCCATTGCATATTTGCATCTGCATTTAAAGTGTATATTCCAGATTTTTGAATATCAATTCTATAAACATCAGATGAGTCGTTTTGAGCTATTTGACCTCTGTAGGATATTCCAATTGAAATAGGTACTGCTGAATATATAGAATTATTCAAACCATTCCCATTTTCCGTAAAGCTTTCCATAGCATCTGTAAATCTTAAATTTATAGAATACTTCCCGCTAGAATTTTGAAAAACTAAATAATATTTTCCCTTTGTCAAATCAACATCATAAACATAACTGATTGACTGTGAAAATTCATTCCATACTGTGCTAAATCCACAAAGATATTTCTGTGAACTATCATATATAGTACCATTTAGATTTTCTATATTTCCATTGATTTCAATTTTTACATGACCAGAATTAGGTAATATAAAGCTATAAAATTGTGATTTTCCATTTGAAATATTATTATAAATATTATCAAATTGAATTTGACTTACCGATTCAAATGAGCTACCAAATACATTTGTACATTGGAATCCTATACAAAGTAATATTGTTACGATTAACCATTTTAATTTTTTCATACGAAAATCCTCCTTATGAATAACATTATATGTTAAATATAAATGTTATTCAATAAGAAGAATTATACATTATTTATTGGTTATTTTTGGTAATTTTTATTTATTATTCGGCATTTAAAATATCATATACAGTATCTTCAAAAGATTTAAAATCTGCCAGAACAGTGTCTTTATTAACACTGAATAAATCTCGATTCTGAATAGACTTATTGATATTTACAACACTATCGCCCTCTTGAATGTTTGCATTCATATAGGCAACCTGTTGTTGTACTGTTTCACCAGTTTCGTTTACAGTGTCTACTAACACCTGTCCTATAATATTTGTCGATTTACTAATTTTTAACATAATTTTCCTCCAATTTTTGTTTTATAATTGCAATTTCTCCTTGTAATGAGAGAATAGTGTTTTTAAGTTTTTGGTTTTCTTCTGTGAGAGAGTCTATACGGTGATGGGCTTTTTGAGTCATGTGGGTGTTGAGAGAGATAAATTCAAGATAATTCATTGAATATTCATCAGTACGTCCAACAAAATTAGGCTTATCTAAAATAGATTTTGTAACTATACTATAATTTTCTGATTCAAAATTATTTTCCTTTAGATGTCTTTCTGTTTCCCTTGCTCCAAATCCAAAATGTATTTTAGATATTTCATCATCGTTTGGACGTTGTTTGAATTTATATTGAATTGGATTTAATGACATATAAAATTTATCAATAGATGGAAAATTAGTAATGCTTTTGATATTTTCTTTTATATACTCATCAGAACCAGTATTTATACCGTTAGATGCATAAACATATTTCCATCTATGTCCACTACTACCGCATGAATATGAACCATCACCATCTGGATACATTGTTGATGAACCAACTGTAACATCAAATGATCCTGTTAAATGATCATGTGTATGATTTAATGGAGCATAATTCCCACCACCAGAACTTGTTGGTAAAGTAACTGAGCTTAATTGAGAACCGTTATAATTTTTTAAATATAATGTACTTCCTGAAATACTTAATGTATCACCAAATGCTCCTTTAACCCAACTTGTAGTAGCATATCCAGAAAGAGATTGATGTTGAGTTAAATATCCTTTACCAGCCACCCAATCTTGCGTTGCAAGGTTATAATTCGTGAATCCAGAACTACGTGTAACTCCATCAATTTTAAGACTAATTGAACCACCGCCTGTAGAAATCTTATTTCCATATTCATCATAGTAATTCTTAGCATATACAGCATTCCAAGGAGCAGATGTGCTTCCTAAATTACAAGTTCCACCAGCACTTACCATATAATTATCAATATTGGTATATGATGTAACATTATAAGGAGTGAATGCAGGAACGCTATCATTACTAATGGCAACACACATATTTTTATCACTATTAATAAGAACCGTATGGCAATGACCAAATCCTTTATATCCTAACGTAGTACTCCAATTGATGTCAGAGTTTGAATGGGAATGTGATATTTTTGCATATATAGAATCATGATTATGACTTGATGCAGCCGCACCAATTGTGTAACAAGTAATTGGTAAAGTGTCACTCCAAGTACTATCACTATATACAACGTATTCATTGCCACCACCCATACCTTGTCCACTATCAGAAGAACCTATACGAATTTTGTTCTTTTTAAGTCCAGTAGGTGTAGAGCCTGTCTTTATTAAAGTTTCTATATCTGTACCGTTTAAATATAATTTCTTAAAATATCCATTATCAAACGATCTTCCTGATGTTCCTATATCAAGAGTTTTACATCTATCACCTTTCCAAAGCCATGCACTCGTACCATCGTAGCTTACAACAGACATCATTTCATATCCATAAAATGATTCAAAGTTTACTGATTGTGTATCAAATGAAATACGACTTGAGCTATTAAGCAATCCTAATGTCAATTGATAGTTGGAAGTATCACCTTTTCTATCGTATGCAAGAATTGGAATACGAGAAGAATATTTGCTACTATCTGTACAAATGTTTAAAGTTGTTCCAATAGTAGCATCCTGTGCATATAAACTACCATTATTCCTTACAAAAAATGGAACTAAAGAATTTGTCCAATTATTAGAATAATTACTCTTTCTTATATAAAAAGTTGCATTAGTTGGTGAAGTTCCATCTGAACTAATTCCCGCTTGATAATAATACGTTCCGTCTGTTGTAATACGATATAATGTATTTGTGTAGTAATGACTCGCATCTGCTTTAGTAGATATATTAAACCCACCAAGCTTACCAGATAATGCTACAATTTCACCATAAATAATAGCATTACTTGCTTGGAGCAAACCATTTGATGAAACTTTAAATCCAGTTGCACCTTCACTTGGCTCGAAGCCAACAGTACCGTCTTTTTTAATATAATAAGTTGCATCAGGAATATCAGGTTTATTCGCAATATCTGTATTATAATCAATTTTACATCCACTCAAAGTAAGAGAAGTAGCAGTAATTGCACCCGTAAATGAACCAGAAGTAGCCGTAATATTACCAATAATAGTTGCGTCATTTGCAGTTAATTTACCGTCAGAAGTAACAGAAAAATTTCCATTTGAACTTTTAATAGAATTAGATGCTAATGTTAATCCGCCAATTTTACCACTCTGAATATCTACATTAGTAAAAGTACCAGAATTAGCATTGACTGTTCCTGTAAATGAACCAGAAGTAGCAGTAATATTACCAGTAATTTCCGCACCTGTAGCTTTTAGCTTACCGTCTGGTGTAATCTCAGCAGAATATTGACTTCCATTCTGAGTAATCATTAAATGTCCACCTTTGATATTTGGCGAAATTACCCACTCACTGTTAATCTGAGTATAACCTACATTATTCTTAAATTCATTTAACGCTGAATTGTCTGTATAGCTATTTTTCTTTTGCCAATCATCAATACTAAATGAAGTTCCATCAGCTTTGGGATTTATACAAGTAAGAATTTCATTCCTATATTCATTTGGATGTTCTGCATCAATATATATACCATTTTCACCAACAAACCATAAATCCCCTTTGTTATAAGGTGTTTTTGGAGTATCAGTAAATATCTGCGCTTTTTTATCAATAGTATTCCAAACTTCATCTGGTATATTCCCTGAAACAGCTTCCCATTTTGAACCAGTATACATGAATGTTTCATTGGTAGAAGTGTTATACCATAAATCACCAATATGTTTAGTCTTATCTGCGTCAGTCCATGAAAGAGAAGGATCTTCACTTTGTCTATATGTTTCGATTTTCCCATCTATCTGATTTTGGATATTTCCAATATCCGTTTTATATGTGTTATTTAAAAATGTAGACAAGCTAGAATCATCTGTATATTTATTTCTCTTTTCCCATTCAGTAGAATCGAAATTTCCAGTGGCTCTTGCCTTTACACAAGTCATAATATCTGATGTTTCATTGTTGAACCATAAATCACCAACATTATAAGGTGGGATAGGTTGCACAATAAATATCTGTGCTTTCCCATCAATTTTATCAAACACATCATCTGGTGGATTAGTTTTAGTTTCTTCCCATCCATTTACACCATAAATATAGGTTTTCTGATTTTGGGTATCATACCATAAGTCACCTTGGTGTCCTTTTTTATCAGCAGTCGTTTTCCAATCAACTGATGGATCGGTTCCTTGATACCATGTCTCTGCTTTCTTATCATTTTGCTTTTCAAGATCAACAATTTTATCTGAAAATTCTTTTTGTAAAGTACCCATAAGAGTATCAAGAGTATCTTTCACAACAACATTTTCTGTCCCTGTGACACTATCCCATGAGATAGAAGCATTTCCTGCTAATCTGATATTTCCATTATCATCAATGTATAACTGTCTTTCGTAAGTTACGTTACCTTCATCATCTGTAATCTCCTTACGAATAGTAAATACATTTTTGTTCATCGTATTGGTAGTTACAATGATTCCATCTTTAGCCATTTCAATAGACTTTTCTTCATTGTAAATACCCACTTCACTTGTAAGGATTAAATTACTCACAAGAGTATCAGCGATAACACCATAAGATTCCTTATATGTTTTATCCTTTGGATTATAATAAATAAAATTGCCAATACCAGCTCTTGCAGTTTTCCAATTATCGTCAGTGATATAAATTCCATGATTAATAATTTTTAACTGTGAATCAGTATAATCAGAAAGAACATCATCATACTCACGACATAATAACCCATGTTCATCCCATGTGATATCCTGATTATCTGCATTACTAACGATTTTTGTATTTGTCATACTTAAACCTTTAGTAATCATTTCATTCATTTTATTCTTAAAATTGGTATTGATAGTAGACTGTCTAACTACACCACTATAGGACGTAGCCATCTTTGAAGAATTTGACAGAATGCTTTCCAAATCAGTCATTCCATCTGGTGTAGAAACAACATCAGAAAATGTTACACTGATATTTTGTGTATCAGAGAAATCAATTTCATACTCAATAATTCTTAATTGATATACTTTATCATCAATTCCAACACAAATCCAGTTACCATTTTTAAAGTTATTTGTCACAGGCTCAAATTCTTTCATTCGTAAGAAATTCTTAATTGTTCCCGTGATAGAATGTTGGAGAGTAGCAGACTTAAATAATTCTTTTGTAGCAACTGTAATAAACTCAATTGCATTTTTCATTAAGTCTGTATTATTGAGTCCATCAGAAATATAATTATCATTAGAAAACTTATCCATACGAATAAATGAACTAAATTCTTTATATAAATCAATCCCAATGTAATTTTTAAAATTCAGTGCATCTTGTACTTCTGTGATAATTCTTTCAATTTCAATCTGAATACCATCTTGTACAAGTTGATTTTGATTATTATATTTTCCTTCAACAGTATACAATTCATCTTCACGTACTTTAATCTCAGCTTGAATTGCATTCATCTTATTATAATAAGGAATATATACATTCTCATACAGAACTTTTGTATTGATTCCATATATACTTGACGTGCTGTTTGAAGAAATTCCTTGTTGTACCATCATATCAATACAAGATTGACAGCACTTTTGGAATATCTGTAACGTATTTAAACAATACTTTTTCAACTGTGATTTAAACACAGTCATATCTTGTTTGAATAATCCTACGATATCATAGTAATTTTCATCTGAACGAGCAAGAATAGAATCTATACGTTGTTTTACATATGACTCATAGTTTTCATTGATGTTGATTGATACAAATTGAGAAGTAAATTTATCATCTTTATCGGCATAATTCTCTAAGTTAAACTTACCCTTCCATACATTATTAGACAATGTAGTATTTGTAACTGTAACTTTGAAAACACCTTTGACAATAGATTGTGCCAACATAACCATAATATTATCAGCAGTAGACACAGAAAGATTTTTAAGAGAAGTAGTAGAAGCAGAAGATGGGAGATTAGACATCAAATATTCGCCTTGTGATTTTGCGTTATTATCTGGTTTATCGACTGGTGGCATTAACTTATTTCTTAAAAGTTGTACCATATCAATTGTATCAAAATAAATACGCATCAACTTTGGATATCCAACAATAGGATTCTTAATCTCTGTATCTTTTAAATTTTCTTCATAAGTTTTATATTTATTTACAAGTGCATTATAATTTGTCACAAAAGAATCATTTATAGTAAAATTATAATCAGATTGATACTTTTCATATAAGGTATCATAAGACTTTAATTTTTCTTGTAATTCTGGCGACATTTCTTCTCTTGTTTCATCTGGGAAGTAGTAGATATAATCTGTTCCATTAGGATTGCATGATCGAATAGCAGCAGTCATTAAATCATCACCTGCTTCAAGTTTCATGCAGTTCTTTACAGAATCAGTATCAACAGAATATGTAATCTCATCGGCAAGATTATCCCTTGAAATGAATACATTTGTATATTCTCCATATCCTAATATGATATTTGTGCTTCCACATTTAGGACATTTATGAACAAATGTATCTCTATTCCCACAATCTACACAATTTGCTTCCAAATCATATACAGAAATTGTTCTTTCTGGTTTTCCATTTTCATCAGAACCACATCCAAAGATAAATAAACAATCAAGTTCTTCTGAAACTTCTTGAAGTGCATCATAAATTGATGTATCATCAAATGTGAAAGTTCTCTGTAAGTTCATCAAACTTTTATCAATGTGTTTAACTCTATAATGTGGTGCTTTATCTGTGAGTAATCTATCCATCAATGAAGCTTCTGGATGATCTGGATTATAAAATGTTGTGGGTATTTTATAGTCTTCTCTAGCGATATCTGTTTCAGTATTAATCTCAATTCCATATAACATAATTTGAGATAATTCGGCTTCACCTAAAGTCTTACCAGAAACATTCTTGATATTTTCATCTTTCTCATTTACTTCTACAGTAATTTCATACCACATATCCCACTCAGGAATCCAAACTAATTTAAAATCTTTAATGTCATTCCAACATTTAATAATGCTGTTACCTATTTTTTTGTGTGCAGCAAATATAAATTCGGATGCTTCTTTCATGGAATGTTTTGTGACAATGTTATCTACATTTGTAATGTTCCCAAGTTTATCTCCATTTTTCTTAGCGAGAACAAAACTAATATCCTCTACGTTGCCAGAGGTGTCCATTCTTAATTTATGTATATTCATTCTTAAAGTCCAACTCCTTTCGCAACAGGATAGTATTTAATTGTAATTTCACATGGGATATTTACAGAAATGAAATTTTTATTATTTGTATAAGAGTTTGCAATTCTAAAGAATACAAAATTAAAATCATTGTATAATTTATGAGATGAGAGAGAAGTAGATATGTTTAAATTCTCATCAACAGAAATAACTTCATTTGTAGAACAATTCTTAATTGTCGTTGTACGGTTTTCGATAGAATTTGTAATTTTTAAATCCCCACTTGAAAGGCATTTAATTTGTATATCAGGATAAATATAGCCTATATCATCTGATTCATCTATGATAGTGAATTGTTCATTTGCCTTAAATGTATGCGTGATTGTTTTACAATCTTGCGTTGCGAATGGTTTTCCCATAGTAAATGTCAGTTCAAATCCAATCACTTTTCCACAAAATTCAATTGTTTCAATATTGAAACTTCCTTTAAATAACATTGTTTGATTTTCAGATGTAACTATCTTTAATATGTGAAATCCATCATTTCTATTTAGCCATCTATATACAAAGCGTTGCTCATCAGTAGTGAAATATTTGTTCCCTCGATTTAATTGCATATAAGGATCTTTACAAATTTGAAAAGTAAATTCACCTGCTTCATCATATCCAGAGTTTACTAATTCAAATTCCTTTCCATTTCTCATGGATGTTACGTCAAAATTTATTTTAGAACCATAATCTATAGTTTCGTCATCACTTGAATCAAATGAACAAACTACAATTCCTTTGCTTGAAGCCAAAGTCCCGTCATACTCAAAATCTAATGCTTTCATACTTCACCACCTTTACCATTTATTTTTATTTATCTTACAAGCCATCTGGCAAGTTTATATTTCCATGTGTCACCTTTATTAATTGCAAGTGTAATTTCTTTCATCAGTTTTACATCTTGAATAAGTAACTCATACTGTGTTTTAACTTTTACAGTTTCAATAAAAAGTTCATTCCACTGATGTTTCAAATCTTTAAGATATTTTTTATCCATATCAGATATTTGAACAGATTCATTCTGCTCTATATCTTTTACTTTTTCCTGCAATTTTTGAATCTTATTTTGTTGTTGTTTTGCAACATCTTGTTTTATACTTTTATCAAGTAAATCTTGTACAGTTTTATCTGACATTTAATTACCTCTTTCTATATGAAAAGATACTACCAATCATAGGTAGTATCTTAATTGTAAAATTTGTTGAATTATAATTTGCACAAATATATTCATTTTTATATAATATATTGCAAGACAGTATCATTTGTTATTTTTACTATAGTTTACGAAACTGTTAATAATTCTTGGTACTTACATAGTTCGTATTCTTGATAAGAAATGCAAAAACGACCGCCATAGCTCAGATAGCGATCGTTAATGCGTTGAATATTTAATTTATTTAGCCTTAACCTTCCAAAGTTTTAAATGAGAACTACTCCGATGAAAGAGTAGTTCCCTAAAATTTATTTCTTATATTTGTATTTGGCTAAAGAGCTTCCGCTCATAGCTCTGCCTATGGTCATTGCACAAATAGCTTTCTCAATATCCTTATTTGTTGTGAGTTCATGTAATAAATCATTTGCATTTTGTACATTAGGCATATTACATTGAATTGTAACACCACCAACATCAACACTACTTGAATTATCAACATTCTTCACACCAAACTTCTCGCCATCACTATAATCACTCAAGAATGAACCAGGATTACCCATGAAGTCCCATAAGTTCTTAGTCATATCTGCATTAAGTACAGACACATCTCTACTTAATGGAGTCAGAATACTACCATCATTTCTGACAATAGCTTCTTCACCTTGTTCCTGTGTCCAAGCTAACTGGTCATTCGGAACCCTCATGATACCAGAAGCATAGCCTTTCAACTGATTGAGTTTTACCCAACCAAGTTCAGTACCATCCGTAGCATCAATAGCATATGGATATTTAGAACCCTTATTGATTCGTGTAATCTTAACTTTCTTGCCAAGATACATATTACCAGACGCACCAGAACCATCAGATGCTTCGTAATATCTGCCAGAAGAGAAAGTAACTTTATCGCCTACTTCGGCTTTGCCGTTACCTGTCTTTGTTTCATTGGTTTTATTTGGCTTCTTCTTTGGTTCATCAGGATCAACCAACACAGCGTCCTTAATAGAATCCTTATCACTGACTTTTGGTGGATCTGGTGTAGGATTTCCTTCTGCAACATTATCTTTATCTGGTTTTTGCTCTACTTCTTCAAGAACTCCTTCTGTTTTAGTAGGTTGCTGTAACATCTGATCTGCTTTAGCAATCCATTTTTCAGCCATAGCATTAATAGCGTCAATCATATCTTTCTGTCGATTATAGACATTTTCAATAGCAGAATTAACACCTGTTAATTTACTAGAGAAGTCATCACCGTACTGAGAGATAATACCACTCTGGCTTGTCCAGATGGTCTGCATCTCACCAGATAATGTATATCCAACATTCTTAGATTCTGTCTGTAATGTCTGAGAAATATTAGATGAATTACTATTGATACTTGCGATAGCATCAGAAATCAGTACGTCAACATTATCCATTCTGTCATCAAGAGCTTTCTTGTAGTCCTGCTTGAGTTCATCAAGAAGTTTCTTCTGGTCAGAAATATATTTGTCATATTGAGTTTCTTCCATATCATCCTGTGCAGATTTTAAATCCTCTTTGAGTTTCTGCAACTTTGCTTTATTCTCTTCTGAATTATCACCTTGCAGAGAAGATAACTGTTTCTGTAGAGAAGCAATCTTTTCAGATTGTTCACCAATCTTTTTTCTGTACTCATATAAAGATTTTTCACTGTCAAGGCAATCAAGATATTTGTCAATCAAGTCATCCAGAGCATCCAACTGTTTATCAATACCGTCCTGAATCAAATCCTTGATAGAATCTTTTTCATCCTCGGCAGATAAGATGGCTTGTTGCTGTGCGTCAATCAATTCATTTTTACGGTCAATAAGTTTCTGATTGTTAGGATCATTCGCAAGTTCCTCGCTGATTTTCAACATTTCTTCCTTATATTTATCTGCTTGCGCCATATAAGTATTATAGTTGACACCATGCAATCCCATAGTAGCAAGACCTTGTTCTGTCATATTGCCATCTTTGTCATACATATCCTTGTGGCTCATAAGGTCAATAAGGAAATCTGACTCACTGGTAATACGACCGATGGCTTCCTGCAACTGGTCAAACTGTTCCCATTTAAGGTCACGAATAGATGCTTGGAACTCAACCACTTTGTTTTGTGCTTCTTTCAAGCTAATCGCAACTTGGTCAATCTCATTCTGCATCTCATAGTATTCTTCCGTACCTTCTACGATCGTACCATCCTGTACTGCCTGTGCAAAGTTACGTTTCATTGCGATATACTTCTGAGACAGATTATCAACAATTTTCTGTTGCTGTCCAATCTCTGCTTCGTAGAATTTTGTACTCAGATTGTAACCCTGTGTCTGCATCCTATCCATGTATGCTTCATACATAGAGTTCCTGTTTTCCCATTGAGAAGTAAAGGAATCATAATAGTTTGCAATATTCTCAAGTTTCTTCTTTGCATTTTCTACGATAGACTGTGCGTATTCTGCCTGAGATTGTGCTGCTTCGCTTGTTGCTTTATCCAAAGCTTCCTGTTCAATCCGAAGTTTCTTGCTTAAATCAGCAGATTTCTTGACTTTTTCATTATAGTCTTGAATCCATTTCAGCACTTTAGGATCAGTAATACCTTTTGTACTTACTGTTTTACCTGCCTTTAATGCCTTTTTCTGAGAATCACTCAACTTAGACATGACAGTTTTATTGTTCAGAAGTTTATTCTGAGATTTCGTTTTATCAGCATCAGCAGCATCATAGTTGCTTTTTGCTTTCATGTAGTTATCACGAGTCTCTTTTAAAGCTTTCTGACGATGTTTGTTCTGTTCCTTGAGATTCTTAGTTTCCTGTGTAAGAAGCATATTCTGGTATACATATGATTTCTTACCTTTTGTTGTCGCAAGAATCTGCTGTTCCTTGGTAGATCCTGAATATAATTTCTCTTTGTTTTTCTGAGCCTTTGTCAGATCGTTCAAGGCTTTTTCGTCTGCTTTCTTAGCATTGTCATATACTTTCTGTGCAGAAGCTTTCTCTTTTGCATCAGCGTTATATGCCTGTGCTGTAGACTTCAATATATTTGACATTCCAGAAGTCTTAACAGTTTTACCTGCCTTAACCTTGGAAGCAATAGTATTGCCTTGTTTTAAAGAACTGTTATATGATTTCGCATATTTTAGTGCAGAACCTTTCAGTCCCTTTGTATTAACTGCTTTACCTTCACGAATTGCCTGTGCAATTGCATTATAGGTAGCTTTATTTGTACTAGACTTTGCGGCACTTTTCAGTTTTTTGCCTATGGATTTTGTCTGTTTCTCACTTTCCTTGATAAGTGTATTTCCTGTAGACTCTGCATCAGTCGTAGCAGATTTTAAAGTCTTACTTGCTTTAGCACGAGTTTTCTTGGTTGCATTTCTGGCAGTTTCAGCCTTATCAAGCTTCTTCTGTGCATTACCAAGACCAGGATTATCCACTTTAATCTGATTTTGCATTGCTGCGATTGCAGATCCACCCAATGAAACAGTATCAGAGACAGCATTGAGAGATTCAAGTTTAGTCTTTAATCGCTCAATCTTTTTCTCTGCCTTTTCTGTAGGCATATTTACGATTGTTTCATATAATTCCAGAAGTTTGTTGTTTAACTCCTGTACTGTATCTTTACAATCTTGCGCAGAGTTATAATAAGTTTGAAAACTTTTAATATCTTTTGCTAACTGTTTACCAGAGTCAGAAGATGTATCAATTTCCTCAATTGAGAATGTACCATTGATTACCTTATTCTTATAGTCGTCACTAATATCAACAGAATTCGCTTTATTCATATAAGCAGTATATCCCTGTTCATTCGCCTTGAGTTGTTTTTCAACTGCTTTGACCTGTCTCTTGAGAAGTACAGTTTTGAAAGCAGAAGATATGTAGTCCGTAATCTGATTAGAAATATGTTCTACAGATTTTGCAAATTTATCAAGTTTAGTTTTTACCCAGTCAAATGCTTCGGTAGAATCTTTTGCAGATTTGGTATTATCTTCTGTAGCGGATGTATCTTTTTGAACAGCATCCGTATGTTGCTGAGTAGCAGAGCTATCAGATGAACTAGATGATCCAGATGAAACCGATGTTTTATTGGATAATCCACCACCGAATCCACCCCATCCAGAGCCACCATCAAAAGCATGAGTGAGAGAAATATCACTAAGACTTCCTTGTGCGTATGCTCTAGCATGACCTGGTGTTGCACCACGTTTCAGTAAATCTTCTGTTTGAGAAGCAGAAAAAATGATGTCACCTTTCTTGAGGTTTTCAAGATGCGCACCACCAGGAATCAAACTCCATTGTCCGTCACGTACAATAGATTCTGTTCCTACTTCATTTACAAGAGCTTTTTCATCTCTTGGTAATGAAACATGACCATCTGCATAAGCAGATAAATCAGTAAGACTACCTTGCGCATATGCTCTGGATTGACCAAATGTACCAGCGGCTTTGCCTGGTTTAGCAACACTTCCTAATGTATAGTTAATTACACCAGTAGCAACCATACCAGTAGGAGTAGCGACATTACCTAAATTATAGTTAATGATACCTGTTGAGACAGTTCCATCTGCCTTTTCGACATCACCTTTCTTATAATTGATAATACCTTGAGAAGTAGTGCCATCAGCTTTTTCAACACTACCTTTCTTGTAGTTAATAGTTCCCTGAGAAGTTACGTTTGTAGGTTTATCTGTTACTTTTGCACTTACACCAATTTCTTTCTGTGAAGGTTGTACATCAACCTTTACAGGTTTTGCAGTAACTTCAACTTCCTTTGGATCAGGTGTAACCTTTACAGTAGTATCTTTTGCTTTGACTTCTACTTCACTATCACTGTCTGGTTTAATATGAGCATTGAGGGTAATATCCTTACCACCTGCATTAAGGCTATCAACTTTACTTTGAATATTATCTAAGTCTTGCTGATTATTAACCGTAACATCAACAGTAGTAGGAGTATTATCTGGAATTTGCTCAAGACCACTTTCAAGAGATTCTACTTCACTTTCCCCACTGACAGTAGCAGTAATAGTAGTAGTCATACCTTGCTGAATAGAAGAGCATTGGTCAACAAAAGATGCAACGCTATCTTCGCCAGAAACATCTGCATTAATAGAAACTGTACTGTCACCTAAATTATCATAGGTTTGTTTTGTTTCTTCTGCATCTGTCTTAGCTTGTTTAACCTCAGAATCATCTACTTCTGGTTTGATAATTCCCATAGACTCAAGAACTTGTCCAAGCAATCCTGCTTCTTCATTCGTAAGACCAAGAGATTGACAGATGTTATCTAACGCTTGTTCCGCAGGTTTTAATTCATCGCTGTCATAAGCACCATCCAATAAGTCGATACCTTTGATTTGTTCTGAATTATATTGTTGTAATGTTTTGATAGAATCTGATAATGTCTGGTTATTATCTTTATTTGCCTGTTGTACTTTATCGACTGCACTAGCATAAGCATCAGCAGAAGCAGTATCTTCACCAAAATCAGGTGTAACAGGATTTTCAATAGTTGCATTTTGTAATGCGTCAGAATATGCTTTTGCAGCTTGCTCTGCTTGTTGTTGAAGGGCAGAAGAATCAAGACCATAATTCTGACCTAGCTGGTCAATCTGTGACTGCATATAATCAGCAACCGCTTGAGTATTATCGCCGTATTCGTTACTTTTTAAAATACGTTCACGTTCATCTGCAAGTGTTTTCATCTGATTTTTAGCAGTTTCAAGTTCACGATTATAATTCTCTGCCGTATGTGAAGCGACTTCTTTCAGGTTTGTACCAAGTTCATCAATATCTTGCTTATATCCAGAAACTTCCTTCTCTGCTTGCTCAATAGCGGTAGTATTAGTAGAATCGTTTTTCTTTAAATCTTCAAGTCTAGCTTCTGACTCTGCAAGATTGGAATAAGCATCTGATAATTTTAAAACACCATCTTCTGCATCAGAAATGACATTATTATGGAATCCATAATCTTCAAGCCTACCAAACATATTGGACATGAAGTCTTTACCCATACCCATTTGTTTAGCAGCTTCTGCCATATCTTTTACGTTATATGACCATTGTTGAGATTCTTCATTGAAATCTGCAAGACCTTTAGAAGATAGGTCATTCAAAAATGCTTTTACACCAGATTCATCCTCTGTAAGATAACGTGCAGCTTTAGCATAGTTTTCAGCAAAATTTACATCATCTGTTGCACCAGATGGAGAGATAAGTTTTGCAAATGATTTAAAATCATCTGTTCCAATAAGTCCTTTGTCCCACGCTTCTTTAGCCGTTTTAAGACCAGAAACCATATTGTTGTACTTATCACCTGCATTAGCGGTAGATTGTGCTTGTTGCCACTGACCATAATCAGAGAAGAGTTCTTGTTGTTGTTTATAAAGAGCGTGATACTGTGACTGTGCTTGTTGTAATGCAGACAAATCCGCAAACATAGATTTTAATTTGTCTTGCTCTGTCTTATATGCATCTGTGCCTTTAGTTTGAGCTTGCACAACATCGTTTTGCTCTGCAATAGCTTTAGTCTGTTCCTCTATAGAACGTGTAAAATCATTTGCTTTAATATCATGCTGAACTGCTAAAAGACTTGATAATGCTTTAGTGTTTAATTTTACACCATTTGCTGTATTTTTAAACAATGCGGCACTATCAAAATTATCAATGTCAGAGAACATACCGCCCATAGAGGTAATTGTATCAGCAGTTAATCCCGTAGCAGATGAAGCTTCACTTGTTGCAGTTTGTAACGTTGATAAGCTTGCAGTAGTATCGGTTACTACTTTTTGCATATTTTCAAGAGTGAGACGAGATGTGTCTTGGACATTCTGAATCTGATCAACCATTTCTTCAAATGATTGTCCATCGTATTGTGTATCAGACAGCATAGTACCAAGAGTTTCTAAATCCTCAATACTTAAATCTCTTGATTTAATACCAGTTGTATCATCCCATCTTTCGGCAACTTTTGTTTGAATACCTCTTAGTTCTTCCCATTGGTCTTTGATTCCAGAAGCTTCTCGCATTTGTTCCCGTGAAAAACTTTTACTTTTTTCACTAGCTTTATTAAGAGCAGCATCTGCTTCTTTCTGCCACGAATCAAATGATTGTTTAGAACTATCATCATTTATTGTAAATACATCATTTAATGCATCTTGAATGTCTTTATTTTGCAGTTCTTTGACAGCGGATTGACTCCAAGATTTTAATTTACTAATTGCTTTATCACCAGTAAACCCATTTTTCTCTAAATCTTCATATGAAAAAGAATTTATTAATGATGTAAGTTCACTGTCTATACTTGGAACATCATCTAATAAATTTTGATAAGCTCGTTGTTCTTGAAAGAATGCAGGGATATAACTTTTTAATTCATCAGCAGAGTTTTCACGTTGATTTCTTAAAGATTCTTGTGATCCAATAATAGTATTAAGGAAATCATTAGTGTCGCTATTAGCTTTAAGTTTCCCTTGTGAGTCGTTTAATTCATTTATTAATTTACCGAAGTCTTTTACACTAACTCCTGCATTATCAAGTGCGTCTACGAAATTACCATCATCCAACCATTGGTTTAAATCTAAAAATTTGTTACCACCTTTGCTTTTAAAAGCGTTTTCATATGCAGATTGGAATTTTTCTAATGATTGTAGCTGTTGGTCTGTACCTGCTTCCTCCCAAAACCAATTTTTATCTTGGTTAACTTCCGCATTTAATTTGTCGATTACATCTTTAGCATTTTTAACACTTTCAGTATATTGATTGACTTTTTGTGTTTTAAGAGTAGCTTTTAATGTATCAACATCTGTTGCAGCTTTAATAATCGGTTTTCCTAGTGAATCATATCCTGATACCAATTCTGGAAATTGTGTTGCAATCTGAGATGCCAATTCTTGATATTCAGCATATTCTTCGTTTGTTAATCCAAGATTTGTTCCTAAAGAACTCACGCCTTTTGAAAGAGTAGTATATTTTTCGCCATTTGTTTCAATCCAGGAAGAGGATTGAGCCATCTGCTCATTTATATCTTTATAATTCTGGATTACTTCATTTCCAGATTCGATAGCATTTTCTTGATCATGAGATACATTATCAGCTATTGTGGCAACACCTTGAATTGCAGCAGAAACTAATAAATTTGTACCAACTGTTGCGCCAATTGATAATAGAGTCGATCCAACAGAAGATATTCCAGATTTAAAATCTTGGAATAAAGTGGTATTTTTTACAGTCGACTCACCCATTTCTCTCTGAGAAGCATTGTACCTGTCTATTGATTTTGTCGCAGCATTAACTGTTGGAGGTAAACTGTTAATGTATTGAACCTGTTTTTCTATTCCTTTTCCGTAAGCATCTCTAATATCTCGACTTGCGTTTACTTTATCAAACACTTCGTTTGCTGTAAGATTACGATTTCCTGATAAATCTTGTTCATCAATATAAGCCAAAGCATTCCGCATTGTCCTATTTGTATTATAACTTGTTAATTTTCCTGCAACATTATTGAATATCTACGATCGATAATATATTTGGGAAATATATTAATAGAAAAATTAAATAATATGTGATATAATACATTGAAAAGGAGAATTGATTATGAATAAAGAACAAACAATTATGATTTGTCCACAATGCGGTGAAATAGATGGTTCATGTAAAGACAATTATGATTGTCCACATGCAAAATGCATTCGTTGCGGATGTGATATGATTCCAACTGAATATAAAGTCAGTATTATTTATAAACTGCTTGAAGGACGACCATCAGATTATGATAAATTTAAAGAAGAATTACGTGAAAAATATACTTTAAATAATGATTTGTTTAATGCAGAAAAATATCAATCTGTATTAAAATATGAACAAGAACGCAGAGATAAACATATAGTTGCAACTGATGAAGATTATGAAAAAGAAAAACTCAAACAGAATCAAGAAAATTTAAGAAAGCAAAATATTCCTAAATGTCCTACATGTGGTTCTACTAATATCAAAAAAATTTCAACAAGCAAGAAAATAAGCGGAGGATTGATGTTTGGTTTATTTAGTAGAAATGTAAGAAATACTTTTGAATGCTTGAATTGTAAATATAAATGGTAATATAAAAGGAGATAAGTATAATATGTTTTTGGGATGTCTACTTTTATTATTTCTTACAACTGGATTAGGAATGATAGCAGAAGGATCATTTGATTTTATATATGTTATAATAATAGGTATGCTAGCAATTGCATATCCAATATTGTGCTATATAATGTTATTTTTATATAATCCACAAGATCAATTAATGGATATTATATTTCCTATTATGGTAACAATTGCTGAACTTATCGGAATAATATTTTTATCATCTAAATTTATTATTACATATGATGCAAAAAAAGTTAGGAAGATAATCGGCTATATTATTAATATTATTTCAATGTGTTGCATCTTAGCAATAATTATTCGATCATTGATGGTTATATTCTGAAATTTATATTGATTATAGATAGGAACCTAGAAAATAACATTATTCATATAAATTTCTAGGATAACTTAAATCATATTTATATGACTTTATCTTATCAAATAATGTCCGTAGCTCTTTTTGATATTCTTCGTCTTCTTCAAGGATGTTATCGTAGATTGTTAAAAGAGCAGGTTTGCGTAAAATATCTGGTAACAATAACATGTAAATCACTTGCTTTCTATGCGGAGGATAAATTTATGAATTAAGCAAAATTTGATGGATCGCTATAATCATAATCTTCATATTCACCTGTTTCTGGATAAAATGTTTTTCCAATCCAGTAGAGTAAGCTTTCGATGGCATAACATATGATGTAAATAGAAAAATTACAAATATTTCCAACTATTGACCAAAATAATTTGCTTATTTTATTTTGACTATTCAAACGTTTGTCACAAAAACAAAATGCAATATTAGTTGAAATTTCTTCTATAACATCTGGATAAAAAATTGTGGCAATATAATGATACAATTTATAAAACTTTTTTAACATGTAACCACCTCGGAGATAAATTTATGAAAAGAAAAAAAGAAATAAAAACATTTTGTAAGGAATATATACAATTATATAACCTTGATGTTATACCTACGATTAAATGCGCACATCGAATAGATGGTGCTGCACAAATTAAATTGAAACAAAGTTATAGAAAAGATTATCGAATCTACTATAATACAAAATATTTAGATTGTACCAGTGTAGCATTAAAAGCTATGACATTTCATGAAATGACTCATATTGCTGATTCTATAATTTTCAATGATTTACCGTTTAATGAATTTAAAAAAGTTCTAAATTCATATTCTGAAATTCATGCATCCGAAATGGAACTTGATATTATACTAAAACAATGTAAAAAACCAATAAATTCACAATCGTTAGTATATCTTGGAAATATACAAACAACAGTTGAAAATTTGCTTTCAGTAAATATAGAGCAATTTAAGACAAACTTTTATCCTAAAACATTTACATGTTTATTTTACGCTATTGGTTATGCAAGAGCTTTACGAAAATATAATTTTGATTACAGTACAGAAATATTGAATATGCTTCCAGAATTTGATTTTATACATAATCATATTAAAACTATATTATATTCTGACGATATTGATTTTGATACCACTATGGATATGTTTAAGGTTTTACAAGAATCCAGATTAAAATGCCAAGTTAAGTTTTGGTAATATCAATAATACAAAAGAGACTACCTCGATGATAGTCTCTTTTGCTTCATCTACACCGCAAGTCCGATTTACAATTCACTAAGTTGTGTTGTAAATGCTCAATTACCTTGCGTACAAACATAATATAAAATTATGTTTAAAGTCATATAAAAATCATAATTGAGATTATGCCATCTCAGACTGATGTGATCGTAAGTCTTCGAGCGTGGAAGACTATATAAAATGAAAGAGCCTAGCCAAATCTACTAGACTCTTTCGCAATTAAGTTTTGTTGCCAATTAGGTTTTACTTCCAATTATCTTTGAAACTCAATTAAGTCTGTGCAAAATGTAGGAAAGTCCATCTCAATTAAGAGTTGACTTTTGCATGTAGTTATATTTAATAGCATTTGCTAAAAATATTAAAAAAGATTTATTGAAGTAAGTGTAAGAATAATTTCTTACAAATTATAAATAAAAGATAGATTTTACACATCGTTAAAAACTAGAAATCTATGAATAATATTTTAACGTCCCCTCAATTGTCAACAAATACTAATAAGTAAATGCTGACTGGGGTGAATACTTCTATTTACAGTCAACTCTCTCCGAATAAAGAGCAATCGCTTACTTACCCAAAGTTATGTACACATCCCAGCCTGATCTGACTTAGGGTGTTGTTCTAGGATGCTACGCTTAAAGAAAACAAATATTTTGTCGTTAATATTTCATACGGGGATTATTCGGAACCCAACCCCATTGCTGTTCTTTCTTATAAGTAAAGGTTTCTATTCGACATGTTAAGACTTCTTTACTTCCAATAAATCTTCTAATTCTTTAATTTTTTCTTCTAACATTGTAATTTGTCGTGTTTGATTATTTATTAAAGATTTAAATTCTTTACATCGTGTTAAATACATTCTAAGTTGTAACCATATCCAAGGCATAGATACTCTTAATAGATGTTTTTCAATTAAATGAAATGTATCTATACTAATGCAACCCATATTTTTCTCAATTGCATCAACTGATACAAATTGTGCATCATCAATCATTAATATACAATCTTTAGCAAAACCTTCTTTAGTTAATCCTCTTCGACATCGTTTTTCGCCATTTGGATTCTCTGTTGGATGATATGCTTCCTCGAAATCTTTTTTCATTTTTTTAGTACGATCATCAAAACCAGATCGCATTGGAATAACAAAACATTTCTTACCATAAGGGGTTATACATAAACCTGGATGACGATTAGATATTGTATTTCCATCACCTAATGCATAATTAATCATATATACACATCCACTATTTTGTGCTCCAATCTTATCTTCATCCTGTATTTCTCCATATTGTGAATGTCGCATTAAAAATGATAATCCATATATAAAATTAGAAACATCATATCTTGAACCTGTTTTAACAAATTCATGAAGATTATCAATTAATTCATTCATTGCTTTTTCAAGATCAGGTTCTTTATTTGCACCATTCCTGTTTTGATGATTTCCATAATTACCTAGAAACGATTCAATGCTATCAATAGTATCCCATTTCATCTTGTTGGTTATTTTCATAAATATTTCCCTCTTTCGTATAATTATTTGGTAAAAATTACCATAACACTATTATACGACAGAGTACGACAATCTACAATTCAGAACGTATATTCTAAATCTACGATTATGTCAATAATTTAGCTGATTATGCAATTTAAAAATGTTTTCACCATTCATATGATATAATATTTCCTATAATTAATAGGAGAGTGATATAAGTATGTATGAGAAAATATGCAAAATTTTAATTTATATATGTATGATTATTGCGTTACTTTGTTTAATTGGAATGACGTATCTTACATATAAGTATTGATTTTAATTAAATTGTATCATTAATTCTATATTTGCAATATTTATATATGTCGATACAACCATATATAAATAATTCCCAACTGCTGATGGAAGAGTAGTATATAGAAACTATCCCTGAATTTATCGGGCATCCATCTTCCCTATCGCTAGAGTGCATTTTTATGATTCTATATAGAACCATACTTTCGTTACGCTCGTTGAGGTCGGCATCCATTATAATGAAGCCCTACCTGCGGATTACTTCGTAGTTTGGATTGTTACTATACCGCATCCTTTCGGATTTGCCACTTATACCTATTAAATATAAGTTTAGTACCAAACTCATGTGACATAGCCTTTTGAACTATGAAAGTTTCCCGTTCTGAAATTCAATACAGAAGAGTAGCGCATTACCGCTAACTCCATTTTAGAAAGTCACCAGAGAGTCCTTGCTTATAAATAAGCTCGTACACATTACTGCTAAACTCTCAAGCGGCATAAGTCATTTTGAAAAATGCATGGGGCGAATCCCATGTACTCTTACCGCTGTTGTTTTTACCTTGGAAAATACCTAATCCAAGTGCCATAACATTAGGCAAATTAACAAGCTTGCTATCTGATTTTGCAAGTTTTGTCATTACACCTAAAGCTTTTGTACCAGTATCTACAATACCTTTAAACATATCGGAGCTAATTGCACTGGTAGAAAAATCTTGAAATTGAGCCTTCAAATGAGAGAGAGAAGCTTCAATGCCTTTATTCCAAGATTCAAGTTCTCTTTCACCTGATCCATCTGCATCATTTAATGCAGTTTGAAGAGATTTTCGAGCAACGTCAAAATTGGTCATAAGTGATGAAACTATGTTTCCCTGACGTTTCTTTAATATTAAGCAGAGTCACAAATTCTGCTAACTTTATGCGATATTTTTATATTCTCCTTTCAAATAATCTTCCTTGAATCTATACCATTGTTCAGGAGTATTATAATATTGTCCATATAAACTATGGAATAAAACATGTAATTTTTTATCTATACATTCACCAAGAGGATATTTGGATTGTTCTTCTAAGAATTTAATGCGTAAAAAATCTAAATCTTCATTAGAATAATCATTAAAACTTTTATTTTTATATTGTGGATATTGATTTAATATATCATTTACAATATTGCTTACACCATATAAATGATGTATCTCAAAATTCTTACTATTCGTTAAGATACATTTGTAATTACAATTTTCCATAGAGTCATTTTTCCATTTCTGATTTTGTCCTCTAAGATATTTTGCCAATGTTGGATATGATTGATTATCCATTTCTTTTCTAAATAGATGTAATTCTTCTCGTTTCCATTTTACTGATCTAAAACTTTTCCCAATATGATTTGCCATTATAATATCTGGTTCAAGCTCCCAATTATCACAAATATATTTAATTTGTTTATCAGTCCAAGAATTACAAATTTTAGTGTATGATTTAAGTTTTAAAGCATTAGCTTTAAGAATAATGGAATCAATTGACCTATCTGATAAATGATTATGAATGTCCTCTATAGGAATAGAAGAGTAGTTTAATTTTAAATACTCAATTTCATCGTCTGTCCATTTTTTTCGTTTATGAATTTGGCTATCAAATTTCACTTTATAATCATTATTAAATTTTATACCTAATCTGGAACATTTGTGCTGAATCGCACGATTAGAAATTTTAGGAAATCTTTCATGAATTTTATCCCAATTACCAATAGGATAATTTTCTTTTAAAAATTCTATATCTTCATTTGTATATTTATATTTCATTCATTTTTATTTTTAAATATCGCAAAAGTTCTTACCTTTTGAGCAAGAATTGACTATGTTTTCACCCTCATCATTACATGTTAGGGGCATACTCTTTCGATTTAAAGGGTTTTCACCTTCGCCATATGTGATTGCGACCTACTTCTGTTGAGTTAAGTATTCGAGATTTCCACTCTTATTTTATAATTCTTTAAAAAGAATATTCTTAACTCCCTCATGGGGAATAGTCGATGAACGTTCACCCTCGACTCAAGTACCGTATGATCTACGGAATACGTTAGGGTACTTCGCTGCAAACGTGCTATTATACATTATGTATATCTCTACGTTTTTAAACCTTCATAACGTGATTTCTCCGTTATTGTGGTGTAGAGCATTAAGCTTACCTTGCAATTAAATATGTTCTTTATGTATATTTATATACATTCTGGCAAACGCTATTTCACCAGCAATTAACTCTGTTAAACTTCATTATTTCTTTATACGATTCGCAACATCGTATGTGTTAATAACACCTCATACTTTCATATGAGTTGCGACTATTTCTTAACCACATCCATGATGGATAGCAGTCACACCTTTTCGTTTTATAGGATTTTCACCTGCGCCTTTGCGATTGCGCCCTACGACTATTGCTATAAATATTCAGGATTTCCACCTTTATTTTTATTTTATAGCCCTACATGGGTCTAGTCTGTGAACGTTTTCCCTCGACTTAACTAACATCTGATAAATGTATAACGTTAGGGAACTTCGCTGCATGAACAACCATTATTATATCTCTGTGTTTTCAAACCGTCATAATCTAGTTTCCTGATTATTGTGGTACAGAGCTTTAGGTATTACCTGCAATTAAATGTGTTCTAAATATATATTTCTATATATTCAGGCAAGTTTTAAGAATTTTGCCTGCTGAATATCTGTTAAATCTTGCCACTTAGTAGATAATTCATCGAGAATATCATATGTAGATTTAAACTCATTTTCATTTTTCATAATATCCACACCACTAAGAGCCATAACTTCTTGTCTTAGTTTTGCGGTTGATTCTGCCATACCTTCGGTGTCAAGACCTGCTTTTTCCATGTCTGTTGACGCACCTCTGATACGCATTGAAATTGTCTTGAATGCAGTGCCGACAGAATCTGGATCTTGTACTACACTATTCTTTTATATTTAGTTAGAATCGCAACTTCTAACCGAAAATTAATCATTGTTTTTAACTTATTTTTTGGTTTGTTATATAATAATTATTTACAAATTCATCCCATTGTTCTCTTGTATTATTACCATAACCATAGATGGAATGAAACTTTTTATGTATATTTTCAGTAATACAAATATATTCTCCGTAATATTCCTGTAAATCCAGAAATGTTTTAACAAATAAATCTAACTCATCTTGAGAGTATAAATCCAAATCTTCGTAAAGTGGGAAATTCAATAACTCGATTGTCTCTAACATTAAAAGATTGAATCCATAGATGTGATGAACAATTATATTAGAATGAGAACCAGACAAGGCACAAGTGTAATTACATTTTTCTCTATATCGTTGTTTCCACATAGTTAATTTAGCTCTCATATAATTATTAAGAGTTCCGTAATTATGTTTTTCAAGAGGACGATGTAAATTTAATTTATAAATTCTTTGAGATATTGCATATGGAGTTCTGTTTAACTTTTCTCCGATTTCCTCATCAGTCATAATTAAATAATTATCTCTAATAAATTGTTCTTCTTCTTTTGAGTAAGTATTAGTTAAATAAAAATAACTTAGTAAATTTTGTTTTCTTGCTTGACCTAAAATAGATGCATATGTTTTATTCGGAAGTAATTTTAATATATGATTAACAGGATATTTTGAATATGTATCAAGTAATGTTTGAATTTCTTTTTGAGTCCATAAATTACTCTGAGTAAGTCCTAGCCATTGAGCTTTTCGGCGTATTGCTTCATAATCCCATTTGTCAGAAATTATCTTTGTAATTTCCTCTTTAGAAACTTTTCCATAATACTTTTTTAATTTTTCAATATCTTCATGACTCCATGCATTGTCTAATATTTTGCATTCCTTAGAACAATAGTGTCTTTTATTTTTGTCGTATTCTGATTTAATTCTCTCAAATGGTTTTCCACAATATTCACATTCGCAATCAACCCTGTTTTGTTGTGCTTTTCCTGCACATTCTTTTGAACAATATATTTGATCTTTATGATATGTATCAAATCCTCTATGACACGATGGACATTCCTTATGTATAATAACGCTATGTTCATTCCTATAATCATCATAACATTTTCTACTGCAAAATTTTTGTATATCCTTAAATGAGTAGCAAATTTCGTACTCTTTGCCACATTGTTCACACTTTTTTGTGACGGCAGTTTTCTGAAATTCATTTGCACATTTTCTGGAACAAAATAAATGTTTATGTTTACCATTTTTTAAATCATTTAATTTACTTTCTACTACAATAAATGGCTTTCCGCAATTATCACATTCATATTTTAATGATTCTCTATACTTTGTTTTACAGTCATTACTACAAAATTTACTATTCTCTTTATAACTTTTATATGGTTTTCCACACCATTTACATTCAAATGATTTTGCTGACATAATTTATCACCTATTATTTATCCTTTCTGTAATTATTTCTCCATATAAAAAGACACCAGAGCTTTAAATAAGTCTGATGTCTTCGTATACTTATATGTAGTTATTCCATTTATTTCTTTTACAAAAGAGTAGTTAATACCTTTTGATTGAAGATATTTCATTTCTGGTACATATTGTGTACTATATTCTTTATCAAATTTTTTCATATATTATCCTTTTACAATAATTAATTTTCCCACATGTTTCCACATGGAATAGACTATTTCTTCATCTCCTATATAAATAGGAGAGCAACCTTTTCGATTTAAGGGGTTTTCACCCACGCCTTTGCGTTTGCGCCCTACGATTATTGCCATAGATATTCAGGATTTCCACCTTTATTCTCGTGTCTATGACTCGACATGAATCTAGTCGTTGAACGTTCACCCTCGACTCAAGTACCGTATGATCTACGGAATACGTTAGAGTGCTTCGCTGCATGATTGTCCAATCCTTACGTTTTCAAACCATCATATAGTAGTTTCCTCTGTATTGTGGTGTAAGGCTCTATGTACTTTAAATACACGGATAGGATTAGCCTATCAAGGATTTACCTGCAATTAAATATGTTCTATATGTATGTCACCATACATTCAGCCAATATAGTTTAGCTGCCGTGATTAAAGCTACAGTTTCTTCAAATGTGTTGTTTGCAGCTTTCATTGATGAAGCTGATCGAGTTAAACCATCAAAAATACCTGCCGTATCAATCGGTTCAGTATTCGCAACCTCATTTACAACATCAACCACTTTAGTTACTTCATCAGCATTCATTTGGAATCCTTTTAATGTAGAAATTAATCCACTAGATGCGGATTCCTGTGTCATATTATCTCCTACTTTTTGTAATAGAGATGTAGCGTCTGATAATTTTTTGGCATCATCTAATTTATAACCTAGCCTTGACCAATCAGCAGTGCTACTAATAACATCACTAATTGTTGATCCATATTTTGTTGCGCTTTGAGATGCTTCATCCCAATATTGTGATAATTGTGTACCAGAAGCATTACTAACTTTTGTTAATTCAATCTGTGCTGCATTTACATCTTTAACAGCAGAAATCGCTTGTGATGGAATTTGCATAACGGTACTTTGTAACATACCATAAATTCCAGTAAACTGAGCAATTTGACTAAAGGCTCGTTTTGTTTCACTCCACATGGAATTTCCACTTAAACCTTCTGCTGATATACGAGATTTTAAATTTGCGAATGCTTTATCATAAGTGGATTTTTCTTCTGCTGTTGTCATGGAACGATACTGTTGTTCAAGTGTTTTTAATTCTGCACCGTATTTCTTTACAGCTTTAGAGTTAGCGTTCATATACTCAACAACTTTATTCCCAGATGTATTAGCAACTGTCGGAGATAATGCTTTTGACGATTCGTCTCTAATTTGAGACAAAGTATTCTTAAAAGTATCTCCTGCTTTAGTCATATCTTGAAAAGTTTGTTGTAACTGTTGTTTACCTAAAACATTTGATCCATTGTAATGATTTTGAAGTTTATCTAAAGCCTGATTATATGAGGCTAGAGCCGCTGTAGCCTTTTGAATATTTGCAGTATCTTGAGTTCCATATGCCCCTAATTGTTTGCTCATTCTGGATGATGCGGCTGCATATTTTCCTGTGTCAATATTATATCTTAATTTTGAAGAATTTATCTGGCGTTGAAAATTTTGTGTATACTGTCGTGCTGCATTCTGTGCAGAACGTGCCATATTGTTATTATTGAGATTAAGGTTTATTCCTTGTCTCTGAACATTTTGGAGTTGTTGTATAATATTGTTAATTTGATTTTGACCTTGAACATTGAATTTAATATCAACAGATTTATTTTGCATTTTACTTAATTTTTGTTCAAGCTCATTAACTTTTTCCGCACCATGAGTAACAACATTTACGTCAACTTGAAATTGCGCTCCCATAGTAATTTATTCTCCTTTCTTACAAAAAATAAAAACTCTCCGCAAGAAAGGAGAGTAAACTACATTATTATTTATTGAATTGTATAAATTTCTACGATATAATATAAAAGAATCGAAGCTACTTGCTGAGAAGTGTAACTTGTAAACACCTTTGCTTTATTAAGAAAGGTATAACATCTCATGAAAATCTTTATAAGTTCTGTGAGTTCTTCACAATTTATTTTCCTGAATGTTGTAGTCTAACAGAAAGGAGGTAAATCGTGATTGATCTCATACTTGATTATGCACTGAAATTTGCAGGTATTGGATTTGCTTACTTTGCTTTACATCGTGTTGTGTCCAAAAAAGCAAAAGAAATTCATGTTCATATAGGATTTATTGGATTAGATTTCGATTGCTCATTCTACAAAGATTAAGTGCTGAGAGTTGGAGAAGAGATCATATAAAATTTTCATGATATAGAAAGAGAAGGAAGTTACTGTATCACACAGTAGCTTCTTTTCTTTTTTGCATTATATTGCACGATGAAATTTAGGATTCATGTTGTTTAATTGTTACATTATTTTATTTCTTTCTTATAGATTTTTGATAGCTATGCCTCTCAGCTAAAATTAGCTTTTACGGCTTCTATAATATCCTGTACAGCATCATCCCATGTACCAGGAGTACCCAATACCCCACTACCATTATTTTGTATATCACTCATGATCTGCAAGCCTGAATGTTTGCCGTAAGGGTATTCCGCTACATTCAAATGAATATCATAATGATAATTTCCATTACCACCAGATACACCAGATGAACGGGGTGAACTTTCATATGTTCCAGTTCTGATATACTGCACAGGCGATCCACTAGAATAGAAATTCTGAATATCTGTTTGAGTCATTTCAAAACCTTCTTGTTCAGCAGCTTCAACTCTTGGTCTAATAATTTGTGCATCAATTGCATCCATAATTATTCCCATAACAATTTCCTCCGTATAAGATAGGAGAGTAGTACCCTCCGTTAAACAAACGTTCTGTATTGAACTACATAATATAATCTGGTAAAATATTCCTTGGGTGGAGATATTTAAAAGATATCATGAGAATGTACTTCCATTCTCAGGGAATCAGTTTCTCAACTATGCGGTCGCCTACGGGCAGGCGTGAACCCATATCCTCTACGCTGAAAGTTTCTATGACCTTTTATCATAGATATATTATTTTGGTAAGGAGGTATACATACATGAATTACGGTATTGTAATATCACTAATTAGCTTAGTGGTAAATATGGTAAACGTGGGATTAAACATTTATGATCACGTTTCACGCTAATAGTTGAGAACTGATGTGGTGAAATATTTTACCAGTATCAAATGTTAAATATTATTTCTTCTTATCCATTTTTTGTTACTTTAGTTCCAGTCTTGTTATTGTTCTTATTTCCAGAACCATCATTCATTACATTTCTAGCGCTGAAATTTCCTTTAGCTTTTTTGAGTTCTCTGTTTTCTTCCTGTAATTTCTTAATCTGCTCATTCTTAGCATCAATAATATCTTGACTAGCTTTATCAATATTGAACGCCGCAGCATCTTTTACAATCTTAGTAAGATTCTCTGCATTAATTTCAAAACCAGATTCTTTCAGCTTCTCCATAAAAGACACTCCGTCTTTAATCATTTCTGGTGTGAGAGCAGTAATGTCAAGGTTAGCGAAATTCTTAAATGCGTCAATAAAAACATTTACACCTTCTACGATTCTATCCATATCTGGATTTGTATGAATAATATTCTGTTTTGTCCATTCAAGCTTGTCATGAACCATCTTGTCTACAAAATTCATGACCTTAATGTATTCTTTTACAGATTCACATCTTGACTCATAGTCTGGGTTAATAAATGTATCAATAAGACTCTTTAAATCATCATCTGAAAGATATAATTTAAAAATATTTTCACCATCTTCTAGTGTATATCCTTCAATAAAATATTTTCCAACTGCAATAATTCGTGCAGGTTCTTCCATCCACGGTATATATTCACCTGTTTCATCATCCCAAAAAGCATTCAGAATAAGATCAATTGCATTGAGTTTATCTTCAAATGTGATTGTGTTTTTTACCTTGAGTAAGCTTTTCTTCATATTTTCTTCTCCTAACTAAAATTTTAATAATTTACATCATTTAAAAATGATTCTAAGTCATATCTATAATTTACTTTTAATTTCTCTTTATGAATTAAAATAGGACTTGCATATTCAAGCAAATCCTTTTCGTTGAAACTTTTCTTTTCTATATGTGAGATAAAATCATCCCATTGATTAATATTTAAGAAATATGTATTGTCGCTTGACCGAAAGTCTAATACTAATCCGCTTATAACACGATTATATTGTGCAAAATCTTTTAAACTTTTTATCTGATGATAATGAATATTTTTCTTAACTTTTTCATTTTTATCACGTTCAAAGCTACATGAACCTTGAAATGTTTTTAATTCAAGTGTAAGAAAAAGATTTCGTGTTCCATCGAATACCATCAAATCACATGGGCTGTGACGACTGAATCTTAACTTATTTGTTGATCCCACATCAAAAGCTTGCGCTGAATCAGGTGGACGGTGGGAGAGTACATAGTCTGGTACGCTTTTCTTAAAATTATCTTCAAATTGTTTACCTACACTTCGTGCCATTATTTACGTTCTTTCTCTAATCTGCGTTTTTGCCATGCTTCATACGGTTTCTTAGTTTCTGCTTTGATAAAATAAAAAGCTAATTTATTATCATTAATTTCTGATGGAGTTGTCCATACAGGTTGAATGTTGAAATTACTAAGATAAAAAATAATCTGTGGCATAAAAGTGATAACCACAAGATTATCCTCTCCAAAAGCTTCGACTACCTCCTCGAAGCTATCAAATAATTGTTTTTTCATATCACGTTTTCTCCTGAAAATCGTAAAAAATAGGGATACAAGCCATTAATTCATAGCCAGTATCCCTACTAATTACTTATACTAACTACGATTAATTTATTCAGATTTATCCTTTTGTTCATCTGTTGCAACATCATCAGCTAACTCAACCTCCGTTACTTTCTTTTGCTTCTTTACTCTTGAAACAGGTTTAACCTTTGCAGGTTTCTTTTCTTCTTCTAATTTACAAGTGATAGAATATCTATTATTTTCATACTTTACGAATACAGTATCTTTATCTGTGCGGTCAGATGGCATTTGAATTTCTTTTCCATCAAAATCAACAACCATAACATACTGATTGCGTAGTAATACTTTACATTCTTTTGTCATTGTGGTTATATTCTCCTTTATGATGCGTGAGATACAAATAGTTCTCCGTATACTTTATCTGGATATTTTTCTTTTAATTGATTGAATTGTTCTTGAGTAATATATTCGAATTTCATATTATTGACATGATTACGTTTACCTGTACATACTGAACGAATATTTCTTGCACAGAGTTTCTTTCCTGTAAGAGATTGATAATATTCTACAAATTTTGTTGCGCTACGATGGTATGTATCTGTAGTGATACAGTGAATAGGACGATTATTAACAGGCATATCTTCACGTTGATACCGTAATTTTAAATCATCAAATTTCTCATATGTACACCAACCAAGTTTTGCACCCTTTTTAACCCAATTTCTTATAGTATCGTGGCATACATGAAATAATGGCGCAATTTCTTTCATCGTCATATCAGGATGTTCATTACGATAATCACATACTTGTTTAGCCATATTTGATGAAGCAAATTTATCACATTTATCAAAATTAATATTTTCTGGATTTATATTTAAGATTTTAAATAATTCAGAATTGATGATAGAATTTTTGATATGTTCTTTTGTGGATTCTCTGCAATCAATTGTAAAATAATAATCTATACCATTTTCCATAGCTAAATTATATTTCATTTTATCATTTTCTTGTTCTTCTTTAAGATTGCGTGATTTTTTATTAAGTGGATGATCTATATAATGTTGTATTCCATGCTGTTCAGTAATAATCTTTAAACCATTATATTCTATATAATCATCGTACATTCTTCCTTTAGACCAATCGAAAATTTTCTCAGTTTCAAAGTTCACACCTGATTGTTCTAAAACTGAATACATAAACTTATTTGGATAACTCCAACCATCTTGACATGGACATGAAAGATTATGATTCGCATATACTGTGGATATTTTATTCTTGTGATGTCTACCACAATCGGGGCAAACCATATCAACAATTTTACTTGAACCTCTGGTATATTTTTCTGCATCTTTTGGATTTTCAAAATATTTAATCATCCATCTTGCGGTAATAGTTAAATCATTTATACCACTAACAACTTTTGATGGAGAGTTGCAACATACGTTACATCCAATCTTTTGTTTTCCACATAATGCTTGCTCTATAGCCCAATCAGTATTTCCACACTTATAACATTTATATTTGTACCATTTTTCGTTTGATGTAAATGGTTTATCATTTTTATATTTTATCTTAGGTCTATATTCACGATCAATAATTTGAAGTTGTCTTTTATCAGAAACTAAGAATGCTCCAACTTCTAATTTGAATTTAGGCATTATTTTTTGATTACTCAATATTTAACTCCTTTTAATAAATATAGTAGGATGATATTGTATCATCCTACTATAAAAATAAAATTATTCCTCAGATGTAATCTCAATCATATCAAGAACATTTCCGTCATGATCTTCGAGTAGATCACAAGTTAGTGTTACGCTGGAAGGATCTCCATCAGATGCAAAAGAAATTTCAAAGTTTCTCTGTGGAGAAGCTTTATAAGCTGTTAATCTCATAGGTACTTGATCACCATTCTCATCTTTGTTAAGAGTAGACATTTGAATAAAGAAATCTTTTGGCAGTTTCTTGTTATTAAATGTAATTTTCTTAATGCCAGTAGTTTTGGATTCAAGGTAAGCTACTTCATATGTAGTATCTGCTACAATATCAGATGTGGTTTTCGCTGTAAATTTCTTGTCTGCAACTGTACCTTCAATTGTTTTACCTGTAGTTGGATCAATTGCAAATACACTTCCTGGTACAGGTGTCTTTGTAAGATTAAGTACTCCACTAGCTTCACCTGTTACACTTTCTCTACGTGCGATTACAGCAGAAGTTTCAATTTCACCATCAGAAAGCATTGCGTAAATTCTAAATGGAGATACCTGAAATTCCATAGTAATAGTACCTTCTAGTGGATTATCAAATTTGATACATTTAGCACCTTTCTTATTTGCATAAACAGCATCAGCAGAAATGTTAGCAGTAGTAGTATTACAAAAATCTGCAAACATCCAAGGAGCTTTTGTTTTATAATCTCTAATATCAAGATCACAACACTGACGATTCGCCATATTAAGATCTGTTGCAATATTTGCCATAATTTAATTCCTCCATTTTCTTAAAAATAAAATAAGCCACTGAAATCTCAGCGACTTTGTTTGAAAGTTTTCATTATTTAATTTTGTTCATATACTCCATAGGTTTATAGTCCTTGGAGTTTTTGAATGAGAATGAATTAGCAGCCATCATATCATTTATATCTGCTTGTCTTCCCATCCTATATTCTAAAAACATCTTCATGAATTGATAATATGTCATATCCCAAACATTCAATATATTGATTCCCACCTTATTATGAGTACAATATTTTACAATCATATTTGGCAATGTATAATCATCATCCGCAGATGTTTGTTTTTCTTTTTGTTCACTCTTATGTTTTGCTAATTTTTCAGCAATACGTTGAGCTAACTTATTTTTATATTTAGGTTTTTCAACTTCTTTCTCAGATTTAATTCCTAGTATAACTTGCAGAAACGCACGAAATTCATCAAAATTGCTGTTATCAATTTTCCCCGTTTCGTTAAAGATTTCCTTTCCATCATCGTCTTTCTCATAAGTGCCAATGAGAAAAGCATTCTGTTCTGGATTATATTGAAAATCATCCATAACAAAGAAACTAATCATGTAGGCAAGAAAATCTGCACGATTCATTCCGAATGTAAGTAAATTGTAAATAGTATTTTTTTCTTTTTCTTCATCACTGAGGGAATTGAATTTTTCAGTAAGATCGAATGTTTCAAGAAATTGCTTCTGAGTAATAGAAATATAAGAGAGAAAAATATTGAATTGTCCATAGGTTATACGTCTTATGTCCCTAAGAGTAGGACATTTAACATGACCTATACCTTCATAAAAATAAGGTTCATCACAGAGATAATCATAATCTGAAAATCCTTTCAAATATTACACCTCCTTGATTTTAAAATCAGGAATGCCATATTTGAGTTGTCGTCCATAATAACTGGACTGTGGAACAGTATAGCCAATGTCATCAAGACTTGGTTTTCCAATTCCTAAATCATCAGAATCACGTAGAAGTCTTTCTATAATATCTGTAAGAACGTCTGCACGATTGCCCATGTAACTTTTTACATTAGATTCCATTTGCATACAATCACGATGCACAAAAATCCAAATATACAAGTCCATAGATTTTACGGTACGATTTGTACCTCTACAAACTGTTTCTACACAAACAAAAGGCATAACTTCTTCCTGCGTTCCATCAACATAAGGATAATCAAATACTTGTTTATACTCCATATCGTTTTTCTCATCATCAGTAAAATCTTCCTTACGCAACATTACTTTTGCAAATTCATCAGATTCTAATAGACGAGAAATTACTTTTGATTTGACAAAAGCCAAATCTCTAGCAACTGATTTTGCCATAATATACCTCCGATTTATCCTACAATAGTAATAGTTGTTTCAGATAAAATGTTACTTTCATTGTCGAGAACTTGTAGCGTAAACGTACAGTCGATTGCCTTATCATCTGTACATTTCAACTGTATTTTATTACTTGTGATATTTTGAGTGATTTTGAAGTCTGATTTGACATTCCATGTGAAGTTTGGTTGATTTTCAGAATCAGAGAAAGTGACTGTCCATGTTTTTGCTCTACCATATCGGAGAGTATCGCCACCTGTGATTGTGACAGATGTAGTTGGATTGTCTGGCTTTGATGGTGGGAGAGTAGGAGTAGTAGGGGATTTGTAGTTGCAGATCCATAAATCTTGTCTATCCGTCACTTTATTAAGTTCATCTTTATCGGCAATAAAACTTAATATTCCACCATGATCTTTTCCGAAAAGATATAGTACATCATCACTTCTTGTTATCTCAAATACTTTTATTGGTAATTGTCCAGTCTTTACTCTGTCAATAAACACTCTACGTCCATCAAGAGTCGTTCCATCATCATCTTCTGGAATCCAAATTGTAAAGTTATTTGATGTAAGAATGATTGTAGAATTTCCGCTTCGTCCGTTATCATACTTGCTGGCACTGGTGAAATTAGCCCAACGTCTTATAATCTTTCCGTCATCATCTTGCCATATTAATTCATATTGACATAATATAGCGGTAGCCTTTTCGCATACTCCATTATTACCAGGATAACCACTAATCAACCAATATTGATTCTCAAGCTTTATATACATTCCTGCTTTTAATGTACCAATTACAGCAAAAACAGAACGTTCCATAGATTTAAGTTGCGTATTAGCCAAATTATCCATAATAATAACTCTGATTTCTCCAATTTCTGTCATATCAGAATTGCATAAAATAACTGTTTTAGCTATATCTGTAGAAAGAGCTTCCGCAAAAGCATCTTCTTTGTAACCTAAAAAAACATCATTCTCAAAACCACCTGTAATATTAGGTCTTGTTTCAGGTGTCATTAAATACCATTCTTGCATTTAGACACCTCCTAATCATAAGCAGAAGGAGTTTGCTTATATATCATTTCGTCTAATTCTTCTGATACTTTTTCAAGTTCATTCAATGTAGCAGTTTTGCTTCCGTTTGATCCATCAATAGACAGATCTTTAGAAACAATGCTGATACGTTTATTAACTTTTGATAACTCACGTTCTTGATAAAATTTCTTCATCATAAGACCAAGAGTATCTATTGTGTATCTTTTTAATTTAGAATCAAACTCATTTAATTCTTCATCAAAATTGATGGAGTCAATCTCAAAAGAATATTTTCCAACTGCTTTTAAAAACCATACTTTTTCAAGTCCTTCTGGTATTATAACTTTGTCTTGAAATGTACTATGGAAGCTATTTATGACTTCCGTATAAGTTGTGTTTTTCTCCATCAATTCACCATCCTTATACTTGTAATTTTGTATAATCCTCTACTGCACGTACTTTATTATAATCATTGAAGTTTCCTTTTCGGATAAATCCCATAATTGCATATTTTTCTGCTCTGGTAACAACCATAGAATGTAATGCTGATTCAAAATCTTTTATTGATTTGATAGCAAATAAATCATCAATACGTTCTTTATTAATTACATTCTGTTGAGAAGTTTCTGTTTCAAAATCCGCTTCAATTCTCGTAGGTTTATCTTCAATATAAAGAGTTGCATGAGAACCTTGACCGTCTATTCCTGTGAATAAAAGATTTCCATTCTGAACCTGTGAAATAATTTCACCTCTGGATAATCTTACTGTTCCGTTTGGTGGAATAGTAACATCTCCATTTGTTTCAATTCTTTGGAATCCTGTTGTCCATTCTGCAATACTTCTTACAGTAACTTTTTTTTCAAGATTAAAATCCTCTTCAACATCAACTGGGGTTTCTTCTACAATAATTTCTTCTGTTGGATTTACTTCTTCAACTTTTTTTGTAGTGGTAGTAGTTGTTCTTTTTGTTGGCATTTTAAATTCTCCTTATCGACTATATTTCTTTCTTAACGATTAAATTGTGTGAATTACTTTTCTATATAGATCAATTATTTTATCCATTCGTTCTGTTTTCTTAAATGTATAATAAGGCATACCGTTTTTCTGATTTATAAGTTTTTTTTCATAACGAATACCAAATGCCATGATGAAACAAGCAAGCCTTTTAGAATAGCAATGGAAATAATCTCTCATAATGTTGACTCCTTTTGACTAAGTAAAATAGAGCCACAAATAATGTGACTCTATTCACAATAAGACTATATAATATTACATTTAATTAACAATTAATCTGCTAATGAATCAAGGTTTGTATCATGCACCATGCCTACACGATATTCCTGACCAGGAACAACAAGACATCCTACCTCAAGGTCAAATCTTGAAATTAACTGACCAGTTGTAATGTCATTACCAGAGATGGATGTAAGACCACCACGAGTAACTGTATAAATTGGAGATTGTCCACCTGTAGGCATTACAAATCCAAGACCTGCTGGAAGCATTGTTTCAAAATTTGTTCCATCTGCTGTAAGAGTAGTCATATCATAAGCATTTGGGATTTCGCTCAGAGTTGTACCGTTATATACACCCATCAGACCAGTGTTATGAATCTCGTTCATAACTGCTTCGGAAATTCCATTTACAGTAGGTGTAACACCTTGGTATCCTGCAAATCCATTGAACTGAGAAATAAGTGCATAATCACCAGATACTGTTGGTTTACCAAAACGTCTTACTTTAGAAATAACTCCATCAACACCAGTCTTTGTAAGACCACTTCCTTCAAAGAAGTATTTTACACCAGTTGCGTTTTTGATTGCTTTGTATACAGTATCAACAACATATTTTGCTGCTTTATTTCTAATCTGAACACGTACTTGATCCTGTAATTCATTCTCGTCACTCATATCACCAAGAGCAGCTTTTCTATAATCTACAGCGTAACCGCCAGAAATAGTGGTTGTAGAAATTGGTACACGTTTCTTTCTGACTACAGGGAACTTAACGTCCTGACCAAGAGCTTGCTCATTTGCAGAAAGATTTGCAAACACTGGAATTTCAACTTCGCAAGATTCGTTGTAACCAATTGGTTTGTAATTACCATAAATACCAAGTAATTTAATTTCTTGCAATAGAACTGGTTGCATAGAGAATCTACGAATCTCATTTAATTCGGAGATGGCAGATAAGTCATTGTTGCTTGCCTTCTCATTTAATTCCTTAAGATATTTAGCAGCTACATCTGCTTTCTTGCCATAAGGTGCAAGATCTTTTCCATCTCTCATTGCAGAGAAAATTTCTACAATTGCAGATTTTCCATTAATTTTTCCGCTAACAAAATTAGCATCTTTTCTTTCATTATTTAATTCAAATGTATAAGACATTCCTTTATTCCTCCTTTAATTATGCAGTTACAACCTTGGCTTCAACACCAAGATGGTTTCCTACGATTGCGGTAACTTCCAGGTATGGAGCTGCGGTAGCACCTTTTACGAGTTTTCCAGTTGCATCAGATTCAAGTTTGTCACCTTTAGCAACATCTGCTGGAAGTTCATCACCATAAACTTCTACAATTTTTCCTTCTAATTTTGCAAGATCAAGAACTCTTACATGTTCACCTTTTACGATTTTATATGTAGGCATATATTCATCATCGCCACGTTCAACTTGCATGATAACTTTACCTTTTTTAGCTCCTACAGCAAAAGAACCAGAAGTTACTTCGCCATATGCTCCATTAAATGTGTCTGCGGAAGCAATAGCATCTTCAAATGGATACTCTCCATGCTCAATCTGTCCGATAGTATTAAATTTAATCATTTAATTATCCTCCTTAATTAAAAAATATTGAGGTCTTCTTCATCAGAAGTAGTAACCTCTGTACACATTTCTGAGAAAATATCCTCAGTTTCTACAGTTTCTTTTTTTGAATTTTGTTCTGCGATTTTTGCATCAGCCTCGGCTTTTTTCTGTTTTTCAACAATGTTCATACAGATTTTAGATTTGATAGAATTAATTTCAGAAGTAACGTTATTTAGTTCTTCTTTCTTTTTGCAAGCGTTAATATTTTCTTTTAATTTATCAATATCATCTTTTGCAACTTCTTTTTCTTCTGCGCTAAATTCTCCAAGAGCAGAGTCGACTTCACTAAGTTTTTCGGCTACTTTTGCTTTAGCAATTTCTTCCTCAAGGATTCTCATTTGATCCCAAGAAGATGATTGTTCTGCTCTAATGTCATCAAGAGCTTTCTGCATATCAGCGATTGAAGCATTAAGTTCAGAAATTTTAGAATCCTTTTCTGCTAATTCGGCATCTTTTGCTTCAATCTGAGAATTTAACTCAGAAATCTTTGTTTCATAAGATTCAGATTTCTCATTCATCTCAGAAATAGTAGCTTGGATTGTGCTTTTAATTTCATCCATATTAAATTCCATTTCTTTGTTTTCCTCCTTGTTTTCTTTCTTTTGAGCGACTTCTAATACAATGGCATCATCATCTGCTGGCGAAACACCAAGAATTGCTGAACCAGTAAAACAGAAAGTTTTCGGAGTACGAAATTCTTCTTTTGGTTCATCTTCTTCATATATAATTTGATTTTCGTTTTCTGGCGTTCCCATAATCTCAATAGATGTGTCTACTTTTCCAATTGCATAATTTTTTCTTACCCATTTAACAAATTTTGGATAACGCTGATTATATAAATATCCATCTGTGGCAAGAACCTCTATTTCGTTTCCGCTTTCATCTATAATAGTTTCAATAGAAACTGATTCACACGTTCCAACTACAACTGAGTTTTCAAAAACAGGTTGAGCATTTCCATTAGAATCATACTCACTTCCTGTCAATCCGTGACCAATTGGAACTTCCTTATCATCATCTGCAAATTCAGTGCATAATGGCATACCAATTACACTATCCATTGCATTTTGAACATATTCTTTTTTCCAATGAAGTCCATTTTTATTTGTACTTGTTGAATCATTATGAATTTTTAGAAGAGCAATCTTGATTGGTACACGACCATTTTTAGAAGCACGTTTAGAAATTTCGAGGATATTATTTAACATAATTTAATCCTCCTTGTTAAAAAGTTGTATAATAAAAAGAACTACCGAAATAGTTCTTTATTATTTATTGTCACTAGGACTTGGCAAATCATTTGCATTATTTGATTTGCTTATAATTGTATTTTCATTAGTTGGATTATCAACTGTAGGTCTACCACCCAAATTTGTAGAATCTTCTTCCTTTGCACTCATAGTCCATGATGTTTGATGTGGTTTATATTTTTCGTATATACCATCTTCAATTTCTTGGTCAAGAATATTAAAATAGACATCAGGATCAATACCTGCGCTTGCTACCAAGAAAGTTAATGAACCGCTTGCTTCCGAATATAGTGTCTTCATTTGATCAAAGAATGTTTTTCTATTTACAAAAGAAGTAGGGAAGTAGTAGATTTCCACTTTATTTTTATCATCTTTAATGATATTTTTATTTATGACATAATTTAATTCTGTTTGCCATTCATAAACCCATGTATATAGTTGCGCAGTTATCATTTCCAAATTTGATTGTCCAGATGCAAAATTACCCGTTGACATTGCACCGATTAATGATGCACAAATACCTAAATCTAAAGATATATTATTATTTAAGTCTGATTCATTTTTAGAATCAAAAATATCTAAATCAATATCAATAGAATCTAATTTTGTACCTGCTGCGACAGAGAAGAAACTTGTTCCACCTTTACTATTTTTAGTCATAATAGCTTGTTTGACAGTGTTATGTTGATCTTCTTGCTGTTTTTTACTTAAAGCACAAGTACCTTTATCTTTACCTTCTGGAAATGTTTCGTAAATTATCTTATTATTGATTTCATCTAACACATTACGCTTAGTGTCAGTATAATAATCTTTATATAAAACATCTTCTAATGCAGCAATAATCAAACTTCGTCCCCAAGGCTCAGAGTCTTTACATTTGATTTTTCTACACATGGTCTTATCACTATCAAGAATTAACCAATCTTTAATTAATCCTTTACGTTTTTTGTTATATCCATCTGATATTTCTTTTGGATATTTCTTTAATTTTCTTTCCTGTGTATCACCAGTGAAATCATCAAAATATCTAAGATTAAAAGCTAGAACATAACGACCATTTTTCTTTCCAACAATTTTTGTATATTGCCAAGGAAGAGTAACAATCCTTGCATTGATTCCAAGTTCATTAATTTCAACGATGTTTTCTACATCATAATCAGACATAGATTGTTGAAAGTCGTTACTTGGTTTTCGTATATCAAAATAATAAAAAGCTATGCCTTCACGCATTTCTGTATGTAGTGCATCACGAATAAACAATTTATCATCAATGGTTTTCAATGTAGCTGACATTTTTTCTTTATTCTCTTTTATCTTTTTTACACTACGTTTACTTTTTATGGTAATCACTCTATCCAGACATGGGAGAGCAGTCATGTAATCTATAGAATTAGATACAATACCATTTTTTGTATATATTAAATCAGATAAACGAATGGCTTCATCATGATAAGTAACGGGATCTCTGATTACACAGTCAATTGTAGACTTTGAAAAATAATTATATAGTCCACATGAAAATAGAAGACTATCTAAATTCAGAGAACTTGTAGTAACACAACTACTAAATTCATAGTTATTATTTTGTACAGTTGAAGATTGCGAATTTGATTCTACAACCTGTTGCTCTATTGGTTTTTGTTTTGGAGGGCGACCCCTCTTGCGTTTTACTTCTTCTGGCATGTGTCGCCTCCTTTCAGTTTATTAAGGTGCAATATTCGTAATCGCTGTTAGCATATAAATCTCTACAAAATTCATTTATATACCAAAGTATATAAAGTGTAGCCATAGTTCTATCCTTATCAAGTTTATTTACAACTTTTTCAATAGTAACTCCACCATTATTCAAATGCTTTAATTTCAAGTTTGCAATTTCCTCAAAAAGCATATCTGTTTGTAAGAATGGTGCTACACAATTATCAAAATCATCATATTCTTTTTCACTAAATTCAGACTGTTGACGTTGCTCAAGGATTCTAAATTTTCCACTATCTACAACATCAATAAAGTTTGTTACAACTTTACTTTGTACCGATTGAGCTTTTAAGTTATATAATATTTTTTCTGCAATATCAGGAATTTCTGGTTCATTGTCATCATTGATTGTATCCCATACACCTAAAGACATTTTAGTAATAGGATCAAATGATTCTTTCAATAATTCATCAATTAAACCAGCCCCCAAACCATTTCCATCGACAACAACGGCTTTTGCATTATATAATTGTTTATATTTTTTAACTACACATGCTTGTGCAGTAAAATTCATAATATTGGGAATATTAATAAGATTGACTAAATCCATAGATACAATTCTGGATTTGTCTTTAGACCTGTTTACTTTGACTACAGCTATAAATGATTGATTATTATTTGTATTTTGACTTCTTGCAACGTCCACGCCTAAATAATATTCATCAGATTCATTTTTGGATTGAAGAATAGGAGATGGGAGAGAACGACAATTCATTAATTTGTTAATATTTACTAATGCTCCATTTGATGCACCTACCCATTTAGATTCATAGTTCTGTGCAAATGAAACCATTGTCATATCACGTTTCTTTTGAAAAATCTGACTTTTTGTACTACCTCTTCCATACCAACATGGAAGCCAAAAGCTAGAACCTAAGATAATTTTACCACTTAAATTAATCATGTCCTTTGACATATCAACAGATCGTTGGTATTCATCAGAACCTTTGAATCCAGCAGTAGTAAAGAAATTTATTTGCTGATTTAATTCCTCTGGGTCAGTAATAGAATATTTACCAACACACACACGAGGAACTTCAACAATAGGAAGAAGTGCATCCAAGAATGTGTCATTGTCAATAAGAGCGGATTCTTCCATATTCATTCGCTTACGTCTTTGTCCCTTACTTGATTGTGCATTAGCCAGATTATCCAATCTTGCACCAGACTTAAATACTATCAAGGCATCACCTTTTGCAAAATTAGCTTTTTCTATTTCGTTTTTTAACATAGGATAAAAACGAATAATTTCATTATATTTATCTTTCAGTAATTCCGCCGCATTTTCCTTGGTTTGAGCCGAAAGGGATATCGAAATTTCCGCAAAAAATATACAAACGAGCATAGAAGCAAGAACTTCATCGAAAGTTTTTCCGTATCCTCTGGGGAAGACTCCATAAAAAGAAGTAAATCGCATCATAACTCTTAAATAAATACGTTGATCTAAATGTAGATTAAGTCCACCTTTTTGTGGCTTTATCATATCTAAAAAGAGGTCAGGATACCAACGTGCAAAACTACAGAAATATTCCCAATTATCTACATTAAAAGAACTATTATTCATCGTTGGTTGTCCACCTCCATTCTATTCATCATCTTCAAACTCTTTTGGAACAGTGATAAACTTCTCTATAGTGTCTCGATTACTTTCAGTTGTATCATTAGTAAATATTCCATAAGGATCTCCATAAGTATCGACATATTCTTTTTTCTTTTTATCATAAAATTTATAAATATCTTTGTATTCTACTTCTGGCATATTGTTTAGATTACGTTCATAATTTATATAACACCAGATAATAAAATCTGCGGCATCTTTTGGTTGATACTTAAATTCTGGAAAAATTTTAATTCGTTCCTTCGCCCCTTCAACGGCAGTAAATATATCACTAAAGTTTACAATACCACCTTGTAAATCTTCTTTTGAAAGCTGTTTTGCAGTCAATTTACCTTGCTCTGCTGCATTCTGAGCTGCCATGTACCATTTTGAGGCTTCCGCCACATCACCTTTTACAGTAGCCATCTCTTCTTTGACTTTAAAACGCACGTATGTAACAAGAGCTTCTTTATGGATACTTGTCTGAATAACATAAGTTTGGCTCATTTCTTTATATTTTTTAACCATCTTTTTATATTCAGAACGAGTATAACCTTCTCCAAACAAATCAACCATATCTTGCGTTACTTCAAAATCATTTTTATCGAGAAAAATTGCTTCGTTATCATCTTTTTTTGCTACCTGTGTTTTTACACCTTTATCATTTGCACGTTCTTTGTACATGTCCATATCAATATCATCAGCAGAAGCATCAGTATATTTTTTTACAATTCTATCAATTTCTTGGCGTGGAGTATTGCCATTTACGTGAATGAAATTGTCTTTTTCTGATTCTGCAAAACTTTTATTTTTATTTTGTCTAAGCATTGTATTTTTAAAATACAATCCAACAATATCTTTTCCATGTTTTGCAACTTCATCATCGGTAAAATAACTATGTTCTCTACGATATTGAGCATATGCGGATTCTAAATCATCCCAATAAAGAGGTTTATCTAATCTTTGTAGCATAGTTTTTAATTTTGGTTTATTGATACTTCCATCTTCATTAGTTACATCTTCTTTAACACAAGAAATACAAATTGGAACACATCCATCTTCTTGATATAACGGAGATGCACTTTTATAAAATCCTGATGAGATAGATTTTTCTTTCCCACAAATAGGACATTTTTTCTTTTTTACATCTTTTTTTGTTGGCAAAGTTTAAACTCACCTTTCTTTCTAAATAAATTAAGCACTAACTTCCGAAGAAGCAGTGCTTGTTAAATAATAGTCTTTTAATTTCATCCATGATAATTTTTCCTTTGTAATTGGATGCTTACCAGAAAATTTATATTTATGTGGTTCATATAAATTTGCAGTTATAGAACTTCCACACCATTTTTGTGCATCAATAGTCGTTTTAAAAACTGTTCTTGTATTCAAACATATAACCATTTTATCATAAAATTTAAACATAATAGAATCTTGTATTTTCTTTAAAATATCTATATCTGATAACTTTATGTAATCTTCATAATATGCAAATACTAACGGTAATCCATTTTCATCAATGCCATTTCCAGCATTCAATACCTTTCCAAGACAACATTGTTGGATTGAAGTTGTACTCACATTGTAAAAATCACCTGCGTCTTTTATCATATCGTAATATTTATTATCGTTTAAACATACAACATGCCTTTTATTATTATCATGATTATATTTACATAAACCAATTTGTGTACCGTAATCTAAATATTTTGATATTGTACCTTTATCTTTTTGGTATTTAGATGCTAATTCAGTTATAGTTATGCCATTTTTATAATCTGTACAGACTTCTTTTGTGACGCTTTTAATTGATTGATAAAAACATTTATTCCAATTAACATTTGATAAATCAAAAATGTTGGATAACTTACTATTAATAATTCCATTTTTAATTACAGTTGTTGTACTTGGAATACAAGGAATTCTGATTACTTCTATATCATTTTCTAATGCTAATCTGTCTTTTTCATCGTCTATAATTTTAGAATCAGATGCACTTTGACCACTCATATAATTATCATATTTATGAAAATATCCATCCATTTCAACAATGTATTTCTTATCGTTATTTTCAAAATAAAAATCATATATACCATATTTATCTTTATCATTTATTTTAAATTTACACCAATCAAAAACAACTTCACTTTCAAAATTAATATCCATAGAAGATAGTAGGTTATACATAATTCTATTTGGTAAAGATACATTATCATCACATGATCTACAGAACAATCCGTTATCATATACATTGGATATTGCTTTAGGTTTTGTAACTTTTCCACAAGTAGGACATTTCCATTTAACTTTTTTACTTGTGCGTTGAGTATATTTATATCCATCATTAGGGTCAGCTAATAATTTTGCCAATTCTGGATTAGTCGTCCACATATCATTTTTACCAACTACAACTATATCTGTGCCACCATTACACATAGGACATCCACTATGTTTTTTGCCAGTTAATGAACTAGGAAATACTTTCCATTCATGACCACAAACCAAACATTTATGATCAAGTCTTTCATCCATTCTATGATATGTACCAATTCGTATTATTGTTGGGTTTTCTTTTTTCAATAATAAATCATATTCTTCTTGAGTTCTTTTTCTTCCCATTTTATAGTCCTCCTGTAGTAATAAATCATATAGTGTATCAAATCATTTCTTAATCAAAGCTTTAATGGCGTATTCAATTCCCTGTTTCTCTTCAAACATAAACACGCATCTGCTATAGTCAGTTGTTCCATTTTCTTGTTTTTGTGGCTTAACATCTTTGATTACATATCCCATTTGTAATAATTGATGTGCAATTGACGGTTTATAAATTGGATATAATTTACTCATTTTTTATGCCTCCATTTTGTAGTAAAATTATTTTTGGGGTATAATCTTCCCATAATATTAAAATCTTGGGAAAATTGTGAATCTTAAAATCCCTTATGGTTATTGAATTTTCAAGAATTTGGCGTTGAGTCACCTATACTGAAAATATACTTTAATTAACAGTCATTTAATTTATTCTCTTTTGATTGTCGAGACTTTCTGTATTCACTAGTCTTTTGACGATTAACACTAGCCCATAAAGTAGAAGAGTAATGTTCAATTACATAATTATCAATTTTCTTTCCTCTACACTTTACATAAGGATTAAATGTAATACATCGTTGTTGTATAATTCCAACTGTAGTCGAAAGAGTATTTTTATCATGATAATCTATAATTTGTTTTTTTCTTAACTTCGTCATTAATTTACGAAAAGCATCATAATTCATACCATATTCTTTCGCCAAATCTTCAACAGATAGAATGTTTCCTTTTCTATTTCCATTGGTTCTCAAAATACAATCGTTATAACTTATGTAATCAGTCAAAAATGTTAATAACGCAATTTCTTGAGGGGTTAATAACATACGGAATAATTTTCCATTACCTCTAAAATCTCTTACAAAAGTATTTTCTGTTCCAAAGAAAGAATCATTTGGTTCTTTTGAATCATCTTCATAAAATTCATAAACTTTAATTACTCGTTCTAATAATTTTTCATCACTTTCAAGAGGTAATTCACCAGTTATGTTATTTAGTAATTCCCATTCAGTTCCATTAAGAGTAAAAGTTTTTTTGTTTAGTGTTTTCATTGTAGTATTTCTCCTTTGCTTGAGTTTAGTATATTTATAGTATCTATATCTCCGACACCGCTTTGCATCAAGCAAAGTGGAGTCGAAACCGTAGTTTCGCTGAAACTACGGTTTACATGTTTCAATTACATTTTCAAATATTTTATTGTCTCGTATAGAGCGACTATTTAGGTTTAGGGGGGAATAATAGTCGTTCTATATTTATGAAGAAAACAGAGTGAAATAATCACTCTATACGAAACAACAAAATTGCATAATAAAAGAGCCACCCACATCATCGTGAATGACTCTTTTACAACATCGAATAAATCCATGCTTTTTTATTTAACTCAGCAACATCACCAATAATTTTTGCGATTAAATAACTATTTGCAACTGAGAATATATCTCCATCAGTCATCAAACTTGCAGTAGGGAAATCTACATATAATGTTACATCTTCATCTGTAATAATATTTCCATTTTCATCTAGTTTAATATTTGTCCCATTTCCACCAGGACAGGAGAGAAGTCTACTTGCAATAATATAAGATAATACATCCATTATTCTGTGCCTGTATCTTTCCAACCAAATGAAAACAGCATATAGATTTTCACTGTACCTGATTCATTTCCTACAATAGCTTGACTTCCCATTGGAGCAGGAGATTCAAGACCAGGAATATTTGCAAAATCACCTGTTGCGCCATGTTCCATAGTAGGAAGTTTTGCAATTTCTTCAATAGTATCTACGCAAAATGTTTTGATTGCTGAGTTTGGATCATTACCAACTTTTAATAAATTAGCTGCCACTATTTGACACCTCCTTATTTATCGTCTGAGATAGTTACATCCACTGTATATTCAATAGTTTTTACAACTTTAATATTTTCATGACCATACATTGCATCCAATCGAATAACTTCTGCTTTTAAATTTTCTAAATTATCTGCCTCGAATGGTGTAAATGTTTCCGTATTTGATGCAGCAGAAGTGGTCGTACCATATAATTGCCACAGTGTTTTACTATCATTATGTTTGATTAATATATTATACATTTTCGTATCTCCATTTTATTTTCGTTATTATATTTCTATAATATTTAGTGAGTGTAATAACCTCACTTTACAGGTGTGAAATCATCTGAATATAAATTTAATTTATATTATTTTTCGTATACAAAAAGAAGCCACCAATAAGGCGACTTCTCATAAATTTCATTATTAAGTTTCTATATATTATAATCCTTTGCAAAGATTCTTCCAATAGTTAAATCTTCCTTGGACAGACTGAGCAGAAGATGTACCGCTGGTACAATACTGAACATAGTCCATATTATCACCATAGCTATTTACAAATTCCTGCACAATATTTACAAATTCATCAAAGTCTTTTTCATTCTTCACGCATGTATATGCAGCATATAACATCATCGGAAGAGAAGTAGACTTGAGATTAAGTTTTTCTTCAAATTTTTCATCCAAGAATGCCAGAGCAGATTTCAATAAAATAATATCTTTCTCATCAACATGTTCATTATACCATTCTACAAATGTATCAATATCTTTCGCTCTGAATGATGTAAAATCATTATCATCTGTAGTATTAATCAACATAAGTGTCTGACGCACAATATCATTCGCAACATCTTTCTTCAATTGTGTTGGCGATAATATTTTTGCAAAGAATGGATGATTTGCAACATCAAAGATAATTGCACTAACTTCATCACTCTCTAATGATTTTCTTTTCTGAGTATTGGATAATGGTTTTCCACCATTCTGTCTACGGAACATTTCACGAATATCTTCATCTGTACAATCAGAAAAGATATATTGTATCATTTCATAGTCATTGATTTTATCCTGGACAACTTCATCCAATTGTGAGAATTTCTTACCTGCAATGTTATATACAGTGCCTTCGATTGCTACTGGTTTCAGCTTTTGGCTTAATTTGAATCCATCAGTTAAGAAATCTCTGATAGTTGTACTACGCTGAACACCGTCAAACACATATCTGATTTTATCTTCTTTTTCTTCTGAACGAATAGGATCAACAGGATAGTTGCGAAGCATTGAGTCGATCAATAAGCTCTGCTCATAATTTTTCCATTGTCCTTCTTTTCGCTGTAGTTTATGGAACATATTGTATTTTCCATTTTTCATATCTCGTGCAAATGATTTGACAGTTTGTGTCTTTCTGTTGAACTCCATATACAACACCTCCAATTTTTGATATTTTTACATTATCACAATTGGAAAATATTGTAAAGGACAAGTTTGCTTTAAGATAGGGCAGTAGTGAGCTGCCCTTTTCAGGAGAAGAGATCATATGAAAAAGTTATGTCTCTTTTGAGAAGAAATATGAAACAAAAATATATAGAAAGAAAGGTATTTGCCCGAAGCGATTTGACAGTCCGATGTCGTGCGCTTGTTTCCATATAGGTGTGTTTGGTCTACACTACGGGCTTTGATGGGTTATTTTACATCAATCGGTAAATGCTTCATCAGACTCATCATTTTCATCATTACGAATAATATAATGATCTAAAGTCGTAGTAACTTGATTATGTCCTAGTAATTTCTGAGCTACCTCTGGTGCTTTATGCTGAAACACAACAAGGTTTGTAGCTCTTGACTCTCTGAATAAGTGAGGATGCACCCTACGTCCAACAATTTGTGTAAATAATCCTTGACACCAATTATTAAAAGTGCTTTCACTCACTTGTCTAACTTCTTTCCCATCTTTAGATTTAATTACAAACATATAAGGACAGTCATCTTCGCCACGTACTTCAATCCATTTTTTCAACCATTGCATTGCATCATCACCGAATTTAAGTTTACGTGGTTTACCTACAAGAGATGCTCCTTTGCAACGAATAGTGTGAGTCAAATACTGTTTTGAAATAGTTTCATATTCATGTCCATCTTCATCCAGAACTTTGATTTTCTTTTCGTTTGCAGAATAATCAATTACTTCCTTGAGTAATTGTCTAGCTTCTGCACGTCTACATCCTGTACTGTAAGAAAATGTAAGATATGCTAACATTTGCCATTCTTCACGTTTTTCAAGTTCTTGACATAAATTAATATATTCATCTGGGGTAAGAGGAACTTTTTCATGAACATATCCTGTTTGTACTACTTTAAGCCCAATTGTGAAATTACGAAATGTAGGATATTCTTCCTCATACATCATCATTACATAATTGCAAAATGTACTTACAGCAGATTTTTTAAATTTAATACCAGAATCAGAAAAACCTCTTTTGGTTAACCAATTAAGATATTTTTGAAATTCTTTCTTTTTGATATCGGTGAAATTCTTGTCCTTGAGGTTATCCCTAACCCAGATAAAGAAAATCCTTAATCCCGATTTATATGCTGGCAAAGTTTTTACAGAAAGGTCAGCTTGATTATCAAGATAATCCTCAACCATTTCTCTATTAAATTCATTTACTGTTTGCCATTCTTCATCTGTTATTTCAACAGATCTATCTGCGATTTTACCATCCAATAATCTCACTTCCTTTCATAAATTTTTATAAAAGAGACAGTATTAAAACTGTCTCTCTATGTACTTGATATTTATTTAGCCCAGCTATCAAAATTTTCAATAATCCATTTGCGTCCTTTTTCAGTCCATTTCAAACAAGGTGCAGAATTATCGTTTTCATAACTCTGATAATCAGCATAATGTTCCGTTATGAGCCATGCGTAATCTGCACGTGGATTCCATACACCAGATTGCTTCCAGATGATTCCGTTTTTATTCATAATTTGATTTAATCTCATTGCACTTCTAAGACCTAAATCTTTTGCAATAATAGTCGTAGAAATTAAACCATCTTTGTTAAGAACATTATCATGATATTCTGCTTTTGGAATTAATGGGGCAGTAGCTTTAGCAACTTCTAATTCTGATAATTTCTTAGAAGCTACAACAGCATCTTGTCCACCTTTGTAAATTGATAATAATAAATTTGCCGTTAGTTGTTCATCAGAATTAATGATTTGTCTCATTGTAAAATATTCTCTTCTTAAATTCTTTCGGATTTCTTTTGCCTTATCAGTTCTCATGAATCCAACAAGTAAAACATATCCTTGTTCAGAAAGAAGATAACAATGTTTTTGTCGGTTACTGGTTACAAATCCTAAACCGATAGCGTCGGTTTTGAAATTATCATCACACAAATCAAGAATATCAACGCCAATCTCAAATTCATCATAATTTTGAATGATTAAATCTTGTATATCATTCATCCTTACACCATGAATTTCAGCTACAGTTCTTGCTAGTATGACTTTTTGATCTTCGCCAAAGCCACCTTCTACAACAGGAATATCCATTCCCATAAATTTTTGAGTTCCATTAATTTTGATTTCGTTTTTCATTAAAAAATCCTCCAATAATACAATTGAAGGTAGAGATAAGCCTACGCTTGTAATTCTCTTTATTGGTCTAACTGACCAACCAGTTAATATTTACAGAGGTTCAGAGATAGGAGAGTACCAACCATCCTACGTTTACTCTTTGAGGGATTATCCATCCCACCCAATAATTAATTCTCCATTGATCAAAACAATCCAATGGAATATAAAAAGAGTGCGTAAGCTATGACACCCACGCACACTAAAAGGAGATCTATGTCTATTATAAAGATAGATTACACTTTGAAAATACGACAAAGCATATGTAAAGTTTCAATATCTTCTTTAGGAAGAGTCACATTTACATATTCTTCATCATCCATATCACAATCTACGCAATCATGATGACAACAGCAATCGTAACAATTGCCTAATTCTAAGTCATCTGCGAAATCGTCATATTCATCATCAACATTTTCTTTTAACTCAACAAAGTAAGTTTTAACAGTTTCTACTTGTGGTAAAAGTGCTCTACTACATTCGTCAAGAATATAAGTTGCATCTGCTTCATTCAGAAGATAACCGTTTTTTCGTTTAGCAGGCTCAACCCAGATTTCAGGTGTATCATGATTACTGATTCTTGCGCATAACGTAATTATAAATTCATCTTCATATCCATCAATCTCAGGATCATGAAAATTTATATTAGCAAGCTCATAATCATAGTCAGTAAGAATATTAATGATTTTTCTAGCATTGTCATATTTTGCAAAGATTGAAATATCTACAGATTCATCTAACTTAGATGCATAATATCGTCTATTAAATTCAGAATCCATAGCTTCACAAAATTCATAAATATCTTCAAAACAAATAGTTGGAATTTTATTCATATAATCAGCCCTCTTATTATGCATTAACAAGGTCTTTAAGTGCCTTTGCTGGTTTAAACTTTGGCATTTTACATGCTTTTATCATAATAGATTGACCAGTTTGGGGATTGCGACCTTCTCTTTCAGCTCTTTCGACAACTTCAAATGTACCAAGTCCAACAATTGAAAGTTTTTCTCCTGCTTTAAGAATTTCAGCTAATGACTTAGTAAAAACTTCTAAATAAAAATCAGAATCTTTTTTGAATACTTTTTTCTCTTCATCTTCGTTCATTTCAACTGCATTTTCGTACATATGATTAATAAAATCTACTTTTGTCATTTAAAAATTTCCTCATCTTTCATATATTTTTATATAAAAATAGGAGAGTAGCAAATGTACTCTCCATATCAATTAATCCAATTGAATATCATATAAACAAACTAAACCATCCTGTCCCACAACAGATATGGTCTGTTCAGGACGATTAGTTTTTCTAATAGACATTGCATATTGGTCTGTTCCTGAGCAACATCCTGACTCAATAACCTTTGCATTATATACGGTAGTTAATCCATTCAAATGTCTATGCCCTAATAGCACAATGTCTGGTTTAATTCCAAACATCATTGTAAAATTTTGAACAACACTTGCGGGTGCATCTTTATGACCGTGTGATGCAAAAATATTATTTCCTCGAATATTAAACATTGCAATCTCAGAATCAATATTATTTTCACAAATATCAATGTTTTTAATATTTTGTAATCTTGCTTTCAAATAAAATGGTAATAATACATCCATATTTTCACCATCTAAAGCATCCTCTTTTTTAGGTGAAATTCTTGAATGATTACCAGGTGTAACATATACATAAATATTATTGAAATGATTTGCAATTCTAATTAGCATTGCAGAAATTAATTCTGAAACATATTTGAATTGTTCCATTAAATCCATGTTATTTTGTAATCGAAGATTGTTATGGATAATGCCTGACAGAATTTCACCGATGACTAGATAACAATTTTCAGATTTATGTAAATCTCTAATTTTAAGAATTTCAGAAGTGAATTTTTCAATTCGTTCTTTTAGAATATCTTGATTAAATGTATTATTCCAAGTATTAATCTCAATCCCTGTGTGAATATCAGTGAGGTGTACCAGTAAATCAGTATTACTATTAAAAGTATGATATTGTACTTTTAAATCAGTTGGCTCTACATTCTCACAAATAATTCTTTTAACCATTTCAGAATAAGACTCCTTACGAGCTTCCTGTCTAATTTGACGATTATATTCAACTCTTGCGTCAGACAATTTCTGACGTTCTTTCTTTAATCTAATAATTTCATCGGATTCAGAAATACTCATTGATGTTGGTTCATGTACCCATCCTGCATCTAAGTATTCATACAAAAGTTTACTTCCTTTACGGATAGTATCTCTATGTTCAGATTCCCCATTGTAATCTGATCTGAAATCAGCGATATCTTGCCATTCAATGTTTGAATCTTTCTGTTTACGTTTTAATAAATCTAGCTGTTGCTCTAAAAACTCAACTTTATTTATATCATCCACCGCCCAACTTATTCTTCTTCTGGAAGTTTTACACTAATATTGAAGTCAATTGTTTCTGTTCCTTCTGGTAAGGCATCAATGACTTCTTGAGTAATGTTTTCACCTGTATCTGTATCAATAATATTTAGGTCATGTAATGAAATATTTTTAAGCTGGATATTTCTCTTGTGTGGATTCAATTTTTCTGGTGTTTCGTTGATCTTGATCATATTTTCTTCTCCTTGAATCTATATATTTGCATAAAAATAGAAGAGTAGTGATAATTCTCCTTAGATAATTTCGTCTAAACTTGTAATAATTTTATCTGCAAGTCCATATTTTACTTGTTCTTCTGAACTAAAATACCAATCTTTTGCTTTATTTCTCTTAAAAACTTTAGGATCAATAGTTGATCTTTCTAAGATAAACTCTGCCATATCATCAATCTGTTGTTTATAAATCTTTTGTGCCGCCTCATTTTGTTCAAATGTGCCGCCTCCACCAGATGTACTTCCAGAATGAATCATAGCTTTTGAATATTTTAGAGTATATTTTTCGTGTCCTGCAAGTAAAAGTAATGCACCGCCAGAATAAGCAGTACCAATATTTACCGTAATCACTTTTGTTTTTGACATAACCATTGTTTGAGCCAATGAAAATGTTTCCACAAGTAATCCACCAGGGGTATCTAATAAGATAATAATTGGTTTTCTCTCAGAAACAGGAATATCTTTATCAATAATATTATAATAAATGATTGCTTTTTGAACTTCTAATACTGATTCATCAATTTCATAATCAATATAAAAAATTCTATTTTCAGCTAATCTATAATAATTCACCAGTTCTGGTGATGGTAATGACATATTTTCTAAATTTTGAGGTAAAGCAATATCTAAAACTTCTATAATAATAACCCTCTTTCTATTTTATATTTTATTATAATGTAAATTTCAAACTTGAGTTAGCAATTACAACTCTTGTTGACTTACATTGTTTCTCCAATTCTTTTTCAAGAGCAATTTTTAAAGTTTCTTTTGCTTGTTTGGAACCATGATGTAAGACAATCTTTTGACTATTAATTTTTGTATAGTCATCTATCAGTTGCCAGAATGGTGCGTGTCCACTCATTGATTTTAATGAATAAGAAGCACATCTACAAGGATATTCTTTTTGGTCAATGGTAACAGATTTTCGTTTATTATCCTTTAAAAGTGAAGCAAGGCTTCCATCTGTACTGAATCCCACAAAGAGCATCGTAGCATTAGGATTTGGAATACATTTTTTTAAATGATGCCTGATCCTGCCGACCATGCACATTCCACTGGTCGATAAAATTACACAAGGTTTATTACTTTGTACAAGTGATTTACTGTCTTCGGATTCTTTTACAAAAGTAAACATCTTATCTTGAATCATTTCATCAAAAAGTTTTTTATCTTCACCAGTCAAGCATTCGTCATAATCATCAAAAATTTTAATAGACAATGGTGAATCTATATATACTTTTGGTTTCCATTGAGAATCTTTATACATTTCATAAATCATCAGCACAAGTTGTTGAAGTCTTGATTGCGCAAAACTTGGGATAACAACCCGTCCTTTCATTTCATGAACTTGTGTTTCTATAATTGCTTTAAATTTTTCTAAATCATTTTTTCGTTCTTTAAGTCCAGTTTTTAAATCTGGTCTATCTCCGTATGTTGATTCTCCAATAACAACATCAGCATAATCTACTTGTTGATATTCACCAACAAATCTATTATGAATTATCTTATTTCCTAAATCTCCTGTGACTAAACAGGTTTTTGTCAATCCATCAACAGTAAAATATAATTTCACTTGACAACTTCCAAGAAGATGACCACTTGGAATTAACTCAAAAGCTAATTCATCATCAATAATAATTTTTTCATTTACTGGTTTTTCCAATGTGTATTCCAACATTTTATTTACATCTTCTATAGAATAAAGTGGAGAATAATTCTTATTATTCTGAGAATTGATAACCAATATGTCTCTTTCACTAATTAAAGCAGAATCAATTGCCATATCTTTCAAAACTTGCTTTGATCCTTCTGAAACAATAGTGGCAGCTCTACATCCTTCTTTATATAATTTCGGTAATAACAAGCAGTGATCCCCATGATTGTGAGTGATAAATACAAAATCAATGTCCTTTGGTTTAAATTCTTTATATTTACGATTGTTTACCAAAAAATCTTTATACTTGTCATTTGTCTGATGTAAGCCACAATCAACTAAAATTCTATGATTCTGTGTTGAAATATAAATAAGACTCCCTGTAACATCTTCTGATGATGGTGAGTCTACAAATGATATTTTAACACTGTTTTTCTTTTTCTTTCCGATGGTAACTTACCACCTTTCCTATATATTTTGTCTTTCTTTCCTGTCATTTATATTCCATAACACTTAATCCATTATGGTAATCATCTAATGCCTTATTAATAGCATTACATTCTCTATAGTAGTATTTATTCTTACCACTATATGTCTTAAAAATGTCTTCATGGAACTTAAAGCCTTTCTTCATAAGGTATTCCATTTCTTTTTTACTAATTGCTTTTATAACAATTCACGTCCTTTGCATTTATTTCTCCAAGTAGGAGAGTAACGACAACGGTAGGTTTCGATCCCACATACCCTTTCGGGTTCACTGATTTCAAGTCAGGAGCATTTGCCAATTCTGCCACGTTGCCATATCTGTCTTTTCAAATAGTCTAATTATCTTTTAATCAAAAATTTACTTTACATATCATTCACCTCTCGGCTCAAATATCACGACTCAGCTTTCTTATTATAATCAAAAGAAAACCAGCGATTGCACCGTTAAAAGAAAGGCGAAACAACAATGCAACCGCCGATTACTATACCAATTAATCGCAAAATTAATTATAACTGTATTTCTATTCGGATATTCATAAGTTTTGTATCTATTTTTTTAAAACATAGATTTTAGTGAGTAACTAAGTTCTCACTCTTCGGCATCAAAATATACCGTAGTAAAACTAACATCCATTCGAATACATAAAACAGACTAAGATTTCTCCATAATCTCAACCAATTTGCTAAAAATCTGTACAAAAATTGCACAAAACCTTTTAATTTCATCTGAAACACAAATGTTTCGATCGAATTTGAATAATTCGTCCCTTCAAATGTTTAGGCTTTTCGCCCGATATATTCTTTTAAGAATTAATATTAACGAAACGTATATTGTTTTATCGAATTTACAAATTGTTGGAATATCGAAATAATGAAATCTTGTATTTTCGCATTAATGAAACGTAATGTTGATTAACGAATCATCTTGATTTTTCTTAAATTTCCAATGTTAAGTATAACTTATACTTACCCAATAATATCTATAATAATATGTATGACATATTCTTTTTTAAATTTTAATTATGACAATTCTGGTATTATCATCTACCTCGCAGCATCACAGTTCATCTGCATCTGAACCGATTGACCATTACGAATCAATCTTAGTCTCTTGTAAATATCCGAATAGAAGAGTAGTGGTGAATTTTACTTCACCACAATATCTTCAAGTGTATCATTCATATCATACTTAGGTTCATGGTCAACAAGAGTAGTAAGCTCAAGCTGATCAAGTTTAGTTGAAACTTCATCTGTTTCTTTTGCTAATTTCTTTGCAAGTGCTTTGACCACATTTCTATCATAGTCAAGTTTGGTAACTTCTTTGATAGTGTATGTATAAGCAACCTGCTCCTGGTTGACATTGAATCTATAATCTCGACCTTGCTTTTCAGTCTCAGTAGCTTTTCTACCAGCCATCGTCTTGAAGACTTTAGCAAGGCTCTATTTTGTTTTATTCATAGCATAAGAAGAATCCAAATCAATCTCAGTATTTTTCTTAGCTTCTGCGATAGCATCAGACAACTTTTGCTTTTCTTGAATTGTATCCATTAGGAAATCAACTAATTGAATTGGTGTGAAATCTACATTATAAGATTTTGGAACTTCCAAATCATCATCAGTTGCTTCTGGATTAGCTTTGCTTTTCATATGTCTTTGAGTAGTTGTCATGACAAATGATCCACTTCCAAGATATGTCTGTGCATTGCTAATAAGGTTTGTAAGAAAGTTCTGATAGCGATATGCTTCTTTTAAAATCATGTACTGATTCTCCTTTTTAACTAATCATTTAATTATTTTGTTTCAGGGCAGATAATACTACGTCTGCCCCTAGTATACTTTTAAACTTGCAAGTCCATATTTAATTACACGCATTGGCAATAGCGTGGAAGCCTACTCACACAATTTTGCGTTTTCTCTCTCCATATTACACCCTATAAGTATAGCTTAAAAATTCAATAAAATAGACACTTCCAGGCGTTTTTAACAATTTAATCGTGTAATTTTGGTGCATTATTCACAAGAAAAATTAGCTAAAAATCTATTTTTGTCAATTTTGTACAATAGATTCAATATTTTTCTTTTGTATTTTTCTGGATTATATGTTCTGGATTTAGAAGCACCTTTTTCAGAACTTAGTCCAAGTGCAAGCTCTATAAGTCTATTTATAGTAACAATGTTTTTGATTTTCATTTTAGATAATTCATTTATAATTTCTTCATTTTTCTCAATTATAAATTTTACATATTCATCATTGTTTTTTGAATTAGCTTTTACAATTTTAATACATGAATCATAATCTTCAATTATTTTCATTATTTTTGTCATTTGTCTTCTATTTGCATCACCTGACATTTTAATAAAAAACTTAGAAGTTTCATATGCATCAGAAGTAGTAGCATGCTGTATTTTATCAAGCCATTTTTCAAGCCAATTCATAGGACATAATAAATTATCATTGATGCGATTTTTTAATTTGTTTTTTGATTCATTTATTTCTTCTTGAGATAGTTCTTTTCCATCTTTAGTATATTTGATCTCTCTTGTGTATTTCATAAATTCTGGAAAATCACATTTTTGATATTTTGATTTACCAGTCGAAGTATATCCTATTAATTTTTTCATAGACATACATTGAAGCTTACTTATACGATCAATTTCTTTATTACTATCAATTTCATATTCTCGTTTACATCCATCAATAATAACTTGCGCAAGAACTGATAGAATAATAAAATTATCATATAATTCTTTTAAACGTGATTTATCTGGATCTTCTTTATGCTTTTCCGTCCAATAATACGTCATTGCCAATTGCGCTAGGTTGCTTGAATATCCAATTCCCATACGTGATTTTGAAAACTTATTATCCATCGCGGCATAATCTTTTTTACTATTTGTATATGTGATTCCAGATTCTTTTAAAGCATTTACAATAGTCGGGAAATTTTCATAACATTCTTTTGCACATCTCACAATTGTTGGCTGATTTGTAACTAACATAAAATCCGAATCTTCATCCATCCCGTTAGCTCTATCTTGAATATCAGTACGAATACAATTTATAGCAATAATGTTTTTGCTAAATGGAAAATATTTTTCCATTTCATTAGAATATACATTATGTAAATAACAAACATTATTTGGGGAATTATGTGGATTACGAAATGCTGCTAGATACTCATTGTTACCAAAACGTTTTGTATAACATTGTATAGTTCCAAATTCTTGACTAAAGCAAGGATCTTTTTCAAAATTTTCACCAACCGAATAAAGTAGTAATGCATATGGATTACCACATACAGTAAGATTATCACCGTTTACCATAATCTTTCCTTTTCTCATACGAAAAACATATTGCTTAATAATTTCTTTTTTTTCATATCTAAAAAATTTACTATTTCCAAAATTATGGTTTTGTGCATATAAATCAGCTAACATTTCATAATGATTTACTTCATTTGCGTTTTTTCTAAGAAACTTTTCAAACTCATCATTATTTTGTTTTAGTGTTTCTATATAATCAATGCTTATTTTTGCAATATCTTTAACATCATCACTTGTACAAGGAAGGGTATTTATCATTTGATAACTAAGTTGTTGATATTCTCCAAGTTTACTTGGGTGGTCTGTTTTTACAATTCCCCAAACATTTTTATCTGCACGAATTTTATCACACCAATATTCATATGCTTCTGTTAAGTTATTCCCCATTAAATCCGCAAATTTTTTCCATTTAATTGCATTATCAGTAGTAATCATTTTAATATCTTTTAGATAATGCCATTTGCCAAACATATCTTGAACTCTGTATGTATTATAATCATGTCCATTTTCTCTACACCATTGTTGAAAAAATAATTGTAAATATGCTTTAAAACTACATGCTTTAAACAAATGTTGTCTCAATAATGCCATTCCATTAACAAAAGAAGGAAGTTTTAAATATTTAGCATCAGCTTCAATTAATGCCATTCCATCCCAAATAGTGTTTTTTACTTCTCGTTCTTCTTTTGACACAATACATTTCTTTTGAGTCTTTTTATTTTTATCAACATATTCTTCAGCTTTTACCACATTTGCAATTGTTTTAAAAAATGAATCTTGATCTTTTAAAATTAAAATATCTTCAACCGGAATATAAATTGTTCCAACAATAGTAGATGTAGTGAGAGGTGCATATGCTGACATTTCCACAATTTTTGCATTATCATATTGCATTTTCTTACCAAGTCCAATTGTTAACCAATCATAAGCAATATCATATAATTTACTATTAATAAAAATTACTTGTCCCAATTTAGCTTTTGCACTTGTCCGAAATAACATTTCATAATGAATTGTTTCCTCTTCAATAGTTTCATTATGTGATTTTCGTCTATAAGTTACATCAACACCATTTTCATAAAAATATTCACGAATTTCATCACGTTTTTTAGGGGAATATAAATCTTTTTGAGACTCTACTTTTTGAAGTGTATTTTTTATTCGTTCTTTAGAAATGTCATCAGAATTTTTGAATAATTTTTCAAGTCGTTGTTTTTCTTCTTCATATGAGCGACTGCCGAATTCATAATCTAAACAAATAATATCACGTGTGCTTTCATTTTTTTTATTTTTACTTTTATGAATTTTCAACCCATTATTTTTAAGAAAAAAACTAAATAAACTATTATTTAACATTGCATCAGTATATGTAAAATAATCTCTAATTCCTAAGTTTACATCATATAACATACCTGCACTTATATTTTTTATCTTAATTCCATATTCACTAATGACAACTCACCCCCAATTAATAATCCACTTCTGGGAGATTTACCGCCCATTCAAATAAAGACTTTGCTTCGTCACAAATAATGCTAAAATCTTTGTCCGTAGATTCATAATGATTTTTATCAAATGCTCTTGTGGGGCGAATACAAATTCCAACTTCTGTATTTTTATCAATTGAAAATCCTTCTGGTAAATTCGGTAATTCAACCCATTCTTCAAACCATAAATATCCACTAGAAGGACTATGATAATAATGACCAGAACAACAAAACTTGGTTGTATACCCTTTTTCATTCAAAATTTTAATTATTGGTAACATTAATTCATCTACTTCATACATTGATCCATTGCATCCTGCTTTAGGACAAGGCATATCATACGCACTATATAAATCAGTTCTTAATAAAGAGCTATCGTAAATTTCTCCACAATCGTTACAATAATATTTACTTCCCATTTTAATTTTCCTCCATAATTCCAATCTCATAATTTAACCATTCAGCTAAGTCTTTCTTTCCATCAATACATACCAAATGAGCATAATCACCATTATCGTTCCTTATATATTCTTCACCGTTATAAATTCCATTACCGCAAATAGAGCAGTAGTGGGTTGCGTTCTCAGGAATATAATCAGGACACGTTGATGGACAATAACTCATGTGACAACCTGCACATACCATTAAGCAACACATCCTTTCTCTAACTTTTCATATGAATAACCATCATTTGTTGTATAATATATTTCTCTAATTCCAAGATCCTTTATCGCTTGCATACAGCTTGCACAAGGTCTAGCCATTCCACACACAATATCTTTTCTAGTGCGGTATATGTACAACTTCACCTTTGAAAAATTAATGTTCAAATGTTTCAGTTGATTTATGCAATTAATTTCTGCGTGGAGTTTTGGTAGAAGTGATTCAGAATTATCAAAATCGTTGTCATCTATTCTATATCGGTTATAATACTTCTGTGTTGGGTGGGTTTTATTTGTATTACAACCAATTCCGATAATGCGATTCTGATAAACAGCGATACATCCGATATGTACCTTTGGGAAATCAGACACCTGTGCAATCTGCTTGGCTTTTGAGAAATATTTGTAATCAATTTTTCTCATCATATTTTCCTTATTTAATTATTCTCAATATATATTGATAAATTTTGGGTAAATTTCGATTTTAAGTTGTAGGTGGAACAACTTAACCATAGATACCGTAGAATTGAAATTTGACTATCATTTCTTTATAATTTTACGATAAACTGAACATAAGAGAGTAGTGGTATATACTATTTCTTTTTAGACTCACGATATTTTTGCAAATTCTGTATCAATTTTTCCTTTTGTTCTTCTGTTAATACTTTTTTGGGTTTATTTGGATCAGGTATAGAGCCAGGATTTATCTTTACCCATTTAAGAGGAAATTTCACACAAATACTACCATCTTTATTTTCTTTAAAATATTTAATCTCATCTTTTCTTTCAGCGTAAATTTTCTTCAAACGAGTGATATGCTTCCTGTTTGTAAAAGTTGCAACGGCATATCGTTCACCAGATAAGAATTCAATACAATTTTCATTATTGTTATCAAAATTTCTTTCAACCATCATTTTTTCTCTCTTTCTTTACTAATAATATTTTTATGGCATTGTTCATCGAATCGCCAATCAGATGCAATTTTTTCTGCAATTCTGGATTGTTTTTGATTATTTCCTCTTGACATAATGAAATCCGCATTGTTTAACCAACCACTATATCCTCTATGTAATTCTTCTCTGCTTGGCATAGTATAATATTTGTTATAGCTTTTGTTATAGCTGTATTCATGGTTTTTTCTGTTTTCTGTTTCTGTCATATTTAATGTTCTCCTTTGATTTAAAATTCATAATTGCATCACTCCTTTTTGTGATACTGGTTAATAGTTATATATGTATATTCTCTTTTTTATTTATTCAATCATGTGTATCATCAACGTCCTTTCTATCCGTCAAATTTATTTCACATCCTTACCTGTTAATTCTCCAAATGAATCTACATTATATACTTCTAGCATCTTTAAAATAGCCCATTCAATTTCTTGTTCATATCCTTCTTTATTAAGTACATAGATATTTGGAACATTTTGTGGTGGCTTTTTAGGATCTGGTTGTATACTACCTACTTCTCTTTTTATCAAAAGAGGTTTTTGGTTTTCGCTAGAAGAAGTTAAACATTGAATACATTGATTTAATGTATCTTTTGAAATTGCCAATTCTTTTGCCATACTTTCCATGCTGCGAAAAAATGCTTCTGGTTTAGATTTCGGATCACTTATTGTTTCTTCATTATTTTTATTCTTTGGACGAATGAAAATATAAGAATTGATATAAAGGAATGCCATTAATATATTCTCTTTATTAATACTTGATTCACTCATCATTATGAAGTCAAGTTGTGAAGATGTAATTTTTGAGAATTTATCTGTTGCGTCAAAATTCTCTGGTATAATCTTAATTTCTATTCCAGTATCATATCCAATGGAATCAAGATCCTGTTTTACCTGAATCATATTATTATTAATCATATATTCTAAAACATCTAATATTTCATGGAATGCTTTTGGTTTATGTTTTGTTGTTTTATATCCATAAAATTCTAAGACTTTTCTTATTGTTAACCAACTATAATCCTCGTATGATCTATATTTATCAATAAGAATGTAAGTAATATAGAATTTTCTACTTACGCCAAACTTGGTTTTAATATTTCCTTGAATGTAATTATTTGGAAAACGAGTAAAATAATCTGCTTTTCTTTGCATATGAAACTCCTTTTATGTTATATTTTAATTTCTACGAGCGTTCAGTTTAATACACCTTTTTGTATGTCAAAATTTCAAATAGTTCAAATAGGCATACACTAAAGTGTCCTAAACTGAACAGAAAGAAGATATACTACTTTTTAATAAGACAGACAAATATATTTTATTTATTCATTGCATTCATAAATAAAATATATTTCAAAACCACACCTTGTTTATATCATTGTGTAATTTCAACATCATCTTCATATATCCCTTTTCGTATATTCTCTCTTTGCTGAATATAAGTCTTAATGCACTTTTCAATCTCTGATTTATCAGACTCTCTTAACAGAGAGCCAATAATTGATAGTATTAGTAGATTCTCCGAATGGATTAAATCAGTATAATTGTAAATCTTGTTTAATTTCTTTTCTAAATCTGTCATATGTATTATTTCTCTCTTCTTTCTTTTAGAATATCTTCACACACTTGAATAGCCATTGTGAAATACTCAGTGCTGCATTTTGGATTTACTTTGCATTTCTTGAAATACGTTTTCCATTCCAGGATGGTATCAGTTGATTGGTTTGCTAAGTTTTTCAGTAATCTATTATATTTTGGGCTGTGATTTTCAATTGTAATGGTCTTAGTGGACATTTATGTGTTTCTCCCTTCAAATTGATTTTTGGTGTATTTTTTATTTGTTCTCACAAAGGATAATTATTTTGTGTCAAAAATTGTTGACACTACAAGTTTTTCTTTATGAAGTACTAAATCATATTTCTCCAAAAGAGTATCTACCAACTGCTCAAATAATACTCTTACGGTTTTATCATGCTCTATTGCGTCTAAGGTGTAACAAGTTTCTAATTTAACCTATTGTGCTACTTCAAATAGATTATGTGAAAACCTGTAAAACCGCAAAGAATCCTTACAGATATTAAAAAATAAAATTTTTAGAATATCAATTTTTTGATTTTTCCAAGTTCACAGGTTTCACCGAAAATACTATTCAATGCAATACAGAGATTGTATGCCAGTACTTTATTAACCAGACGGGTACATAACCCCTGAAAGCTTTTGGCTAACACTCTTTCTGCATTTAACTGACCACTCAATTGAGAGAATACGGTTTCTACCCGCCTTCTCAGTTTGAATATTAACTGACGTACGGATTTCGGCCAATTTTCCTTACTGTTGGAACGTTTCAGAGCAAAAAGACAGATATTTTTTTCCTGCATTTCCTGTTTCATGTTTTTTCCAACATAGCCTTTATCCGCTAAAATTGTAACATTAGACCAATGGTCTGCCAGATCACGTAATCCTTCACGATCATCTGTAGATGCCGGTGTGATCTCAAATGATGCAATGTATCCTTCTAATGTAATTAATGCATGTACTTTATATCCATAATAGGTTTCTTTTTTGGAAGGACATTTTCCATAATCAGCACCATGGCCACGAAATGCTTTACAATATCGTGCACGTCCAAATTTACAGACTGCAAGTGGAAAACTATCGACGATGTAATAGGAACTGACTGGAATTGGGAATACGGAAATCATTTTTTGTCGTAACAATTCTGTTGTCTGCATCAGGGCGCGTCTCGTTCTGTTAAAACGACTTCTGCTGCAAAGCTGCGGAAAAAGATGCCTGTAGTTTCGTTTCACAAAAGAAAACCATGCATTCTCAGAATCAACGCCTGCCAATTCTCCGCAGAGACTGATAGTAATGATTTCTGAGTCAGATAATTTTGCATTCAGGATATGCCGTCGTCTGGTAACTTCTGGAGGTGCAAACTGATGATACAATTCGTCAATAATAACGTAAGCAGTTAAAATAAAGTCTTCAAAAGTTGCAATAACAGTGGTATTATTATCTTGGAACTTCAACATAATGATGCCTCCTTTCGTTGTATTCCCTACAAAAAGGATAGCATATTTTGTTGAAGTTTCTTTATATTTTATTTTATCTAGCACAACAAGTTAATTTATTCTCATAGCAATAATCATCTACAATCTGGTTTAGCTCAATATCAGGATACATATTCTGAAATTCTCTATATAGATTCTTATAGAGATCTTTCAGTTGAATTTCAAAATATTCTGCTAATGCTTGATATTTAGGAAACATCTTGGATTGCCAGTATGTGAACCGTTGTTTCTTTGGTAATGATTTTGGGGTAGTGTTTTCTAATGTAGATATTCTAGCTTCTAATGAATCAAATTTATTATCAATCTTTTGTACAAGATTATTTACACTCTGTGCTAAAGCTTGAATATCATCATTTCTTGCCTGTAATTTAGCAGTAGCGATTTTTAATCCTTGCTCACAAGCAATAAAATAATTTCTTGCTTTCTCATGTTTTTCAGTGTTACCTGTCATTGAAAGTTTCTTTGCAAATTCAGATGTAAGTTTATAGTCTGTTTTTGGTTTTGGATTTTTTGGTTTATCTCGTTCTTCTTGCATGATGAACGGGAAATAATCTTCATTTTCAGTTGCAAATTTATTATTTACGATATTTTTCTTACACCATCTAGCAAAATTTGATGGTAATAATTCTAAGAAAGCATATAGTTTACTTGCCGTTGTCATTCCATCTTTGTCAATCTGTAATGCAATCTCAATTGGTGTCTCATTAGATGTCAATGGTGTGATAGTAGTAGTTGTGTTATTTTTGTCGTCTTTTGATTTCTCATAATGGTTGATCTCCTTTATTTGTGAAATTTCTTATTTATATTGTTTTTATCGGCAATAATTTTTAAGCAGCTCATTTCTTCTTTGTTATTACTTCTCTGTTTTGTAGAGTTATTTTGTGTTTCATATGAGTTAAGTATCTTTTCAGATATTATCTTTTTATATAAATTCTCCATATCAGATTTATAATTTTGCACTGTATATTCTGATGAATATAGGTTAGAGGAAAATTGATTCTTTTCTGAATCTGATATTAGTTTTATGAAATAACATAATTCTCTGATTGATTTACCGTTCCCTCTTGAGGGATAGAAGTATGATTTTGGTGTTATTCCTGGTATGTATATTCTCTTATCGGTAAGATATTTGTTTGTTATGGATTTGATTTTGTTTAATGTTGCCGATGAAAAATTCCATTTGTATATTGTAAGTGGTTGAAATATATTTGAAGTAATTAATCTATATGCATCTTGATAATCCAAAATAATATCTAAAGATTCATCAAAATTATTATCATTATGTTGGTAGCAAAAATCATAATTGTAATAATGTTTAAAATAATTAATAAGATTGATAGGATATAATCTTGTGCCATTAAAATATTTAGTCAAATATTCATTACTGTTAATTTTATTATTCATTTGTGTAATCTCCTTTTTATTTTGATAATTTTTGATAATTATTATTTCTCTCTTTGCGGATTGAAATATTTGGTTTGTATGTTATTGGTTGTATACTCTCTATTTGAAATAAAGAGGATCTATTTTTGCTGGTGAAAATTTTGAGATAGGTGGGATATGAGAGTAGTGATTTTATGTGGATGTAAAAGTACCCCCCCTATCTTTCTATATAAGATTCTCTGTTTGAGATTCTGCTATATTTGTTGTAGATTATATGATGTAGATTTAATTTGAAAATTATAATGTACAGATGTTAAATTGTTAAGGCGAGAGTAATTGTAGTGTTTACTTTAAGTTGTACATTAGAATAGTGAGAATAAAATTGATTTTAGAGTTGTAGATGATATGAGATTAATATGAAATTGAAATGATTGTATCTTGAAGTGTCACTTTGGCATTTCAAGTTTTTATGATGTATTTTTGAGTGAATTTTTGTGATTAGAATTGTGTGGAAATTTGACACAATTTAGAACGGTATTTTCTGATGATGTGAGATTGTGGACTTCGAGATAGGTGTTTTTGGTGATAATTTTGATTGATATAGGAGAGTGATGTGTACTTTTAATAGGAAATGATTGCTGCGTTTTAGGTAGATGTGGTAAGGGAATTTGGGTTATTGCAGGATGATAAAATTAAATTAAGTTTATGATCTTGAGATATATAATTAGGTATCACTTCGAGAGGACTTCGTAAATTGTTAGATTTTGCAAGGGATATCTGGATTTGGAGTAGGTAATTTTGGGTGAAAATTGGTGATTTAGAATTGTCAGAAAATTTATTTTATGTTGATATGTAAGGGTGCGGTCGAACTCTGTCTCGAACTCATTTTAAATATTTTAGTGAATTGTGTGTAGATTTGGTGTAATTTATGAGGTGGTATGATGATGAGAAATTTTTCTACTGGTGGTGAGTGTGGGGTGATGGATTACCAGTTTTGATTTTTGGACAAGTAGTGTGAGTCGAACTCATCAGTGGATATGACAATATCATATTAAAATTACAAATGTAAACTATCCCCGTCCTACTGGTATACATTATAAAACAGAATCATAAAATCGGATTAAAATAGTGTAATATGCAATTCCCGAAAAGCCTTGCTATTGTTGAATAAAACTAACTTTTGCACTTTTGTGGGAAGTGTAAAAAAGTCAAGTTTTGTTATTATTTGACATTTTTGTAACTAGATAAAACACGGGGGCGGTGCATCAGACAAAAGATTTGTGATGAAACTAAAATTTCATCGGGTATTCTGGATACGATCATGGGACGGGATAACAGGAGACAGGGGATTAAATTGTATATGGATTTAAAACAATTTAGACAATATATGGATATATATGTATTATATATGGTTAATATAATAGATATTCATTGATATACAAAAAATATATAATAGAGGAGTTCGCCTATACATTTGACCATGTACAATGGTAAAATTCTGCATAAACAAAAATGTGATCATAATACCATAAACGGCATAAAACCAATAAATACAAGGCAAAATCAGCATTCTACTACATATGAAAATAGTAAAATTCTGCGAAACGTATAAACATATAACCACACATTATAAGCAATCAAAAAAATAATAGGTTACATCTATAACAATAAAATCTGGTATAAAACTATCTGGACATAACCAAACAGGAGACAGATGCACAATGCCATCACAACACCTATATACACTCACACAATCTCCATTCCACATCCCCAAACACAATATAAAATCATATCAACATAACACAATATATCCATACAACACCATCAAACAACAATACATAAACCCACAATAATATACAATATAATATACATTATATATCACATAACCACACATATAACCTACAATATACATACATGATATATCATACATCACACGCTCATATACCACATAATATTACTATTATAATATACCTCTAATATACTATACAATATACTACAATACATACTCACATAATCTAACATAATACCACATAATACAACGCACAATATAACCACACTAACCACATCACATTATACAATCTGCATCCTATAAAACCATTGTAGATACAGCATTCTAACACCATCTAGGGATTAAAATATAACAGCAGATCACAATAAAATTATCTCAAAACAGGACATAAAATACCACATAAAAACAGATAAAATTGCGCTCCAAACAAGATAAAAACCACACGCCAAACAGATAAAAATACATCATAAATCAATCAAATTTCCCCACACTTTACCACAATTTTACCGCAATATTTTACCCATTCCAACGCACAAAAATAACGCTATTCTATACAAATTTTTGCATAAAAACACATCATAAACAATGTGTAAATATACAATATTCTTGTATAAAATAGCGTACATTTGACGTAAAAATACACTCAAAAATATATTAAAATGATACAAAAATATCATTATTCTGCACGCTCTAAATATGTCCAGATATACGCTTGTAAATACATCCTACTTACAAAACAACCTTGTAAAACGCCATATAAACGACTTTAAGCGTATAACTCGATATAATTATCATATAAGCATTAAAAGCCCTTAAAACGCCAAATACACGCTTATAACGCTATCTGTACATTTTACGCATGATAACAAGTTATACAGATCACAATAGGTTGTTTGTGTTACTGCCTATTATATGTGGCTAATACAACTGTTTTATCTTTGACAACATAGTATCTATATAACTATTTAATTCATTGTAATTTCTTCCATACCATAATAAATGTGCAACAAAATCTATTTCTATATCTGCACATCTTCCGTTATTTAAGGCGTTGTATATATCTTCTTTATTGACTCTATATCTTCCATTTGATAACTTTTGATTATACTGTATATTATTATATCTAAGCATATCTAAACATCTTGACACGTTACCAGATACAACAAAACATTTATATATTATATCTGTCATGTTATCAGTATCAGTTATAAACAAGCATTTCTTTATTATGTGGCGTATATACTCTATAAATAAATCATCATATAAATAACGTATATTTCCATTATCAAACAACTTTAAAGCATCATAATAGTTTATGTCTCTTAAATGTTCTATGTGCTCTTTTGTTATTTTATCGTCTATCATATATTTATTTATAACCTTTTCTGTCAAGATCATCCTGTATTAGCTTCTTGATATATACGCTCATTGGTATGTTATTATCTTTTGCATACCGTTTCATTCTTGCACATTCTTCCGTTTCTTCTGGTGTATATTTAAGTTTTACAACTGTACATCTATCATTATAATCTTTTTGTGATTTTGGGCTATATGCCATAATTCTTACACCTTCCTTTATTTATTATATGTAATAATTCTCTTTTCATTTTTGGTGTAAGAGTAGTATTACATATTAACATTATAGCTTTATCTTGTCAACTTTTCTATGGTCATTTGTATATATTATACTAATAGGGTACCCTATACAAATATGTAAATTATACACAATTCACAAACATAAAAAATCATAGGGTAACCTATTGACTAATAGGGTACCCTATGTTATAGTAATACCATCAACAGAGGGAAACAAGTTGATACATAAAACTTCATATTGTGACAAGCGGAGTCGTTACCGCTTGTGAGGTAAAGCGAAATAATTCGTGAGATCTCTAGTTAATAGCTATGAGCCGTGTAGTATCCCGTGAGGGCGCGTCGAGTTTGAAAAAGTAGATACCTCAAGTCTAACGACATCTGGTTAGCTTTAATCGGATATCTCAAAAGATTTTTAAAATCTTAAAAAGCAATTGCAACAAAAAGTTTTATCTATTTCTTTTCAAAAAAAAACAGATTTTTGATTCTGGTAATACATAAACTAAATCCAGACAAGAGAAGTCTTGTAAAATACAGAGCAACAAAGTATAAACTGCTATAAAGTTTCTTGCAAGGGTTGCGATACTGACAAGATAGCAAGTAAATAAAAAGTCTAACCAAAAGCCCATGTGAACAGGGTAACAATAACAAAAAGTTCAGTTGTCCGTATCTGATCAAAAAACGGGGAAAGATGCAAAACAAAGACCTAAGATTTTGTTTAGACTGAAATAGTTTGAAAGGTAACATCTATCAATGATACATAAAACTTTCCGATAACATACAATCGTTAAAAGCGGATGACTGCCGAAATAGTTAATTCTTGTAAATGTGGTTGATTCTATATCATAAAGCATTTACTTTTTTGTTTTACTTAGGTTGCAAGGCATTATCAACAAGCAAAGTTATTTGAAAGACGGGCAAAAGCGTAAGACCCGTGGCGGTGAGTAGTAGTCAAGTATAAATAATTTCTAATGTTGAATTATAATGGCTTGCAAAAATGAGAACAAAAAGAGAATAAACAATATATAACAGGAGGTATAACAATGACAAAAACAAAGATAACAGCTCATACCTATGTATGTGAGTTGCCCGAAACAATTCAAAATCAGATATTCCAGGAATGCAAAGAAACGTTTGAGAGCCTTGCTTTTCCTGTTGATATTCAAGAGCAGATTGAAAATGTTAAAGGTTGTAAGATGTGCGACCTTGAAGATACCATCAACGTTTTAAAGTATTACACAAAATGAAATCCATGTTTTAAATATAAAGAAAGGAATGTAAAAAATGTTTGTTAATGATTTAAATTATGGTTATACGCCTGAATGGTGTTACAAAGAATATGATATAGAACCTTATAAAGGGTATCGAATTACAAGACAATTTCAGAGACCATGTAGCTTATATGCAAATAGAACTGTATACAGTGCTTATAATAAAGACAATCATTATCTTTTTAGTACAATATCATTGCAAGAGCTTAAAGAATGGATAGATGAAGAAATAGAAGAAAATTCCTTATAGGCAGTAACATAGCACACAAGCGTTATTTACTTGTGTGCTTTTTAGTACCTATAAACAATGAAAAGAAATCTAGCTTATATTATTGGTGAAAAGGATGGAAAACTTCTCACCGCTACAGAATCAGAAATTATCAACAACGCATTACAACAGGAAAAAGATGGAGTTAATCCACACTTTGCATTTTATGACTATAAGAATCAACGTCCTGTTACTAATAAGGGTTGGCGTGTATGGTCAAGTATCAATCATGGTTGTGGCGTGGTTTACCGCCGTAATGATGGGAAAATGGTAATTGTAACAGGTGTGCAAGGCGATTTTGCATATATGTTATAGAAATAAGGACTTTACAAACAACACTAATACATAGAAAGAATGAGGGAAAATATTATGATGAATTATAACTATTTAGAAAATATGGTAGAGGATGTAAAAGAGTATATTAAAAATGAGATTGACTTTTCTGAATATGAGGACATGGACGAATTAAGAGAATCTTTAAATGATGATTTATGGACAGAAGATAGCGTAACAGGAAATGCAAGCGGAAGTTATACATTTAACCGTGAAACTGCTAAAGAATATGTTGATGAAAATAAAGATCTTGTTAATGATATGATGGAAGAATTTGATTGCAAAGAAAAGGTTGCTAATTGGTGGATAGAGGATAACTACGAAGCTATTGACGTATCAATCAGATGTTATCTTTTAAGACAGGCAATAGATGAGGCGTTAAACGATTTTACAGAAGAATTTGAGAAAACACACGAAGTATAAAGAAAGGTTAAAAGGTGGAAATTATGACATATACAGAATTTAGAAATACATATAAGGCACTCTTAAAGAAATATCCAGAAATTTCAGAGCTTTATGGAACTGAAAACAGATATAAAATCATGGAAACAAAAACAGAATACAATAAAGTTGGTTCACGTTGGAAAGAAACCGAAAAGACAGAGAAAGAAACAACTATAGAATTTTATTGCAACGTGTTTGATGCTGTCCCATTCTTTAAAAATTTAGGTGGTTATGAGCGTGTAGAAATGAAATATACAATTGCCGGATATATTCCCACTGTATCAACTAGCATTTCACCAGACAAGGAAAAGAAAGTTATTCGTAAATATACAATTGATAGACGTTAAAAAGCTTTATAATCACTAAATAGGGCATGAATGGAAATTATATCATTCGTGCCTTTTATAGTGCTTATAATGGCAAATAACACGTAAACAACACAACATAAAAGAAAGGGAAACTACTATGGAAAAGATTTACGGAACTAGAAGTTATTGGAAAGCAGTATTTAAACAGGAACGCAAGAGAAAAGCAAAGAAAGCACTTACATATATTTGCGCTTTCTTCTTATTTACAATGCCTGTTTGGATGTTTTTAGACTACATTGCAAAAGGATATTAATTATATATAAGAAAGGTGGAAACAATTATGAAGAACAGAATTAAGAAGGTGTTACTTGCTACACTTGCAACCTTAACAGTTATCGGAAACGCAACAAGCATACCTGTACAGGCTACGGAATGTTCAGAAGCGGTAAAAGATGCACCTATGGTAAAAGTTATTGATTGTAATGACTTAACAGAGGAAATGCTTACAACAAGAGCAGATCATAACATTATGTACATTGAGCGCATTGTGGGATGTGTAACTGATAACGAAAAGAACGGAAAAGTTCTTAATCCGCCGGAGGATGGTGGTTATTATATCTCATACACAAGCGTTGCGGATGCAAGAAAAGGAGATCTTATTATTACTTATTGCGTATATAATCCCTATAGCAATTATGACGATGATGTTATAGAAAGATGGGACTTTATACAGTAAGAGGTGGAAAGAATGATTGTAAATATCTTTAGCAACGGAACTAATATTCATATAACAGACACGGGAAACGCTTACACCGTGTCTATACCAGAACAGAAAAGTTTTTCAGATATGACCGTGAGAAGAAGTGAACTAAACAAGGTTATCTATGGAATTTTGGATAGTCTGGAAATAAAAGGCAGTAAACCGATAGAAGTATATAGAAGATAGAAAGGAATTAGCTATGGAATATAATAGAACATTTTTAAGAAAGTTAAAAGAAAATTATTTTATGTCAAAAGCGTTATATGAGACAGTAAAAGAACAGGCGGAAGAAATCGAAAAGAAAATTCTTTTAGAGTATGAATTTTACGAATCAGAAGAAATTGCTAAAATGAAAAAATCACGCGGAGGAAATGGAAGTCCTAAGCGAATTTTAGAGCCTTTTAATACATTTTTAATGGAAGAATCGGATTTTAATAGATATCTTGATTTAGCATATTCAGAGTATATAAAATCAGGAATTGCAGATCCTAGAGGGAAAGACTATATTCCAGAGGCAGAAGAAAAAGCATTATATCATGAAGCAGAGCAACAGCTTATTGATTATGCTATTGAAATCATACCTGATTTTTTAAATGAAAAAGAAACATTAAAGAAATATTCACAAGTAACAAAATATAGAGAACAGATACTCAACATTATTTTAATGTTAGAGTGTTAAAGAACACGATAAAAGTACAATTTCATGGATGGAAACAGAATGGATATATTATTTAGAAAAGACAGAAAAACAAATGAAGTGGTAGCATTTATTCCAGAATCAACAGTAAATTATGGACATATTCTTTCTTATATGCATATCGGACAGCATAGTGAAGCAAGTTTACAGTATTATTGGGAAACAGTAAAAGCTACAGAGGAAGAATATAAATCACTGTTAAAGGAATTAAAAAGCATTTATGATGATGAAGCACTTGTTATCAAGAAGCGTTTAAACATGGATAAATTAAGAAGTATGTGGAGATAAAGGGGGAAATAATATGTTTATAATTAAAGATAAGAGGAAGAAAACTATTACATACGATGGAGGCGAAGCAGATGCATATAAAAAAGTTGTGTATGGATGTTATTCAGCAGAAGCAGATGCAACCTTTATCATGGCAGATATAATCGAAAAGGAAACAGGTTCTTGTATAAGTACAGAAGTAACAGGTTTTTATTTTGGTACACCAGAATTTGAATATATAGAAAAGTACAATGGAAAGCTGGAAGCAGAATTTTAGGAGGTCAGGAGGAAATGTGATCATGATAAAGAAACAATTTGATAAAATTAATAATGATGTTAATAAACTGTTAAATGGAGGAAAAATCAAAGGAATTGATTTATCTGTATATGATATAAGGGAGCTTGTAAACGTGTTGGAAAATCTAAAAAAGAAACCAGAATTTATAAACGGTAATGTTAAGAAGTTTTGTGATAAATACGGCATAAAAGTTTGTGAGTGTGGTATAGGTTGGAAAGTATTATAAATGAAATTCACATTTCAGACAGGAGGTAAACTGGTATGGATAAGTTTGTAGAATTAAAAATTTGTAACTATATTGATGATACTTTGGATGTAGAAAGAGAAGTAAGATTTAAAATTACAAAAGAATGTTTACAAGATTATTTAATAGAAACAGAAGACGGCAGAACAATTAATAAATTTTTGGAAACATACAATAGTGATGAATCAAGTATTATTTATGAATATGCGAGTGATGATGGGAGAATTTTATCAGAAGAAATTACATATTGTGATGATTTTAATGAACAGTACAAAGATTTTATTAGAAGAACACAAATGTTTAATCCTGATATGACTCCAGAAGAAATAGCAACAAAAGAAGATTATTATTGGCAATGTTGGAAAGTTCATTAAACCACAAGGGAGGAAATAAACATGAATAGTTCAGAATTAGCAAGAAAGATTATCGACTGTCTTTCCGATGGCTATGACGATGAAGAAAACAGAGAAGAAGCGGAAACAGAACTATACAATGAGTTATCACAACTTAACGGAAATAGTGTGGTGAAAGCTGCTCTTTTAAGATTGTGCGAAACAATAGAAGAATTAATAGAATGAACAGGAGAAAAGAAAAATGGAATGGATCAACAAATTTAATGAAATGTTAGAAGAAAATCCGTATACAAACGGAAACAGAGTAACAGTGACATATTCAGAAGAATCGGAAAGCGTGTTTGTTACCGTAAACGGAAAGACTTCTATTGTTATGTGGGAAGGTTTAACAGAATATGGTTTGATGATGAAGATCATGAGAACAATTGACCGCTTATACAACAATGTTTGACCGTTGATAGGCATACGGAAAATAGTTCTGTATGCCGATTGAACGGTCAAACAGAACACTATATAATAAGGAAGGAATTGATAACATGAAATTAATTGCAATGACAAATAAGGGAACGGAGTATCTACATTCAAAAACATATGCTTTCTTTGCTTCGGATAGAAGCGCAAAGAAAATTTGCGACATCTTAAATAAGAACAGATGGAAATGTAACACTGAATTGGAATTATGGCACGTTTACGATTATGATTTTACACAAGACAATTATGTATATGGAAAATTTACTATATATAATGGTGTTGTGAAATTAAAAGCATTGTAATATAATCAATAATATAAACAGGTCAAAACGTGATGGAGGGTTGATACTATGACAAATTATGAAAAAGCAATGGAATTATTAAAACAGGAAAGAGCAGAAAAGCATAGAACATTTGACGATACAGGAATTATCTGTATCACAAAAGTAAATCATGATCATTTATGGGCTTGTGTACGTCCAGATGATACAGTAGAACTCATATGGGATTCTACACATCAGAGTTATGATGGGAAAATTTCTGATGATTTAACAAAAATCACATGGAATGTGAAAGAAGTTGAGATATTGTAAAGGGGGATAGCACATGGATATAGTAATAAAAAAAGGAACGGAAGAGAAAGTCTTTTGGGATTTTGGAGATGGTGAGTATCGAGATATTACAGAGGGTTTAGGAACTATTTACAATGCAGAAGAATTTAATAAATTGTATGACGATCTTATTGCAGATGGATGGGAAGAACAGGATTATAGAATTGTAAAATCAGCATGCTAGAATGATTAAAAATAGAAAAGAAAGTGTTTTCTATGGAATGTGAGAATAGGAGGAAATAAGAATGAGATATTCAGTGGACATTGAAAGGAGTGTAAACTCACTTGCGTATTGTTTGAATAAAGTAAATAACGGAGTAAATAACATTGATGAATGGACAGTGACAATTAATGCAGGAGGAATTGATTACGGTATTTATTTTAATTTTGATATAGATAATAAAATATTAGAAATTTCTAATCAATCAACATACAATGAAGAAATGTATCTGGATGATATTATAGATGTCATTAATGAAAGATATGATGAAGAATAGAATAACAGAGAATACTAAAAGGAAACTAATTCAATTTAGTTTCCTTTTTTAGTGGAAAATTTTTGGAGGTATAAAGAATGAGTAAGTATATCACAATGAAAGATTATGAACATATCAAAGAAAATGCAAGAACCGAAGCGGAAAGAATCCCATCTGGACATTGTAGAATCAGAGAAGAAACAGAACACGCTGCTATTATCAGTGGAACTAAAGAAACAAAAGAACGTAAGGAAGGGAAAGCGAGTTACCTTCTGTTAGTGGAAAATTACAATCAAGGTACTACTAAATGGTCACATTGGATTAAATCCACATATCTCGTTAAAGTGCCAGATGGAAAAATTGTTACTACAGAAAGAAAACAGCGAAATGGACATGTTACCCGTAGAATTAACGGCTACATGGAAGATAAAGTGTTGGCGATTATTAAGTAAATTAGAGAATACATATAAGAAAGAAAATATTACATATTATAAGGAGATTAAAACAATGATGAAGTTTGAAATTACTATGAAGGAAATGAAAGATGTTGTTAAAAAGATTGAAAAGTCAGTAATGAAGAAAGCTGCACTTTCAATCCTGGAAACGGTACTTGTTAAACAGGAAAATGGTCAACTTGCATTTATCGCAAGTAACACGGAAGAAGAATTACATATTTATAAAAATGTTCTTGTTACTGGAAATGATTCTTTCTGTATTGCGCTAGATAACTTAAAAAAGATCGTAAAACTTAAAGCTGATGTTATCACTATTACATACGATTCAGAAGATAAGAAAATATTAGTTAGCACTGGAAAGAAGATCGTATCATTTGTTTCAGAATGGGATATAACATCTTTTCCGTTGATGTATATTAAAGAACCAGAAGAAACATGGTTTATTTCAAGGTATACAAGTTTTTATGAAATGATGGAAAAATTATCAGTATATCTTGAAGATGCAGACGAGAATTACAAAGCAATGACTTGTTATAATTTCAATATTGCAAAGAATAGAATTGTTGCACTTGATGGTCATAGAATGGGAGTGTGTAACCCGTCCGAAAATATCGGAAAATTTAATAACGATTCAGAATTGAAAGAAATCAATTTAAAGCGTACTTTCTGGATTAAATTAAAAAATTGTATTGCGAAAGAAGTTAATGGTGAACAGAACACTATATCTATGGCAAGTGCGGAAAATAAAACATATATCACTGGAAATGATTTTATGATGATTGTTAGAAATGTTGATGTAATGTATTTTAACGTTGATGGAATGATTTTGAATGAGTTAGATTTAATGATGGTTAATGTAAGTACAAAAGAACTTAAAGAATCAGCAGAATATAATGTTACTTTATATGATAAGGATCATAGAAAGCCAATGTATATGGAGTTTATCGGAAATTGTGTAATGTCTTATATGAAGTCACAGACGGAAGAATCATTTGATAGAATTACATTAACGGAAAATGGTGTAGATGATGGCTTTATGATCGGATTTAATCCACGATTTATAAAAGATTTATGCAATGGAATTGATACAGAATTTGCAAGAATGGGCTTTCGTAATGCTAAATCTCCTGTTATGGTATACGATGGAGATTTTACCTATCTTGTATTGCCTGTTAATATCAACGAATGTGATGTATCAGAAAGAATTGATAAACTGATGAAAGTTGCATAATGGAAGAATGGAGGAAATAATTATGTCAAATTGTTGGTATTGTAATACAACTAATAATAGAGTGCCTATTGGGAAATATACATATCATGGAAAGAAAAATGGAAAACGTGTACAGAAAACCATCCCTATATGTCTTTGTTGTAGTGCTATGACTTCCAGTGACGATATTTTAGAGCAAGTTAGAGATACATACGGATGGGATGAACCAGATGAAGATTAATTAACGATGAATTGTATCTTTTATAGCCTTGTAGAGAATAAACCTATAAGGCTATTTTTATACTCAAAAACAGGAGGAATAAACGATGGAAAGATCATTGCTTGAAGCATTCAACTATATGAATGAAACAAACTATACAACATTAGAGGAAATAAAACAGAAATATACAGAATTTGAAATTCTTGATTGCTGGTTAATGTATGAAGGTATTCATGGATATACTAATAAAATTTTGGAAATTTTAAAAATGATTCGTTTTGGAGAAAGAACAGAACGTGAGCGGAAAATATCAGAAACATCAGCACTTATGATGCAGTTTTATTACGATATGGCAGACGAAGGAATTGTTTATCCTATCAGTAGCGACAAAGTAGATAGTGTAGTGTTAGCAAAGGAAATTGCGGAAATGGCAATTGATTTTGAAAATGGAAAATATGAAAAATTTGATTGGTTAGAAGAAGTAGAAACATATGTAAGAGATCACTTTATTTGGAGTGAATATGTAATTAAAGGAGAAGATTAAAATGTACGAGTTAGGTTATTGTTTGGGAATTGTGATTACGATACTTATTATAATTGCGATATTTAGTTGATGGAGGAAATACATATGCAGAATTTAGCAAGCTTTATCGAATATACAGATAAACCATATACACATACGTTTATGCGGATGCAATTAGATAATGGAATGATAGAAGAAGTCGATATGGTTATAGATGCTAAAGGAAAGAAATATAGAACACGCCTGGACGATAGCATAAGAATCGGTGGAAAAGGTGTTACTCATAAAAGAAAAATGCGTGTGGAATTAATCAACGCATTTGAAGCATTATTGAAAGCATCAGGATTACATATAGCGTAATTCGTTTGTAGTTAGTAGTTGCTAGAATGGAAATTTTAGTAACTACGATAGTGCTTATGAATTGGAAATAAGTAAAGAATTAGTAAAAAACTAATTGACAAATTAGTATATAAGTAGTAATATAATAATCGTAAAGGAGATTAAGCAATGGCAAGAAAAACTTTTGCAACTCCTGTTGAGGAAACTATACAGAATGCTTTTAAAGCTGAGTGCAAGAAACAAGGTTTCAAACTTAATGAAGCTATAGAAGTATTAATGAGTGGTTTTGTTGATGGAAAAATTCAGATCAAAAAGAATATTTCCTATGACATATATCAACAGGAAAAATAAAAGAAGAGGTTAGCACCTACCACAGCAACAAACCTCTTCTAACACCAAACTGCCGAAGCAGATTGACTATATTTAGTATATCTAATTCTTACTGGTTAGTCAATCAGAAAATTTCCAATATTTTACAAATGCACATTGAGAACTAAATAATATGCAAGTACAGGAGGAATTGCAAATGGAAAGAAATGAATTGCAAGTATTTGAAAATGAAACTTTTGGCGAAATTAGAATGGTTTTAATTGACAATGAACCTTGGTTTGTTGCAACTGATGTGTGTAAGATTTTAGAGCATAGCAATCCAACAGTAGCAATGGCAAGTTTAGAGCCTTATGAACGGTCTAAGTTCAACTTAGGTCGTCAAGGTGAAGCTAATATTATTAGTGAATCTGGATTCTATACTTTGGTTTTAAGAAGTAAGAAACCTATTGCAAAACCATTCAGATTATGGGTAACAACAGAAGTTCTTCCGACTATTCGTAAGACTGGAAAATATGAAATGACTAAGGAAACAAATACTTCCATTGTTGGAATTGATTTTGATACCTTTAGAAATTCCATTGAGAAGCAGTTAGAAGGTCAAACAGTTCAGATTAATGCAATGGAAGATCTTCTCGGAGAGCAAACGGAAATGCTTAACAAGATGGTGGAAAATATGACGTTATCCACTAGACAACAACAGAAGTTATATAAAGCAGCGAAAGACAGAATCAATAAACTTCTGGATGGAGCGCATGGAACTAAATACAAATGTTACTCAAAAAGCTATTTCATTAATATGTGGAATGAGTTAAAGGAAAAGTTTGGATGTAGTTCTTACAAGGATTTGAACCCTATGTATTACAATGAAGCATTTGACTTTATTGCGGAATGGGAATACATAGAACGATAATATTACATACTTATGGGTGGTACTTGATATAGAGTGCCACCTATTTTAATTAACAGAGAATCAATAGATGAAAGAGATATTTCAAATTGAAGAACTGAGGGAAATGTTATGTTAAATATAGAAGGATTATACGGATATAGAATTGAACATTTAGCAATCGGGATAGTTAAAGCTAAATCATACGATGATGCAAGAGAGAAAGTTAAAACAGCATATTTAAAACATTCCAATGAATATAATCCAGAATGTGATTTTATTGAATTAAAGGAAATTTCTGAGAACGATACATGGTTTAGTGATAATCCAGATGTGATTGAGATTGATGATTTAGTGTAATAGAATGAAACAAGAGTTTCTTTGGAAGAATGGAGGAAATACAATGAAACGTGATTTAGTAGATGAATTATATAAAACGGCGTATAAACGATATAGAGAAAAATATCCAAACAAAGATTTTGCATCTATTCCAAATTTTTTAGATTCACTTTGGTTTAGTATTGAAGGTGAACTTAATAGAAATGGATATAATGCTGCAAAGAAATATGTCGAAGAAGCAGAGTTAATTGTATTAAAGTAAATGAAACGATGTTTTACTGACAGAAAGTGAGGAAAAATATTATGAAGACGAATACATTAATGCCTGTTATTAAAGCAATATTAAATGATGAAGAATTTTTATGTGGTGGAATTTTTACTAAAGAAAAACAATATGCGAAAAAATATGATTTGACAATGGAAGAAATAGGAAATATTCAGACCTGTTTATATTATGCATTACATATCAAAGATGAATGTTATAACGAGAGAATTAATCATTTGTGTGATTGAGAGGTGGAAATTAAATGAAAATATATGTATTAGAAGAATACAACACAGGGCGCACTGCTTGTATATCAGAAGATATTAACATGATAAGAAAGAAAATGTGTGACAAAACTTATTTTGATCAACAATATAATGATTTCCCAATTTTAACAATATGGGAAAATGGAGATAGCATTGAGAAAATAGAAGGCGGTAATGTATTGAAGAAAATTGCAGAAGAAATTAACAAATTATAATATAAAAGAAGAATTGGATGAAATTATGAGGAGTATTTCAAGTGCGATAATTAGTTTTGTGATTTTTTATATAGGGCTTTGTTCACCAAAAAAGGAAAGAAAACAGCGTATGATTAGAGGATGTCTATTCTGCTTATCATTTATAATGCTGATAATAGCATTCACATTGATGATTTTAGGACTTTGATGAAATGATGATTTTAAGAAAGGAATAATAAATATGACAGCAAAAGAATTAAAGAAAAAATTAATCGAAGGATATAGACTTAAAGATTTATTTCATTTTTCGGATGGACAGGACTGTATTATATATAAAAGTGATTTTGAAATAACTGATGATATTATTTATATTCCAGATATTGATTTGAATGAAATTAATATAGATACAAAATTAAATAAGGAAGAAATTAAAAATGTTCTTCATAGTTGTTATACGGGAAATGATTTTGTAGAAGAATGTAATGGACACAAAGATGTAGCAGAAGAATTATTTGAATTTGTTGATTGGCAACATCCTAATATTATGGATATGTTAGAGACTTACGGGGAAAATGAATTCGAAGAAAAATATGGATTTTCAATAGAAGAATTAGAATAGATTTTTGATCGAAAGGAGATTGTTATATGTTAGTTAAAAGAGAAAGATTTTACATTAAAAAAGTTAAGCAATCTGGTTATTATACAAAAGTTGGTGAACAATATATAAAGCAAACTTCATTTTGGTTATTTGGGATTATTCCACTTTACATTAAAAATGAAGTTCAAAAAGGAAATTACGAATCATAAAGTAATATTTATAAAACTAATTAATTTGCAGAAAGGAACAGGGAATACATATGCAATTTTATCCAACAAATGAATATAGAGAAGTTACTTTACAAGCCGGTCTTAATTCTGTCCAATTAGGAAATACAGATAAATTATTTTCTGATGGATTAGAAGAAGATGAATATATTTATTTTGATGATAGTAAAGGATTTTGTTATGAAGATGGATGTGTTATTGGTGGAACGTACGATAAAACATTAAATGTATTACATTCACTTAAATGGTGTTTTAATCATAAGTTTTATGTAAAAATAACAAAAGTCGAAAAACAGAAAGAAGAAGCCATACAGTTATGTAATATTGTTGAACATATAATTAATTTATTAGAATCTGATGATAAACGTTATTCATTTGAAGGTGGTACAGGTCATTCAATAAGAATTTATGATAAGGAAACAGATATTGGGTATGTAGGACATTTTGAGCCAATTAAATACGATGCAGATGGAAACGCAACTAATTTGTAGGAGGAAATATTTATGTTGAAAGAATGCACGATTCTTACATTCAACGAAACAGAAAAGTTAAGAAATGATCTTGATAGAATTATCGAAGATTTAACAAAAGTGGTAAACGATGATTGTGATAGCGTAAGTTTACAAACAATATGTGATTATGCGGTTAATGATTTAAGGAAAATTAGAATGCAATTCACTTAATATGAGGATCAGGAGGAAAATATTATGGACAATAACGGGAAAATCAAATTGGAACTTACACCAAAGGAAATAAGTATTTTATCAAATGGTTTGATTTGTTTAATTGACAATGTTTACAGAGCAGAAAAATTAACATATGAAACATCTGTAATTAAAGCATTAGATGAGTCAGCGGAAATATATCAGAGACTTAATCAGAAAATTTGTGATTCAGTATCAAGAATGGAATGAGAACATGATTAATTGTTATGTGTGCGGACAGAAAAGTAGAAAACAGTATTTTGATTTTGTTAATGGGAAATTTGTGTTAGTGGATAGATGTTTTAATCCTTTTTGCAAATCATACAACAAATTCATAAATGATGGGAGAACTATATGGAAGCAAAAGAATTAACGTTACAGAATATAATTGATAAGAATGTAGAAGCATTATGGAAAGAATTTCAGAGTATTCCTGTAGATCGTAATGGAAATCTTAAAGCTGCATGGTATGCATTTCCAAAAGGAACTAATAAGAATGCTGTATATGATTGGTTCAATCGTCACTATAGTAAGGGATTATCATATCTTATGGAAGAGGTGAAGAAAGAATGAAAGGAACAAATAAATATGTAGAACATTGGGATAAAGACAAGCGTGATTCTGGAAACTGTTTTCGTAATTATAATGGAAATTATACAGAAAGAGAAGAAAACATGGAAAATTTTAACTTTGATGTGTGGTTGAGAGAAATGTTGCATAGGTGAATTATATTAGGCTTTAAGAGGTATTGTATGGGAAGAAGAGAATGGACAAAAGATGAAGAAACTTATATGTATAGAAGGTATTTGAATCAATCAGTTGAAACTACGGCAAAATTTTTGGATAGAAGTGTATCTTCTGTGAAGCATAAAGCAAGCAAAATGGGACTAAATCATTATTATGGGGAAAGAATTAGTGCAAAAACACTTGCAAAATGCTTTCATTCAGATATAAGCGTAGTAGTGAGATGGATTGACAAATATGATCTTCCTTGTAAAAAGGTCAAATTAAAAAATCAGACACGATATTTAATTGATTCGGTAGAGTTTTGGAAATGGGCTGAAAATCATAAAGAGATAATTAACTGGAAGAAATACGAAAGGGAAACATTATTTCCAGAGCCGTCCTGGATTTGCTATGAATGGAAGAAAGATAACGGTAAACCAGAGCGACATGGAAATAAAATAACAGACTTTGAGAAACTATCAATTAAAAATATGTTGAGAAAAGGCATGAGCAATAAGGAGATTGCAAAAGAAATACATAGAACTTATGAAGCTACGAAACATATAACAAAGACAGTATTTTGCTGAGAAAGAGGAAAAATAAATGATAACAGGAATTGTAATTGGATTAATTATTGGTGGAGTTACAGGAATGATGTGTACTTGCTTATGTGTAGCAAGTGGAAAGGAGAGGAGATAATGTATACATTAGGATGTATTGCTTGTTTTGGATTTGTAGTGGTGATTATAGCTGCGTTACTGGATTTATAGGAAAAATTTATTATGGACGAATTAAAAGAACTTCAATTATATGTATCGCAATTGGAAGAAGAAAATTTTAGACTGAAAAATTCCATTAAAGCATTAAAAAATAATAATAAATCTATGTTACAAGGATTGACCAAACTTCAAAGCTATGTACATAAGTTAAAACGAGATTTACACTACAATAATTATTGGGTATCATTATTAATTCAGGACGATGAAGAGAGTAAACCATATCTTATTTCAATGACAGATAGCGCACCACATTTAAAAGATGCAATGGAAATTATTGAAAGAGGAAGAAATAATTATAGAGTATTATCTGCGTGGGTTGATGTGTTTGACAAGAAGAATGCAAAGGTAACGATTTCATGAATGCTATGTAAATGTAGTTGGAAAAGTGGAAAGGAAATAAGCATGATAAAAGAAATAGCAATATGTGATAAATGCGGAAAAGAAATGAATCCGTATACTGAAAGTAATGATATTACAATCAAACGGGATGATAAATATTTTACAAATACAACAGCCATTCATTTGTGCGATGAATGTTATAAAGAATTTATGAGGATATATTTGCACGAGAATGTCTGAAACGAGAATTTCATGGAGGGTATATGACAAGTAAAGAATTATTTAAGGCAAAAGAAATTCTAAAAGAAAATAATATAAGTGCTTCTCCCATAGAATTTTGGGAAACAGAAAAATATTATCAAATAGCTTATATAACATATGCTGGAAATTTTTTCATAGACAGATTCAATAAGTAGATGAATACCAGTTTTCAAAATAAGAATCTTACAAACAACACGAATATTACATATGTATGGAGGTAAATATAATGGGGGGTTAATAATAACAGATATATAAATATTTATTCTATGAAAATGGCAGGATATTTATTGCTGAAAGGATTTATACCAGAAGAATATCAGAAGAGCCATAAGGATTCGGAAAGAACTAGATTCTTCTTTCTGGAAACTGGCGAATTATTGAGAGCTACGAGCGAATTTAATCGTTTGAAAAACTTTAACGGAAACGTATTTAATATATGAAAGTATTCTTATCTCATGGACAATTTGTATATAATGTGGTAAAATAATAAGATGGTTTTAGTATAATTTGGAGGATAATATGCAGAAAACATATTTTGAAGGGGTAGAATTTGTAGTAATTGACAAAGTGGATGAGTATTATATTGATGCATTAAATAAAAATAATATACAATATAAAGAAAGAGATATTAATATTAACAAGTCATTTGTATCTTGGACAGAAATAGAATATGTTAATCATAAAACTGGGAAAACATTATATGCTTATGAATGTTGTCATTCAGAAGTTGATGGTTTTTATAGTAAAACATTTGTGTCTGAGCATAAATTCTCTGATAATGACATATATAAACTTGATAACACATTAAATGATCTTGAATACATAGAATATATTCCAGAATATAAACCATTTAAAGGTTTCGGGAAAGGATCATTTCCATTACTGCGGAATCTCGTTGGAAAATATGTAAATTACAATGGTGAAAGATATGAATTTTATGATGTTAAATTCTTTCCTGAAGGAGTATACGCAAATACATTTTACATGGATGATTGTGGAAATGAATATAAAGGATCAAAATTATTTATCATGCCACTTGGAATGATTGATAAAGAATATATATTTGTAATGCAAAGAGAAGGAAATATTCCGAAGATTATTAAGTATAATAAATTTATGGAGATTTTCGGAGAAAAGTAAATTACGGAAGGAGAAATATTATGGCATGGTATTATGGAACATATTCGTGTGGACATGAGGGCAGAGTGAATGTAGTTGGAAAGATGTCTGAAAGACAATGGAAGATAGATAGACATTTTGAAGGAATTTGTGAAAATTGCAAAGCTAAACAAATAGAAGAATCGAATAAAAAATCAATGGAAACTTCCAAAGAATACGAGTTTCCAGATTTGAAAGGCACAGAAAAGCAGATAGCATGGGCTAACACCATTAGACTTAATTTTTATGAAGAATGCGAAAAAAGAAATATTGATATTAATGATATAATAAATAATGAAGCAGAATCGAAATTTTGGATTGATAATAGAAATTGTTTAAATGGTAAGTTTGTTAAAGAATATCATAGTCAATATGAAAAGAAAAGAGTGAATGAGCTTTTAGTAAGTTTAGATAGTATAAAGCCTGACGAAATAAAACATAACGGAATTGTAGAAATTGTAAAAAATAATAATAGAATTGTATTACAATATGAAAAAAATAGTGATTTTATTGATCTGGTAAAAGCAAACAAGTATCAATGGGATGGAACATGGTATAGAAACCTAACAGAGACTATTGGAGATTTCTCTGATAGAGCTGCGGAAATTGGAAATAAATTATTAAAAAATGGATTTTGTATTTGTATTCACGATAAAGATATTCTTAAAAAAGCTGTTGACGGAAAATATAAACATGAATATACAAAATGGATATATTCAAGAAAAGATACAACCTTATTATCAATTAAATGGGAAGGCAAAAGTGATAAAATATATAAAGATGCGAGAAAAATAAAAACTTCAAAATGGGATTGGGACACTTCAAGCGTAATTGTAGATGTATCTCATTATAAAGAAGTGGAAGTTTTTGCAGAGAAAAATGGTTTTAGATTTACTAATGCAGCAAAAATAAAAATAGATGGTTATATTGAGCAATTAAATAATATTAAGGAGGTTGAAGTAAAATGACATCATATAGAGTAGGTCAGGTTATAGAAAATTTTAAAAATCATCATGAAGGTGTTCTTTTTGATATTGCTGATGATGGTGCAACATTAATAATATTTTTTGGAAATCCAACACAAGATGAAATTAATCAATTTAAAAGTGGAAATAAATTTGAAATAAGATTCTTAGAATTATATGGATTGATAATAATTACGGCGAAAATCGGAAATCTTAATTGGATGGACGCTCCATATTCGTCACATTTGAGCAAGAATTTGTCAGAATTAAGTTCAGTTGGAAAAAATCAAGGATTAGGACTGACAATTATGTTAGTGGATGCTGTAACAGGAGAAATTAAACATATGAGGTTAGTTGGATTATCAGAAAGATTTACAAAACAGTTATTTAAAGTAGTTTCAGAACAAAAATTAAAAGATTTTAATGTTATTGAATACAGAGAAGCACTTAATAAAATTTATTCATCTTATTCTACAAATCAAATTGTAAAAATGAGTAGAGATTATTGTAAGATTCAATAGATGAAAGAATAGATTCATGGGGTGAAAATATGAATGAATGGATTGTTGCAAGAATAAATTCTTTACAAGAAGATTTATCTAAGAAACAGGAATATTTCAAAATAAATATACAAAACATGGATTCTCCCACCTATGAGGATAATACAATTAACGATTTGTTGGTAATGAAAAAGTTGAAAACGGAAATTGAGCAGCTTGAATTAATGTTACAGATGAATGAAATTTTTCACAGAGAAAATACATGAAAGATATAGAAGACAATGTTAAGAGGTAAAGAATATGAGATATTTTGAATGCGCTGCGGATAAAAGAGTATATACAGAAGATCAGTTAAAGACATTATTTGTCTTTAAAACTGCACATGGATATGATAAATCATTTGATGATTGGATTGATGAAGAATTAAGAAATGGATATTTAAGAATGCTTAGTCAGTCGGAGATTATTAATATGCATATACAGAAGTATAATAGAGGATAAGTGAAATTATGACAGTAGGAGATTTAAAAGCTGCACTTGAAAATTATGATGAAGATATGCCTGTTTGCATCGGAATGATACAGTCATTTGGAAGTAATTTTGCTACAGAGTTAGATGACATTGATGAATTTACAGTGAATGATTGGGAGTACGGAGAAGAAAAGAAAGTAGTATTAACTCAGGGAAGTCAAATTGGAATAGTAGATTATGAGTAGAATAGTTCCAAGATTGAATTTTGCTAGGAGGATAGAATAATGAGTAAAAATATAGATAAAAAGTTATTAGAAATCGGTTTTAAAAAGAAAATAAAAAACGAAAATTTATATGAATATGTTAGAGAAAATGAAGAATCTAAATATATTCATAAAGTTGATATTGCGAAGAAATTAATCTCTAATGAATATGTTTTATATTCTTATCAGACGGTTTCTGATAGAAATATTGTTGTTGGGCTTACCGTCAATGAAATGAAATTATTTTTAGAAAAAATGGAAGAAATTGAAAACATTAAATAAAGAAAAATAAAATGATAGAGGTATATTTACTACGAATAATGAAAATATTTTTTGAACTAAAACTAAAGAAGAATTACATAAACTGTATTCTGAATTTTTAAAAGTTGAAGAAACTGGAATGTTTGATATTGATTCAGAGATCGGTAAAATAAAAGAATTATATGAATAATGATTTGGATGTAATGCAACATGGATGATGCAGATTGAATTAACTTGTGCAATTTGTGATATATGGTATGAAGAATGTTAAAATAGTATTAAGTAGTTTGAAATTTAACTTTCATTGTAAAGGATATGATTTATATGACGTATGAAGAAATGCAAAAAATCAAACATTTACGAGAAGTAACTTCTGTTATGGTTGAAGAATCATCAAGTGGAATTGAATGTACTAAAAATAGATTTGGCAACAGAACTATGAATGGCTGCAAGAATGTAACTTTTGAAAAGATTGAGTTATCGAAAATTGATAATGATATTTCTTATATAAGAAGAAAATATGATGGTAGAAATCTATGGGTAATGTTATGAGATTAAGTTGGTTTTAATATAGAATGGAGCTGATTACGTGAAAAGAATCAAAATGAAAAATAATACAACAAAATTTGTATGGGACGGAAATAACTGTATAGATAAATATACAGAGTTTATAGAACAGTATTATTATGATTCAGAAAAAGAAAAGATGGAACATAAAAAAGAAATGGAATCGGATGGTTGGAATGATTCTGGTCAAGTTATGGAAATGATAAGCGGTTCTTTAATGCCAGGATCTAAAAATCCTCCGGTGCATGTCTGGTTTGGAAGTTATTACAAAACAATTAGAGAATAAAATGAAAGATTGTTTTTATGGGAGAGAATTATGATTTGTTTAGATTGTGGAAACAGAGATATTCGATATGATGAAAAAGAGAAATCGTATTATTGTAATAATTGTGGATCGCGAAATATTGGTGCTATAAAAGACGCTTGTAAATACATGAAGGATGGACTATGTGGTAAAGGTGCATCATCGACAGGAAAATGCAAGATACCATGTAGTTTTTATGAAAGATGATAAAAATTGTTTTCATGAAAAGGGGTATAGGGTTGATAGAAAATAAAGACTGGAAGTGTTTAAGAAAGGGAGATCGAGTAAGAAAATATAAAAACAGACATGATCGTACAACAGAATATATAGATGGAACTGTTATAAAAGGAATCCGTTATTACTCAGATGGATTTGTTTATGTACAATGGGATGGTCAACAAATTATTGATATGTCAGTAAATAGTTATGATTTGGTCAAATTACAATAGAACAGACATTTCATGGTATATATTGGAGGTAAAAATGAATACGGCGATATGTATTAGAGATTATAATGGATCAGGATATAAGAGAAATAATGAAAATTCTAATGTAAAAGTCAATATTAAAAAAGGAGATATAATTGAGTGGGACAATCAAGGATATCTTTGGTTTGACAATGTTTGTTTTGGACATATGGATGCATATCCTGGACAATATTTTAAATATTGACACTTGCTACGTAGATAAATTTCCTTTATAATAAGAAGATATACGATGGGAGGCGGTTAAGATATTTGCCAAAATAATAAAACAGATATTAGAAGATCGTAAAGACTCTGGAAAGAAGATTACGCAACAGGAATTAGCTAATGCAATTGGTATTAGTAAACAAGGTTTCACGAATAAAATGACTCGTGATAGTTTTACAGATAAAGATATGTACCTGATTGCAAATTATTTAGGTATGGAAATCATAATAAAAGGTGAAAAAGAATATGTACTAAAAGAAGATTGAAATATATCTTCTTTTTTTGTAAGTTACCATAAGTACACAAAACGTGTACAAAATATACAATTGAAAAGTAAATATTTTGTGTACTATGTCAATTCACAAAAGTACACATATAGTGTATAATATAATTAAGTTAAGAGAAAGGAGTAAAATCAAATGACAAATAAACATTATAAATACTTTCAACCGAATGAAAGAGATACAAAAGATGAATTTGGAGATTGTGCAGTAAGATCAATATGTAAAGCAGAAAATCTTTCATGGTTGGATGCTTATGATATGATGTATAAACTTTCAAGAGAAGTACAATGTCCAATGAATTGTAAAGCAGGATTTGAACATATCTTGAGATCGAATGGATATGAATACACTGGAATTAGTAATAAAAAAGGAAGTAAACGTCCTACCGTAGAACATTTCACAAAAATGAATAATGATGGCACATATGTCTTAGTAGTTGCAAATCATTATGTATGTTGTGTTAATGGATTTTTCTATGATACATGGGATTCTGGTGATTGCTGTTTATATGGATATTGGAAGAAATAAAATAGTTAGGAGGTGGAATTATGCCAGCTTTAGCAATCCAACAGCCGTGTTATATCAATCAAAAACAGAAAGCAACGATATACAACTTCCCAAAACAGAAAACATTACGGCGTGGGAAGTCAACAGAGATGGAATGCTTGTATAATAAGGATGAAATTTTATCTGTATACAATATGTTTAAAACAGATGTTGATAATGCAACTACTGTTAATAAAGAAAAGAACGCTATGCGAAATCTTACAATGTTCATATGTGCGATCAATATTGGATTGCGTGGTGGGGATTTTTGCAAACTCACATGGAAAGATGTATATGAAGATGGATGGAGAATTAAAAAGTCACAGAAGTTTGTTCCAGAAAAAACAGAGCGTAGAGATAGATGTGGAAATGTAATTAAAAGAAAATATGTCAAATTAAGATACGACAGTGATTTTAAGATGGCTATTCAGAATTGGCATAAGTGGTTAGAAGATCATAATGAAACTCCTGAGTTAACTGATTATATTTTTTCTTCTAATAAAGGTGAACATATTGGAGAAATGACATGGTATAGAACTGTTGAGAGGAATAGAATAAAAGCAGGTATTAAACAGTCTATTGGTACTCATGGACTTCGTAAGACTTTTGGACATAGTTATTATTTAGCTGCACCAGACAAACAACAGGCTCTTATACAGCTTATGACTATTTTTGGACATGCTGATATGCGTATTACTTTAAGATATATTTGCATCACAGATGAAGAAATATTTAAAAACCAGGAAAGAATGTGTATTTTCTCGAATGAAGAAGAAACACCGGAAGATTATTTATGTCCACAAGATGATTCAGATATGATAGAATAGGAGTAATTAATGAAAACAACAGAGAAGTGTATTATAGAAAGATTTTGGAGGTATATAGATTATGGATAGTTTTATGAATGTACCAGTAGAGAAAGAATTTACATACGAGGATGTTATTAACACTTACAATAGAAGTGGTGATAAGAAAGATGTTGCCAAAAGATTCTGTATAAGTGTTGGCGAAGTGACTAAGATTTTGAAGAAGAAAGAATAGAGGTATATTATGGAAGAATATACAGGGGATATTATAAGAATTGATAGGCTCATTGAATTTCTACCATCTGAATACTGGGAATGGGATTTCTGTGGAAAGATTGATTTAGACGATATATCAATTGGAATACATGAATATATTGCTGAAATATCCGAATCATATGGAGATACATTGGATCATCTTGTATTAGAACACAGATCAAGAGATTGGCATATTGGAAGAATTATTTATTTTATCAATCATCCAGAAGAAATAAAAGATATTGAGATTGATAATGAATGTGTCAATAATGAAATCCTTCCGCAAGCTGTGATTGTAGATGGATGGCATAGATATGCGGCTGCTAGATGGTTATACGATCAAGGGAAATTAACTCAAATTCATTGTATATACGGTGGTAGATTGGATGTTTTGGAGTATCTACAAGGTATGAGAGATGAGTTATTGGAAGATATAGTTTGATAATGCAGATGAAAGACTGATTTTATGGAGGTATTACATATGGGACATGTTAATATTTTTGAAACTAAGTCAAAAGAAGAACTGGTAAAATTGTATGGAGAATTTCTTAAAGTAGAGGAAACGGGATTCTTTGATTTAGATACAGATTTAGACAATATTAGAAAGGCTTATAATGAAGACTTTGGATCAAATACAACATGGATGTTACAAATTGAATTAACTCATGCAATTGCTGATTTATGGTACGAAGAAAATAAATGAATTTCGACTTTCATGGAGGACAATAAAAATGTTAGAAAAGTTAATTACTGACAATAAAGAGAACTTTAAAGGTTATTATGTATTTGCAATTTGTATGTGGAAAAATAAACTGTGTTTAGTACCATGTGATGATGCAATGTCTGGGTATTATCCTGTATATGACAAGGCAGTTAATATGTCTGATATGTCAATTGTGAATTTTCCAAATAAAATCAATGGACAAAATATTGATGCAATAATTTTAAAATTATATAAAGGATCTATAGAATTTGATTTTGCAGAAAATACATGGGATGGATTTCAACCATTAGGAGATTTATAGTAAATGAAATCCAGCTTTCAAGTGAGGTGATACAATTGGGAAATTGGTTTACTTATAATGATATTGAAAATATTAAGAAAATGTATAAAGATGGCAAATCATTTGAAGAGATAGCAAATGTTATTGGGTGTACCGCTATTGCGATTGAAACAACATTAAGATCAGAAAGGATTATATCATGAAGTATACAAAATTTAAGGATATACCACAATTTACAAGAGATGCAAGCTATCATGTGAATATGGATATTCGTAGAGTATCTATATGGATTGAAGAAAACATTAAAGAATATAATTTGCAACTTAATCCAGATTTCCAGAGAGGACATGTATGGACGGAGGAACAACAGATTGCGTGGTTAGAGTTTTTTCTCAAAGGTGGTAAATCTGGTAATGATGTCTATTTCAATGATCCATTTTGGATGGACTGGAACATGAATAACATAAAGCCAGATACATATAAAGATTTTGTTTGTGTAGATGGTTTACAGAGATTAACTTCCATTCAGAGATTTATAAATAATGAGATTAAAGTGTTAATTCTTATTATAGAGAATATGAAGATCCAAGGCATTTGAATACAAATACATTAATTATTCATGTAAATAATCTGAAAACAGAGAAAGAAGTATTACAGTGGTACATTGACATGAACGCAGGTGGAACACCACATACAACAGAAGAAATTGATAGGGTTAAGAAACTTATCAATGATTTGGAATAACTGGATGAAAGGTTGCTTTTAAACAATATTTATGTAGGCGATGACTATTTGTCATCGTCCTTTTTATTCGAGTTAAACACTTCTAACGCTATATTATAGAGTGCTTGACTTATATTTGGAATTGCTTTATCTATTGCTTCTTTTAGTTCATCATTAGTTTCAGATACATAAGCATCAGAATTATTTTTATTATTTTTCTGATTTTGTGAATGATAAATCCTAATTATATTCTTTTTTGGTTGATTAGTTGAAATTAATAAATCATTTGGGGTGCAATTAAATAACTCACACATTTTTTCAAGAGTATCAAATGCAATTTTTGTAGTTTCACCATTATAAATTTTACAAGCTGCCTGGTATCCTATCCCAAGAGCAACAGCAAATTGATTAACATTTTTATAATGATCATCTACATATTTTTTAACCTCAAGTTTCATCATAATACATCCCTCCATCTATGAATTGTATTATAGCATAGAACTTGAGATAAATAAATTGATTTTTAGATTAAATCTTTAGATTATATCTTGACATCTAATCTAAAGAGTGGTATTATGGGTACATAAGATAAAGAAAGGAGCTGCACACACGATATGATGGAGTTTAATATATTTGATATTATTTATGTCAAAACAAATGTTAATACATCAGCTAAATCACACGTTCAGCAGATCGAAAGACCTGTTGTTATAATTCAGAATGATTCTGGAAATAAGTTTGCTCCTACTTTGATTGTCATGTGCTTAACCAGTAAAATCAAAAAGGTTGAGCAGCCCACTCACGAAGTAATTAAAGCTAGTAAATCTAATGGTTTAAAATGTGACTCAATGGTTTTAGGGGAACAAATTTTTACTATTGATAAGCGTGATGTAGTTGAAAAATGGGGAAATATTGACAATGAAGAGGATAGACTTTTAGTAGAAAAATGTTTCCTTGCAAACTTATATGGTAAAAAGAAAATCAGAGTGGAGGAATTAGCATGAGTGGAAGAATTGTGTCCGTAGATGAAGCTATAAAGTTGTTAACTGAATATAAGAAAAACGGTGGCGAAAATGTGTTGTTTTCCTCATTTGATTTAGACACAAGATCACCTGATTGTGAAGCTATTCCAATTAGTATTAGTTGTGGGATTAAAGCTATTACAACAGGACTTCCGATAACATATAATAAAAACTTTATAATGTCTACGTTAAAAACGCAAGATAAAAATAAAGAGAAAACAATATTATTTGCTGAGAAGGGACATATGAAAATATAAAATCGAAAAAATACAAACAAATGTTCTGGAAAGTATTGACACAAACAAATGTTTGGTATATGATATGAACATCTTCACAAGATAATAAAAAAGTAAGGATCTTATCTCGGTGCGGGAACACCATATGAGATAAGAACCTTACAAACAACACATATAACAGAGATTGGTACAACCTCTTGCTATACATTTTTAGTTTAAGTCTTTTTAGTTTAAAAGTCAAGATAAAAGTCTAGCAATTCTGCGATTGTTCCAATTAATTACAACTAAATATGGAGAAATATCACAAATGAAAGTCGGCTTTCATCGTAGTTTTTGTACGCATTTTTAAGTATTTTATGGAAATTTATCTCAGTTGGTTAGAGAAATAGTCTCATAAACTATAGGTCGTGGGTTCGAGTCCCACAATTTCCATTCAAAACGGAGAAATAACGTTTATAAAAATGAAAGGGGCGATGTAAATTGGATTGCTTAATTACAAACGGTAAGCAATATATCCGTTTAGATTCAAATGGTAGTCCTCAAACATGCGGTCAGGTACTTGCAGAAAGATTTTCAGAAGATAAAGCAAAAAACATTATCAAGAATCTTCCTAAACCATTGAGAAAATTTCATTTTAATGTTCAGCTAGTCTCTGAAATCGCTGATCAACCTAAACCAATTGAAGAAGAAAAACTACCAGAAGATATTAACGGTATCTTAGCGGAACTTGACGATTACTATGAAGATTATCAGCGAAATCCAAAGTATGATAATCCTTATACATATCATGGAGAAACTGCTTTAGAGAAAGAACTTTCTATGAATGATATAGGAATCGGCAATTTCTTTAAGATGGTAATTGATTGTGTTTCTGATAGAGAGAAATACATTGAGAATATGGAATATCTTATTAAAGAATATGATCTGAAAATTCTTGATGTAAGACATTTTATCCGAGATGAAGAAACAAAATTAGGAACAGTGTCAATGAGTAGAATCAGTTACTTATTGCAATATTATGAACGTCAGCGTGCTATATGCAAGAGAAATAGGAATTGTGCAAAACTTTTCCAATATCATGTAGAGAGATTTAAAAACAGAAAATACATGAAAGTGATTGATAAGATTGCAAATTCTAAATATAAATACAGACGTTTGTCTAAAGAATATCTCGAAGATTATGCGAAAGGCGTAACGAAAGAGAGAAAATAATTATTACATAATTACAGCATATCAACAGAGAGGATCGGTGATACGAATGCACTACAAAGACATTCTGGAATCTTATTATAAAGTAAATGAGGACAAACCAGAAGAATCAGCAAGAAAATTACATAACATCGTAGATAAAATTCTTTCACAGTTTGGTGGTATCACCGATTTCGATAGAGAAGAATGCTATTCGATAGCAAATTTAGAGATTACAAAGTATGTAAATTCTCAATTGGAACAAGGAATTGAAGATTTTGACGAAAATAAGTTCAATGGATTTATGTATTTTGCAATTTCAAATAAAATAAAAACCTATATGACACGTAAGAACAGAGGAAAACGTTGTCAAATAGTAGTTACAGAAGAAGATGGAAAGGAAGTAAAGGAATATATTTATCCAACGTCATTAGATAATTTAATGACAGATGATGGAGAAACAAAATATATTGATGTAATTCCTTCAGATTTTGATATTGAAAGTAGTATTGATGTTGGAGAATTGTTAAATCTTGGAGAAAATATAATTAGATATATTAGCTCACTTGGATCTGTGCAACGTCAAATTGCGGATTTAATAATGCAAGGATGTAATTCTACGGAAATTAAAGAGATTTTACATATCTCCGATAAGGAATATAATACATATCTTTCTGATATGAAAGAATATGAAAAAAGACAACTTCTAAAAATGGAAGAATGTGAGAATGCAAATATTGAGGAGGAATTACCAATGGGAACAAAAACAACAACATCAGAAAGAACAAAGTCTACCAGTTATTCAATAGAATCTCTTAGTAAACAGTTAAGACAACACAGATTAAGAGACAACCATCCGTTGCAAAGAACTTCTGGACAATGGAGTTTACTTACAAAAAGTGAATTAATTTCTGATATTTTACAAGGTAATTCACTTTTACAGATTGTAATCTCAGAGGAAATCAAAGCTGGAATTATAATGCACTGGTTAATTGATGGAAAACAGCGTTCTACAAATTTAAAAGATTATCTTGAAGATGGATTTGCAATTTCCAAAAATGTACAGAGATATATGATTGAATATCAGAGCGACAAAACAGATGAAGATGGAAATGTAATTTTGAATGAAGATGGATTTCCAATACCTGAAAGTAAAACGTTTGATATTCGTGGAAAGAAATTTTCTCAGTTGCCAGAAGAATTACAGGACAAATTTAGAGATTATCAAGTTCCTGTAATGCTTAATTTGAATTGTACAAAGAAAGATATTGCTTACGATATTGCACGATTCAATAGATGTAGACCAATGAATGTTTCTCAGTCAGGATGGCTAGGATTAGAAGAATCCTATGCTGAATATGTAGATAAGATTTTAAAGATGGACTTCTTTAAGGTTGATTGTGATAAGTCAAGTTATTCAAATACGAATATTAAGAATGGATCACTTAGAAGAATTATTATTGAAGCAATAATGACATCTAAATATCTTAGCCATTTTGATAAAGACTTTGGTAAAATGTGTGCTTACTTAACTGAAAATGCAAATGAATCAATATTTATTGATTTTTATTTGACATTGGAGAAGTTATCTAATGTGTTAAGAGGTGATACATCAGATATTTTTAATAACAAAAATTCATTTTTATGGTTTGCTTTATTTGATAAATTCTTAGAATATGATATTGAAGATGATAAATTTAATGGATTTATTCAGGAATTTAAAGAGACATTACATAATAAAGAAATTGATGGTATTACATACGATTGCTTAAATGGGCAGAAAGGAACGAAGGATCGTTCTTCCGTAACAAAAAGATTCAATCATTTACTTACTCTGATGAAAGAATATTTACATATAAAAGATTCTATTGAGGAAATCACAGAAGAACATGAACCAGAAGTAATTGAAAATGATTTGTTTGATACAGAAACAATTGAAGAATCACCTGAAAAACCAATTATTGCAGAAGTAACAGAGTATTCAGCAATTGGAAACGTGAAAATTGAACACGTTGAAGGAGAAGTAGTAAATAGTACAATCAATACTGATATGAAATCTGCATTGAATTTTGTACGAGAATATGTGGATGAATCAATCTCAGAATTAGATGTACAGGACTATGAAGAATATTTAGATACGATTACTTTAGACGTTGACAATTCATCAAAACTTCTCGATGCCGCTAACCATGATTCTATCATTGGAGTTATTGCATATGCCTATCAGAACGATGTAGATTGTGATGATTGGTTTAAGGATTATTTCAATAGAAATAATACATATGATATTGATCAGAAAAAGAACTATCTCAATATGAGAAATGACTTGATTGCATTTAATAAGAAAGCAGTTGCATAAGAAGGGAGAATATGAACATGAGACTTTCAGAAATTAAAATTCCTGCGGATTTTGAAAGCAGTATTCCAAATACATATAAATATAATAAATGTGAAAGGTACTATAAAGAGAATCATAAACAGGATAGATACTTGATTGTAAATGAAAATAATTATCTTATTGATGGTTATATTATGTATCTTGTACTTAAAAATAATGGAGCTGAATATGGAGATGCACGAATAGTTATATTAAATGGACGTAAATATACCGATAGACAGAGAAAACATTATGGGAAATTAATTCCAACAGATAAAAACGATACATACAAAAGAAAGCCTACTACATATGTATACGGTATTCATTATAATGGATTCAATCATAAAACATATATGTGGAGAATACCTCCAACATGGACAGTCATGATAAAGGAATTACAACCAGGAGATAAAGTCTATTGTAAAACAAGATTTGGAAAAGTTCCTGTAATTGTAACACAAATAGAAACGAAAGACAAAATTGATACGGATATGATTGTGAGAAAAGTTTGTTCACATAAAATAATTCGTGATGGAGAAATATTAAAATATGATAAAGGTAAAAATGCTTATGTGTAATCACAATTGGGTGTTAATCGAAAAGCCACGACATTTAAAGTATGATTATAGCGGATTAGAAGTTGTAATTGGCAAATGTCGATGCACGAAATGTAAGAAAATAAAGGATAGAAAGATGATTGGACATCAGATTGGAAATATATTCGAGGAGACAGGATAAAAGCGTGGTTTCATTCACGTCATTGCAGAAATGTACAGGTGATTTTGCACCTGAAAGGTGAGGTTAAGCACTCACTAAAAGCTATGTAATATACACGATAACTATTTAATTTGACATAGCTACAAAACTTGAAACGTATTGTCATATGAAATTTGAAAGTTTTAAAAATATATCAAAAACATAGATAAAATGTGAGTTTTAGGAGTAATTAAGAATGATAGAATTGATTTATAATATTATGTTGATTATGATACCTGCAATATACTTAATAAATGTTATTTACAATTGGGTTTTCATGGAGAAGAAATGAAAGAGAGTCAGTGTGATAAATTTAAAAACGTAGATGAAAGACTTGTTTTATTAAAACTTGAGTTTCAAAGAAAAGAAGTGAGATACAATAAGTAAGGAATTTGAAAATGAATTTTATAAATTAGATTATATTCATAATTATATTTTGAATACTATGAATCACATACCGAGATATGTCTATGGTAAGCCAAAACAATCAAAACGACTCATTAAAAAATATATGCTGAAAAATGAATATGATGAATATTTTACAGAAGAAATTAATAATGATTTTTGTGAAGGTTTTGGATGTGCAGTTGATTTAATATTTAATGAATTTTTAAATGATATTCATGAAAAATACGATCTATTAAAAATAGAAGAGAGAGTACATGAATAGAATAATCAAAAATGATATGGTGATAGAATTTTTAAGGAGGTAATCGTATGAAAATTAAAATAAAGAGTGATAGAAATGAAGTGATTGTGTTATTACAGGCAAAAGATAGTGAACTAACAATTTTTCAAGTGCCATCGAAAAGAACATCATGGATAAGCGATGTATATACAGACCAAGATGGGGAATTGTGTTATACAGTTGAAACCTGTTTTAAAGAGGAAATTGTAGAGCAACTTTCTAATGATGATTTACTGAATGAACTAAAGAAAAGGATGGTGATTAAATGAAAGTTAAGAAACTATTAATTGGATTGCTTGTATCTGGATTAGCACTTTCGTTTACTGGATGTGGCGACAATGGAACAATTACTAAAGAAGGAAATAAATATCATATATTTGGTCAGTTTGTTGAGATTAAAAAAATAAGATTTAGAGATCCTATGTGTGACATGTTAATTGATGAATTTTTTCTTTATGATACAGAAACTAAAATTGTATATGTTCTCTTAAATGGTGATGTTGATAGTGGCATTACGCCATATTATGTATTAGATGAAAATGGTAAACCAGAAATCGCAATTTACGGGGAAAATTATAGTGGGTGATAAATTATGACATGGATTAAGAAAAAAATAATTATGTGGTTGTTTGGATATAATTTTCCTCGATATGTACGACAGTTTTATAAGGAACAGGATCAGATTATCAAAATGTATTCTGAAATGTTGCGAGAAGAAGAAAAATTGTTGAGATGGCTTAAATTAGCAGAAGAAAAGAGGTGCAAATAGTGGAAGAAATTATTAGGAATTATGATTCTTATACATCAGGAATGGGGAAATCAAGCGCAGATAAACTATTTTGGATGAGTAAAATTGAGAAGATTAACACTGTTGTTGATTTTGGATGTGCTGATGGCACATTAATTAGAGAAATGAATAGTGAAATGCCAGATTTACAATATATAGGATATGATAATAGCAAGGCTATGATTTCTCTTGCGGGAACAAGGACACCTCATGAACTAGAAAACATTCAATATGTAAGTGATTTAAAAGAATCTTTGAAAGAAAATAACCCAAATAAAACATTATTAAATTTATCAAGCGTGATTCATGAAGTATATTCTTATTCAAATATTAATGGAATTGATAAGTTTTGGAATAATGTTTTTGGATATGATTATGGATACATAGCTATCAGAGATTTTTGTGTAAGTAGATCAGTCAATAGGCAGAGCGATATTAATGATTATACAAAAGTAATCAGGGGAGCAGACGAATTACAGATAATGGATTATGAATCAATATGGGGAAGTTTACGCGATAACAGGAATTTGATTCATTATCTCATGAAATATAGATATAAAGAGAATTGGGATAGAGAAGTGAGAGAAAACTATTTTCCAATTACTCTTGAACAATTACTTAGTAAAATTCCTACATATAAATATGAAATTATATATTTTGAAGATTATATCTTACCATTCACATCTAGTAAAATCAAACAAGATTTCGATGTCGATATTCACGATAATACCCACGTAAAATTATTGTTGCGATTGAAAGAAGGTGCAAATGATTGATCTGTGTAGGGAGTAGGGTTAAATACATTGGTAATGTTTATGGTATGTTTTATAAAGAGGGGATAATTGTTAAAGAAAATGCAGATATTGTACAGGTTGAATTTGACAATGGGATAATTCTTTACCTATATAAAAAAGATGTTGTAATAATTGAAAGTGAGGATAATAACATGGCAAAATTAGAAGGATATAAGGCGGTTGCAGTAACAAAAGAAGGATGCTACGAAAAGAAATATTTTTATGCTGTTTATGATGATGGAAAAGTATATGTAGCAGGTGACAAAATTGTAGTAAGTGGTGCAAACAAGGGTATTCTTACAATCGAAGCAATTCTTACGCCAGAAGAATGTGATAAGAATATTACGGCAGAAGTTATCTGTAAAGTTGATACATCAGCATATGATAAACGTGTAGAAGAACGTAAAGAGAAAGCTGAACGCAAGAAAGAAGCTGATAAGATTAAGAAACAGATGGATAAAATGATTGCGGAAATGGATCAGGCAAAGCGTTATGAGATGTATGCAAGTGATAATCCTGAGTTAGCTGAGAAATTAAAAGCATACAAGGAGCTGATTGGAGAATAATGAATAAAGAAAAGATACATAAATTTCGTAGGAAGTTAGGCTGGATTGTTTTTCTGGGTGGGATGGTAGCAAATGTGATAATTTCATGGGGATTTTTATTCATGAAACCCGTCTTTCATCTATTATTTTCCATTGCAGCAGGGGCATTTTCGGTCAAATTATTAGCAATTTCGCTTTTAAAATGCTTTTTTGCACCTATTGTATGGTATGAATTATTGTGGATGATAGAAGTTATCACAGGATATTTGGGAGATTATTGATGGATAAAGAGAAAGAATTAAAAGAACATATTGAAAAACGTATTCAGAATTATGTTTGGAAAGTTTTAACAGGACAAAAATTAAATATTGAAGATTTAGGAGGATATAGCGGTGGCGGTATTAAGAACAGAAGATGGTAAAGAGTTGATTTTAACTTGTAGATGTGGATGTGATGATGGAATCCACTTTAAGATTGATAAAGATTTTGAAGATTATATGTATATGACATATACGAATGGTAGCTTTTATCGTGATCAAGATAACGGATTCTTTAGGACATTAGGAAGAAAGTTCCGAAAAATCTTTGCAATCTTATTCAATCAAGATTATTACTACGCATCGGCTATATTTTCTAAAGAAGATTTTGAAGAATTTAGAGAATATATAAATAGCTTTGCTGTACATAAAGAAAACTCCACTGACGTTGTGGACAATCAGTAGAGTTATTGGAATAGATCAAGACCAGTGATCTATGTAGAAAATCATATCATGTTTCTATGACTTATTCAAGTCGAGATTTCCAAAGGTAACAATTAAAAATTAATATTAAATTTATAGAAAGGATTATTTTATGAACTCAGCATTTAGACAAATTTTAGAAAACCAGATGACAATTATGGAAGAATTAGGAGATATTAAATTTTGTGTATTAGGATTATTAAAAGGACATACCCCTGATGATTATAACAAGGAATTACTTGAAAAAATTGAGAGTACACAGAAATTGCTTAATCAAAGAATGTAAATGCAAGAGATGAAAGATGAATGATTTAGACGATTACGAAGAAGATCCATATGACTATTGCTATGAATGTGGTGGTTATGGTGATGATTATTACATGGACAAAGATGGAGAATTAGTCTGTAGATGTCCTGAATGTCCTATGAATCCTAATTCGTGGGATGGTTAATACATATCAAGTAAATTTCTATGGGTGATCACCCAATTATTTCCAAGAATAAAGAAATATTATTTTCAACTAAATGACTCAATTCCCTTATTTTGTAGGGAGTTGTACAACTAATTTATCCATAATAAGAAAAGGAGAAAAATACTATGGGAATTACAAGCAAACTATCAGTTCCCATTTAGAGGAATGATTAACGTAATTGATTTATGGGATTTATCTCTTACAAATCTTGATTCGGTGTTTAAAGCACTTAATGCAGAAGCAAAGAAACATGAAGAAGAGAGTCTACTGAATGCAAAGTCAAAGGAAGACGAAGAGATTTCTAATAAGATTTGGATTATTAAGTATATTGTTAGCGTAAAACTTGCAGAAAAGAAAGCAAGAGAAGATGCTAAAAAGAATGCAGAAATGAAACAGAGACTACTTGAAATCAAAGCTAAGAGACAGAACGCAGCACTTGAAAATATGTCAGATGAAGAACTGGATAAGGCACTTGCAGAATTGGGAGAGTAAAAACTACTATATTTTGTAATTGTAAAAAATATACACTATATATAGTAACTGACACATATTGCAGTTGCTATATATAGTAATGAAAGGTTGATTTCAAAATGTATTCTTTTATTTATGATATAAATGATTTTGATAAATTAAACGATATTATAGCAGATTGTAAAAAGAAACAGAGAAAAATATTGAATGCAAAATGGAAATCTTTATATAAAGAACGTTGTCCCAAATATTATGTTGAATTAGAGGAATTAGTTAAAGGATTAGATGGATACAATCATTCTTATAATATAATTACTCATTTAACATTCATTTCAGATTGGGTATATTCAAATTCATTTAATAGTAGTTCTATTTACTATATATTACAATTTTTAAAAGAACATGATCTGTTATTGACAAAAGAAATAAAACTAATGACGTGTGAAGCTTGTGCTTGTCAAGGATGCGAATATATAAAAGAACATCTAGGATATACGTGCAAAGAATGTAAAGAAAATTATTATACAGGATATGAAGGTTATTGTGATGAATGATGAAAGAAATCTTTCATTGTATCAAAGGTGGTGATTCTCAATAGGCAAAGCAAAAAGAAAACATCGTCCGTCTCCACCTTACTGGTGGTTCTTAGAAACTGATAATTGTTGGTTCTGTAAAAATAGAAATAATTGCAATGGATGTAAACTTTTAAAAGAACAACAAAGTATTGAAAATAAAAGGAGAAACAGAAGATATAAACAAGAGTTGAGTAAAGAAAATCATGATTAAGAGAGGAATTAAATATGGGATGTCATACTTGGTTTAGTAGACCAATTACAGACAAAGAATTTGAGAAAATGAAAGAAAACGCACCAAAGGAAATATATTATTTAACAGGTGATTCTAAAAAGAATATTGAAATTGGATTATATGATAAGAATTTATATGATCTTCTTATGAAATCATATAATGAAAATATTCCTTGTGTATATGGATTTTATTGGTGGCAATTAGGATATGGTTCAGGCATAGATAAGACATATAAAGAAATTGGAAAATGCTCAAAATTATATACTGATGTTCTTGAATACCATGACACATTTAGGATTTCTAATTATCCACGAAGAATTATTAGAAGTCGTAGAGATTTGAGAAGATTTTTACGAAAAAGATATTTTAAATTGACGGATAAACAATTAGAACGAGTATCACAATTTTTTAGAGAATATCCAGGTGGAGTAATTACATTTGGTTGAAAGGAAATATATGAGTAAAGAACCGAAATTGAGTAAGCAATTTGTTAAATGTAGTAGTTTATCAATGTATCATAAGAGAAAACGTGTAAGAAAGAAGAATGAAAATAGAGTTGATAAACTTTTAAAAAATCTTTCAGATGTTATTACGGATGCTTTTATATAAGGAGACATTATGACAAACACAAAAATTTTAAAAGAGGAATTTGGAATGAGATTAGTTAAAATCGTAGATATGAAACTTAAAAAATCAGATAAACTGTTTCTATTAGATATCAAATTAGATGTTGGAGATTCATATATTTATGCTACAAACATTGTAATTGGTGATATGGATGATGTAATAGATAAAGTAAATATTGAACAAGATGGCTTAACTGGTGAATGTACGATTTCGGGATTATTCAAAAATAATTTATGGCTATTAAATAATACTATAGAGCATGAACAAAAACCAAAAGAAATGACATTAGAAGATATTGAAAAAGCTCTTGGTTATCCTGTGAAGATTGTGAAGGAGAAGGAATGATTACATGTACGACAATTTTGTTAGTTGTTATGTGGATTGTATGTACAGCAATTTCTATGACTGGAATGATATGTAAAAGAAATATAGATGTTGTTAGTATAATGAGCATCCCCTTAATAGTAACTATTTTTGTAATGTTTTTACATGATGAAAAATTTATTTCATTTTAGAAGGTGATTTGATGATTAATATTCAAGATGTTTCGTTATTAAAGATAACGAAAGTGAGAGATTGGTCTATTCTTTTTGATTATGATGGAAAACATTATTTATTGCATGGAACTGGCGAAAGTGGAGAACCTGATCGACAAGAATTGTACGAGAGAACTCTAAATCAAAATGGAAAATATGATTTAGAGTATAAAAATGCTTGCTATGGAACTGAATATGTATCAAGAGATTACATTAAAAGTAAGAGCAACAAAACTATTGTTTATAATCAAATTGATAAAGATTTTTTCGCTTATAAATTGACTAAACGAGGATTTGCGAAAGGTATTATGGAAGATAAAGTAAAATATGAAAACGATAGAATAGATAAGATTCAGAAGCAAATTAGAATATTTGAATATAAAATTTCTGAACTGAGAAGAACAATACAAGATTATATTTAAAATATTTTAAGGAGAAATAATATATGATTAAATATATCTGTGATTTATGTGGAAAAGAATCGAAGTATTTAGAAAGATATTATATTCCAATGATGCATTCAAATGGCAAATTCAAATCAGTACAATTACATTTATGTGATGATTGTTGTAATAGAATTGATTTATTCATACGTGATATAGCATCTAAGAATATAGGGAAAAGACTGGATCAGATGATGAACGCAAACGATAAGGATGATCTTTGGTAGGAGAAATCATATGTGGAAAGTAGATTATTACACTTTAGCGGTCGATAAAGATGGCTATGTAGGAAAGGTAAAACAATATAGTGATGTTTGGTATACAGAATATGGACTTCCAATTTTGTTTGATAAATTACAAGAAATTACAGACAAAAGAAAAGGCAAAAATAAATATAGACCTGTAATTTTAAAAATTGAGTCTGTAAGAGGACACGGTGATATATGTTAGATCATTATGAATGGAGAAGTCAGATATACTTACATCCACCATATAAAATGAATGATTTGTATTATAAAGTTTGTTGTTATTGGAATGTAAAGACTGAAATGTATGATTCTATTTTAGCCGACAGTTATCTATATGACTCAGCATACATTTCAAATTCTAAACTTCGTGGCTATTCTGCCGAATATTCCCGTCAGATATTTCTGTTTTGTCAACACGTACTTATTTGTGAATGTGATAAACCGTTTGATGAAAACTTATGGAAGAATATAAATAACAATAGATATACTGCTCGTCAGTGGATGAAAGAATATGAAAAATTAAAGTCTAATGGAGAATTAGATTTTATAGAAAAATATAATAAATAATGAAAAGGAGATTGAATGAATTACGAAGATTTTCTAAAACAAAAGGATTATGTTCTGGAAAGTAGTGGATTTAATATTGATAAGATAAACTAAATTCAATTGAATCATTGGAAGAATTATCTGAAAAGTGGGAAACGCAGCTATTAAAAGATTGATAAAACAATATTAGATATAAAGTGTACAATATGCACAAAACAAGAATTGGAATATATTGATTTCTCGTTGCATTTCAAACGAATTTTTGTGCATATTGTATAGAGGTATTAGATGAAACACGAGTTTCAAAGGAGGAATAATTTATGAGTTATATTATTAAATCACCAGACGAACTAAAAGATCCATTCTTATGTTATTGTGTATTCCATAGATTTATGGAAGAAGCTGGAGAAGATTACATTGATTACAATGAACGTATTGTAAATGGGACACCATTATTGTTCTGGATGCTTGGTAAAGGATATATTTCAGATAAAGAAACAGAAGAAGTATTAAAGAGAAGTAATGGGAGATATATTTATGTTTCAGATATTTTAAAAGACGATGCGATTTTTAAAGAGAGTTACGGTGACACATCAATTGGATCAGCAAAATCATATAGCATTTTAGCAGAATATATGTGTCAAATTTCTGAGTTCAGACAAAGATTATATGATAGTGTGAATAATAATGCGACATGGTTTGAGAATCATGAATTTTACAAAGATGAAAATGAGATTAGTCTTGCGTGTATTATCAGTGATGAAAATATAATTGAAAGTAAATTATATTCTTTAGAAGAATTAAAAAATATGACAGTATATGAATTTGATGATTTATCATATAAAGATCAGTTTAATGCAGTAAGAAATCTTACTATTAAAGAAGCCGATAGTGTAAAAGAAAAATATGAATAGTTAAAAAATTAAACGCTGGTTTCATGACAATAACAACACCATATATAGCATATTGATTGATGGAATGTACTATATAGCGTATACATAAAAGGAGAAGATATGAGTAAATATTGGAAGAATATTGATAACAATAAATATGGGAAATTATGCTATGCATTGTATTTTATACCATTTGATGAAGATGAAAACGATGATAATATTCTTGCCATTGTAGCACAAGATAATAAAATTCCAGAATGTTATAATTATGTGTCAAGAGAAATGAATGTAGAAGATGATGATTTAATGGCTGAAAGTATCGAAGATGCAAAAATACAGATTGAAGAGAAATTAATTGAATTTTGGGAAGATGAAATTGCAGAAATAGAAGATAAAATAGAAAAGTTTAAAGAGGGATAAAATATGATTTTAAAAAGAAAATACGAAGGATGCTGTAGAGATGAATATTATTGTGAGCTAACAAAGGAATTGGATATTTTATCTGGACTAAATAAACGAGAATCATATGAAGGATGTAAATATAGGCATTATATATATGCAACCGATTCTGACAAGAAAGAACATGGTGGGACATTAGGAGATATTGTAACGGATAATGATGATTATATTATTGATGTAGTTATAGATATTGATTATGTGATTAAAACATATCCAAACAATGTAAATGAGGTTATTAAGAAGAAATACATTGGTAAGAAGATAGAATTTGAAGAGGTAGAGTAGATGATTGCAATAAGCAAAATTGCTTTTGAAGCATTACGAAATACGGACGGAAAAATTTCAAGAAAACCTTTGGAGTGGTGGAGAAGAAGTAAACTGGTATGTATTTGGTTCATATTGTGTCTGTTTGCAGAGATTCCAATAGTAATATTAAGATTTGTATTTATGGCAATTTGTTTTATTCCGCATAAAATTTATGAGCATTTAGAAGATATGTCTTTTTAGGAGGTAGAGTAGATGGTTAATTTAATGAACACATGTGTTTTGGTCAAAACACGAAGAGAATATGAATATATTTTAAATGAAGCTGAAAAGCAGGGATTTCACTGGTATAAAAAAGATGATTGTGAACCATTTGAACAATACACATTTCCAGATATTTTAAAATTCTCATCAGATAATATTGTTTATAGAAGAAGTAGAATTTCTTTGGGCTATACTTTCTACGAAGCATCAGAACTTCTCGGAACAAAAGAAATGACAGCAAGAAAGTTTATTGAGTGGTATTCAAAATTAGATAGTTCATGCAATGCACGTAAGTGTCAAGAATGTGTATTGTATATGAGGAATACTAAATGCAGTAGCAGTCTTTGCTATATATCCGCTTGGAAAGAAAATATAGACAAAATACTTGAAATTGCAAAATCAGGAAATTTTACAGTGCTTACAGAAGAAAAAGCAATTGACACACTTGAAGAGTTTATCCATAATCCAGATCACGCAACATTAAATGATGAGTTTGTTGAGTCTTTAAAGTTGGCGGTGGAGAAACTGAAAAAGGTGAAGTAAATGGGAGAATTAACACTTGAAGAAGCTATTGATCATGCAAAAGAAGTAGCAGAAAAGAATTATAAAGGTGCAGATTTTGAATCAATTGATTCTGTAGACAATGATATAAAGACTAATTGTATAAAATGTGCGGAAGAACATATGCAACTTGTAAAGTGGTTGGAAGAATTAAAATTTTATAAAGAAGCAGAAGAACATGAATTACTGTTGAGATTACCAGTACCTATCGGTACGATTGTATATTGTATCTATACAAGTATGACAGGTAAGAATGCAACTATTCTTGCGGATCGTTTTACTGTTGACATGTGTAAACCTTGGGGAACGTTTGTATTTGCTACAAAAGAAGAAGCTGAGAAGAAGTTGGAGGAAATGAAAAACGATGGATCGAAGAAATAGAAAGTATTATTTGGTTGACATACCATCATCACCATATAGTCATAATGCGTGTATTAAAAAGTTGAAAGAAATTAGAACGGTAAAAATTTCAAATCCTTATGATTTCGATAAAGATAGGGAGTATGGATACGCAAACTGTTTAATTGGATTTTCTAATAATGTAGAAAATTCTGTTCTTACAATTTTAAATTCAAAATGGGAGTATGGTTATAAAGCAAAATATAAAGAAATTACTAAAGAAATGATTGGACATTAAAGTTAAAACGGCAGTTTCATGGAAAGAATTGGAGAAGATATGTATACAGAAACTAATAGAGGATTTACGATAATTACCAATTTTGGGTGTGATTGTCATTGCAAATATTGCATTACAAAGCATCATCCAATTTTGCAAAATGCAATTACAGATAAAAGTAAAATTGACTGGGAATATTTGGAAAGATGTGTTTCTGAATCAAATGCTCCCACAATTAATTTATCTGGTGGTGGAGATCCATTTTATAATTGGCAGAATAATCTTGATTTTTATGATAAGGTGTATGAACTTGCAAAAAAATATAATAAGAAACTAGACATACATACAAGAATTTTACCAGATGATATGAATTTAATTAAGAAATTTAGAAAAATTGCATTGAGCATTGAATCAAACGATTCTCATGCTATAGAGAACCTAAAAGCAAGATTACCTGAAATAGAAAAGACTACAAAAGTACGAGTTATTAACGTTCTTAATGATAGAATGACTAAAGAAGATTGTTTGCAATACATAAATAAAATGCGTAGTATTGGAGTTAAACAAATTACATTTAGACAAATGTTTGGGAATAAAAAAGCATATCAAAATTTCTTAAAAATCAAAGATTCTATTGATATTCCAGGTGTTATGTTTTTACCAGATGGAGAATATCATCATTATTATTTCACAACAAATAACAAACTTTATCCGTATTTCTTTGGATATACAGAGAATGATAGAAAGATGTGGATGAAGAAGTATGAAGAAATTGAGCAATATTGTGGGTAAAGGAGAATAATTAAATGAAGCATTTTGAATTAGTGAAAGAGTATGACTATCCAAGTGGAAGTGTTTATGTACTTTATAATAAAGAAAAGAATTTTTATATTGAAACAACATCTATGCAAGACGTAAACACAAAAGGTAAATCACAGGAAGTTATTATGACTGATGATGTAGAACTGATTAAGAAAAACCTAGTTCCATTTGAAGAGAAATGGCTTACTGCAATCAGTACACAGTATGGATGTCCACAACATTGTCAGTTTTGCTTAGTTCCAGAATTAGGGTTTCACGGAAATCTTTCTACGGAAGAAATGTGGGAACAACTTGAATTTGTATTTGATCAACACCCACAAGTCATTAAAAGCGATAAAATTAAAGTTGGATTTGCACGTATGGGAGAGCCACAATATAACTGGAAGAATATTCTACAAGTTATGAGAGATATGAAAACATATAAAAAAGAATATAGATTTTTACCTTGTTATAATACAATTCTTCCAAAAGTTAAAGTGTATGGGAAATCACCTATAGATGTATTAAAGGACGAAGTAATGTCTGTAAAAGAATATTTAGACGGATTTATGCATATTCAAATTTCTACAAATAGCACAAATGAAGATGAGAGAAAATATCTATTTGGTGGAGCAGATGTGGTCACAATTGAAGAAATGAAGAAAGAATTTAATAATATGCCAAACAATAATAGACTTATCACTCTTAATTTTATTTGTGGAACAGGTTGGGAACTTAATCCAGATAAATTATATGGTCTTGATCCAAATGTATTTTGCGTAAAAATCACTCCGCTTAATACAACAACTGCTACAAAAGAACATGGTCTTGAAGATGCGATTCAGTGGAATTGGGAAAATATGAATAAAATTAAAGAAAAAGTTGAAGGATGTGGACTTAAAGTCATTGTTGATGTAGCTGCAAAAGCGGAATTGCCATTATGTTGTGGTAATTTAGTACAAGATTATAAGAGAAATCGTAGATAGATATAGAGGTGTATAAAATGAAAGTTGGAATAACAGGACACAGAAATCAAAGATTAGGTTTACCAGAAGATGAAACAGATGAAAAATGGACTCCAATTCAGTTTTGGATTATAGATGAATTGAGTAAATTTATAAAGACTTGTGCAGATAATAATGAACCACTTGATTTATATACAGGAATGGCTTCTGGGAGCGATATTGCATTTGCGATTGCAGGAGTGTCAATGCATTACATAAATAGCATTAAATTACACTGTATTCTTCCTTGTAAAAATTATAACTCATCACATAAATATTATAAATTTTTAAAACTAAAAGCAACTGAATGGGTTGAATTATCAGATAAATTTTATAAAGGCTGTGATAACGTAAGAGATCAATACATAGTTGATAAGTGTGATGTATTACTAGCAATTTGGGACGGCAATAAATCTGGCGGTGTTTGATCTACCATTCGTAAAGCTCAAAAAGCAGGAAAGAGAATTATTTATTGTCCAAAAGAATTACTTATTAATAGATAAAATGTTGTTTTCAAGGAGGTTAAGATGAAAAGACAGATAAGAAAATCAGTTTTTGAAACAAATTCGTCAAGTACACACGCTATTTGCATTACTAAAAAGAAAGATAATTATAAACTTCCAGATCATATTGATTTTGAATTTGGCGAGTTTGGGTGGAGATATGACGAATATAGTGATACACATAATAAAGCATCATATTTAATTACCTCAATTTTTAGTTTTAGTAAAAGTGAAACAGATGAAAACCTTGCACGATTAAAAAATATTTTGGACTCTCATAATATTACATACTCAATTCCAGAACCAAAAGTTGAATTAGATAGGTGGAGAGGGAAAGAATATTATTATTATGATATTGGTGATAATTACATTGACCACGTAGGAGAAACGCAAGACTTTGTAGATGCGGTTTTATCAGATCCAGAAAAGTTATTTAGATATTTATTCGGAAATTCTTTCATTATTACAGGTAATGATAATGACGATAGCTACAGGGATAGAATGTGTATCTATGAAGGTGAAGAAGAAACAGATTATGGATGCTACACGATTTACGGAGATTTAAAACCTGAATTTAATGATTATGAAATTTATGAGAAAGGAAATTAAATTATGAAAAGACAAGTAAGAAGAAATGTATTTGAAACTAACTCAAGCTCAATGCATAGTTTATCAATTGCAAAAAGAGGAGTAACAGAGTATTTACATGTTGACGAATGTACAAACAAAGTAGTTACGGAGTTTGGTGAGTTTGGATGGGGTTATGATGAATATAATGATCCAGAAACAAAATTATCATATCTTGTAACTATGATTGGTGAATCTCATAATTGTTATTCTATTGAAGAAATATATGAGACTAATGATTTTAAGAAAATTGATGATGTGGTTTCAGCAAGATGTGAATGTGATGGAATTGAAATTAAGAATGTTGATGGATATATCGACCATCAATCAATAGACACAATTGATAATCTAATGAAAGAATATAATTGCACAATCGAAGAATTTATTTTTGATAAAGGAATTACTTTAGTAATTGATAATGATAATTAATAGGAGGCTGATTTTATGAAGAGACAAATTAGACGAGGTGTATTTGAAACTAATAGTAGCAGCACACATTCAATTACTATGTGTAGTGGAGAAGAATATGATAAATGGTGTTCTGGAAATTTATTATTTTGGGTAGGTAAAAAGAAATTCGGGACAAAAGAAGATATTATTGAAGAATTAAAAGAACTTACTCGTTGGGATAATTCTTTAATGTATCCAGATGTCAATTGGGATGATGATTCAGTAGTTGCTGATATTTTTGATAGTGAAGAAATTCAAACCAGTGACGAATTTTTTGACGATGAATATTTAGAAACATTTGAAGAGACATATCATACTTCAAATGGAGAAGAAGTTGTTGCGTTTGGAAAATTTGGATATGACTAATTATAGAATATGGCTGATTAATACATAAATTTGGAGGAAGTAAGAATGGAATTATTAGGAAGATATAAAAATGGGAACTTTGTGACAACTATTTTGAGTGATGGGACAAAAATTAGGGAAACAAAAGATGATGAATTTATTCCTAGTTTTGCTGAAAACATGGATGTAAAAATTTGTAACTATTGTGATATGGGATGTAAATTTTGTCATGAGGGTAGCACAATAAATGGCAAGTTTGGTAATATTTTAAATGAAAAATTTATTGATACTTTACATCCATATCAAGAAATTGCAATTGGCGGTGGTGATGCAACCAGTCATCCTGATTTAATTCCATTCTTAAAGAAACTAAAGGAACGAAAAGTTATTGCAAATATGACTGTTAATCAGATCCATTTTGAAAAGAAGTATGAATTAATCAAAAAGTTAGTTGATGAGAAATTAATCTATGGTCTTGGCGTTTCGCTAGTAAATCCCACAAAACATTTTATTGAACTTATAAAACAATATCCAAATGCAGTTATTCATGTGATTAATGGAGTATTAAAACCATCTGATATAAAAGCATTAGAGAATAATAATTTAAAGATGTTAATTCTTGGGTATAAACATTTGCGTAGAGGTAATGAGTATTTTGAAGAAGAACAGAATGATATTGAGACTAAGCAGCAATGGTTATATGAAAATCTTGAAGATATTATTCAGAAATTTAAAGTTGTAAGTTTTGATAATCTTGCGATTGAGCAGATGGATGTAAAAAGATTATTAACTCAGGAAGAATGGGATGAGTTTTACATGGGCGATGACGGAAAAGTTACATATTATGTTGATATGGTAGAGCGTAAATTTGCTCAGAGTTCAACAGCTCCGTTTAATAAAAGATATGATTTACTTGATTCAGTGGATGATATGTTTAAGGTTATTACACGATAAAATGTGTGCTCAATTTAATAAAATAAATAATATATAAAATAGAGGAATTAAAATGAACAGATTTTTTGGAATGATGCCACGTAATGAAATTGATAAAGAAGAAACATTTATTGATGAAAATAATTATAAAGTAACAATTCAAGCTGGATGCAATGGATATACGATTATATATGCAGATGGAAGTTCTCAGTATGAAGATATTACTTGTTCTACAGAAGAGAATTTTAACAAGGCATTCAGATTAGCTGAAAGTAGTGTTGGCAAACTAACTAGAACTGAACAAGTAAGTGAGGAACGTTAAATTGATTGAACTACATAAAGCAGAACAACGATTGAAAGAAATAGAAAAGAAGTTTGGTAAAGATGACTTATTTGGGTATATTGATGGATATGATTTCTCACTTATTATGCAAGATTTATTAATTCCAGATGGAGATTATGTCATTGATACAGGGAATTGGGAAAATGTAAATTATGTATGTGCATATGGATTGATTAAGAGAATTAAGAAACATCCATTAATATGGAAATTATTCTTTATGATTTAGTAATGAATTGTTGTTTCATTTGAAAGAAAGGAGAATTTTATGTCAACAAGAGATGATTTAGGAACTAGAATGAAGACTTTTTATGAGGGGATTCCAAAAACCAGACTTATGCGGAGGTGTCCAGTTGCTATTAGAATTGATGGAAAAGCATTCCATACATTTACTAGAGGATTTAACAAACCATTTGATGAGGTCTTAATTGAAGCTATGCAGGAAACAATGAAATATCTTTGTGAAAATATTCAAGGATGTGTATTGGGATATACTCAGTCTGATGAGATTACATTGATTCTTGTTGATTATAAGAAATTAAATTCTTCTGCATGGTTTGATTATGAAGTTCAGAAAATGTGTAGTATTGCATCAAGTATGGCTACTATGGCTTTTAATAAATTTTTTAAAAAAAATGTTGAAAATCTTGAACAATATTATGCGATAGAATATGAAACTAATGGTTGGTATGGCAAAGGTACACCAGAATATGAAATGTGCGAAACATATTCTAAAGCTGTTGGAAAAGGCGCAATGTTTGATGCACGTTGTTTCAATATTCCAAAAGAAGAAGTAACAAATCTTATCTACTGGCGACAATTAGACGCTTCTCGTAATTCAATTCAGATGGTAGGTCAAGCCAATTTCTCTCATAAAGAACTACAAAATAAATCATGTAATCAAATTCAGGATATGTTAATGGAGCAAAAAGGTATCAATTGGAATGATTTACCGACATATCAGAAAAGAGGGGCTTGTTGTATTAAAAATAGCCATATAGTTAGACGTTTATCAGATGAAACAGAACTTTGTATAGTTGAAGATCCTGGAAAACCCACAAATGAATGGATTATTGATAAAAATATTCCTATTTTTAAAGGTGATGACAGAAGATATATTGATAAGTTGATTAATGTAGGAGAATAAAATCTTATGACAGAACAAGAAATGATTGAATATTTAAAATCAACAAGATTATACGAGGAACATGAAGATTTCTTTTATGAGAAAGAAATGATGAACACAAATAAAACAGTTTCAATTAGTGATCTTGTTGAAAGATTTATTGGAATTGATAAAGAATTTGAAGGAAGACCTTGGAATATCTTACAAATTCTTACAAATATTAATATGATTATTCCTGTAGAGGATAGAAAATAACAGATAAAATGCGTCTTTCATTTAGAAATGAGGTGAGATAAATGGATGGATTTACAGTGATTTTAGAAATGTTGTTCATAGTATTGCTTAGTGGATGTGTATTGATTGGGAGAAATAAAGAATGAGATTAATTGATGCAGATAAGTTAATTAAAGAAATGTCAAAATGGTACTGGGATAAAGAAAAACAGAAAGCTGCGGAAGAAGATGCAAGTCCAATGGATTTATTTACACATCTTGCAATTACAACTGTTCAAGAACAGCCGACAGCTTTTGATGTGAATTTAATAGTCAAAAAGTTGGAAGAAGAAAAAACTATTGCGTATGACGATAGTATTGATGAAAAAATAAGAGTAAGGCTCTGGAATAAAGCTATTGGAAATGCAATTAAGATTGTTGAGGGAGGAATCAATGAGTAAATCAGTGTTAATTTTAGATACGCCAGGAACTTGTGTTGATTGTCAGTTCTGTTGCGAATTTCATGAAGGTACTAAAGCATGTTGTTCTATTACAGATGATGACAAAGATAAAACTTTGATGAAAGAAATTGATTGTGAAGATGGATATTGTCAAGGTAAACCAAATTGGTGTCCATTAAAACCATTACCGGAGAAAGATGATTTTGTTAATGTTCCACATGACGAATATTACACTGGATATCATGATGATTGGGATAATTGTTTAGACGAAATTACAGGAGGTAAGAATAAATGAAAATTACTGCAATTGCAAGAGATGATTTAGAAAATATGGGATTAGGGTTGCTTCTCAATAAAATTGATCTTGAATTTGATGGTAAAGTAATTCCAGATAGTTACGGGAAATGTATTGGTAGATATTATATAAATAATGATACATATAAATCATTTTTTAAGAAAGATCATGATGAAAATAATACATCGTATTTTGATATGTACAAAAATACATGTAAAAGCATTCAAGAAGAGAGGCATTTGATTTTAACAGAAAATTATGAAGAAAAAGAAGTAATTGATTATTTTGTAATGTATGATATAGAGGAAAGCACAAAGAATCTTCCGACAGAAATTGAAAATTATATTAGTCGTGGAACTTATGTAAACGGATACCACAAATGTAAATATGAACTTTTGTTTGCTGCTGATGGGCTGACTTCAAGAGTTGTTATTGAGTATAAAAGCAATAATATTCCTATGTACGATTTCATAAAAGAATTAGAAGATAATATATCAGATATATTGGAAGATGATTCTGACGAAGATAATATCTTCTATGGGATTATTAAAAATTCTAAGCTTGTAATGTTTGATGAATTTGGTCAGGTTAGCAATATTGAAATTGAGAGTGCAGATGATATTACTGAAATGTTAGCTTCTGTTAGAATGCTAAGTTGTGAATTTGTTAAAAAAGATAATTAGTTGAAAGTAAACTTTCATTTATGAAAAGAGAGGAATGAATATATGAAATATATTAAAATTGATTTTGATTGTGGATTATCCATTATAGATTCAGTTGAATTATTGCATAGCAAGGCAGAAGCTACTGGCAAAAAATATTTTGGAGAATTTAATGGTCACAAATTAACATCTGATATGACAGTAGATGAAGCATATATTAAATGTACTGGTAAAACATTTAAAGAATTTAAAGATGAACAAGAAAAAATGAGACAAGATTTAATCAGAAGAGAAGAAGAACATAAAAAGAAAATTCCAGAACTAACAAAATATTGGATTAAAGAAGGACATAAAGTTTTATCACAAGACAAATGGGACGAATGGGATAGATGTGTACCTATTAGATTAGGTGATCTGTACGAAGGAATGGAGTTAGGTCAATGTTTAGATATTATTAAAACTGTTAAGGATAATTCTATTGTCGCAGGTATTAAAGTAATGAAAAATCAAGGTCACTCAGGAATGTCTTGGGGACTTATGAAATCTATGATTTATACATTTTGTGATTGTGGTAACGAATTTGTTGAAGCTTTAGATAATATGTAATTTTTCTAAGAGCATTTCTGCTCAATATTCCATAAAAAATACAACTAAATAGAGGTGATAGTAATAGTACACAAATCAAAAAGGTTTACTAATACATGGTGGAGTTTATGCAATAACTATGAAGATTATCTTAATTTCGCAAAAGAAATGTATCAATGGAAAGGTGAAGATGCCATATTTGGCGGTGAACAATTCCAAACAGAAGACTCATTATTTGATGGTGTGAGTTCATGGATGGATGTATTTGAAGTTCCATATATATTAGAAGATCCTAGTGATAAATACTCTGATGAACATGAGATTAATAATCCATTGACTGATAAATACGAAATTAAAAATAAACCAGAAGAGAATGAATATCCAGTAGTGGTTTATATGTATAGAGTGCAAGGCTATTTTAATATTGATTGGTTTAGTATTAAAGAATTGGAAAGTGAGGATAAATAATGCCAACAGGATATACATCTTACATTAAGGATGGGAAAATAACATCTGGAAAAGAATTTCTGAAACTATGTACAAGAGCATTTGGAATTGCTGTTGACTTAAAAGATGAATCTTTAGATGTTCCAACACCAAATCATTTTGAGCCACATCCTTATTATGAAAAAGCATACAAAGATTCTTTAGTGTCAAGAGAAAAAGCGTATAACATGACTCTTGAAGAAGTAAAAGAAGATATAATATCTAAGTATAATGATAATAAGGGCAGGGCAGAAAAAATACTTGAAGAATATAAAGATGAAGATAAAAAGTACCTAAAAGTACGAGAAGAAGTTGAAAAATGGACTCCACCAACACCAGAACATGAAAATCTAAAGAAATTTTGTTTAGAACAAATTGATATGTCATTGAATAGAACTTTATATGAATGGTATGAAAAAGATATAAATAAGGAATTAGATACTTCTGATGATACAATTAAGAAATATATTGATATTTTAAGAGATAATGCAGATGAAAAATTGAAAAGAGCATATAAAAAATATCAAGAAGAATTAAAGAGAGTAGAAGAAAAGAATTTATGGATGAAACAATTTTTAGATAGTTTGGAGAATATGTAAATACATGAAATAAACGATTCAAGGTAGGTGAATAAATGTCAATAGAGGAAATTATTATTATTATATCTTGGTTTTTAATCGGGTTAATAACAGGAACTATAATGATATTGTTGGATATGCGAGGGGAAGAATTTGATGAAGATTATTTCTCTTTGGAAAATATAATATTTTATCTTGGCTCGATATTACTGGGATATATTACTACATTTATTTTTATTGGTATTTGTATATACAATCATAGACCATTTACAAAATTTATGTATTGGTTGGCAAATATCGGAGTTAAGAAAGATGGTGATAATAATGAAACGTGATCCAAAAGAAAGATTTATAAAAATACATATGGATTCTATTAGTGTAAAAAGAGTAAAACCTTTATTGGTCTGGCACAAATGTGAAAAATGTAAGAAAGAATTTGTAAGAGAACCAATATATAGCTGTAGTTATTTGGATGATTTTTGGGAACATTACTATGAATATTATGGATGTTCTCATTGTTTTCAAGATAAGAATGAATTTGTAACATGGTTACAAGATACAGGGAGATTATACACAGAAGAATCATTAAGAAAATTATGTAAAGAGAGAGGAATTGGTGAATGAGAGTTGCAGAACTTATAAGAAAATTACAAGAAATCGGTTATGACGAGAACACTGAATTGACATTTAGTTGCACAGATGGTGAAACAGGTGAGTATTATGTTATCCCATTTGAAGAAATTACATATGGAGAAGAATTAACTGGTGATCCGTATGAAAATGATGTGATTGATATTGAAGTAAATGTTGATTCCGTAGAAGAATATATCAAGGCAAAAGCAGAAGTTGAATTAGAGAAACAAACACAAAGAGTAATTAAAGCATTGGAGGATTATAGTTTATGAAAACATACAAAAAGGTATTATTTTACAAAGAAGCGGATTCTCCTCTTGCGTGGAGAGGTGATCGTAAGGCAAGAACAAAAATTGAAGCCATTATGTGGTTCGATTTTAAAGAAGGATTAAGATTCTCAATTGGAGCAGGAAATATTACTTCTTGTGAAAGAAACATCTTTAAAGCCATTTGGAGAGTTTTGGAACATGAATCTATTGGAATGGCAAAATATGATTGTTTAAAAGAAGATACTAGATCAAAAGGACTATGGAAGAAATTATAGGTGAGCAAATGACGTTATTAGAGTTATGGAAAGCATTGGATAAATTACCTACGATTATCCTTGAAAGTACAAATGCTATAGTTTTTACAAGTGAAGGAGAATTTGAAATTGAAAATATTGAGTAATAATAATAATCAGATTAAAGGGTTAAGAGCTTCGGATGAAGCTTGGCATGATCGAGAAGATTACCCAGAAGAGAATAAATGGATTATTGTAAAAGACAAAGATGGTAGAGAATTTAAATACCATCAATGGACAGGATATTGTTATTATGCTTATGTGCTATACGCTGATGGCTGCGATGGGTGGCGCAGCGATATAGATATTGTAGCCTGGCGATATGATTATTCAATTTAACAAAAAGGAGAAGATGAGATATGAAAACAATTTATGAATTAAACGAAAAAGATATTGCAAGTGTTGTAGCTGAAAGATTTGATATTGAACCAGAATGTGTGCATATAAGTTATGATAATGTAACAACTGGTTATGGTGTCGCAGAGACTACGAAGCCAACTATTAAGATCCAAATTACAATGGATAAAGAAATAGATGAAGTGTTATTTTGAAATCTCGATTTCATGGAGTAAATAGATGGATAAAATATGGTACGCAGAGAGAATAAAAGAGTGTAAGAGTGTAAAACCAGAAATTGTAAGACTTTTAAAAGAAGAATTTAAAATTTCTGACAAAGATTTTGATTGTATTATGTATGACCTTGAGTCGCAATATCATAGCACACCAGATACTTTATTGAGGATGGCAATTCTTAATAAATGTGCAAAACGTGGATATGATTATGAAGAATGTGAACATTATTTAGATTTAATAAGGTCATCAGGTATTGAAAAATTATTTAATCAGTACACTAAAAAGAAGATTCTACATGAATATTTAGATAGTGATCCGATGATTTTTAATGGAGATATTTTGATTACTGATCCATGTTATATCATAAAAGAAGATAGCAAAGAAGATTGGAATATCTGTTGTTGCGGATATGATATGGAGAAATTAGGAATAAATCATTATATGACACGTGATACGTTATATGGAGATTGGTCTTGCATTACATTTAATTCTGATACCAAAGAACCTATCGGAAGATTTTGTGCAGATGCAGGTTTGGTATCTGTTATGTTCCTTGATGAAGTATTGAAATATAATCCAGATTATGACTGTGATTTAAAAGAATCTTTTACAACAACTATAATCAGAGATTTCTATGGAACGGTTCAATTCGTTGTTAGGCAAGATGGAAGTAAAGAAGAATATGACCTTGAAGTAATTGGACATGGGATTAATAAAGTAACAGATAAACCAATCAATTTTATTGGAAAACAAACAGGATTTTAGAGGTGAGGATATGAATATTGCATATAAAATACTAATCTTATTTACTATGATTTTCTGCCATATTGTAGATGATTATTATTTACAAGGATGGTTAGCATCTGCTAAACAAAAATCATGGTGGGAAAATAACGCACCAGAGAAATTATATAAATATGATTACCTAGCAGCGTTGTTTATGCATAGCTTTAGTTGGTCATTTATGATTATGTTACCACCAACAATTGTACTTATGGTAATTGGTGGAATATGGAAACCTGTATTATTAATTGTTAATTTATTGATACATATGTTTGTAGACAATTTGAAAGCTAATGAAAAGAAAATTAATTTAATTCAAGATCAGATAATCCACATTATTCAGGTTATTTTTACATGGTGGGTTTTAATTGGAATATTATGATGGGTGATGTTTTATGAATAAAAGAACACGTAAAAAGTGGTTAAAGAAGCAAGGATTGTATGTTAATCCAAAAGAAACATGGAGTCTGGATTGTAATATCGCAAAATATATACTTCCAAGATTGAAGCTGTATAAGAAGTTGACTATTGCTTATCCTGGATGTGGCGAAGCAAATACACCTGAAAAATGGGATAAAATATTAGACAAAATGATCTGGTCATTCGAGCAAATTGCTAATGATTATGAGATATATGTGTCTGTAAATTTTAAGAATTCCGATTGGATGGATAAATATAATGATTTAAATAATAAGATTCAAGAAGGATTAATGTTATTTGCAAAATGGTTTCAGTATTTAGGGTGGTAAGAAGATTAAAAACTAAACAGTATAAGTAAATGTGAAGTTAATGAAATTTTAAAGGAGATTGAAGAATTATGAAGAAATCAGAACCAAAATTAATTTTAAATCTGCAAGTTGATAGTGAAGAACTCGATCAGAAAGTTAAACTTGCAATGGACAAGTATATAGAAGATGTAATTGTAGGGAATCTTGATGATGAAATTGAAAAGATTGTCACCAAAAGAATTGAAGCGTTAGTATCAGCAGATAGATGGAATCCAAATCGAAAAATTAAAGATAAAACATTAGACACATATGTAAAAGAAGCAACAGAGAAAGTTATTTGTGATGTAATTGATAAGAATATCAAAGATATTTTTGCAAAGAAAGTTGCGGAGATGCTATAAAATTATGAATAAACAATGTAAAGTATGCAAGAAATATAAAGGTGATTGCGGTCATCATTTTAAAGATGATTTAGGGCATATAGATTATGATACTCCATCTGAATATATATGTGATCAATATGGGAATTGTGTGTCTTTTGAAGAGACAAGAACAAAATATCAAATTGCACTTACAAATATATTAGACAATGCATCTAAAATTAAAGAATATGTTAATATACAAGTATTAATCGAAGCATTGGTAAGAGTAATAAATGAAGATAAGGAATAACATAAAATATTTCTTTCATCGTAGTCTTGAAAAATCCTTGATTTTACTGACTTCTGAAAGAGATAACGTAACCAGAATACATAGAATCATGTGGTTTTGGGACGCTGAAACCGCATAAATATTAGTGATTTAATATATCACATGAAAGAAATAATTGATAGAAGAAAGGAAAACATAGTCTCATGAGGTAAGCTGCGCAGCACTTTAGGGACGAATATTGAAAGAAAACAAGAAATTATATCCAATTTATTATCTTGGTAAAACATATAATACTACGATACATAAAGATCTAACAGATGAAGAGTTTGAGCAAGTACGAAAAGAATATTATACAAAGCCAGATTTTGAAGATGTTAAGAAGCAATTTTTAAAAATACAATTAGGTGGAGTCAAAATTGACAAAATAACAAATTATTATGTCAAAGATTTGATGGCAAAAGTACGTGTATATTATAACAATTGGACTATTGAAGAAGCATTAAATTATAAACCTTTGATTGAATTTTTTGCAGGTAAATGTGATTCTAATAAGAAAGTATATCCAGATACTTTATCTTTAGGAAAGAAAATTGAAACAGCTTTCCGTCTATGTGGTTTTAAAACCGCAAGCAAACCAAGTAATTTCCCTATTAAAACTATTGATGAAATCTTAGATAATTATAATATAAATGGTAATTACTACGATTTCTCATGTGGGTGGGGAAGTAGATTATTAAGTTCATTGCGTCATAATATCAATTATTTTGGTACTGATCCAAATTATATTCTTTGTGAAAGATTAAATCAGATGGCAAATGATTATAGAAAAACTTGTAATATTGATACAGAAGTTGATATTAAATCTATTGGTAGTGAAGAATTTATTCCTGAATGGGAGAATACAATTGGTGTAGCATTCAGTAGTCCACCATATTTTAGTCTTGAAGATTACGAAATTGGTAATCAATCTTATAAACCAGGTATGAAATATGTAGACTGGTTAGAATCTTATCTTATTCCAACTATTAAAAACATACATAAATATCTAATTGATGATGGTTATTTCCTTATTAATGTAAATAACTATAAAGATTGTACACATCTAGTACAGGATGTCAAAGACAATATTGTGACTAATGGGTTCACTCTCATAGACACATTACCTTTAAAGAACATTACTAGAGTCAGTGGTCATAGACATAATGATAAAGATAATACAATTGCATTTCATGATAACGATGAAAGAATTATGGTGTTTAAGAAATCTGATTCTATAAGAATCTGTACAAATTGTGGAGAAATTATGAATAGTGGGTATGTAATAAATGACGGAGAAGAATATTTTTGCTCAGATGATTGCTTGTATGGCTATTATTCAGACCAAGAATATCAAGAACTCTGTGAGAATGATTTAGCTTACTGGACAGAATGGTAAATCCTATTAAGAAAATGATCTAAAATAGGTAAAAATTAAAGATGAAATTATTTTTCAAGGTGTGGAAGGAGGTGAAAAACAGTGCATCCAAGCAAATTTTTCAGTGAATGTGGGTTAATGACAGGAATTGATACATTTGAAATATATGATAAAGAACTAAAAGATAAACTATCTTCGGTTCATCCATTGAATTTTCTTAAAACGAAAATCACATTACCTGTGTACCAGGTTGATTTAAGCTACATGACAGATAAAGGCAATTATAAAAATGTTATAAGATATGCAGTAATGGATTCAGAAGCAGATGATGAATACATGGATTTCTGGGCTGATATGTTTACAAGAGATTATAATAACAATCACCCTGAACATCAAATGATTGATTGTAAAATCAATAGCATAGAGAAGATTTGTGAAGCTGTGCTGCCAATTGGCTAGAATACGGCAATGTGTATTTAATACCTTTATTTAATAAAGGTTGTCACAATGATTTATATGTCGGATCGTTGGTCTATATAAATCGAAAAAAGTAATGTGATAGTGACGTAAAAAGACACTCACTAAGTATGGCTTTACCTCATACGAAACGAAATAAATTTCGTGTGAGGAAAGTACATATTGCTGAGTAAAGCCAATAGTATAGAAGAATTATTAGAAAGTTGCCCTAAAAATCAAACAATTGGAGACAACCTGGTTAGGGCATGGTCAAAGATTAATAGTAGCAAATATAAAAATATTCTATGTAGCATCTCTGGTGGTTCTGATAGTGATGTAATGTTAGACATTGTATGGAGATGCGATAAAGATAATAAAGTTACATATGTGTGGTTTGATACAGGTCTTGAGTATCAAGCTACAAAAGATCATTTGAAATATCTTGAAGAGAAATACAATATAGAGATTCATCCATATAAAGCAATTAAACCAATTCCTTCGTCCTGTAAAACATATGGGCAACCATTCATTTCTAAGCAAGTCAGCGAATTTATCCAACGATTACAAGCACATAATTTTAAGTGGGAAGATGAAGATTTTGATACTTTGATGAAAAAATATCCAAAATGTAAGTCTGCTTTAGAATGGTGGTGTAATGTGAAAGGTAATGGAAGTAGCTTTAATATTTCTCGTAATAAATATCTGAAAGAATTTATGGTTGCAAATCCACCTACGTTTAAAATATCAAATAAATGTTGTAAATATGCTAAGAAAGATGTTGCTCATAAAATATTAAGAGAAGGAATTATTTTATGTGATTATTACAATGTGAAATTTGATTTACAGATTATTGGAATACGAAAAGCCGAAGGTGGTGCAAGAGCAACTGCGTATAAATCATGCTTTGATGAAACAGATACAGGATGTGATAATTATAGACCTTTATTCTGGTATAAAGATTTCGATAAAATTGACTATGAAGGAGCTTATTTTGTTGATCATAGCGATTGTTACACCGAATATGGATTGAAACGTACTGGATGCGCTGGTTGCCCCTTTGGTAGAGATTTTGAACATGAGTTAGAAGTAATACAGAAATATGAACCGAAATTATATAAGGCAGTAAATAATATATTTGGAGAATCTTATGAGTATACAAGAAGATATAGAGATTTTTGCAAACAGATGAAAGAGAAAGAAAGGAATAACAATGAAATGTGTAAGTAAGAAACAATATGAATGCATAAAATTAACAAAGGAAAATTTAAAAGAATTTTTAAGAATAGTTGAACCTTATCTTGATAGTAAATATGTCTTTATTCAAGATGATAATGATAAATGTTGTCTTGTTAAACGTTTTAAAGTGGAGAAATATTATTTTTACAATAAGTGGTATGTTTTCGATTGGGACGAAGCAACGTGGGGAAGTTATACAGACGAAGAATTTAAAGAAGAATTTGAATTAGTGGAAGAGAGGTAGTCTACGATAGAAATTAAATTAAAAAATGGAAGTAAATTAGAGAATATAGAATCAAAATACGGTAAACGTAGTAGTTCTATGAGAATTAAATTTGGTGAATGGGAAACTACAACACCAGAAAATTCAGAAAAAGTAATGAAGGAACAGATTTTATATTATCGGAAACATCCAGAAGAGTTTCTTGAATTAGTTTATGATGATTTACATTTATTCAAGTATCAGAAACTATTGTTAAAAATGTTATTAAAAATTGGGAGGTAGACTATGAATTTCGCAAGCGCATTATTTTCACTTAAAAGAGGACACAAGATCAAGAGAAAACATTGGACAGGTTGGTGGGAACTGGATGGTAATGAAGTCATGATGCACTGTCATGATGGTAGAGTTATCAATATCAGGGATTCAGAGGATATTACATATACTATTGAAAACATGGCATGTGATGATTGGACTATTGCCGATAATTGTGGAGCAAAGGGAGAAATTTAGAACAGATGAATTAACAATCATGACAAGGAAGGATAATAAATTAAATATGAAAAGTATATTTATTAATGATTGTGAATATGGATTGCGAAGACTTAAACGAAAAGTAGAAAGATTAAAAAGAAGACAAGAAAATTTAGAACAAATAGAATCATTATCTTTATATGGCGCAGAAGACTTGGGAAGAATAAAAGAAGCGATATATATTTATGAAGATTTAATTGATATATGGGAAAATTAAGATCAGATGAAATTTCCCTTTCATCATAAAAATTACGTCTTTTGAGGTGTATTTTTGACTGAAATATACCTTAAAAGACACATATAAGGTGGTATATGGATGAATAATGTTAAAGTTACAAAGCAATTTGTAGAATATTCAAAGGAATTAGCAGAAGATATTCTTGGATATAATAGATGTTTCCATTATGGAAACATGAGTAAAGGAACAAATAGAAAACTAATATATCATATCAAACGTTGTGAGAAATTGCTTAATGAAATGGAGAAGTGATATATGGATTATATAAAACGTGGAATTAAAGTATCTTTATGTTTTTATGATAATTCTCAGACGAAATATTTTATGAACGAAAAGAATGAATTTACTATTAATGGGAAACCTACGTTCCAACATATAGAAGGTTTTCAAATGGGGATTCCACCAGAGATAAGAAGTTTTATTTTAGTCCCTGATTATAGTTATAAAAATTATAAACATATTAAAAACTATGAAGAATTACTATATCATGCGATTATGGATGGAAATAATGCAGAAAAGTTTGGAAGAAATTGTGTACATGCTATTGAAGATTATATGAAATCTTATGGTATTAATTATATTCCAAAGTATTCAATTGAGTTTGATGAATTAATATTGTGGAGTGAATGATGTATGAGGGGTAAACGAGCCGAATCAAAAATTATAGATGATTCATTTAATAATTGGTACATTGAACATGAAGAAGAAATAAATGAAATTTTACAGTCATTTATTAAAATGCCTAGTAAAAACCAGAGAGATTAAAAATCAGGCTATTTATGTATCATCAAAAAAGGAGAAAACAATATTATGGGTTGTCCAGAAATTTCTTACGAGAGAATGTGTAGAGAAGTAGACAGGATTATGTCTGATAAACTTAATACGAATTTTGATGTTTCATTTGATAATGTATTAAATCGAGTTAAAGCATATGAACATAATCCTAATTTTTATTATAATAGTGGAATAGCTGCTAGAAATGTTTTTTGTGATATTGCTGAAAACGAAGGGAATGATGCTTTTAATGCAGCATGTGCTGGATTGTATATGTTTGAAGAATTGATTGGGTTACACAAAGGGGATGAAAATATATGAATTCGACAGAACAAGATAATATAAATTTCCTGCTTAACAAATATAAAGATATAGTCAAAAATGATGATGGTTCATTTAGATTGGCTCATCGTTGTATTCCTGGTGATAATGATAGCTATGTCAAATTTGTATACACAGGTAGACACAATTATAATGAACTTGAACATAACTGTTATTGTCATAAATGTAAATATTGTGAATTAAATCATCCATTTAATTACTGTCTTCTAAGAACAACTCTTGAAAACTCATCTATTAAAGTTCCCACGCATTATGTTGCTAATTGTGACGCATATGATCCAATAGAATATCTCAATATCATTCGTAATAAAAGTGAAATGATTACCTTCATAGAAATGATTCAACAATATTTTGGCAGTCCTGAGTATTGCGAAAAATATTTTGGATTTAATCCAAATGTAGATGATGATACAGGAGAAGTTTTAGAGACAATTAGAGAATATTATGAACGTGGTGGAGAATTTAATAATATACCAGATAAATACCCATGTGTAATTTATTTTCCAATTGATAATATAGACATTCATAAGAAATTAGAATGGATTTATATAGGAGAAGAACAGAGAATGAAAGTAATTCAAAATAATTATAAAAATCAACCCCAAAATAGACATCAGACACCAGAAGCAATTAGACCTAAACTAAGAGTAGAAAAAGTAAAAATAAAATGTGAAAATTGTGGATCAGTTCTTGAAGTATCAAGAGAAGATACTCATATAGGATACTTAGGATTGCCATATATAACCTGTCCATGCTGTAATTATGAGATGGACGTTGAAGAATTTGACGATGACGCAATTGATATTTGTGCATCAAATGTAAAATATCCTACGCATTTTACTGTATCAAGTAAAGATTTTAGAGCTATTGAAATTTCAGATGAAGAAATTAATAAATGGATTCAACAAGGAATTGAATATTTTAGAGGAAACCCAGAAGCATATTCTTATTTTATGGGTTCTGGTAACAGTATGATACATATGTACAAATTCGATGAAGATAAAGAATACTATGTCGTAGTGTCAAAAGATTATGAATCAGGTAAAATTGAGTTTGAAGATGAGGATTATGGGACTAATTAAAACTCTGATTTCATGGAGAAAGTGAGAACATTATGAGTATAAACGAAGATTTTCAAATTCTTGCGAAAAAGTTGGACAATTGCGAGCTACTTACAAATTACAATCTGAATGTATTAAATGAAGATATGATGTTGTTACAAAATGCTTTTATTGGAGCGTTAGTTACAAGAGATATTTCTGAAATGGAACGCTTATTGAATAATATAAAAGAACTTGCATACAGAATGAAGAATACATTAAAGAGAACAGAATCAATAGAATCACCAGATGTATTGGCTTCAAAATTTGTAGCGACTTATGATATTTTTGAGAAGATTTCAAAGATTCAAACAAAGAAATAAATAGTGTAGACATGGTGTGATTCTATATGGAGAAATATAGAATGGTAGGGTTCAATTCCTTACCTACACATTCAAAAATAAATAGGAAAGGGGAATAAATATGGCAAATACACCGCCAAAGGATAAGAGATTTGAAAGTGGCGAAATTGTGTTTTGGTGTCATCAATGTGGACATAAATATTCAGTTCATTATGGAATTGTAGATGAGCAATATAAATTTGATGTTTACATTGATTATCTTGAACCAAGAGAACGTAGAAGAATCTATTCTGATTATGTAAAAGGCGTTCCGATTGATGAATTTGAAACAGAACAAAGATTTCACAAACTTCCTAAAAATTGGAGTTATGACACAAAGCTATTTGAGATTAAACAAGATCCATTAATAGATGAAGAGATTAATTTCAAATTGGACATTAACAAACCAGAAACATTAAAAGAAGCATATAATAAAGGATTTTTAGTGAAACGTTCTAATATTTTTCATGGATCTATTGAATCAGAAATCACAAAAGATGGTTGGAGAATACATAAAGGGTATCCGCAAGATTGGAGAATCAATAGAACACCTAATTATACTACCGTAACCTGTTCAAAAGTGTATCGTACATATGATGAAGCACAGAAAGAAGTAGATGAACATATTACGGAATATAAACGTCAAGTTGCTTTATCTGATTATGATTGGTCTGTTGAGCAGATTGATAAGGTTCTAGGTTATTATAAGAATGTTTATGATTTAACTGATAGTGAAGTAAAGCAGTATCGTGATTGGATATTATCACAGGACGATATAGAGAATATAGAATTAAGAATCCATTTTGGTAATCTCGAATGGCGAGACTGGGAGAGACATAAGAAATGGCATGGTATAGAAACTAATATGTGAGGTGGATTATGAGAAATATAGATAGATTAAGAACAATGTCACTTGAAGAAATTGCACCATATTTAGTAAAAAAGATTTATGTTGGTGAAATTGCTTATTGGTATAGTCCAAGTGGATACATTTTTGAAAATTATGATGCTGCGATTGAGAATTGTATTCATTGGTTAGATAAAGAATATCATAAGGAGAATTAAAATGTATAGTAATGATTATTTGCTCAAAAATGGAATTACTGATATAGAAGAACTTGTTGGCAAATCAGTGTATCTCATCTTTCCAGTACGAGGAATAGTAAAGTATAAGATTCGTAGAGTGCTATATGGTAAACTACAGGAGTGGTTATTGTGTATTCCAGAAACATACAAAGTATCTGAATTAGGTAAAAGTATTTTCTTCACCAAAGAAGAAACTGAGAAATATCAGTTACAGCAATTGGATAAATATGCTAATGAGCAAAGAGAAAGAATCATTAAACAAAAGATCGAAGAGAGAAATAAAGAGTTAGAGGAATTAGATAGATTATTAGAGAAATATCCAACACCTGAATCAAGATTTCCTATTAATAGTCCTTGTTGTATGTGTTCTCATATTGATGAAGTTAATTCTCCTGTTTACTTATGTGCAATTTGCGTAAAACAAAATATGTTTGATTATGATATGGATAAAATAAAGAAATTATTTGGAGAAATAGAAGATGATAAATTCTGAATTTCATAGGAGAAATAAAATTGAATAAAGAAATTAATGAAATGTATTTAATGAATGGTGATAAACTGATTATGCAAATTAATAATATTCAAGATGGTGATTTGAGGTATGAATATAATACAAAATATACATCACGATTAGATAAATATGATGGTTCATTTTGCATTGATGTATCTGAACCTGCTAATTATCAAAAGATATATAAAGCTTTTGATATTGATAAATTTAAGATTCCTGATAAATATGATATTAAAGTTTCAAAACTTATTCCATGTAAATGGCATAAAAAGAAGAGAATTAATAAAAAGATGCTAAAGAAACATGGACATCCAAATTATGTTCATAAGTTTGAAACTGTAAAAGGGTGGAAGTTACATTCATATACAAATGGAGAATTTGAATTTGTAAAGGATGGTGATAAGTTATGAAAGATATTAAAATTGCAAGATTTGTAGAATTAATCATTAAAGGCAAAACAGCAATTGAAGCTGCGAGAGAATCAGGTATATCACATTTACTAATGGATAAAGTATTGACAGAATTAGCAAAAGAAGATTATGAATCAGATTGGAATAAATTAGCAAAAGTGATTATGGGGAATGTGTATGATCAAAAATGAAAAAGATAGTGTATATCTAATTACTCATTCATACGGAGAAGTAATAGATGGAATTACATATGATGAAGAATCAGCAAAATATTTTGTTGATAATATGAATGAGAAATATAAAAAATCTATGAAATGTTTTGAGTGTCGTAAAGATTGGTTTGAAACAGGGAAAGAAACTTGTGATAACGCAGAAATTCATTTCAATAGTGATGGTCATGGTAGTAGATGCACAGTATTTTGTGTAAATGATGTAAATGATAAATTGAATAAAAATTATATCGAATCACCGTATGAGTATCATTATCAGAAAGTTGATGTATTGGATATAAAGAAAATGTTAGGAGAATAAATAAATGGCAAAGAAAAATTATATGAAAGAACTTCTTGAGCAATACGGTAGGCTTAATACAAGTTACCGAAGTAGTTTTTGTCAAGGTGATATTGTTCAACATTTTAAAAGAGAAACAATAAATACAGTAAATTCACAAAATGAATATCTTTATAAAATCTTATGTATTGCAAAGCATACAGAAAAAGATGAATATATGGTTGTGTACCAAGCGTTATATGGACAGTTTGAAATCTATGTAAGACCTTATAAGATGTTCATGAGTGAAGTAGATCATAAGAAATATCCTGAGATTAAACAGAAATATAGATTTGTGTTATGGGATGGAGAATAAATGAATGGCATGTGAGAAATATACAAATTGTGAATATTGCGGGAAAGATTATCACTGTCCATATGATCACATGGGAGATGGAAGTCCCTGGTGTAGAGAATTTCAATGTACAGTAGATAATTGTAAAAGATATGAGTGTATCTCATATGAAGAAGAACTATTTGAGATGAGAGGATATTGAAAGGAGAACAAATACATATGAAATATAGTAAAAATATTACAATTCAAAAATTCATAGAACAGTTGATTGATGTATTGAAATATGAAAATACATATAGAGAACCAAATGGCAAAAAGCTTGATATCCCGTTTTTAGTATCTGTGTTGTGGCAAGATTTAACGAATAACTATGAATGTTATAATGAATTTTGTTCTGATTTAAGAGATTGTGATAATTATGATATTGTAATTGGAGAAGATAATTATTGTATCTGTAAAGTAAATGTATTTCTTTACAATGAAGATGATGATTTGAAATGTGTAGGAGAATCAGATTTCAGATATGAAATTACATTCAGTTATGATGAACGTAATTGGGAATATTGTCAATGTAGTCCTGGTGATCCAGATTATAGAGAAGATAAACATTGTTGTGGACATGGATGTGATTGGGAAGCTCCAAGTGTCGAAGTTAGAAAAAGTTTTCTTGTATCGAATCACTCATGGAGTGGTGATGAACATGATTATTGGGACTTTGAAGATAAGTTTTATGCGAATGATAAAGAAGAAAATGACAAGAAATTATTAGCAGAAAGAGAATACAAGATTAGAAATCTTAAAGAAACCATTGAAAACGCTCAGAAAGAACTTAAAAAGTTAGAGAATTTATAGATAAAACTTTCGTTTTAAGTTAGAGAATAAATAGGTAGGAGGTGAGGCATTATGAAACCGATTATTAGTCCTTGGTTGATTTATTTTGCTAGTAGAGCAGATAATCTAACGACATTTTTTGGAGTGATCACAGGAATATGCGGATCTATTGCTATATGTACTTTCTTTGCCGGATTAGCCGGATATAACGAACCATTTAAGTTTAGAAAAACTATTAGCAAATCAATTATCGGATGTGTTGTAATGACTATCATTACAATCATGACACCTAATACAGAAACAATATATACGATGGCAGTTGTAAATGAAATCACACCAGATAATATTCAAACAATTGGCAAAACTGGCAAAGATGTAGTTGATTACATTACAGATCAAATTGACAAAGTTATAAATGAGAATGATGAAAAGGAGAATAAATGATTAATGTAGCAGAAGATATTGTTAAAATTATGAAATATGACAAATCACATAATTTTAAAGTTGTAGTTGAACCAAATGGAATTACAGTATCGCTTAGTGAAGGAAGTTTTGATGATGTTTGTGATATTCCAATAAAATATGATTGCTCAGACGGAATATATATTGATAATGAAAAGCAAAAGGGAGTAATTGGTATTTGCGACATTAATATTGTTAAAGATATTATGGAATATCTTGAAAAGCATATGGATGAACTTGATGAGTTATGTACTCAATGTGATTGGTCAGGTAGACAGGAAGAAAATTAAAATCCAAATTTCATCGGAGAAAAGGAGAACGATATTTATGAAGACATTAAAAGAAACAGTGGAAATGATGAATAGCGCAGATTACAAAGAAAGATTTATTGCAGAATATGAACAGCTTGTAATTAGATATACAGGTCTTAAAAATATGTTAGAGAAATGGGATAAAGGAGAATTAAACTTTAAACCTACATGTCCAAGAAGCACATATAATATGCAGATTAAGGTTATGACAGATTATATTGCTGTTCTCGAAGCTAGAGCAGTTATGGAAAATGTAGAGTTATAAAAGAATAATTTGTTAGAGAGTATAAAGTATGAATGATAACTATAAAAAATGGAATGAAACGATTTGTCAAATGATTGACAGAAATTATAATGTAGAATGCACTGGATGTCGGGATGATCTTATGTTTAGCAGTAATTTTATTAATTCGACAAAAGACATAATGTTTTATAAAAGATATAAAAATGTAAAGTTAATACATATTATGGGATTATTTGAACAGTTTCATTTTCAAACAGAAGATGGTGAGTTATTAATACTTCCAGGACGATACATTATTTCAATTTTACCAGTAAAAAATAAAGAGAAATAAATCTTGTAGATTCAATCGAATCGAATTTTCCAAATAAATTGAAATTAAATAGAGAAATAAAAATGGGTGGTTAGCAGCATACCCTTGGGATTTTGCACCCATAAATCACTGTTGACATAGAATTTTATCATAGATTTAATTCCATGTTCCTACACTCAAATATGAGTGTGTTCACATAAATGTTATTACATGTTAAAAACAAAAAAATAAAAATCACAGGAGGATTTAAAACTATGGCTTTTAAAGTACAAAAAGCAGTAAGAGAAAAAATTTATACAAAGGTGGCACTTATGGCACCGTCAGGTGGTGGGAAAACATATTCTGCATTAAGATTAGCCACTGGAATGCGTGAAGAACTCGAAAAAATCACTGGAAAACCTTGCAGAATTTTACTTGCTAATACAGAGGGTGCAAGAGGTAGATATTATGCAAATGAATTTGATTATGACATTGTTGATCTTGTAGAACCTTTTAACCCAGAACAGTTTTCTGATGTAATTGATTTTGCAGTCGAAGAAAAATATGACATCTTAATTATGGACAGTACGTCACCTGAATGGGATGGCAAAGGTGGTTGTCTTGAATTACAGCAAAAAGCTGGTGGGACATATCAGGCATGGGCGAAAGTAACTCCAAGACATGATGCATTTATCAATAAGCTTGCTACAAGCCCAATTCATTTAATCGCAACTATGAGAGGAAAAGATCAGTACGAAATTGAAAAAGATGATAGAGGTAAAACAAGTGTTAAAAAACTTGGAGTAGGAGCAAAACAGAGAGATGGGTTTGAATATGAATTTACTTGTACATTTACAGTAGATCAAAAAACTCATATGGCTGAACCTCAGAAAGATAATACTCATATTTTTGAGAATGATAATGCAACATTACTTACAGAATCTCACGGACAGAAAATTATCAAGTGGGCTAATACATCGGATATTGAACCAACAAGACCTAAATTTACAGCATCTACAGCTCAAAACGTAGAAGATGATATTATTTCCATCAAAAAAGAAATTATCTCTTTTTGCACGAAACTTGGTGGCACAAAAAATGTAGAGTTAATGAATGCTCTGAAAGAATATGTTCCAAGTGGCAACCCAAATGCAATTAAAGATTTAGAAGCAGCAAAAGAATGTTTAGCAAAAGTAAAAGAAATCAAACCAGTACAGGCGTAATTATAGGAGGAAAATATAATGAATAAGGTAATGTTAATGGGAAGAATGACAAGAGATGCAGAAGTAAGATACACACAGGGGGAAAATTCATCCGCAGTTGCGAGATTTACTCTGGCTGTAGATCGAAGATTCAAAAGACAGGGTGATGAACAGGCTGCCGATTTCATTAGCTGTGTGGCTTTTGGAAAAACCGCAGAATTTATTGAAAAATATGGACATCAGGGTACGAAGTTTGTTGTAGAAGGACGTATTCAAACTGGAAGTTATACAAACAAAGATGGAATTAAAGTTTATACAACTGATGTCATTGTAGAACAGGTAGAATTTGCAGAAAGCAAAAATTCTTCTGAAAACTCTACAAGTAATGTTAATAAAACACCTGCTCCTGGAAGTGATAAATTCATGAGTATTCCAGATGGTATTGAGGAAGAACTTCCATTTAACTAAAAGAGGCAGATATGGCAGGTAAAAAAGAAAAAGAATATATCTGCGCATATAAATATTGTTTACACCACGGGGACAGAGTTAAAGACTCTGAATCCGTGGTTATTAATAGAAAACATTATCATTGGGATTGTGCAGGTATGAAACAAGAGATTACTGATTGTGTCAATACATACATGAGCTATATAGAAGATAAGACAAAATATCCTATTGCTTATAGAGCAATAAACACAATGGTTTTTAAAAATAGAGTCCCTATAGAATACATTAGAAAAAATATTGAGTCGTCAAAATTGTATTATTCTCAAAAGCCAGTGCAAGTTTTGTATGGCATCAGAAAGTTATTTTATGAGCAAGAATTTAAAGTATAGGTGGTGAGTAGATGCTAATTGATAAAAAAGACATTGAAAAAGCGAAAGAAAAGCTAGGTGACAAAAACGCTTTTTTAATAGCAGATTTGCTTGAACTGGATAATTTTGATGAAAAAAATTTAAAGGCATGTTGTCCATATCATAATGAAGATACTGCAAGCTTTATTTACAATAAAAAGAATTATACTTTTCATTGTTTCGGGTGTAATAAAACAGTTGATATCATTGATGTTTTAATGGAAAAAGGAAATACATTTTTAGAAGCGGCAAAATATTTATTTGATAAAGCAAATGTTGAATATAGCTTTGGAGAAAAAGATGTAAAAACTAGAAGAAACTATAGATATCCACACGAAGAACCGTTAAACGGTAAAACAAATGTCCTTGAATATTGGGGCAAACGAGGAATTTCAAAGAATGTAATTGATTATCTTGACATCAGAGAAGACTTACATGGAAATGGAGTATTTAATTTCTATGACACAAATGATGTTCTAACAATGGTCAAATATAGACCTGCAAGAACAATAGAAAAACATTCAGGACAACCGAAAACATGGTGTCAAAAAGACTCTGATACATCGGCTTTATTATTCAACATGAATAGAGTTAATACATCAAAACCATTGTTGATTACAGAAGGGGAAACGGATTGTGCAAGTGCTATTGAGGCAGGATATATTAACACTGTAAGTGTTCCTCTTGGTGCAGGAAATCTTCATTGGATTGAAGAAAACTGGGATTGGTTAAACAATTTTGATTCAATTATTATCTGGTCTGATAATGATGAAGCAGGTATTAAAATGAGGAAAGAGTGCATTTACCGTTTAGGAACATGGAGAACAAAATATATAACAGCACCAGAATATTTTGAAAAAGAGAACGGTAAAAAAGTTCCAATAAAAGATATTAATGATTGCTTACAAATAGGTGGTAAAAATTTTGTGATGAATCTCATTTCAGATGCAAAAGATGTTCCAGTAAAAAGTGTTGTTGATTATTCTGAAATTGAGGAACTTGATATTTCCCAAATGGATGGGGTTAAGACAGGAATCAAACCATTGGATGAAGAATTATTGAAAATCTTCTATGGAACATTAACTGTTCTATCTGGAAGACCTGGTAGTGGGAAAACTTCAATTATAGATCAGACAATTGCAAGAACAATAGATGATGGCAACCCTGTATTTTTGTTTTCAAAAGAAATGCCTGAAAGAATGTCTGCTAATTGGTTCAATACAATTATAGCAGGTAGAAGAAATATGGTTGAAAAAACAAGTAGAGACAATCGAAAATATTACATAGTACCTCAATCTATTCAAAAAAAGATGCAAACGTATTACAACAAAAAATTGTTTATCTATAGAGATGATGAACCTAATGATGTTGATTCAGTTTTGAAATCAGCAGAAGAATGTGTAAGAAAGTTTGGATGTAAATTGATTGTGCTTGATAACCTTATGATGATTGACCTGAATTGTGCAGAGAGTGATAAAAATACGGCTCAAACAAATTTAATTAATTCTTTGATTAAGTTTGCTGCAAAATTTAATGTAGCAGTAGTTTTGATTGCTCACCCAAGAAAAACACAAGATACCAATTCTGACATTGAAATGTATGACATATCTGGGACTTCTAATATTATTAATCTTGCTATGAGATCCATAGGTCTAAGACGAGTTTCCAAAAAAGAAAAAGCTGACGCAAAATCAAAATGGCATAACTTTGATGTAGTGCTTACGGTAATTAAAGATAGATTATTAGGAAAAGCGGATTTCCAAATGGGTTTATGGTATGACTTAACTTCTCGAAGGTTTTATACGGACTATGAAGAATATGATGCTCAATTTGCTTGGGATAGTGACATATATACAGATAAATTACCATATATAGATAGGTCTGTAGATAATACATTTCCAGACCAATAAGGAGACTGATTATTATGATGGATGAAGAACTGGATTTTTTGCTTGGAACAATGCAATGGTCATTTTCAAGATTAAACTCATATTATAATTGCCCATACGAATGGAAATTACATTATCTCGAATGTAATAAATCTGAAAATGGATTTTTTGGTGAATACGGTTCACTTGTTCATAAAATCCTTGAAAAGTATGAAAAAGGGGAACTTTCATTATTTGAATTAAATGAATATTATGAGGAACATTTTAATCAAGACGTTCCTCATAATGCTCCACCAAATAAATTCGTAGACATTAGGCAGTCTTATTATGATAAAGGTATTGATTATTTTGATAATATTGATTTAGATTTGGAGAATTATGAGATTCTTGGTGTCGAAGAAAAAGTTGAATTTACTATTAATGGCAAGGATTTTATAGGATATATAGATTTACTTGTTAAAGATAAAAAAACGAATGAGATTATTATTATAGATCATAAATCGGCAAGTTTAAAAATTTTAAAAAACGGTAAAATTAGCAAATCTGATCAACAACATTTCTTAGAATTTAAACGACAACTCTATTTATATTCAATCCCAGTGATAAAAAAATATGGTTCAGTATCAAAACTGAAATGGAATATGTTCAAAGATCAAAAATGGATAGAGATTCCTTGGTCTAAGGAAGAATATGACGAAGCTATCCAATGGGCGAAAGATACACTTAGTCTCATTGAAAAAGAAAATGAATGGAATCCAAATCCAGATTATTATTATTGCCATTATTTGTGTGGTCAACGTAATCATGCTTGTGAATATAAACCAAAGCCTACTGGTAAAAAACAACAAGAAGATAATAGACAATATAACCCAGAAACGGACACATATGAGTAGGAGATATTATGCAAAATTATCATAAACACACATCTTATAGCAATGTTTTAGTTACTGATTGTGCTGCATCATATGAGGAATATATACAAAGAGCAGTAGAATTAGGGCAAAATGTAATATCAAGCGTAGAACATGGTTATCAAGGAAATTATTACGTTCCATACGAATTGGTGCAAAAGCATAATGATAAGCTTTTGAAAGATGTAGAATCTGGATTATTAACCAAAGAACAGTTTGAAAAGAAGAAACTTAAATTTGTGTTTGGAGCAGAAGCATATTGGGTAAAAGATAGATTAGCGGAATATTCCAAAATAGATAAAAAAACAGGTAAAGAAATTCCGAATGAATTTGTCAAAGATAGAACTAATTGCCATATAATTTTATTAGCTAAAAATGAAGAGGGACGTAGAGATATTAATGAAATTCTTTCTGTTGCAAGTATAGATGGGTTTTATGGACAACCAAGAATTGACATCAATCTTTTATTACATGTAAAACCTGAAAATATCATGGTAACAACTGCTTGCTTGAAATATTGGGCTTACAACGACATTGATGAGATTACAGAAAAATTATATAGGCATTTTAAAGATAATTTCTTTTTGGAGATTCAGTATCATAATACAGATATTCAAAAGAAAATAAATAAAAGAATAATTGATTTGCATGATAAATTTGGAATTAAATTAATTCTTGGTTGTGATAGTCATTATATATATCCAGATCAATATAAGGAAAGAGATAATTATTTAGAAGCAAGAGGTATCACATACGATGAAGATGAACAAGGATGGTATATGGATTACCCTGATGAGCAAGAAGCTCGTAGAAGGCTAAAAGAACAAGGCATTTTAACCGATGAACAAATTGATGAATGTATTAAAAATACAGATATTCTTTTAGATTTTGATGATATTGTTTTAAATAAAAACATAAAGCTTCCTAAAAATTATCTTTTTAATGGTGAATGGGTAGGAGATAAATCACAAGAATGGAGAGATACAACATTACATAATTTGGTGTATTCAAAATGGAATGAAATTAAAAATACTGTATCACCAGAGAGATATAAAGAATATAAAGATGGAATTGAGTATGAATTAAATGCAATTATTGATACAAAAATGGCTGATTATTTCCTCATAGATTATGAGCTTGTTAAAACTGGCGTTGAGAATGGAGGAATTATTACAAAAACAGGAAGAGGAAGTGGCGTATCTTATTATGTTAATTCATTATTAGGTTTCAGCAACATTGATAGATTTATTTCTCCTGTAAAGTTATATCCAGATAGATTTATTTCAAAAACGAGAATTTTAAAGACAAAGAGTTTACCGGATTTAGATTTGAATTTAGGTACTCCTGAGATTTTTGCGGATGCCCAAATCAAAGTAATGGGCGAAGGGCATGCATATCCAATGATATCATATAAGCCGTTACAGGTATCATCAGCATTCAAATTATATGCAAAATCACAAGGATTAGATTTTGAAATTTCTAATGAAATTACAAGTCAGATTAAAGAATATGAAAAAGCTTTGAAGAATGCAGAAGATGATATGAAAGATTCTATTGATTTGTATACTTTTGTAGATAAAAAATATAAAAGTTATATAGATGAAAGCAAAAAATATAGAGGAATTATCAATTCAAAGTCTCAAGCTCCATGCGGATATTTGATTTATGATGGTGATATTAAGCGAGAAGTGGGTTTAATTAGGTGTAAATCCGAAGCGACAAAAAAAGAAGTAATAACCACTGTTATTGATGGAATGGTTGCAGAAAACTATAAGTTTGTTAAGAATGATTTACTAAAAGTAGATATTTGGCTTACGATCAATAATATTTTCAAAGAAGCTGGGGTTAAAACTCCTACAGTTCCAGAAATGACAAAACTTATAGAGAATGATAAAAAAACATGGGACGTATATTCTAGTGGCTATACTCTTGGAATTAATCAGTGTGAATCTTCATTTGGTGTGCAATGTTGTAAAAAATATAAGCCACAAAATATGATGGAATTAACATCTTTAGTTGCTGCTTTAAGACCAGGATTTAAAACACAGCTTAATAATTTTTTAAATAGACTACCATATACAACAGGAGTTACAGAGTTAGATAACCTTTTAAAAGATTCTTTTCACTATATGATGTACCAGGAATCTATTATGACTTATCTTGGATGGCTTGGAATTGAACAAACAGAGACATATGCTATTATCAAGAAAATAAGTAAAAAGAAATTTAAGGAAAAAGAATTAGCAGAATTAAAAGCTAAACTACTTAAAGGATGGGTTAAAAATGTTGGTAGTGAAAATGGTTTTGAAAAAACTTGGGAGATCATAGAAGCCGCATCAAAATATTCCTTCAATGCATCTCATGCTTTGAGCTACGGTTTTGACTCTGTATATGGAGCATATTGTAAAGCTCATTACCCATATGAATTTTATGCTGTAATGATGCAACATTATTCAGATAAAGGTGATAAGGATAAAGTTTCCGCATATAAAAAAGAAATGTTTGAATATGCAAAAATACGAGTTGGATCATATAAATTTGGATTAGACAACCGCAAATTTTCCATTGATAAGAATAATGGATGTATAAATCCATCTCTATCGTCTATTAAAAATTTCTCAACAGTAATTGCAAATACATTATATAAGCTAGGTAAAGACAGTTATTCTAACTTATCTGATTTATTTGTATGCCTTAAAACAAATGGTATTGCTGATAGCAGAATAAAAGATCTTATTAATATTGATTATTTTTCAGACTATGGTGATATTAAATATCTTCTAAACTATTTTGATATTTTCATGAAATTTTATAAGAATAAGAAATATCTATCACAATTTAAAAAGGATAAAGCATTTGAATTTGGAATTGATTTTGATGTTCTTAGAAAACATTGTGGTTCAGAAACAGTGAAAACTTTTATGAAAATTGATTCAAAGGCTATTATAGATGAATTAGCTGGGAATTTTGACGAAAAAGTTTCTTTAAAAGAGAAGTTATTATCAAGATACGAAGTTTTGGGTTATATGGATATAGTCGATAAAAAATATGCTGGTTATTGTTTTGTAGAAGACTTAAATGTTGATTATTCTCCAAAGGTAAAACTTTATGCTCTTGCCAATGGAAATACAATTCCAGTAAAAATTAGTAAGAAAATTTTCAAACAAAATCCTGTTAAACGTGGAGATATTGTAAAAGTTACAAATCAACATAAAGAACCAAAAAAGAAAAAGATTGATGGACAATGGCAAAAGATAGATGAACAAGAATGGTGGGTTACTGAATACCAAATTTGTTAGGAGTTTAAATGAAACAATATTATACAGATAAAAAATATAAAGAATTATTATCACATATGATAATTTTGGTTGATTCTAGGGAACAGAATAATAAAAGTGTTATAGACTGGTTTGACCGAAATAAAATTCGGTGGAAATCAAAAGCATTGAAAACAGGTGATTATGGATTAATGATTGAGAGTTGCCCTGAATTGGGCTTCTCAATTGACACATATTTTAGTGATGAATTATGCATTGAAAGAAAAAATTCTGTAAGTGAGTTAGCTGGAAATATCGCAAATGCATCGAAAGATGATGATAGGATTTTCAAAGAGTTTAATCGCATGATTAATGTAGAGAAAAATTATCTCCTAATAGAGAATGATAATATAGAAGATATTTTTACAGAAAATTATAAATCAAAACTAAATCCAACATCTTTTTTAAGAACGTTATTGACATGGCAAAATCGTAATAAAATGCACATATATTTTATTAAAAGAGAATATATGGGTAGGATAATTTATGAATTATGTAAAAATTGTTTAGATTCAAAAATATTAAAATAGGTGATTAAAATGAAAATCATAACACGACTATTGACAAAGAATCTTACAAAAGTGCCTATCTTATGAATCACATTTAATATACAGAAATATAAGAAGTATGGTAAGAAAAATTCCTGTATGTGTCACATCCATCCATGTTTAAAAGATGATGAATATATTATCACAACAATGAATGAATTATGTGATTACATAAGAGAGAAATATAATATGGAGAAGATTATATGAGAAGGAAAATTCAGTATTGCGAAGATAATGAAACTATCCACAGTTATTATGTTCCACATGAAAGGAATCCCTGTGGGTGTGGATCAAATTTGTATCATTTACAATATGACGGTAAAAATATATACGGAGTATGTAATGCTTGCAAAGAAGATCTTTATATTTACAATGATGATGTTATTCAGGAAAATTTAAATAAGGGAATATGGAGATAAGATGAAAGCAGAATTTCATGGCAAAAATAATACTATATATAGTGTGTTAAATTAAAATAAATACTATATATAGTACGAAGAAAAGAGGTGAACAATTATCATTCCAGAAAAATGTAATAAGTGTGGTTGTGAAGAATTTTACATAAAAGAAAGTGGCACACAGACAGGACTGTATTGTAAGAAATGCAACAAATGGATTAAATGGTTAAGTAAGAAAGAAGTAGCTGATTTCAATAAGTGCAACGTTGCTGATGTACAGCTTGATACAAACGGTAACATTCATGGCAAATTAATTCCTTCTATCGAAGATCGTTTATGGAGATTTGTAGAATTTCTTGATAAGAAAATTGACGAAGAATTACAAAGAGAACCATTATCTCAATCAGATTCTATTGCAAAATGTTCCTATTCACTTGCGTTAGAAAGAGATAAAAATGCTCTGATTAATATTCTTAATGGTAGAGAATTTCATGATATGGGAGAATAAATATGTATAGTAAAGAAAATCCATTAAAACTTAAAGTAATTAACTGTAAAAACTATATTTACATAGCAAATGAAGATTATTTTGGAGTTAAAGACTTAACTAGATACTTATTTGATGGTGAAGTACCAGAGAAAACCAATAAAGATAGATGGTTTAAACTTAATAGTATTCCTAAAGTTATAGCCGCAAAACAAGAAGATAAACGCATTAATATTAGGTATGAACTGAAAGCAGGATATACAGCAACAGAACTCATGCCACAGATTATTACACAAGAAATGAAACAGAGTGAAGAATACGATGAAGTAATTGGATTGTATAATTATAAGTACGATACTATTCCAGGAGAATATGAACCAATTGAATTTGAAATTAAAGAAATTTACGCAAGAGAAGATTTTGAGTTTGTTCCCAATGAATATAATGCAAAAACAGATTTACTCACGCAGATCGAATATCCAGAAGAAGCATATCAAGACAAACCTTGTAAACTAGATTGTGATGAAATGTTAAAGATTATAAGAAATTATGTTAAAGCAAATATTGATACTAATGTTGCCGACATCACATCTGATTATGATTTTCATTTTGAAGTAAAAAAGAAAATTGCATTGGCTGATCCATACAATATTTTAATTGATACAAATAATAATCTATTTAGCAAAAGAAAAAGAAAACCTAAGTGGGTTAATCGTATGATTTCACATAAAACAGAAACGATTATTGATTTTAAAAATTCAACATCTATAGATTATGGAAAAGATTGTGTAAAAGCTCCATCTATTATCGGAGAAAATTATCAAGATTTACAAAATAAAGTAGAGAGATACTTATCAGAACTTATGACTCAGATTAATAAAAAATATTGTGAATGTCCTACTTGCAAAGGTTGGGGAATTATAGAAGGAGAATAATATAATGACAAGAACAAAAGTATTTAGTAAAGATTATTTAGTAAATGAACTTGATTTACCTTGGTACAATACTATTTTTGATAGAATTGTAGACACTACTCGATGGTCAATTATCCATGAAATTGTATTTGAAGATAATGGAAAGTTTTACATGACTACATATTCAGAAGGTGCAACAGAATGCCAGGATGAAAGACCTTGGGAGTATGATGATGAGATTAAATGTACAGAAGTAGAACTTAAAGAAATCAAAGTTAAAAAATGGATTCCTGTAGAAGATGAATAAAGAAGTAAAAGACTACGTAATAAGAGTAAAAGAAACTTTAATGAGTAAATATAATATGGATGCAGATAGCGCACGTTTTGATATTATATTTTCACATATGTTTTCTTCATTAGTAAAACCTCCATATGAAGGCATACATAATGACGTAGAAGTTGTTGCGGATAAGATTTACAATGAGTGGATTGAAAGAAGAAGGTGATTATACGAATTATTATATCTCAGATGTGCATTTATTTCATAAGAATGTAACAGCCGAAGGTTCTAACTTCGACAACAGACCATTCAAAACGCTTGAAGAAATGCATGAAACAATTAAAACAAACTGGAATAATACAGTTACCAATGCTGATCATGTTTATATCCTTGGTGACTTAGCGTGGAAAGAGAATGAAGATGTAATCTCATTTGTAAGTAAACTGAAAGGTAACAAACATTTAATCGTTGGCAATCACGATAGAGTGAAAGACCAACGGTACAACCAATTATTTGTAGAAGTTTGTAATTATAAGGAAGTAAAGGATAATATCAATAGCAAAGAATATAATGTAGTTCTTTCACATTATCCATTAGCTTTCTGGAATCATCAACATCATTATAGAAGAGATGGAGAAGAATATAAGGTGTGGAACATTCAATTATATGGTCATGTTCATAATTCAAATGAAGAAACCATCTTTCAAGACTTTATAAAGTCACTGAATGACAAGCACAATATCAAATGTATTGCTAAAAATGTTGGATGTATGATGAAGTATATGGATTATACACCTAGAACATTAGCAGAAATTATTGGAAAGGAAGATATTAAATGCCAGTAAGCAATGATAACTTTTATAAACCAGAAGAAGCTCTACACGAATTGCAAGTACAAGAAACTATTCTTAAAACAGCCATTGACGTACAAGTTGTATTGAGGATTTTAGTTGATAAAGAGATAGTAACCCGTGAAGAAGTGCAGAAATATAGAGAAGAAGTAAGTAATAGTCCTAAATATAAAATCGTACTTGATGATATTAAAAGACAAAAAGTAGGATTCCAAGCAGCTAAAGATAATCCTCAAGAATATCTACAAGCATTATTGAGAGCAAAAATGAATGGAGATATTAAATGAAAGATATTTTAGGAAGAGAGCTACAAGACGGGGATATTTGTGTTGGAAAAGGCACTGGACGTAATGTAATTGGAATGTCAATTGGTGTCTGGTATGGTAATTCAATGACTGATGAAGATGGATGTAAACGACATATGAGAGATCTATTTAAGGTTGTAAATCCTTCTGATGATGAACTTGAGATTGCAAATGAAATTAAAAGTAGACTACGAGAACAGGAAGAAGAGAAAGAAAAGAAGAGACAAATTAAAACTATTCCATTGAAAGATTTAGTTGTTGGTGGAATATATAAAGGCATCAATGGAGAATATTATCTATATTTGGGAAATAAAATTGTTTCTAATGAATATAGAGACGCATTAATGGAAGAAAAGGGTAATTGTTTTATTCATATATCAAATGCAAATATGGAATTAAAAAGAATGTTTAATTCGACAGATATTGAGGTTTTAAAAGGATGTAAAAAATTAGTAGAACATATAAAAACTGTAGAATTAAAAAAATTCCCAATAATAATTGAGTCCTGTTCTCCGCTTGATTACAAAAGAAAACTTACAATAAGATGAAAGAACTGTTTCATGGAGGTCAATATGAGAGATAAGAATAGAATACCAGAATTTATAAAAGAACTAGAAAGAGTATGGATGCGATATTATCCAGATTGGAGATTTGGTCAATTAATGATGAACTTTCTAAATTATGTTGCACTTGAACATAAACGTGATCCATTCTTTCCAGAAGAAGCTGATATGTTAAAGTATCTGAAAGAATATGCAAACAAAAGTCCATATTATAAGGAGAATAAATGAGTAAGAAGAATTATAAATATGTTCCTTGTGTGAAATATGGTAATAATAGCGGATGGATGGGAGACAAATTTTCTACTATGCAAAAGGCATGGGATTATCTTATGGAACATAAAAAGAAATATGATACAAGTAACGATGTTATATTTATAGGCGTTATCAAATGCAAGAAAGATGAAAACCCATTCACACGAATTGTTGATATTGGAATAAGGAGTTATAACACATGGGAGTAGAAAACATAATTAAAATTTTTAAGCAACTACAAAACACAAGAAGTTTGAATGACAAAAAGTTAATTATTTATAAGAATAAAAATGATGAACTGTTTAAAAAGTGTCTTGTGTTTTTGTTGGATTCAAACATTACAACAGGCATCAGTACAAAGAAATGGAATAAGATTAAAGTTAATCCATCACAGAAATCTGCTATTGATGACTTTGATGCCCTATTAGATTATATTTCTAAAAACAATTCTGGTAGAGATAGTGATGTTATCATATGTAAATCATGGTGTAAAGATCAACCAGAAGAAATCCAAGAATTTGCAAAACAAATCATCACAAAGAAATTTCGACTAGGATGCGATAAGAAAGTAGTAAATAGTGTAATTCCAGGATTAATTCCTTCGTGGGATGTTCAACAAGCATTTCCAATGTCTGATGCAAATATGCCTAAGAAAAATGAATGGTTTGCATTATCTCAAAAACTCAATGGCAATAATGCAGGATATTACAAAGGGAAGTTAATTAGTAGACAAGGAAAAGCATTTTTTGGATTAGATCATATTATTGAAGATATTCAAAAGATTCCAGATTATGATAATTTCTTTTTCAATGGTGAACTAATTCGTAAAAACATTGATAATCTTTCTGATAATGATAATTTCCAATTAGGAACAGGCATTATCAATTCTGATGATTCTGATAAATCTTGCATTCAATTCGTAATCTATGAAATGATTCCAGTAGAAGAATTTGAAAAAGGAGAAAGTAAATATAAGTACAAGGATAGAAAACAAAAATATTTAATTCCTTTATCTGAAACAATCTTAGAAAAAGAATTAGACAGTCTTAAAGTTGTTCCATTTGTATATGAAGGTACTGATATTTCAGTGATTGAACCATTGTTAAATGAAGCGAATAAAAAAGGTTGGGAAGGGCTTATGCTCAACAAAAATACAGTATGGAAGAATAAACGCAATAACGGCATCTTAAAAGTCAAATCATTTAAACACGCTGATATTTTATGTACAGGTGTAGTTGAAGGTGATGGCAAATATAAAGGGACATTAGGACTTATTAAGTGTGATTATAAAGGATATGAATTAGGCGTGGGTTCTGGATTTACTGATTATCAACGTAATTTTTTCTGGAATAATCCAGATGAGATTGTCGGAAAGATTGTGCAGATCAAATATAAAGGAGAAACACAAAATAAAAATGGTGGTATTTCGGTGCAGTTCCCAATTTTTGAAATTGTCAGAACAGATAAAACTGAGCCATCTTATAATTAATAACATTATAATAGGAAAGGATTTTATAAAATGAAGTGCAAAGTCAAATTAAACACAATCAATGACGCAGGATTATTTGTAGCAAAATGTGGAGAATATAAAGATGTAGATATCGACTATGTATATTCTCGGTATACGATTGATGCCAAATCTATTATGGGGATTCTAAGCACAAGTCTTAATAAAGAGTGTGTTGTAAATTTCTTATCGGATGATGAAAAATTATGTAATCAATTTAAAGAAGATATTAGATTATGGATTGTGGAGGGGTAATACATGACAAGAGCAGATTTATTATTGGTAAATGATATTCGTAATATTTTTGCAAATGGAACAAAAGACGAAAATCCTCGTCCAAAATATGAAGATGGTACACCTGCCTATACATATTTTGTGAACCACGTTGTAAGAAGTTATAACCTGCAAACAGAGTTTCCAATTTGTACATTGCGTCCTATTGCATGGAAAACAGCTATTAGAGAAGCATTTGCAATATATCAAAATCAATCAAACAAAATTTCAGAATTTGAACGACTAGGATGTGGATGGTGGAAAGATTGGGAATTAGAAGATGGTACTATTGGAAGATCATATCCTTATAATCTTGAATCTCATAGACCAAATGAGATGAAAAAAAGTGTTGTTAAAGTAAAAAGAAAAATATTAAATGACAAACTTGGTGAAATTCATAATGAAGATACAATATGTAAAAATAATAATTTTGATTCTATTGATGGGAAATTATATTATACGAAAAATAACAATGAATTTAAAATTATTTCTCATCCATATAAAACTCAACATAAGAATGAACATAAATATGTAGATATTCAATTTACCAAAACAAAATATATAACATCTGCAAGAATTGATACTTTAACAAATATTAACGATCCATATTGTAGAGAAAGACGAGGAATAGGATTTGTAGGAGAATACAAAAGTAATATTTTAACAGATGATGAAATAAAAATCCTACTAAGAAAATGGGGAGCAATGTTTGATAGATGTGGAAATATAACAAAAAAAACACCAACATATCAAAATGTATTCGTTCATCACAATTGGCATAATTTTGCTAATTTTCTAAATGATGTAATCTATATTCCACAATTTTTCTTAGCAAGAGAAGACGGGTTTAAAGGATGGGATTTAGACAAAGATTATTATGGTAGTAATTGTTATAGCAAAGATACATGTGTATTTTTAAAACGTAAAGAAAATAGTATTTATGCGAGAATCAATGGATGCTATCGTATTTCGGATTTAAATAATAATGTTGCTTTTTACGAACTTGCTATTACTCATATATGTGAAATATACAATGTATCTGAAAGAACAATAAGAAATGTCATTAACAATAAAAAAACTATTTTAGATAACGTTAAAATAGAATTTTTAGAAAATAATGATAGTTATTTGTATCGTTATGAGTTATCCCGAAATCAAATAAATGAACTGATTAAAGATATTAAAACAAATCCGTATGGAAGAAGACATATGATTGATTTTTGGAATTGGGCTAATATTGACAAAAAAGCATTAGTAGAATGTGCATTCCTTACTATCTGGAATGTAAGAGGTGAATATCTTGATATGTGTCTTATTCAAAGAAGTGGAGATATGATTACTGCTAGTGGTGCAGGTGGAGTTAATGAAGTACAGTATGCTTGTTTACAGATGATGATTGCAAAAGCTACTGGATATAAAGCAGGTAAGTTTACACATTTCGTAGCAAATGAACAGATTTATGATCGTCACATTTATAATGCGAATGAGCTTATTAATAGAGCGAATGCACAAAAACTAGATTTATCTACATCTAATGGACATTATGATTATGAATTTGAACCAGTCAAAATGAATTTTAATCCTAAGTCTAATAATTTCTATGATTTCTCAATCGAAGATTTTTCCCTTGAAAATTATAATCCGATTAAACCAAATTTAGTTCTTCCATTGGGTATTTAATATGGAGAATATTAATATTAGTATACCAAAAATTAAAAATGGAACTTTATTGAAATTAGGTAGTGATAAATATTCTTTAACAATTAAAGTAGACAAACATCTAAATTGGTTTCAGAAAAAGATGTATAAAATTTGTTTTGGAATGATTGCAACCGATTATACAGAAGAATAGGAGCGTGGTTATTATACATACAGTATATTGTGTATTAGGAAGAACAGGATCAGGTAAATCAACGGTAACAAAAGAAGCAACAAATAAACTCAATATGAAAGTCTTAAAATCATATACTACTCGACAAAGAAGAGAAAATGAAACAGATGAGAATTGTGATCATACATTCATCTCTCCTGATGAAGTAGAAAAATATCGTAATGATATGATCGCATATACCGATAGAGTAGGATATTGTAGCTTTGCAACAAAACAACAACTCTTAGATAATGACTTCTACATTATCAATCCCACAGGATATTACGAATTAAAACTTAAAACAAAAGATATGGATATTGAATTAGTAACCATTATGGTGAATGTTCCATACAATGATTTACGACAAAGAGCAAGAAAACGTGGAGATTATGACGCTTGGCAAGCTAATTACATCAAGGAAAGTGAAGAATTTTCCAACTTTGAGAAATCTCATCTGGTTGATTATTTCATTTTAAATGATAGAAGCATCGAAGAATCTGTTGCGAAAATGGTACGTGTAATCAATAAGGACAGAGCAAAACGAGGTATCACAGATGAGAAATGATATTAAAACATTATATGTTGATTTTGATGGAACGTTAGTTGCTACCATAGATGTGATTGTTGATTTATATAATGAAGATTTTCAATACTACAAGAAATTCCATTATGTAAATTGGTGGACTGTTGATACTTGGGGATTTGAAGAATGTAATTGTGCTCCACCTGGATATATTGATCTATACTTCAATCAGCCAAGATTCTTTGAGAGATTACATTTCATGCCTTGGGCTGAACGTGCAATCAATGAGTTATCTGAATATTATTCTATTAAAATTGTGTCACATGGATATTCACCTAATCTTAAACAAAAAGAGGAATGGATTAAGAAAAGATTTCCAAATGTAGAATTTATCGGTGTAAACCTCAAAGAATATTCTGATAAGTCACATATAGACATGAGTGATGGTTTATTTATTGATGATAGCTCAAGAAATCTTGTGACTTCCAATGCAAAAGAAACGATTTGTTTTGGTAGAACATATAGTTGGAATAAAGATTGGGCAGGTAAAAGATTACAGAATTGGGCTGAAATTAGACAATATCTGCTTGGAGTTGGGAAAGAGGTGACTTTGGAGAAGTGATTATTAGTAGCGGAGAGCTAGTACGGGAGTTAAAACGCATTGGGGATAATTTTATTACTGTTGAAGTTGGGAATAGAGAATATGTAATTGATATGATTTCACATAAACCAAATTGTGCTGACTCATTATGCACACATCTTGTTTTGAAATGTAAAGATGGTGGCAACGGTGAAATCAAAAGAATTTGTTCATAAGAGTGGAGATATTGGCTGATAGGTTACATCTTGTAGATAAAGATAATGTGCTAAGTATAAATCTGATATTACTATTTTCAGAAAAACATTCTAATTATGACTATTAACAAATTATATAAATATCTCCACTACGGATATTATAACACAGAAAAAGAGAAAATAAATATATACGAAAAAAATAGTAAAGGAAGATAAGAAAATGACCGAAAACGAAAAGAAACTACTTGTGGAACTTATTTGCAATGAACAAACCCATATGATTATCAAAGATCATACCAGATATGATACTGATAAATATAAAGAATTAGAAGCACTTAAAATTAAGATTAAAGATATGTGAGAGGGGTGGTTATTATGAATGTAGTTATTGTCGGAGTTGGAGCTTTTATCATTGCGTGTTTGCTTGTAATTGCGTATATGTGCTTGTGTTTGGCAGTTTCAACGAAAGATAGAGAGAAGATTGAGAAGAAAATATTTAATAAGAGATTTGATAAAGGAGATAGTGAATGATTAAGGTAATCAAGAGAGATGGTCGTAAAGTAGAATTTGATAAATCAAAGATTAAAAATGCTGTTTTGAAGGCTTTTGAGGAAGTAGATGGTGAAATTACACCAGAAGCAAAAGTAAAAGCTTGTGAAGTTGCAAATTACATTAATTCTTTAAATTATAATCGTATTTCTGTTGAGGAAATTCAAGATATTGTAGAAGAAAAACTAATGGCTAGTAAACGAAAAGATGTAGCAAAAGCATTTATTATTTATCGTAATAAAAGAACAGAAGCAAGAGAATCAAAAACTCAACTTATGAAAGACATTTCTGAAAAACTTATGGCTTCAAATGTTCAAAATCAAAACGCTAATGTCGATGAAAAATCTTTTGGGGGAAGAGTCGGTGAAGCTAGTGACGCTGTATTAAAAAAATATGCTTTAGATCATTGCATGTCACCTATGGCAAAAGCAAATCATCTCAATAATGAAATTTATACACATGATTTAGCTGCTTATCCAGTAGGATCACATAACTGTTTAAGTTTGCCAATTGATCAATTAATGGCAAATGGATTTAATACTAGACAAGCAGATGTTCGTCCTGCCAATAGCATTAGTACATTTTTTCAACTTCTAGCAGTATTAAAACAGTTACAAAGTTTACAGCAGTTTGGCGGTGTATCTTCTACTCATTTAGATTGGTCTGCTGTTCCATATGTAAGAAAATCATTTAAAAAACATTTAAAAGATGGGTTTAAATACATTGCCAAAGAAAATAGTTACGTTCAAGAACTTTTAAATTCTGATAAAGAAATTTCTATTGATGATTCTTTTATTAAAGAAAATTATCCAAAAGTATATGAATATGCTTATGATATGACTGAAAAAGAAACTAATCAAGCCGTAGAAGGTATGTATCATAATTTAAACACGTTACAAAGCAGAAGTGGTAATCAGCTTCCTTTTACTTCAATTAATTATGGTACTTGCACATTACCAGAAGGTAGAATGGTTATAAAAGCACTATTAAATGGCTCGTTAGCAGGTGTAGGTAAGTTGCATAAAACATCTATTTTCCCTTGTGGAATTTTCCAGTGCATGAACGGAGTAAATAGAAAACTTGGTGATCCAAACTATGATTTATTTCAGTTAGCATTAAAATCTACTGCACAAAGATTATATCCAAACTATGCAAATGTAGATTGGAGTGGAAATGCAGGATATGATATTAATGATCCAAAAACGTATTTTTCTACAATGGGCTGTAGGACAGCTAATGGATATGATATTAATGGATTTGGACAATTGAAAGATGGAAGAGGAAACATTTGTCCAGTAACAATCATTATGCCTACGTTGGCAATGGAAGTAAAAGAAGCTTTAGAAATTCCTGACAATGATGGTATGACACAGAATGAAAAAGAATCTAATTTAGTCTCGAATTTTATGCTTTTACTTGATGAAAAAATTCACGAAGCTAAAGATATGTTAATTGAACGATTCGATTGGATTTGTTCTCAATCTCCTGATTCCGCAAAATTCATGTATGAAAATGGAACAATGGCAGGATATATTCCAGAAGAAGGCATTCGTTCTGCATTAAAACATGGAACTCTTGCAATTGGACAATTAGGATTAGCAGAAACATTACAAATTCTTATTGGTTGTAATCATACAAAATCAAAAGGAATGGAATTAGCAAAACATATTGAACAGTTATTTAAAGATAGATGTGCCGAATTTAAAGAGCAATATAAATTAAATTTTGGAGTGTACTACACACCAGCCGAAAATTTATGTTTTACATCAATGAAGAAATTCAAAGAAAAGTATGGAACTATTAAAAATGTATCTGACAAACAATTCTTTACAAATTCGATTCATGTCCCTGTCTGGGAAAAGGTAAATCCATTTGAAAAAATTGATATTGAATCACAATTAACTGGATATAGCAGCGCAGGATGTATCACATATGTTGAGTTAGAGTCTAGTGTTAAGCATAATACCGAAGCACTAGAAGAAATTGTTAATTACGCTATGGATCACGACATTCCATATTTTGCAATTAATGTGCCAAATGATACATGTATGACTTGTGGATATTGTGATGAAATCGGAGATACCTGCCCTATGTGTGGAGGAAAAGATATTAAACGATTACGCAGAGTAACAGGATATTTAACAGGTGATTATAAAACGGCATTTAATAACGGCAAAATTGAAGAAGTAGAATTAAGAACTAAACATAGTGACATTAAAAAGGAGCTTTAATTTATGAAATATGCAGAAGTTTTAGATTGTGATGTGGTTAATGGTAAAAGAATTGGAATTTCTTTATTTGTTCAAGGGTGTCCAGAACCGCATTGTAAAGGATGCTTCAATTCACAAGCATGGGACTTTGAAGGTGGAGAAGATTTATCTGATACAAAATTAGACCACTTATTTAAAATGATTGATCGTCCATATATTAAACGTATTAGTATTCTTGGTGGAGAACCACTTTGTAAGCAAAATATTGACAATGTAACAGCAATTGTTAAGGAATGTAAAGAGAAATTCCCTGAAAAACAGATATGGGTGTGGACTAGATATGACTTTGAAACTGATATTTCATCTAAGGAAATTGTCAAATATGCAGATTATATTGTTGATGGAGAATTTATCTTAGAACAAAAAGACTTATCTCTTGCATTTAGAGGTAGCAAAAATCAGCATATTTGGGAGAAACAAACGGATGGAACATGGAAAAATAGGAGTGATGATTTATAAGAATACAATCAGAAGAAACAAAAAATAAAAGATATGAAATATACAAGCAGAAACGATATAAAAAAGCCCAACAGTATATTGGCAAAAAATTCAACCATTGGACAATCACGAAGTATAATCAAGAAGTGACAGAATCTCACTATAAGGAGGGCAAGCCGCTTGGCTTGTTCTTCGATTGTGAGTGTGATTGCGATAAACACACAGTTTTTACTCATCGACTATCTACATTAATACATGGAAGATCAAAATCATGTGGATGTATTAAATTTAATAATCCAAATATTATAGAAGATTTGACTGGACAGAAATTTGGTAGACTGACTGTTATTGGTAGAGACATCGAAAGAGATAAAAAAGATAATAAAAACGGTAAAAATAGAACACATTGGCTATGCCAATGTGACTGTGGTAATCCTAAATTAGCTAGTGTTACTGGACATCAATTAAAATCAGGGCATACACAATCTTGTGGTTGCTATGCATCTGAGCAAATAGCCAAACGAAATAAAAAATATTCAACAAAAATCAATTCTTATATAAAGAATAATGATAATACAATTACATTATTAGACGACAATAATAATAAGTGTCTCATTGATAAAGAAGATTATGATGTTTTAAAAAGATGGTATTGGAGAAAAATTGAAAAACGAGATAATCTTGGAAAGGGTTATTGGATAACTAATGTCAAAAATGATGATAAATATAAAACGTCAACATTATTTATTCATCAAGTCGTAGCAGAAATCAAATATGGTGAATATGATAGAAAAATTCACGTTCCAGATCATTTATCACGAGATACAAGTGATAATCGAAAACGCAACATTGTTCTAAAATCTAATCAGAAAAATACCCACAATAGAGGTTTAAGTAAAACAAATACATCAGGTAAAACAGGAGTAAGTTTTAGCAAATCTAAAGGCTTATGGTGTGCATATATCACAGTTAATTATAACACTATTCATCTTGGAGATTTTGATAAATATGAAGATGCTGTTAATGCACGTAAAGAAGCAGAAATTAAATATGGATTTACATGTGATGATATTGTAGCATCATACGATAATGCAAGTTAAAGGAGAAAATTCTTATGGTAGAACCCAAAACATATCGTGTAAAACAACCAATTAGAGATAGAGATTTTGTATCTAATAATTTCAGAGTAACCCCAACTCAATATATACTAAACAAACCATTGTATACAGAGGAAATCATTCTTAATCTTGCCGTAGATAAAGAAGATTATTTCATATCAACAAATGTACGATATGCAAATGGAACATTATTTGCACCATTCTATAATCCAGATGATAGAGGTAATAATAAACTCTACAAAAAAGTAGTAAAAGCGTATAACAAATTCATGAGTAATATGAAAGATATTTTTGAGGAAGTATCAGAAAATGAAGACTATTAATAAGGGAGATGTTGTGTATTACACACGAATATTTCCAGAAACAGGCACATATGATTTGTGCGATTTAGTCATAAGAACTGTTATGGATAATTGGTTCTGTGGTGTAGATAAGAAAGACAAACGTGCATATTTACTAGGATTCAATGAGATAGATGAAAATGTATTTGATGATCGTTTAATTGCTCTTAAAAGAATACACAATGCAGAACAGAAATATCCACAAATAAACGGAGAAACATATTATGAGGAATATTAAAAATGATGTTGACTTAGAGTGGAATGTATTTGTGCATAATATAAATGCAAAGCAAATGAAAGTGTTCAATGTATTCAATCATAAAAGATACAGGCAAGTAATTATCGAATTATTAAATCACAGAGATGAATACACATTGGAAGGATTTGAAAAAATAGTAAAATCATCAACTATGTATTGCTATTGGTGTAAATGCGAATGGGAGATTCTAATTGCTCCTTTGATTGGTGATTTTGATAAGGAATCTGTAAAAATAGATGTGTATATGCAGTTAGAAATGAATTGGGATCACTACATAAAATATTTATGGGAGATATAAATTTATGCTTAAATATTATATACCAACAACAGAAGTGTGTATCAATTCTATTAAGCCATTCAATATAGATTTATACGCACATAAGATATGTGAAAGTCATCCATATACAGACGTAATCAAGATTAACTGGGATAACGCAGAAGAAGAAATTCAAAAACATGATATATGGCTTCCATTTGGAATTACGAAGCGAAGAAAAGGATTAAAATTATTCTTTTGGGATGATTTATTCACAAGTGTTAAACAATGGAAAGAAGATTTAGATATAGAAATTAAAACATCTTGGAAAGAATATAAACCTACAATTAAAGAAATTATGGACTTCAAAGACAGTGACAAAGCTATTCAATATCTTGTTGAACGTGGTCTTAATGCAAGTTCATTAATAAAATAATTATAACAAATTACATACACAAAGGAGATTATTAATATGGCAAAGAGAGTTGCGAAATTTGAGAAAGTTACATACGGACAGTTTGAAAAAGATTGGCTTGATACATTTGATATTCCTGAATTAGATACATCAACCAGACGTGAGATTGAGAGTATTTACGGAGCAATTACACTACCAAAAAGAGCAACAAAAGGTAGCGCAGGATATGACTTTGTAAGTCCTCTGACATTCACTTTAAAGCCTGGCGAAACTATTAAAATTCCTACTGGAATCAGATGTGGAATGAATACTGATTGGGTGCTGAAATGTTATCCTAGAAGCGGATTAGGATTTAAATATCGTTTACAGCTAGATAATCTCGTAGGTATTATCGACAGTGATTATTTCTATTCAGATAACGAAGGTCATATCTTTGCAAAACTTACAAATGATTCTAAAACAAATAAAATTGTTACCGTTAGACGTGGAGATGCATTTATGCAAGGTATTTTTGTAGAGTATGGAATCACAGAAGATGATAAAGTAGAAACTTCTCGTAATGGTGGATTTGGCAGTACAAATAAGAATAAAAAGGAATGATTTGAATGTCTGATTTAGAAGAAATGTTAACACCTATGGATATCATGAATCACCTAAAATTAGGAAGAAATAAGACATATGCACTTATTAAATTGAACAGTTTTCCTAAAATCAAAATAGGAAATACATACCGTATTCCTAAAGATAAGTATATAGAATGGGTGTCCAACAACATAAAAAATACAATATATTTATAATAAAAATGGGAGCCATATCGTAATGATATGCTCCCTTATTTTAGTTTATAACAATAGATTTATTGCTTCTGATTTATGCTTATTCATAATGTGCAAATAAATGTTGTAAGTTGTAGATACATCATCATGACCAAGAATTTCTGATATAACTTTAATGTCCACGGGTTTATTTTCTTCCCAACCTTTTTGTAATAACATTGAACCAAATGAGTGTCTTAAATCATGAATCCCAAACCCATCAGCATTTATTTCTGATCGTGTTAATATAGCTTTCAGAGTTCTTGTTAATGTAGATTGAGATGGTGGTATATTGTTTTTAGTAACGAATACACTATCATCATTATTTGCATTTTTCCCAGGTTCAATTGATCTCAAATACAACAATTGCTCTTTTGCAACTGTAGACATAGGAATTATTCTAATAGATGCTGGTTTCTTTGGAATATCAACTATCCATTGATACTTACCATCTATTTTTATGCGTTCCATTGTTTTATTGATATTAATTGTATTATGCTCAAAATCTATATCGTTCCATGTAAGTGCGTATGCTTCACCCACTCTCATTCCAGTATACAGTATAATCAAACAAAATCTTGCATTTCTTCCGTAAATAAAGTCTCCTGTTCTTACGCCTGCAATTGTTTCATCTGCTCTCATTAATGCGACTTCTTTAAATCTATCAGCTTGTTCTAACGACAAAAATGAATGTTCTTTCTTTTGTACAGCATAATTAGTTTTATGCGGCATTCTAACGCCATTCGTAGGATTTGACGTCATTATATTTATGGATATCAAATAATTAAATACAGTGTTGAGTAGTGTTCTTGTCTTTTTGACGGTGCTTTCTGAATATTTTTTTGATAACTCAACATAATAATTTTGTATTAACATAGAATCTATTGATCCCATCTGCACCTCGGAAATTTTATTTGTCTTAATATAGCATCTATTTGTAGCTTGCAGCGTAGCGTAATTATTAGCTTTAAATGTAGGCTCAAGTGAATTGAGAACACTATCAATACAATCACCCAATGTCATCTTTAAATAATCTCTATTTGTGATATGCATTGTCTTCGATTCAAATTCTTGAATTTTACGTCTTACATCTGCCTTTGTCCGACCAGTAAATTCCTTTCGTGAACTCATGCCATCATATTTTTTTCGATACCTTTGATAGACCACTCCTTTCTTAGTAACAGTGTCCCATGATCCAGTTCCTTTTTCTCTCCTAGATACTGTCATATTTGCACCTCCGATAAACATTTGTCGAATTGTCCATACAAAATAAAAAACTTTACTTTTCAGTAAAAATGTGCTAGTATATATAACGTGCTAGATATATTATACCATATTGAGTGGCAAGTTACAATCATAGTTCACCCTTATGAATAAATTTGAACTATAATTCACCCAGTATTCACCCTTATGAATTAAATTTAATAGGGTGAAAGAGGTACAAACTAACACGATTAGGTATCAAGTTTGACAACTGAATATCTCTTATAAAATTGTTTTAAAGCCAGTAAAATCAATACTTTCCAGTATTTACAAGGGTTTTAAAAGATTGATTTTCAAGATACGCGCCTGTAGCTCAGTGGATAGAGCAGTGGTTTCCGGTACCATGTGCGGGGGTTCGATTCCCTTCAGGCGTGCTGCCTGGGACGTATGTACAGTTCCGGTGCGTTGTATCACAGGAGTTATCAGAATCGGGAACTGTCAGAAATCGTATGCGGCAGTGAACGGAGCAAACGGTAACTCATAAGGAGGACAAGAACTTGGATGATTTTAGAGAATGGTTATCAGATAATCTCCGGTATTTTATGCTGGGTGGAGCTATTCTGATAATTGTGGTTGTCCTGTTTTGCGGCATTCGATCCTGTTCCGGAAGTAATAAGGGGAATTCCGGAGATGAACAGAAAACCACATCCGAAGACCAGGGAAATGTTCCTTCTTCTCCGATAAGTGAAGGGGAGTCTGACGAGAAGAAAGAAGACGCCAATCCCATGGAAACAGCAGATGCAGACGTTACTGCATTGATCACGAGCTATTATCAGGCTCTGGGGGAAAAAGATATTGCAACGCTGAAGACTCTGGAAGATGATTTCACACCGTCTGATGAGTCAAAAGTCACAAATTTGAAAGATTATATCGAAGGGTATGAAGTAGGCGATGTGTACACGAAGAAAGGTATGACAGATGATTCTTACGTGGTTTACGCCTGTTTCTCGTATATCTGTCAGGGCGTTGAGACCAAGGCCCCTGCACTGACTCAGTTCTATGTATATAAGAACAGCGAAGGAAACTGGGTGATCAATAACGGAGCTTTACAGGATTCTGAGATTTCCGCATATATGGAAAAACAGTTATCAGACAGTGATGTTTCAGCTCTTATAAAGAAGGTGCAGAATGAACTGGATCAGGCACAGCAATCTGATCCGTCTCTTGAAGAATTCCTGAATGGTCTTGGGGAGGAAGCAGGTGTGTCAACAGAGGCAGAAGATGGCACGATGCTTACTGCTTCGGAGGAATGTAATGTACGCGCAGAAGCCAGCACAGATGCTGATATCCTTGGCGTGATCTCAGCAGGTGATCAGGTTCAGAAGACAGGTACTGATGGTGAATGGGTTCAGATTGACTACGACGGTCAGACCGGATACATCAGAGGAGATTTACTTGAATAAAATTGAATATGGAACGTAAAAAATACAGGCGGTTATCCTTGTGGTAACTGCCTGTATTTTTTACGTTCCGTTTTTCTGACATTGTTCTTGTCAGCTTCTGCTGGAGATTTTGCTGTTCTTATTACTTTTCGCAACTTCCGCAAGGGACTTACTTGATTCGATTAAATTCACCGTATGTAACTCCTGTCGATAACTCTGTCTGATGCAGGGAAGCCAGTTCGTGCACTGTTACAAGCTGATAGCCTTCTTCGATAAGCTGCGGGATTAGGATCTCGGCTGCATCTACAGAGGTGCTGAAGATATCGTGCATCAGAATAATGGAACCATCTTTTACGTTATTCATGACTTCCTCAACCGTAGATTCCACATCCTGCGTTTTCCAGTCTAGGGTGTCAATGGACCACAGAATCATCGGGGTTCCCACAGTTGATTTTACCGTATCATTAACAGATCCATATGGCGGGCGGACCACCGAAGCTCCCTCACCTGTAAGATTTACAAGCTGTTCATCCACTCTTGCAATTTCTGAACTGATCTCATCCGAAGAAAGAGTCGCCAGATCCTTATGGTCATAAGTGTGGTTTCCAAGTTCACAGCCCAGTTTTTTCATGCGTTTTACTTCGTCCGGAAAACTGGCAATCTCAGTACCCACCATAAAGAAAGTTGCCTTTGCATTATTTTCTTCCAGACAGTCCAGAAGACGGTCTGTAAAAGAACTGGGACCATCATCAAAAGTAAGGGCGACCGACTTCTTTGCCGTAGATGTACCGGACTTGTCAGAGGTGTCTGACTTACCTGAAGATTTCTTCTTCGAGGATTTTTTCTTTGGTGTATAATCTTTCAGAGAACCATCTGTATCCAGTTCATAAGTTTTCTTATCTATTATCACAGTCCCTGTCTGCAGAATGCCATCCATATCAAAATAATACCGCTTCTTTCCGATATCTGTCCAGCCTGTCTGCATAATACCGGTCTCATCCATATAGTACTGTTTCCCGTCTGTATCTGTGAACCATCCTGTGTGTGGCTTATCATCTACCAGAAACATCCAGTTACTTCCGCTGGAAGCCCAGCTGCCCTCTGATGCCTCAGGCGAGATCTCAGTGCTTAATGCAGGACCGCCCGGAGAAGCTTCAGATGAATCTGAAGAAGTGCGTCCAAACAGTTTCCCGGAAGAAGGATCCGTAAAATTATCATTGCTATCAGTCAATGTTTCCTCAGAAGTAAACTCCGCAGAATCCTGATCTTCTGACACGAAAGCTCCGGCATCGCTGATGGCATCTGCCTGTGAAGTCACAGCGGAAGAACGGGTGAAAATTCCTCCAAGTATCAGACACAGAATAACAGAAAGTGCGATCAGCCACCGGTTTGTACGTGGTAAATGATCTGACATGAAAGCCTCCTTTTTGATAAAATCAGTGACAAAAAAGATATCCTGTCATTCGATATCATACAATAAAATCTGACAAAATACAAGGCGATTCCCCATTCCTGCCCTTTTGAAAAAAATTCCAGAAAAATTCCATCAAAATTTCACCGTTGATAAGATGTACAAAAAATTATATAATAGAACAATGGACGAAAAAATCAGAATAAACAAATATTTAAGCGAGGCAGGCATATGCTCCAGACGGGAAGCCGACCGGATGATCGAAGAGGGAAGGATTACGGTAAACGGAAAAAAAGCAGAAAGCGGTCAGAAAGTCAGCCTGGAAGATGAGATCTGTGCAGACAATATACCTGTCCATAAAAATGAAAAAAAAGTACTGCTTCTTTTTAACAAACCCAGAGGGATCGTGTGCAGCACAAAGCAGCAGTTTGATGAGACGACGGTAACAGATTATCTGGATTATCCTCTGCGTGTTTATCCTGTGGGCAGACTGGATAAAGAATCACAGGGCCTTCTCCTTCTGACAAATGAAGGAGATCTGGTCAATAAGATCATGCGCGCTGGAAACTATCATGAGAAAGAATATTTTGTGACAGTGAATAAGCCGGTGGACAGGGAATTTGTCCGAAGAATGAGCAAGGGAGTCCCTGTTCTTGATACAGTGACCAGACCATGCAGAGTGGTGCAGACAGGAGAATGCAGCTTTCGGATCATTCTGACACAGGGACTGAACCGGCAGATCCGCAGAATGTGCCGGTATCTGGGATATGAGGTACAGAAGCTGAAAAGGATCAGGATCATGAATCTGACTCTGGACGGGATCAGAGAAGGCGAATACAGAGAGATCACAGCACAGGAATGGGAAGAACTGAACCATTTACTGGAATCTTCCACAAGTGAAACAGTGATCAGAACAGGAGAACAGAATGGAAACAGCAGCGATCATGCGAATGAAAGAGCTGGTGCAAAAGCTGGACAGGGCAGCAAAGGCGTATTACCAGCAGGATACAGAGATCATAAGCAACAGAGAGTACGATCAGATGTACGACGAGCTTCAGGCTCTGGAGAAAGAAACAGGCACTGTTCTGGCAAACAGCCCAACCGTAAGCGTAGGGTACGAGGCAGTTGACCAGCTTCCAAAAGAAGAACACGAATCCCCCATGCTGTCTCTGGACAAGACTAAGGACAGAGAAGTTCTGAGGGAATTTATCGGGGAACACAAAACGCTTCTGTCATGGAAGCTGGACGGACTGACGATCGTTCTTACCTACGAGAATGGAGGACTTGCCAAAGCAGTTACACGTGGAAACGGTGTGACAGGAGAGGTTGTCACCAATAATGCCAGAGTATTTAAGAACGTTCCTCTTAAAATCCCGTATCAGGGAAGACTGGTGTTGCGTGGGGAAGCGATCATTACCTATTCGGACTTTGAACGGATCAATGAATCCATAGAAGACGTTGATGCGAAATACAAGAATCCGAGAAACTTATGCAGCGGTTCTGTCCGCCAGTTAAACAATGAGATCACAGCCCGCAGGAATGTGCGTTTCTACGCATTTACGCTGGTAAGCGCCGACGGGGTTGATTTCCATAATTCAAGAGCCCGGCAGTTTGAATGGCTGAAAGAACAGGGATTTGATGTAGTGGAATACAGGACAGTCACAGCTTCAACGCTGGATGAAGCCATGGAATATTTTTCAACTGCGATCACTGAGAATGATTTTCCGTCGGACGGACTGGTTGCTCTTTATGATGATATTGCATACGGAGATTCCCTTGGAAGAACAGCGAAATTTCCCAGAAATGCTTTTGCATTCAAATGGGCAGATGAGATCAGAGAAACCCATCTTCTGGAGATCGAATGGAGCCCGTCAAGAACAGGGCTGATCAATCCGGTGGCTGTTTTTGAACCGGTTGAGCTGGAGGGAACCACTGTGAGCCGCGCCAGCGTACACAATGTGAGCATTCTAAAAGAATTGCAGCTTGGTATCGGGGATACGATCACTGTATATAAAGCAAATATGATCATTCCGCAGATTGCAGAAAACCTCACACGCAGCAGTAAACTGGAAATTCCGGATACCTGCCCTGCATGTGGCCATGGAACACAGATACAGAAGGTAAATGATGTGGAGGCACTTTACTGTACAAATCCTGACTGTGCCGCAAAGAAGATCAAATCCTTTGCACTTTTTGCAAGCAGGGATGCCATGAACATTGACGGACTGTCAGAAGCAACACTGGAGAAATTCATTGCAAGAGGCTTTATTCATGATTTCGGAGATATTTTTGAGATTGGAAAGCATCGTGATGAGATTGTGGAGATGGACGGATTCGGGGAGAAATCCTTTGAGAACCTGATGACCAGCCTTGATAAAGCTAAGGAGACTACTCTTGCGAAGGTGATCTACAGCCTTGGAATCGCCAATATCGGTCTTGCCAATGCAAAAGTGATCTGCAGGCATTTTGATGATGATCTGGAGAAGATCCGCCATGCAGATAAAGAGGAGATCAGCTCTATTGATACCATCGGACCGGTAATTGCCGGAAGTCTGACTGATTATTTTTCAAACGAGGATAATAACAGAAAACTGGATCATCTGATGAGCCATCTGACTGTTAAGAAAGAAGAAAAGACAGGTGAGCAGATTTTCCGGAACATGAATTTCGTTATCACAGGAAGTGTGGAGCACTTTGCAAACAGAGCACAGGCAAAGGAATTTATTGAGTCTCTGGGAGGCAAGGTGACCGGATCAGTAACATCGAAGACGAACTACTTGATCAATAATAACACAACTTCCAATTCTTCAAAGAATAAAAAAGCCAAAGAACTGGGAATTCCAATCCTTTCGGAAGAAGATTTCCTGAAGATGGCACAACAATAAAATAATAAGAACAGGAGATAAGATAATGCCAATTAAAATACAGAGCGATCTGCCCGTAAAAGAGATTCTGGAAAAAGAAAATATTTTCGTGATGGATGAGTCACGTGCATCCCATCAGGATATCCGCCCCATTCAAATCCTTATTCTGAACCTGATGCCTCTGAAAGAGGAGACAGAGCTTCAACTTCTGCGTTCCCTTTCCAACACACCGCTGCAGGTAGATGTCACCTTTATGGCAGTACAGAGCCATGAAGCGAAGAATACATCTGTGAGTCATCTGAATAAATTTTATCAGACATTTCCGGAATTGAAAAATAACAAATATGATGGAATGATCATCACAGGTGCTCCTGTAGAGCAGATGGAATTCGAAGAGGTAGACTACTGGAAGGAACTGGTAAAGATCATGGACTGGACAAACACCCATGTTACCTCCACCATTTATCTGTGCTGGGCTGCACAGGCAGGACTCTACCACCACTATGGACTGAAAAAACGCAAACTTGATAAGAAGATGTTCGGTCTTTTCTGGCATAAAGTGATGAACCGTAAGATTCCGCTGGTACGCGGATTCGACGATATGTTCCTTGCACCTCATTCCAGACATACGGAAGTTCCCATCGAGGATATCCATAACTGTAAAGAGCTGACAGTGCTTGCTGAATCCGATGAAGCAGGGCTTTTCCTTGCAATGGCAGACGGTGGCCGCAAGATCTTTGTAATGGGACATCCTGAATATGATCGTGTGACTCTTGACGGTGAGTACAAACGCGATGTCAGCAAAAACCTGCCCATTGAAATCCCGGAGAATTATTACAAAGACAACAACCCGGAAAACAGACCGCTTCTTATGTGGAGAGCACATGCGAACAACCTGTATACAAACTGGCTGAATTACTATGTCTACCAGTCAACTCCATTCGACCTGTATGGAACACCGGATTTCAGCGAGATCTAAAGGGTTTGCGAGAAGTTCAATTTCACTATCTTACCGTATTTTTACGCATCTTTGTGAAAAATGGTGTCAAAATGGTGTCAAACCTGAACAGTAACCGGATATCTATATTCGTTTTGTCAGAATCAAAAACAGGTTGCTGAACAGACATAACCTATATTATAATGTACATATAACCAAACTCACTTGGAGGTGATAATATGCCATTACTTGAAGAGGAATATAGAAAAGAAGAGAAGATTAATGGTGTAATCTATGATATGTCACCATCACCAAATTATCAGCATGGGCTTGTAGATGGTAATATTTATCGAATCATATCAACCGGTTTACAGGGAACACTGTGTTTAGCATTCATGGAGAATCTGGATTATAAATATCATGCACAGGAGAATAATGATTATGTGATACCAGATGTGATGATTATATGTGACCGTAAGCATTTGAAAGGTGGTTCCTATACTGGTACACCCAGATTTATTGTGGAAACTCTTAGTCCTGCGACTGCATTGAGAGATAAGACTGTCAAAAAGGAGCTTTACCAGAATGCAGGAGTTGAGGAATACTGGATCATTTCACCAAGAGAGCGGGCTGTAGAAATCTACTATCTGGAAAATGGTAAATATGATTTGAAATACAGTTACATTCTTCAGGATGATTCAGAAGAAGAACATTATAATGCAGATACAGTGGTGACATTGAAAGACTTTCCGAAAATCTCCATGACATTAGCGGAGATGTTTGAGAACGTAGAATGATCACAATTTAATATGAGCAGTATGAAAGCCCTCGGGAGTTAATCCAAACGAAAAGGAAAATAGTTCTTTTGAATTAATTAAGTGTTATAAAGATAATATTTTAATTGGGATAAAATTAGATAAAGATGGGGACTATTTATATGTTGCAACTATGCATGAAGTACAAGAATCAAAAATAGTAAGACGTTTGCATAGTGGAAGGATTAAGGAAGTTATTACTGAGTGTGAAAGTTACTGTTCACACACCACTGTCCCGCGAGGTGTTTTGGCATGAATATGCCAAA